>Ga0307469_10000230_pt1 | contig 21653 bp, 25 predicted proteins | sample atmos_gasesAM2C__FD_203084 | JGI IMG/M metagenome (GOLD analysis project Ga0307469, IMG submission 203084) | Hardwood forest soil microbial communities from Morgan-Monroe State Forest, Indiana, United States - atmos_gasesAM2C_515 | ecosystem: Environmental > Terrestrial > Soil > Temperate...
TTTTCAGTGCGGCTTCCGGATATTCGGGTTCCACCTTCTTGAGCAGCAGTCCCCCGGAAACCATTTGAGAGACGCGAATCTTTGCGTCCGGCGAAGTCGGGATGACTGGGTGGGAACTGATCACGCCCGCAATCGTGGATTGTGCGTCCCTGCCTGCCACGCATTTTGCATTCGGCACGTCTTCACGAAAAGAAATCTTTTTCAGGGAATCGGCTGCGCTGTCGACTTCCTCTGGCGAGCCCGCGTCGATCATCTCTCCGACGTAGTAGTTGCGGAACCGGGTAAAGACGAGCGACCGCACAGACGCGCGCGGCTTGGCGGACTTGTAGTCGGAACGGAAGAAGTGTTTTCCGGCGTACTCGACTTCGGAAGCTGCGCGCACTAGTTGGTTGTTGACGGGATTGCGCGTGACTTGCGTTTGCACAGCGCGCGCCACGAAGTCCCTGGTGGAAACGTTCGGGTCGGTGGCCGCCAGCGCATACAGTTGGATGGTATTGCCAAAGGTTCCTGGCTTCGGTTGCTCGATCAGCAGCAGTCCCAGGCCGCCGCCGGGAACATGGATGGCCTTGCTCGGCCCATTGATCCTCTGGCTGATGGCGAGCCATCCCGCAGGAAGTGGAAAGGAAAATCCCAGACACTCGTTGATGTAAGTGTGGTTCTCGAAGACGCCGGTGTCGAACCGCGCTGGCGCCGAGTCGGAGGCCGTCTGTTGGGCGAAGCCGGTCCCCTGCAGAAGAATCACCAGGCCGATGGCGAGAAAGCGTAGCGGAAGGCGCGGCATATAGGTCAGGAGAATGATACTAAAAAGTAAAACCTGCCCCCCGCGCGGAATCGGTTGGGCACATGCGGCATCAGATGGGGTGTCAGGAAGAGTGACACTCACACAATATGGATACGAATATCCTGCAGTCAATTGGAAATACTACGCTGGTCAAGCTTCGTGGCGTTGTTCCTTCGGATGGCGGCCAGATCTTTGCCAAACTCGAGTGGCAGAATCCCACCGGCAGCATGAAGGATCGTATGGCGCTGGCGGTCGTCTCGAAGGCCGAGGCCGAGGGCCGGCTGCGTCCAGGAGGAACGGTCGTGGAATACACGGGCGGCAGCACCGGGGCGTCGCTGGCGATGGTATGCGCTGCCAAGGGATACAAAATTCACGTGGTCAGTTCGAAGGCCTTCAGCCAGGAAAAGCTGGATCACATGGTGGCCTACGGTGCGCAGCTGACGCTTGTGCCTCATGGCGGGGAAGGCATGACGAAGCAACTGTTCCTTGACATGATTGAAGCCGCCCGCAGACTCAGCTTGCAGCCGAATACGCTCTGGATCAATCAACTGAGCAATCCTGACACAATCGCGGGCTATCACTCTCTGGGCGAGGAAATCTGGGAGCAGACCAACGGGGAAGTCGATGCGTTCGTCCACTCGGTGGGCACAGCGGCGTCTCTCGGGGGCGTCGCGACTGTGCTGAAGCGCCACAACCCGAAAATCAAAGTCATTGCTGTCGAGCCCGAGGAGTCCAGTGTTCTGTCGGGCGGGCAGTCCGGCGCTCACGATATTGAAGGGATCGGCATTGGGTACATGCCGCCGCTGTGGAATCCAAGTCTGGTGGACGAAGCGTTGCCGGTGAAGACTGCCGATGCGAAGGACATGGCCCGGCAGCTGTCGCGCAAGGACGGTGTATTTGCGGGCACGTCGTCCGGGGGAAACGTTCATGCCGCGGTTCGCATTGCAAGACAATTGGGGCCGTCGGCGAAGGTGGTGACTCTGATGATCGATTCGGGCTTGAAGTACGTGAGCACGAACCTCTACCGCACTGAATAGTCTCCTGCAGCGGAATCGCTGCTCAGCGTTCTTGCTTTTCGACCTGCGCGACTCGCGCCTTGACTAACTTCTTCACCAGCCCAGCCGGGATGGGCCGATCGATGGGAAAGTGAATGGTGCCTCTGGACGTCGAGAAGTTTTTCAGATCCATCTTGAAAGCCTCAGTCACGGCGGCGGTGGGGAACAAACTGCAGTGGTTCGCAAATGCAGCGAACCAAACCAGGATTCGCTGGTGCTTGAAAGCGGGAATGCGGTAGCTGATGGTTTCGACCGCTTCCGCTGGAACCGCCGAGCGAATAGCCGTGCGCAGCTCGTTGAACGTCTTGCGGCTGGACTCGGGAATGCCCGCCAGGTACGCCCCAATCGTCGGCGGAGTCTTCTTAATCTTAGCGCGCGAAGCGCGGCGACGGGATTGCGCTTTTTTCATGGCGGATGCTCCGGGCCCGGGTAACGGTTTTTCAATTTCCAACAGCAACTTAGCGCGAGAACACAGCTCCGTGGGGCAGGCCTGTTCCCTTCCAGCCATGCGGCCACTCACGGTCTTCAAAGTTGAAGCCCACTTTGCCGTCGGTGTCGCGAAAGCCTTCGTCCATGGTGAGAGCACCGGTCTTCGGGTCGAACCTGAGAAGGTAGAGGCGGCCGCGGGTATTCAGGCCCGCGGTTACGACCACGCGCTCGGTCTTTGCGTCCCACCCTGTCCAGTGCGGGATGTAGGTGTCGGTCAACTTCACCCGCGATACCTCAACCGGCTTGGCGCCGTGCGATATATCGAGCACGACCAGGCCGTGCATGGCGCGCACGCTTTGAATCAGGAAGTGCCCGACAATTGTGGGAACACCGCACCAGTTCCCGGGGAATGTGTAGACGAGTTGTGACTTCGGCTGGTCGGTATCGATGCCGGTAATACGTTCTATCCCACAACTCAAAGTCTGCACGAAGATTGATCCGTCGGGACCCACGCGCGGCTCCTGCGGGCCGACTTGCGAATAGCGGTTTTCGCCAACGTCAAAGAATGATGTCTTGAGCAACTTCAAATCGGAGAGCCGCCACACCTGGTAGGTGACACCGCTGAAGATGTTTTCCAGATGCATGGAGGAGTCGGTGGCCACGACGCGATCGATTTGCGGAAGGATAGCGAGACTGTAGGGAGTGAGCAGCGCGTCGGGGAAGGCTGGATCGGTGCTGCTGGTAGAGCGCACGACCTTTCCCTGATCGTCGATTTCAACGAGGCCGCCGCTCGCACCGGTTCCCTGGCTGGCTGCGTGATGCGCATGCTGAAAGCTGGCCAGCACATGTCCATTGGGCAGGCGCAGGTACGAATGCGGGTGCATGTAGCCATCCATATCCGTGAAGGATGCCGCGACTTTCGGATGAAGGGGATCGTGCACGTCGAAAATGAAGGTCCGGCCCGCTTCGTGGTCGTTGGCAAAAAGCATGCCGCTTGCGGGCATCGAGTATTCCGTGTGATGCACGCTCATGGTCTGCTGGTCAGTGGCGACCGTGGTGACAAGGCGTCCGTAAGCGGCGGAAGCGGGATCGGCATCGATGACGGCGAGGAAGTCTTTGCCCTTGCCATCAGCATCGCCGGTCCAGGCAAAGAGATAGTGCCCCTGCGCGGGATCCTTTTGATCGAGAGAAAGCGCCGCAACGCTGAGAGCACAGATTAATGGGAGCAACCAGGAAATGAGACGTCTCATCCACCCACTCCACTTCACATTTGTGTTTTCTGGCAGAGCAAAAAAGAATAACAGTTTCCTGAAATGATCCGGAATTGCCTGCACAGTACGCGAAGCAGGTTCCCAACCCGCACCTCTTGCGGTACAGTCAGCTGTACAGCGTCTTTGCATCTTCCGCAGTGTTCCGAGGAGGACCCATGACGAACGACCTCTCCCGCCGCAAATTCCTGGAAAAACTTGGACTCGGAGCGGCCACCACCGCGGGTGCGTTTCTGCTGAAGGATGCTGCGCAAGCTCTGCCGCCAACGACGGCCCTGCCTTCGCGAACACTGGGAAGGACTGGCGCCAAGGTTTCGATTCTCGCCTTCGGCTGCGGTAGCCGCTTCCTGGCCTATAAGGATGAAGACAAGGCGTCGCAGGCGCTGAATCACGCCATCGACCTGGGCATCACTTATCTCGACACGGCCTATGCCTACGGCGACGGCGAGAGCGAAACCCGCGTGGGCAAGGTCATGGCGACACGGCGCAAGGATGTCTGGCTGGCCACCAAGATCCCCGATCGTACGCGCGATGAATTCATGCGGAGGCTGGAAGCGAGCCTGAAACGCCTGCAGACCGACCATGTCGACCTGGTGCACATCCACAGCTTGCGCCAAGCCGCGGATCTCGAGAAAATCGAGGCGGCCAATGGCTGTTTGAAGGGTGCGATGGAAGCGCGTGAACAGAAGATGGCCCGCTTCATCGGCATGACCAGCCATACCAACGGCGAAGTGATGGCGCAAGCCATCCAACGGCACGATCTCGATTGCGTGCAAATGGCGCTAAATGCATCTCGCAACGGTCGCTTCGAGGAGTTGGCCTTGCCCGCGGCGAACAAGAAAAATCTCGGAGTGATTGCGATGAAGGTGACGGGGCAGGAATTCCTGCTGGGCAACGGCGGAGGCAAGGCCGACATTAACGCGCTCCTGCGCTATTCCATGAGCCTGCCGGTCACGACGGCCGTCGTGGGTATGCCACAGATCGAAATGCTCGAGCACAACGTCGAAATTGCACGCGGCTTCTCGCCTTATTCAGGACAGGAAATGGAGCGCATGCGGAAGGACGTCTCCCCGTCGCGCGAAGGCCTGGAACACAACCTGAGCGGGCATCTGGACGGGCCGACCCGGACGCCGGAGATTTTCTGGGCGTGATTTCGTCGCCTGCTGACCCAGTGATTCGTTAGAGCGAAGGCGTCGCTCGCGAGTGCATGGGTCCTTCGCTTCGCTGAGGATGACAAAATCTCTGGGAGGGCAGCACCTTCGTCTATCGGGCACCCTTCCATTCCCACTCCAGGACGTTTTTCAGGATTCCCACCATCCGTGCGTTGGTGGGTCCATCTTTCACGGCGATCCGGAACGCGTGCCTTCCGAGACTCGCATTTCCGAAATCGCGAACGAACAGTTTCCGTAATTCGGTGAGCCGGCGAATGGTGGCCACGTCGGGGCCGGCCTCGGGCAAGTGGCAGAGTAAAAAGTTTGCTGCTCCGTCGATCACTTCAATACCCAGACTCCGCAATTGTCCGGCAAGAGTTGCACGCAGAGCGCGAGTCTCCTGATAGCGCGCAGCGTAGTATCCCGGGTCTGCCAGGGCGTTCACAGCGGCGACCTGCGCGGGGAGACTTACGGCCCAGGGCGGCGTGAGCGACCGCAGGGCCGCAATCGCCTCCGGATGCGCGCATAGGTAGGCTGCCCGCGCGCCCGACAGTGCGTAAACCTTGGACATCGATTTGCAGACCACGACGTTGCGCGAGTGCACTGCGAAATTCTCGAGCGACTCGCCTTCGCCCACGTAGTCAACGTAGGTTTCATCGATCCACACGCGCGACCTCGGCGAAGTCGCGCGTAGCAACGGTTCCAGATCGATTCGTCGAACATGCTTTCCGGTTGGACTGTTTGGATTGACGAGCACCACCAGGTCGTAGTCTTGTTGAAGCCGTTCCGTGAGATCCCGCAGATCAACCGCATAACCGTCTTCCCGCCACAAGCGCAGATAGTCCACACGACATCCGATGATCTGGGCGCAGACATGGTCGTACTCGCTATAGCTGGGGTCAAACAAGAGGACGCGAGAGTCGCGGGTGAGCCATTGGCGGAAGCACAAGAAAATCAGTTCGGAAGATCCGGCGGCGGGAACGATGCAGTCCACCGCCAGATGCCGCGCCCGCGCGATCGCGCGCATCATTCCCGCACAATCGGTTGGGGGAGATGTCTGCAGGAGAAAAGAAAGGTGATCTCCGATAGCGGCCAGCACCCCCGGGGCGGGTGGGAACCAGGCGTCGAGCACGTCGGCGCTGATAACGTCCTGTGCGCGCTCCAGGTGATCGAAGTCTTCGCCAATTTTCTCGAAGAACTTGCCACCATGAGCGCTCCGCGAGGGAGGTGCAAACGGGATCGGCAGTCGCCAGTCGGTCGTGCGCAGCAGGCGCTGCAATAGTTTCGCAGAAACCTCGGAAGTGCCCTGCAGGGATGCGACGGTTTCGCTGAACAGTTCATAAGTCACCGCTCCTGCTTTCGCTTGCAACGCCAGCCCCTGCAGGCCCGCCTTGTGGTACATCCGCAGCAGTTCGACGCGGCCGATGGCAACAATGCGCGTGCCGCCCCGCGACTGAACCCAGCGGAAAGCAGCGTACATCAGGAGCAGAGCGAGCGTTCGGAAGCGCGCGTCGGGCATCACGGTAAGAAGCCGAACTTCGTACAATCCGTTATCAAACGGGAAAAACAACGATGCGCGCGGGAAGTACTTGTCGACCGAGAAGCTTGGGCTGTCGGGCGGGGTAATGCTGATGAACCCGGTGAGGCGTCCGTCGATCGAGGCCTTGATGTAGATGTTGTAGGCGTCGAGCGGGTCGGTCAGGAGTTCCTGCGGGTTTTCTGGATGTTGTCGAAGCTCGGTCGCGTATACCTGGTGGCGAAACCGGTAGATGGCGGGGCGATCTGCTTCCGTTGCCAACTCGACCGTTACGGGCGGCCTTGAACCGTTTTCCGGCAAAACCTGCAGACTCCTGCTCTGGAATCGAAAAACTACCGTCTTTATTTGCATTTAGCAAGGCCAGCCCGCCGCCGCCGGTCGCCTCTCCCGGAACTCCTTACGTAACTAGTACTTTCCGTAACCTTCGTAATCTTGTCGCCCCCGATCGAATGCCGCTAAGATCGATTCCTCATTTTGGCGGTGTGAGATTGTCCTCCCCTGTTAACACGCGCCGTTGGCTACGCCATCCCGTAGAACTACCCGTCCGTGTTGTGCCTCGGGGCGGGGACTCCAAACTGGCCATTCAAGGACGCGGCATCGAAATCAGCGAGGGAGGCATGACCTTGTATGCGGGCCTGCCGCTCAAGCCGGGCGATTACATGGACCTGGAATTTGAGACTCCCGGGCGGACGCGCGTTTCCGCCATTGTCCGCAACCGGACTGGCTACTGCTTCGGACTCGAATTTCTGACGCCGCTGGGATCTGAAGCCCCCAAGGCCGCCACCGTGGTGCGTCCACCAAAGACGGCGGAAAGTGGCGATTTGCGCTCGGTGTTGCGGCGCAAAGAAGTCGAAATGGAGCGCTTGCGTAAGGAAATTGCTACCCTCCGCGTGTACGGCAAGTTCTCACGCTGATCTTTTCTCGAAATCCGCCGGACTTATGGCACGTCCGGAACCAGCCCGACCGATCTTTCTTCCGATTACCAACGTGGTTTTGCGATGGTCGGCCTGCCCCGGTAGTATAGCGACGCATACCCCCGCATGCTGATGCGCATCGAGGCCGTTTTTCGCTGCGCTGGAGTGCGATTCGCCCATGCCATTTCGCGCCACGAATGTTCTGCTGACTGACAATGAAGCCCGCGTTCTCGGCTGCCTGGTCGAGAAGGAAATCACCACGCCCGACTACTATCCGCTTTCGCTCAACGCGCTGGTGAACGCGTGCAACCAGAAGTCGAACCGCGATCCGGTGATGAGCCTGAACGAGGATGCGGTGCGGCAGGCGCTGCACTCGTTGAATGAAAAAGGCCTGGCGGGAACGGGCAGCTCGGCCGGCGACAGCCGCGTGCCCAAGTATGAGCACCGCGTGCAGGAGGGCTTCAACTTCACGCGCCGCGAGACCGCCATCATGTGCGTCCTGATGCTGCGCGGCCCGCAGACGCCGGGAGAATTGCGCGGACGTTCTGAACGCATGCAACACTTTGAAGATCTGACCGACGTGCAGTCCACCTTGCAGAAGCTGATGACGCGGGAAGAGCCACTCGTCAAAATGCTGCCCCGCCAGCCCGGTACGAAAGAGTCCCGCTATGCGCACTTGTTGTGCGGCCAGAAGCCGGAGTGGGACGCGCCGCAAGCTCCTGTGGAGGCACGCGTGGAAAGCTCCGCCGATGGCGAACGGATTGCCCGACTGGAGGAAGAAATCTCCTCGTTGCGCAGGGAAATGGCGGATCTCCGGGAGGAAGTCGCGAGTTTCCGCAAGCAGTTCGAATAGCGCCTTCGCTGGGAGCGGTTGACACGCGAACCTCTTCTACCGCCGCAGTTCGTTGCACCACGCTGTCATAGTCCTGGTCAACCGCTACAATGGCTCGCTGTCAATTCATGGTTCCAGCCAGGGAGATCCTCATGCGACAGGCAAAGAACGTGATCGCGCTCGTGGCTCTGCTGCTCTTGGTGCTGCTGGTGGCAGGGGCAAACCCCGTGGGCAGCGAGGCGGCGCTGAAGGCATTGGACATCACCAATAAGATTTTTCCCGATCAGGTGTTTTTCCGCGGACAGGTTGCGCCCGTGCAGATGCGCAACACCGGCGGCGTGCGCTTCGCCGATGATGTCTACGTTTTAGCGGGCATGATCGACAACTCGGGATACGCAACCGACATCCGGCAAAAATATCAGGCGTATTTCCTTTCCGAGGTCACCCTGGAGATGGGCGGGCAGAAACTCGCGCCGGGCGCGTACGGGGTGGGATTCGTACAGGGAAAATTCGTCGTCATGGATCTGGGTGCGCACGACGTCTTCCGGGTGGACTCAGCGCACGATGCGGACATCAAGCGGCCAGTTCCGCTGCAAGTCGTTGGCTCGGGAGGGAAGTACCGTTTGTATGAAGGGCGTGATTATGTGGAGTTTGGCCGCGCCCAGTAGTGGCCGACTCAGGAATGCGATTGCTGCGCGCTCGGCGCAAGGCTCGTATTAAACCGTTTTCCCCTAGGGCAAACTCTGTATTGTGGCTGCGCCGCGAATCCAATTACCGTGGCATAGTCGTGGACTTGTTCTCTTTAGACGAGCGGATTCGGAAGCTGTGCGCGAAACTGGCGACTGCAGAGGGGCCTGAATTGGAAAAGCTTCTCGCGGAACTGCGTGGCGCTTTGCAGGAACACGCTCGGGCTGTCCGGCAAATCGCTACGCGCACTTTGGCTCGCATGAGAGAAAAATCGTCGGACAAGGTAGCCTAGTCGCAGTTCACTCCCCTGTACCCGACCGTGCTCGTTTCTCTGCCGTGAAATAGAACGCGTTGTTCCCCGTACGCAGGTCCTTCCCGTAAACAAACCTTACACCTACGCCAAGCACGCGCAGTTTGGCTTGCGCCCCGGTGTCCCATAACCACTTCTGCGAACCCAGTTGGTCGGACGCACCCGTAATTTGTCCGGTATCGAGAAATGGGCCAAACTTCACGGTGAACAGACCGTTGCCATAGAGATTCTTGTCGACCTCGCTGTCGGCGAGAAAATAGCGCGTGCCCAAGGGCGCGCTGCCTTTGCGGCCATCGCGCGTGCCGACGTGCGCACGCATCCAGAGATCGTTGTCGCGCTCCATGCCGAGCATGAACAGCTCATCAAAAGGCGGTTGCCCCGCGGTACCACCCCCGCGAATGTGGAACGTCGTCTCGTAATCATCTCCCTGCATTTGGGGAAGCCAGCGGGTTTCGAGGGAGCCCTGCAATTTTGCGAAAGCTTGCGCGGGTTGTGACCAGATGCGCGCCAGCTGGGAACTGGCATCCGTGTTCGCCGTGAGCCGGCGCTCAGGCTTGCGCAAGAGTATGTAGCGAACGCTGGAGATCTGCTTGAGCTGAAAACCTTCGAGAAGTCGCGAGGGAGCGAGCGTCGGGCCTGGCACGATGCTGCGATAGTCGCGATGGGAGAATTCGGCGCCCGCCGACCAGCCCCAGCGACCGCTGTGGAAGGACTCGATCTCGGCGCCCGCCGCCTCGCGGCGCAGGTTCAGCGCACCCAACGAAGGCGAGAAGCCGGTGAATGACTGGCGAATGTCCCAGTTCTCGTTGCGCAGGTCGACGCCCAGACGGTACCGCCAGCGCGAATTGGCGTGCAGCGGAGCGGAGAATTCGGCGCCCAGCCGGCGTTTTTGCGCGTCCCAGCGTAGCAACGACGTAACGTTGATGGCCGAGCCGGCAATGTTGAAGTACTCGGGATAAATCGTCTGGTAGGCGACGCCGGCGAAGGTTGAGAGGAGTCCTTGCCACACACTGTCGCCGAAGCCGTTGCGCTCTTGCAGGTTGAGGACGGCGTCAAACTTATTTTCCGGACGAGCCGCCAGCTGAATGCGTGGCGAAGGGAATACTCCCAAGCCTTCGAGGCGGATGCGGGAGGTTTCGAGGTCGCGAAGCTGCAGTTGCGCTGCAGGCGAGAATGCGAGTGCGCGGTCGAGCAGTGCTGGCCGAATGCGCAGCCCATGATCCGGACGCACAGTTTCGACATAAGGCTTGTTGATGCGGTTCCAGTACTTGAGGGCTGCGTCGAGATTGCCTTCGACGAAATAGATTGTGCCCAGGAAATCGTTGGCGTATGCATCTGCGGGATCGATCCCCAGCGCGCGACGCAGGTAGCGAGCGGCAGAGGAAGGATGCTTCTGCTTGAACTCTACGCCGGCAAGTTCGATGGAAAACCGTTTGTCATGGTGCGCGAGTTTCTGGCCAGCGAGAAACGCCTGGCGCGCATCGTCGAGCCTGCCGACGTGCGCGAGAGCGGTGCCGTAGTCGTAGTCGAGGTCGGCGTTTCTATCGGGTACGCGTTCCAGTTCGCGAACGATTTCGGTCCAACGTTGTTCGCTGGCGAGCTGCTGAACGCGATGCGAGAGATCCTGTTGAGTCGCCGCGGAGGGTGGCTCTTGTGCCGGACAGAGGGCCGTCCATATGAACAAGGACAAAAGAAGCAAGCGAAAGAACGTTGCGCGGCTCCGCCGCTCCGACGGGCGGGGACGCCCGTTGCTCCATTGATTCTCCCACGCAAGCTGGCCCAGCTTCACCGAGGGGGTGCTCAAATGCGAGTGGGTTCTGTAGCGGTGGAGATCTAGTGCGCGAACGACGCGCTCTCGGTTTGAGGCACTGCCAGCAACGTCCAATTGCCTGTGCCATTCCATTCTTTTTCGAAGGCGGTGCGGTCTTGCTTCAGGAGCTTGCGCTCAGCCGGGTCGTTCAGCAACACGACACGATTTGCCGGGTCGAAGCCAACCACCACCACATAGTGTAAGGGAGTTTGCGCGGCAGGCTTCAGGGCTACGATCAGCGGCCGGCCTTTTTCGAGATGCTCCTGCAGATCCTGTGCGCGACCCGCAAAGGCGAAGGCCCGGTACCCGTGCTGCTCGAAGTAGCGTTCGAGATCCGAAGCGAAAATTCCGTGCGCCTGCTTGGAGTAGAGCGCGAGCTGGATGCGGTCCGCATCGGAGTCGGAGTTGGGCGTCAGATTCTGCTGGCGCTGCCAGAATTGCATGACCATCGCAATGCTGGCGGCGCCGCAGCCGTTCTTTTCCTGCTTCACGAAGGGAACATCCAGCCATAGGCCGGAGATTTCGCCGGCGCACAGGAGCGCGCAGGCGCCGACCAGAACCAGCAGGATGTTCGCAATTTTCATGCGCACGGAGCCTCGAACGTTCTCTAGCGTACGGCCACGATAATCAGGATCAGCGCCGCAATCGCTACCAGAATGATGATCAGGTCGCGATCACTCAGGGTTCCGGCCGCGAAATCAGCATTTGCCTTGTTGGCGCGCGAGGCCAGCCGGGCCAGCTCCTGATCGTCGAGGCGCGACACAGCGTTCTTCACCTGCTGTGCATCGAGATGCGCTGACTTCAAAGCTTTCTCCGCCGCGGGCGACGAGACGAACCGCTGCAGTGTCTCGACATTCTGTTGGCGCCCTTGCGTGGAGGCAATCGCGGCGCTTTGCAGCTCGGCCGGGCTGACGACGTGGCTCTGCGCCAACGCGTCCTGAGGAATCATGAACACCACGGCAAGCATGCCAGCTGAAAGTCCACGGACAAACTGCCGTATGAAGGAAGCCATTTCTGCTCTTCTCCTTGAAAGTGAAATTGTGCCCGACTTTTTCTAACTATACCCGGAGTTTAGACCCCGAGGGACGTGTCAAAGGTTGTACCGGACCTTCCGCATAAAGAGGTATCCGCGCTGTGCAAAACCTAGTGCACAAACACACACTTTTCGGGCTGACGAAAAGCCTTGGCGGGCGTCCAACACGAGATGACAAATGATGGGGGTGGGGTAAGGGAAATCTTACTTGCAATGTGCAAGCCACTTTGTTAGGGTGCGGTCGTGCCCGGAAAATCCAAGCGGAAATCGCGTTCAGGATGTCCGGTCAATATGTGCCTCGAGGTCTTTGGAGACCGCTGGTCGCTGCTGATCGTGCGCGATCTGATGGTTCGCGGTTATCGGACCTTCAAGGAGTTCCAGGAATCGGGCGAGCGCATTGCGACCAACATCCTGGCCGACCGTTTGCAGAAGCTCGAGGCCGCCGGGATTTTGAGCAGAGAGCCGGAAGCAACGGACGGGCGCAAGATCAACTACCGGCTGACGGAGAAGGGCATCGACCTTGCTCCGGTGCTACTGGACCTGTTGCTCTGGGGAGCGCGGCACGAGCAGGCGGATGCGTCGTGCTCGCTGATTCTGCGGATGGAAAGGCATCGCGAGGAGATACTCGCCGAGGCCAAGAAGCGCTGGCGGGAGCGGGATTCGACTCCGCTCATTCCGCGCTTTGATACCGAAACTGCCCGGGGTCTGGGTCGATCCACGGGTAAAGTGAACGCACGGGGCTGAATTTCGATCACTACGTAGATTTCACTTCGTAGAGCTGAGCTATGTCGCAAATGACTGGGCGGCGGGCAGGCCTTGCGCTCAATCACCCGCGGATTCAGTAACACATTTTAAAACTTCAGGAAGGAGCAAGGCATGAGCAAGGTACGGGTCCTGGTAGGCACGCGCAAAGGCGCATTTGTTTTGACGGCAGACGGTAGGCGCGACAAGTGGGAAGTGAGCGGTCCGCACTTTGCGGGCTGGGAAATCTACCACATGAAGGGATCACCGGTGGACCCCAACCGCGTCTACGTCTCGCAGACCAGCGGATGGTTCGGGCAGATCATTCAGCGCTCCGACGATGGTGGCAAGACGTGGCACCAGCCCGGAACCCCGCAAGGCGAAGCGCCTGCGCCCGATGGCATGCCCAAGGGTGACAGCAACAAGTTCGCGTATGACGCTAACGGTGCGCCTTTGACAACGCACCAGTGGTACGACGGAACGCAGCATCCATGGGAGTTCAAGCGGGTCTGGCATCTCGAACCGTCGCTCACCGATTCTGAGACCGTGTATGCCGGCGTGGAAGACGCGGCGATCTTCCGCACGACCGATGGCGGCCTGAACTGGCAGGAGCTTCCCGGCTTGCGCGGTCATGGCACCGGTCCCAAGTGGCAGCCGGGCGCGGGCGGAATGTGTCTGCATACGATTATTCTCGATCCCAAGAACCCGGACCGCATGTACATCGCGATCTCGGCGGCAGGAGCGTTCCGCACGGACGACGGCGGCAAATCGTGGAAGCCCATCAATCGCGGCCTGCGCTCGCAATACATTCCCGATCCGAATGCCGAGGTGGGTCACTGCGTGCATCACATTGCGATGAATCCTTCGCGGCCCGGTGTGCTCTTCATGCAGAAACACTGGGACGTGATGCGCAGCGACGATGCCGGAGATAACTGGCGCGAAGTCAGCGGCAACCTGCCCACGGATTTCGGCTTCGTAGTCGATGTCCACGCGCACGAACCGGAGACGATCTACGTCGTTCCCATCAAGAGTGATTCCGAACACTTCGTGCATGACGCTAAGCTGCGCGTGTTCCGCAGCAAGACCGGCGGTGACGAATGGGAGCCGCTTACCAAGGGATTGCCGCAGAGCAACTGCTACGTGAACGTGCTGCGCGACGCGATGGCGGTCGACTCACTTGACAAGTGCGGTGTCTATTTCGGCACAACTGGCGGCCAGGTGTATGCCTCGGCGGATGCCGGCGACAGCTGGAATCCGATTGTGCGTGATCTGCCGGCCGTGCTGTCCGTGGAAGTGCAGACGCTGCCATGATCCGCGTTGTTTTGCCGCCTCATCTCAGGACGCTGGCGCACGTGGGTAGCGAGGTCTCTCTGGAGGTTGCGCCACCCGTGACGTTAGATTCGGTGCTCCACGAACTGGAGGCCCGCTACCCCATGCTGCGCGGCACGATCCGCGATCACGTCACGCGGCAGCGCCGCCCGTTTCTGCGTTTCTTCGCGTGCGAGCAGGATCTTTCCCACGACTCCCCGGACACGCCGCTTCCCGCCGCGATCGTGTCCGGTGCCGAGCCACTGATCGTGCTGGGAGCCATTGCCGGGGGCTAAGGTCTTCGCCGTAATCCAGAAAAATTCAATAGGCCTGTCGATTTCATCGCGCCTCGTTCGTCGTCATCATAGAGGGCGGATCGGAACGGAGTGGAAGGGTGGCTGAGGTTCCGGCTTCTAACAGAAACTAAAGGAGATACGACGATGCGGGTCATGGTGATTGTGAAAGCGGACAAGAATTCGGAAGCGGGCATCCTGCCCCCAAAAGAACTCTTCGAAAAGATGGGGAAGTACAACGAGGAACTCGTGAAGGCAGGCGTCATGCTGGCGGGCGAGGGATTGCAAGCCAGCTCGAAAGGCAAGCGTGTGAAGTTCTCGGGCGACAAGCGGACTGTGACGGATGGCCCCTTCTCCGAAACGAAGGAACTGATTGCCGGCTTCTGGCTGTGGCAGGTGCGGTCGATGGAAGAAGCCGTCGAGTGGTTGAAGCGCGCGCCTTTCGACGGTGGCACGGAAATCGAGATTCGCCGGGTGTTCGAAGCAGAGGATTTCGGGGAGAACTTGACTCCTGAACTTCGCGAACAGGATGCCCGGCTCCGCCAGCAGACGTCGAAGAAGCAGGCTTCATGATGAGGACACAGCCAAGAGCAGCGGGCGGCCGCGTTTTGTTCGACGCGGCGCCATGTTCCCCCGGGACCCTAGCACCATCGGTGTGTCTCTGTGTCCTGTGCGGGAAGTGTTCGTTGGCGACACGACCCGATCGGCCGGTGAATGTCGTGCCAATAAAAAAAGTTGTGACGGTTGTCGAGAGCAGCCTGGCTCATTCGTCGTGACAGCAGAAGGGGAAGTGCGGCCGTGACGAATTGCTGCCCGACCTTCAACGAATTAAATTCGAAAGAGGAGAAGATCATGAAATTCCTGTCCATCTACAAGTCAAGCAAGCGCGAAGGCGTTCCTCCCACCCAGAAAGAAATGGAAGAGATGGGCAAGTACGTGGAGAAAATGCTGAAGTCCGGCGTTGTGCTGGCGACCGAAGGATGCCTGCCCAGCGCCCTCGGCGCCAAACTGCGGCTCTCCAACGGCAAGTTCACCGTGACTGATGGCCCCTTCACCGAGGCGAAAGAGATCGTCGGCGGCTTCGCTGTGATGCAGGCGAACTCCAAAGCAGAAATGATCGAGCATGTAAAAGACTTCATGAAGCTGGCAGGCGATGGAGAATGCGAAATCCGACAGGTGTATGACGGCCACACCAGCTAGAATCTCGGCAAACCGGCCACTTCGTCGAAACAGATTGGAAAGGAGCCATTCATGCGATTCATGATGCTGATGATCCCCAAGGGCTACGAACAGGCCAAGCCGGGTACCATGCCGGATGTCAAGGCTGTCGCGGCGATGATGCAGTACAACAAGAAACTTCAGGAGGCGGGGGTGCTGCTTTCGCTGGAAGGGTTGCATCCGGCGTCCGCCGGCGCGCGCGTTTCGTTCGCGGGCGGTAAGCCGAAGGTCACCGATGGCCCGTTCACCGAGGCGAAAGAAGTGGTCGGCGGATTCTGGATGATTCAGGTGAATTCGAAGCAGGAAGCCATCGACTGGGCATCGCGCTGTCCCGGCTCGGAGAACGAGGTCATCGAGATCCGCCAGGTGCAGGAGTTCGCGGACTTCACGCCCGAAGTGCAGGAGGCGGCGGCCGGATTTAAAGAGATGCAAGAGCAGACCCAGCAGCGGAAGACCGCGTAATCAAAGCCCTCCCCCAACTACGAGGGTGCCCCATCTTTGCGCTTTCGTTGCGCAAGGATGGGGATTTCTACGTTCGCCGTCGCGAAAGTCGATCATGCCTGCGCTTGCGTGGACGCGCCGCCCGCTCGAGAACAGGGCATGGCAGCATTCCGCACAGAAACGCGATCCGAAGCATCCTTCCATGCGCTTGCTTGCGCGATCGAGATCACATGCAACATGAACAGCAGCGGTACAAAGAAAGTGGGGATCAGGCTGAGTGGCAGCACCGTCATGGGTTCCATCGACGCGCCCGGGTTGAACAGCCGCGCGGTCGTGCCGAGACTCACCGCCACCACCAGATCGGTGATCCCCAGTGCCTGCCAGAAAATAAAGCTGCGTCGATGAGCCGGATTGGCGAGTCTCCAGGCCACCATGCTGGCAGTGGCGCCGATGAACATGTCGCCGTAACCGGCAGGCAGCGCAAAAATTGCCGGAAGCAGCCCGCGGGCTTCGAGCACCACGAAGGTGAAGCCAAGGATTCTCCATGACTGCGCGAGCGTCAGAGTACTCGCGTTCAGAGAAAGCGTGAACTGCCGAAAGCGTTCCGAAAATGCGAACCATGCGGCGAACATGACCAGGGGCACAAGCGCCGCCAAGGCAACTCCGAGCCCGAACTGGGCAGCCTTGTTCTTGAACAGGTGCGCGGCCGAAGCCGACAGGGCGAATAAGAACCAGCCGGCGACCAGTGCGGATGTTAGTTTCCCGTAGTTTGTCATAACGAGCCTCCTTGATTGCAGCTGTCAGCGATCAGTCGTCTGCGTTCAGTTACGGCGCAACAAATGCTTCGCCGGCCCTCGACGGGCGGTTAACTTGCTTCCTTTAGGGCGACGCCGGTCAACTCATCGGACCAGTTCGCCAGGTTGTCCCACCTTTGCTGCCCCAGTTGACGAAGCAAACGAGCTTGCACCTTCTCCCACGCCGGCGCAGCGCGTTTGAGAACCGCCTCTCCCGGCTTCGCCAGGCGCAACAGCCGTTCCCGGCGGTCTTGGCCCCGGCGTTCTGCGATCCATCCCTGCTGGCGCATGATTTTTAGCGTTCGCGTCAGCGTGGTGCTGTCCATGGCGAGGATGCCTCCCAATTGCCCCTGGGAAATTTCTCCGGCTCGCGCCAGCACTTGCAGGATGGTGAACTGCGAAGCCCGCAGTCCCAGAGGCCGGAGAGTCTTCTCGTACAGCTGGGTCAGGGCCCGCGCTGTCCGGCGCAAGCCTCCGCACATGCAATCGAGCGACGGTAGTGAAAAGCGATCCATGGCGTAATAGATGTATATACACTTAATGCGCTTCAAAAAAATGCGCACGAACGAAGCTCAATCCGGTGAGTCCCACCTCTGCCCCATCGCCAACGATTTATCCGCGCGCCTAAGCACTTTGCTCTCAGGCCCTTCCCCAACGATCACCAGTTGACCCGCTCTGCATTGACTCGCCGTTCGGGTTGCTCCAGGGTGGCGACCTCAATAGCCGCAGTCCCTTCGGAGGAACCATGTCGATCGCTTCCAAACTGATCACCCTTTCGTGTCTCCTATTCGTGGTAAAGGCACTCAGTGTCCAATCCTCGCCCCCCGTCATACGGGGGAAGCTTCGGGAGAACGGTGCGCCCATTACCGAAGCAGCCGCGTTCCTGCAGTCGCTGGATAACGAGAGATGCGCCAAGCTGTTCGCTGGCCGAAAAACAGATCGCAAGACAGAGAAACAAATTACGCGCTGTGTCCATGACCTCACCGCCACATCTCCCGATGCCAACGGAAACTATAAGTTCGCCATTCCAAAAAGCGGCTGGTATGCGGTTCACTTTCTCTGGAGTATGGGCAAGAAACCACGAGAACCGCAGTCCGTGTTCTTGCAAGGACAGTGGTCGGTCGTCTATGCCGGCTACCAAGACCTCACCGGCAAGTACGACGCGATGGCGCAGGATAGTCCCTTTTTCTCTTCCGCAAGGGAAGACGCCATAAGGGACTGTGAGATGCAGTTCTAAGAGGATCGCGCTGGGCCAGGATTATGGGGAGGCAGCTCCGCCGTCATCCCGCCAGCGCGCTAGGGAAGCGTGTCTTGAAATCCAGTACCCCGACCCATTCCGGCGTGATCGTGATGCGGACCATGCCCGGCACCTTCTGGGTCAGATGCGCAATCCAGGCTTTTCCGTGTTCCGGTCCGAAGTAACGCTCGGCGGCGACAGCATATTCGGGGACGATCCCGTCAAGCGACTCAAGGCGCGCGGTCCCGCGAACCTGAAGCACCTTGTGCGGGAACGCGTCGTTGTCAATGGTAAGCGACACCTTCGGATTCCTGCCCAGCGCTTTGAGCTTGGGCGCCTTGGGAGGCGTGCCCATCACGATTTCCCGCCCGTTCCAGTGAAACCAGATCGGGACGACGCGCGGCGTGCCATCGGTCCAGATGTAGGCAAGCCTGGCCGGGATTTTCGAGGCCAGAAGTTCCTGCGCAACGGGATGCTGAAGAAGTCCGAGATCGCCTTGCTGCACGTCCATGGTGGCGCTCCTTACAACGCAAGATTCCTTGCGTTCCGACCTAGCCCGGAGAGTCGTCGACGCTGGGCATTGTGCGCGTGCTACCCGAGGGCGTCAAGCGCATCCGAATTACGACTTGTTGTGCGTCCGCGAAACCCGACCTCACCACAGAGACACAGAGGCACAGAGAAAAATCAGGGCCTCACACTTATGCCTGAGACATGACACCTGACACCTGACACCTAAGACCCAAGACCTGACACCCAAGACCTGATCCTGCCCTTTCATTTTCCCCGCGCTTCCGCCTCGGCCAGCCAGCCACGGCGCAGCTTCTCGGGTGCTATCGACGAAAGGTACGGCTTGATATCGAGGATGGGAGTGCCATCGAGCATATCGATGCCGCGCACATGCAGGGCGCGCCCATCGCGGCGGAGCAGTTCGACAATCGTTAAGCCGATCGGGTTCGGTCTGCGCGGAGAGCGCGTTGCGAACACGCCGTGCGTGCGGTTGTCGCTGGGCGGACTGGCGGTCAGTGCGAAGCCCTGCGAACGATCGAACAGCCAAAGCACGTAAAGGTGAGAAAAGCCGTCGATGTCGGCGAGACCCTCGGCAAACTCCGGCAGAATTTCAAGCACGCCTTCGGCCTCGTGCTTCGCACCCAGTCCCCGGGGTACGTCGCGGGGTTCTTTGTAGGGACTCTTGGCATGGCCAATGGGTCGCATGGAATACACGATCATTCTCCTTAGGCTGTTCTGATATCCAAAGACGGCGGCGGGATGCGGTTTGTTTCGGGCGCCCCTGATTTCCGGCTCGACCTGGAACCAAGGTCCATCCTAAAGGATTGTTGACACATGCCCTGCCCACTCTGGTGTATTGTTCCGGGCCGCACCTTCCATTGCCCAGGAGGCGCTTATGGCCAATCCCAAGAAGAAAGCCGCCCCCAACGACAAGGTTGCGCTCGATGAAAAGCTGATTGCGACTAGACCGGAACTGGAATGCAAAGGTGCGGCCAATCCTTACACCTCGGTGAACGGCAATATGTTCACGTTGCTGCACCAGTCGCAAAGACTCGCCGTTCGGCTTCCCGTGGATGTACGCGAGAAATTTCTGAAGAAGTACAAGACGTCGCTCTTCGAAGCTTATGGCACGGTCATGCCCGAATAGGTGGCGGTTCCTGACAAGTTGCTCGAAAACACAAAAGAATTGCAGAAGTGCCTCACGCTGAGCTACGAGTATGCGAAGAGTTTGAAGGCCAAGCCGACCACGAAAAAGCGGTCGAGGCTCACCCGGTATGAGCCATCCATTTTTCTCGTTGTGTGTCTCGTGTTGCAAACCCGATCGAAGAAGGGCAGCAATTCCCGAAGTGTTATGATTCGCGGTGATCGCGCGCCCGCGCGATGCACGAGGCCGAGTCGAATGCGAATCCGAGCGTTTCTTTTCCTGTTTCTCTTTCTCCTGGAAGTCGCCACTCTCGGGGGCGCACAATCGGGAACTGCTCAGAAAAAGCATCTGCTCGTGCTGGGAGAAGAAAAGGGCTACCGGCATGATGCCGTGTCGCATGCCATGGCGACCATCGAGCGCCTGGGCAACGAGACCGGCCTCTGGGCTACCGCTATTCGCACCGATACCGAGGTGCTCACCAAGAAGAAGCTCGAATACAACGCGAAAAATTTGAATGACTTCGACGCGGTCCTGTTCTACACAGGTGGAGAACTCCCCATGGACGCGGCGCAGAAGGCCGATCTGCTCTCCTTCATTCATGACGACGGCAAAGGTTTCATCGGCGTGCACAGCGCAACCATTACCTTTACCGAATGGCCCGAGTATGGAGAAATGATCGGCGGATATTTCGACGAGCATCCCTGGGGAACATTTCAGGCGCCGATCCTGGTAGAAGACCCCAGCTTTCCTGGCATGCGGCAGTGGCCGCGTTCATTTGTGTTGAACGACGAAATCTACCAAGTGAAGAATTACTCGCGTGACCGGGTTCGCGTGCTGATGCGGCTCGATCCGGGAAAGCTCGACTTGGCGAATCCCAAAGTTCATCGCACCGACCGGGACTTCGCGGTGACCTGGGTGCGGAAGTACGGTAAGGGGCGGGTGTTCTACTCGAACCTCGGACACGTCAGGGAGAATTGGGACGATCCAAAGTTCCAGCAGATGTACGTGGAAGGCATCAAGTGGGCCATGGGCCTGGTGGATGCGGACGCGACGCCGCGGCCGCTTCCGAAGAACTAGGACCACTCGCATCCGCTGGAAGGAATTGCCGTGATCACCAGAAGAACGTTCGCGAAGACCCTTGCCGCCGGCGCAGTCTGGTCGGCGTTGCCGGCTCGCGCGATCGTCAGCCTGAATATCGGAGTGGGCACGTTCAGCTATCACAACTTGTCGATCGACGACATGATCGCCCAACTCCAACGGCTGAAAATCGCGCAGATCGAAATGTCGCGCGGCGAGTTCATGCTGTTCAGCAAGCCCAGCGAAGAGCTTTTCCGGTCAGCGAAAGAAAAACTGGACCGCGCCGGCATTCAATGCATTTCTTATTACGCCGCCACCATCAAGAATGAACAGGATGTTGAAAGCGCCCTCCGTTTCGCGAAAGCGCTGGCCGCGCGCAATGTCAGCGGAGACGCGACTGGGGGTTTGCTGAACCAGATCGATCGGCGTTTCACGAAGGAAGGCCTGACCTTCGGAATCCACAATCATTACTTCAAGGGCGAAAAGTTTCCCTACGAGAGCCCCGACGATGTTTGGCAGGCGCTGTCGAAGTTGTCGCCAACTGTAGGCGCTACGGCGGATGTGGGCCAATTCACGTCTTGCGGATACGACTCCGTGAACGCAATCCGCCGGCTCGGACCTCGGTTAAAGCTGGTGCATCTCAAAGACATTCAATCCCGGGATGGCGAGATCAACGTACTCCTGGGAACGGGAATCGCGAAAATTCCTGAAGTGCTGGCGGAGTTGCGTCGCCAGAGATTCACCGGACTGGTCGCGGTGGAGTATGAGAAAGAGGGTCCGGTGGAAGAGGATATGCGCCAGGAAGTGGAGTACGCCCGAAAGCTCGCGGGTTGAGTTGGCCCAGCATGAGCGCGGGCAGGAGTCTCCATCTGCTTTGAGCCTTCAGATGCGCCGGCTTAAGAGCTCTTAACCGCGAAGATCGCAAAGGATGTGCGAAGACCGCAAGGAAGACGATGCCGCCTTCGCGATCTATGCGCTCCACGTTCTAAGCCGTCGTAATACTCCCTCAACTTGCACTCTCCCCGCGAACATGTTGTCATCGCTGTCGTGCCTTCCACGAACATCCACGGCGCTATCGACGCCGTC
>Ga0307469_10000231_pt1 | contig 21629 bp, 16 predicted proteins | sample atmos_gasesAM2C__FD_203084 | JGI IMG/M metagenome (GOLD analysis project Ga0307469, IMG submission 203084) | Hardwood forest soil microbial communities from Morgan-Monroe State Forest, Indiana, United States - atmos_gasesAM2C_515 | ecosystem: Environmental > Terrestrial > Soil > Temperate...
AAACTCGGCCTTCCCAGTCGTTGGCCGATCGCCACCAGAATCATCCCAATCAACCCGGCCTGAATAGCCAGTCCACCGTACAAACTGGCCGTATAGTGTCCCCACTCAAAGGTCGTCTCGAAAACGCCGAATGGCGTCAGAAGATGCAACGCGCTCATCGCGCCGTGCTCGCCGGAGATGCTGCTGAGCGCGACCACCACTCCCGACGACGCGTAATATAAGCAGAGAAAAAGCATCCCCTTCAACACCGGCTGCCGCAAGCGCGTCAGTGTGCACCATTGAATAAACAGGATGTCGCGCATGACGAAGACCAGCACCACCGTAAGCTGCAACGCGGCCATGCGCAACGAGGACACATGGAAGTCGAGCGCGAATCGCCACGCCAGCAATCCCCATACCATCAATGCGTACGCCATCGCCGCCGACAGCACCAGCCAGGGCCAGGGCAGGCCGTCCTCGGAGAACATGCCAACAGTTCCTTCCGCGCGCGCTCGCCACCACACCTTCAGTCGCTCCGTCGGGGTGAGCGAGGCCAGTCCGATGACAAAAAGAATGATGCCGTTGGTCGCGACCATCATGCTGGCTAGCACCTCGGATTTGACCAGTTGGTCGTGCGAGGAAAATAACGCGTAGAACACGAAATTCAGAAAGGCCGCGCAGCCCACCGCCTGCCAGCGAGACAGCGGGCGGATCTCCGTATAATCGCGCTTCAGATTGCGCAAAACCATCACGGCCAGCCAGGCTCCAAACCAGACATACAGCAGCAGGCTCATCAGCAGCCACGGCACCCTGTGTCCAAATAGCATGGGCGCCACATAGCCTCGGTATTCGAAGTTCAGCTCGAGGATCCTGTACAAGGGCAGGAAGGGGCTGAATCCGGCGAGTCCCGGGAACCACGATCCCATGAAGCCGTAAGTGCCCACCACCATGCCGAACACGACGGCTGCGCCGATCAGGCCAATGCTGCGGCTGCGGTTCTCGATCAGGATCGAGAGCCACAACCCGAATAAGCCCACAAATAATGCGCACGCGATCAGGCCCGTATAAGCGTTCAAGATATTCCAGGCGGAGAATCCCCCGCCCCGCCCCGCTACGAATGTCACCGGTAACGCGCACAACACTCCGAAATATGCCAATACCGGTTCACCCAGAATTTTTCCGATCGCCAGTTCCTTCGCGGTGAGGGCGGTCGCACGCTGGAAGTCCCAGGTCTTGTGATCGCGCTCGCCCGCGACCGACTGCGCGCACATGAACAACGACCACAGCGGGAGCAGCACGACCTGCAATCCGAACAGCCACTGGCAGAACAAGAGCCAGGTCAGGCGCCTGTTGTCGAGTTCGGCGTGTAAGGCGACCTTTGTCCATTCGCCGCCGTATGCCTTGGCATTGCGCTGGGCCATTTCGAGTACGGATTGCCGTTCACTCCAGCACGCGAGCCCGATCAAAGCGCACACCAGCAGCACCACTAGTGCCACCGACACAGCCCGCGCGGGCCGCAGCTCCGACCGCACATGCCGCACAAATTCAGGATTGCGCCAGAATTTCAGCATTCACATCACCTCGTGTCGCGACAGCTTCATGTAGAGATCCTCGACCGTCTGCTTCACCTCGGCGAAAGCCTTCACCCGAATGCCCGCCCCGATCAAATCGGACAGTAGAGCGGCAGCTTCGTCATCCGATCCGGCGAACTGAAAGGTCCCCGTCCCCGCTCCCAGGTGTTTGTTCGAAACATGCGGATGCCCGCTCAACTTGCCTTCTACCAGCGCAGTCGCATCCCCGAGCCACCCGATGCGGAAATCACGCGCCAGATGTTCCGCCGCCGTTACTTCGTCGATGCGCCCGCTGCGCACCATCCGGCCCTTTTCCATGATGCCGATTGAAGTGCAGAAGCCTTCCAGCTCGGTCAGGATGTGCGAGGAGATCAGAATGGTAGTGCCTTGATCACGCAACGAGAGCAGGAGGTTGCGCAAATCGAGTCGAGCCTTGGGGTCGAGGCCCGAAGCCGGTTCGTCGAGCAGAAGAATCTTCGGCTGGTGAATGATAGCCCGCGCAATGCCCAGCCGCTGTTTCATGCCGCGCGAGAGTCCGCGAATCATCGTGTCGCGCTTTAGTTCGAGCGACACCTGCCCGATCACTTCGGTCACCCGCCCCGGGATCTCGTTCTCTGCCACCTTGTATGCGTGCGCGAAGTAGTCGAGATATTCCCAGACCTTCAGGTCCTCATACACGGCGAAGAAATCCGAGAGATACCCGATCGACCGTTGCGCGCGCTCCGGTTCCTGGGCTACGTCGACGCCATGCACCAGCGCCCGGCCCAAAGTCGGCGCCAGCAGCCCGCAGGTCATGCGGATGGTCGTCGTCTTGCCCGCGCCGTTCGGTCCAATCAGCCCAAAGACCTCGCCCTGGGGAATAACCAGGTTCAGGTCCTGAACCGCAACTAACTCGTCATACTCTTTGCGAAGATGGATGAGCTCAATCATGAAGTGACGAACTCCTGATCGCGAGCGGCTCTAGGAATATCCACGCCCCATCCGCTCGATGGAGCGACGGGCCGCCCCGCCCTGAGCCAGTCGAGGGATCCTCGCCCGTCGGCCGCGCTATCAGGCCAGGCTGTCCATCGCATACTCATCGCAATAGACACCAAGCGACTGCCAGCGCCCTTGGTCATGGAATAGTACGCCGCAAACCAATCCCGGGTTCCCGAAAATTAGCAGGCGATGGGGAACCCCACCCCTAGTCTCCGCGGGATCAAGGGGTAGGGCATTGAGGGCCGAGTGTCTTTCAAGGAACGTGGTCAGAAAAGACCCTTGCAGATGAAATTTACGAGTCGGTGAAATTTATTGGAGATCCCTGACCAGGCCTGCCGAAGCAGGTTCCAGTCGCGCAGCGGTCGCCAGAAACTAGCCTCGCATGTAGCGCGGGGAATCCTCTGCGCGCACAACCCAGTCCCTTCAGGGGACGCCACTCTCATGCCTCAAACACAAAACGGTCGCTGACAAGGAAGTTGACAATCGAACACGTTGCAATCGTCAGAATATTCGCCACGAAGTAATTCAAATGCGCCTCCCCCACCAGCAGTTTCATCAGCAGCAAGTTGCCCACAACGGAAAACAATCCCGTCGTGAGATTAAACTTCGCAAACCGCGCCCAAGTACTTCCGCTGGCCCGATCGGCCCAGGTGAACTGCTCGTGCCAAAAATAGTTGTGGATGACCGCCGCCTCGACCGCCAGAGCCGTGGCCGCAAGATAATTCAACCGCAACCCCGACTTCATCAAGGTCAACGCCGCTAATTGCACCACGATCCCGCCTGCGCCCACCGCATTGAATTTCAACCAGCGAATCCCAGTGCGCGCAGCGCTCATCGAATCCGCTCCTCGCGGTACAGGCGATATCCGTTCTTTGCCGTGAAGAATACGATCATCAATGTCATGCCCAACAAACCGATTGCTCCTCCAATATCAAACAGCCGGTAGTGTCCGTGCAGCACGATCGGCCAGCGCAGTAAGGCCAGGTTCCCAACCGCAAGAAGCAACCGCAGTTCCGTCGGTCCGAAATTCCAGAACGACAGATGAAACTCTCCCAACGTGTAAGTCGCAAGATACGACTGGATCGACATCACCAGGAACGCGACCAGCAGCCCGATGGCGATCCATGGATGCATGTACCCCGAAAGCGCCAGCCCACCCATCATGGCAACCGCGCCGAGGCTGTCGATCATATGATCGACATAAAATCCATACCGTAGCCGCTGCTGCTGACGTACTCGTGCCAGCGTCCCATCAAGACTGTCCCCCAACCAGTTCACCGCCAGGCAGCCAATCACCGCCAGCAGGTAGTACTTGTTCGAGCGTGAAAGGGCGTAGAACACCCCGGCCAGAATCTGACCAACGAACCCCACCGCGGTCAGATGATCGGAGTTGATCCACCCAGGCGTACGCTCTGCCAGCCAGAAGAGGGCCTTCTTCTCGGCACCCGACAGAAAACTGCCCTGCACCCGCTTCGTATTCCCTACGGCTGTGCCCACCCGTCGAATATCCTCCAGCACCCTCGGATTCGCCTGCTCACAATATTCCACCATCGTGCTCGCCGTCTCGGTACCTCCTGCCGCGCTGGCCACTGTCCCGCAATCCGATGCGGCGGACAATGCACATGCGGTCCCGCGACGCACAAGCCTCAATCATTCGCTAAGTTATTGAAAAATTAGGTTGATAATGTTCAACATCAACCGCCCGAACCCTGCTTTCCTGCGGCCTTCAACCACGTCTATGGACGTATCCGGCCGCCCCGAACCCCGCTAGAGGAGTCATGCGCAACAGAATTCTGACAGTACTGCTGACCACGGGGTTGATTTGTCTCCACAGCGCAGCCAGCGACAGCGACCCCGCGTGGTCCCCTGATGGTAAGACCGTTGTCTTCATGTCCGACCGCGAGGGCGACATCGAAATCTACACCGCGCGTCCAGATGGCACCCAGCTTCGACGTCTTACCCACTCCCCGGGACGCGACGCCCATCCCGCATTTTCACGAAATGGCAACAAGATCGCCTTCCAGTCGCCCCGCGGCGATCGCCAGCCCCAAGTCTATGTCATGAACGCCGACGGCTCGAATCCTATCCGGCTCACGGATATCGCGGGATTCTCCGGTGTTCCAGACTGGTCGCCCGACGATCGCCAGATCATCTTCCAGACCAACCTGAATCCAACGCTCGATCCCCCGCACTGGCAAATCTTCCTGATGAATTCGGACGGTAGCCACGTCCGGCAGATCACGCACGACACCCATAACGACCAGGTGCCGAAGTGGTCGCCGGACGGCAAGAGGATCCTGTTCTTCTCCGATAAGACCGGCCGCAACCAGATCTACACCATGCGGCCCGACGGCTCCGACTGGCAACCTATCCTGACCAGCCCTCGCGATGATCACGCAGCCTCTTGGTCACACGATGGACAGCGCATCCTGTTCACCTCCGATGCGGGCCACGGCATGGATATCTACACTCTGGATTTGCGAACCAAAGAACTGAAGCAGCTAACCACCAACGCTCCGGGGATGGGTGTTCCGTACTGGTCCCCAGACGAGAGCGTCATCCTCTTCACGCTGCACCAGGGCGAGCGAAGCGACATCTATGTCATGAACACCGATGGCTCCCAGCAGAAGAAAGCCCCGTTCTGATGAAGCCCATGCTCTGAAGAGAGCCCCGGTCCCGACGGTGGAGCGACGGGCGTCCCGCCCGTCGGCTTTTCACGGCAAGCGCAATGGCATCTGCGAAGTCCTATGCCGCTAAGGCTCCAGCGCCGTACCCTCCGCCACAGATTTCTCGACGACTGGAACTGCCCTTCGCCTCCGCATGGTCTGCGGCAAGTCGGACCGCAAGATCCACAATCCCGCCGCCACGGCGCCCGCCCACGTGATCGTGCTCAAACCCAGCGACTCGAGATCCGCAGCCCGGCTCCCCCGCAACGGAATCAACCGCCCCACCTGCCACGCGATTCCTCCCGCCACCGCGGCAACCAGAATCGACTTCCCCAACTCCAACCAGGGCAAATCCGAGAGCGAAACCAGCTTTTTCCGATGCAGCAACGCGGCGGCCACCACCGTGTTCGCCACAATCCCGATATCGGACGCGATCGCCAACCCCACCACCGAGAACGAATGAAACAACCACCGATACACCTCGATCGAGGCGATCGTCACCAGCGTGCATGCCACCATCGGCGTCAACGTGTCGCCCGCGGCATAAAACGCGCGCGCATACAATCCCTGCGCCGCCCAGAATGCCAGCGACAACGAGAACCAGAAGAAATAGAGTGCCGTCTCCTGCGAATCGCCAAATGAAAAGCGTCCACGCCGGTAGACCAGGTCAATCAAGGGCAGGGCCGCGACCATCATCAATGCCGAGCACAGGAATGACAGTGCCGAGATGCGGTAGACCGAACCATTTACCGTCTCGCCGAATTCCTTCATCCTCTTCTCGCCGAAAAGCTTGGCAAAGAAGGGAAGCGATGCCTGCCCCGTCGCCTGCCCCAGCACCGCGATCGGCACGGCGAAGAGCCGCTTGGCGTAGTTGAGCCGCGCGATATCGCCCACACCGCTCGAAGCGAAGTAGCGCAAAATCCAGTCGTCGGCGGTCACCAGCGACACACCCAGCATCAGCGGGATCGACAACCGCACCCACTCGCGAAATGCCGAATTGCTGAGGTCGAAGGAGGGCCGGTACCTGGTTCCGATGCCTGCCGCCCCGACCGCGTTGATCAGGAATGGCCCGATGACGGCTCCCGCCAACGCTCCCCACGCCAGGGACGCAATGCCCAACTGCTTCCCTGCGACGATGCCCCCCACAATGATGAACAAGTTATAGATGAGGGGCCCGAAGCTCGGAAACAGGAACATGCGGTGCGACAGCAGCACCGCTCCCACCACACCGCCCACGTAGAAAAAAATCTGCGCGGGCAACAGAATCCGCGTCAGCGAAACGCACAACGCCATTTGCTGGGGCGAGAACCCGTGGAACATCCAACCCACAAATTGTGGAGTAAAGATTTCCGCCGCGCCGATCCCGATAAGAAACACCGTGGTCATCACGGTAATGATCACGGAAAAGGTTTTGTCAGCATCCGCTTCGCGCTTCTCCGCGAGAAAGCGCGTATAGATGGAAATAAACGTGATCGACGCCGTGCCACCCGCCAGGATGTAGTTCAGCCAGTCGGGCAGGGTGAAGGCCGCCACATAAGCGTCGGTCTGTCCCCCCGCGCCGAACGCGTATGCGATGTAGGCCTCGCGCAAATAGCCGATCACGCGCGACAGCATGACCGTACTCATCAGCAGAACAGTTGCCGAAAACGCGGTGTGCTGGTGCGACGGCCTCAGAATGCGAAGGATACGGGCGAACATGATGAGTGGAGTTCGTCTCAGCCTATCAAACCCGGGCCGCGAACCACGCCACTGTGTACCAATTCACAAAACGTTGGTCACCGGCCGCACATGGGAAAAACCTGTCCGCTGACTTGGTGTACACTGTGTCGCCCCGTTCATAGCCTCGGAATCCGCGCTGGATCGGCCGTTCAGCGTCCCGACTTTTTTTTGCCGAATATTCACCCGGCATTAACCTCCGCCGCCTTCGTCGCACTTATTCTGCGCCATCGTCCCCAAAAGCTCCGCAACTCTCAATTAGGAGGATCCCCCTCATGCGACTCCCTCGTTTTGTGACTGGCCTCTTGGGCCTGCTACTGGTAGCTGCGACCTCCGCTTCGGCTGCCGTGTGTCCGCTGAATTCCAACGGCGCGACTGTCCAACATGTGATCTACGTGCAATTCGACAACACGCATTTCACCCGGGACAATCCCAACGTCCCATCCGACCTCGAACAAATGCCGCACCTGCTGAATTTCATTCGCGGCAACGGTACCCTGCTCTCCAATCACCACACGCCGCTCATCTCGCACACCGCCACCGACATCCTCACGGCCATCACCGGGGTGTACGGCGACCGCCATGGCGTGCCCGTCAGCAACAGCTTCCGCTACTTCAAGCCCGACGGAACTTCCAGCCTGGGCGTTTCGTTCGCCTATTGGACCGATCCTTTGTTTGATCCGACTACCTCGGCTCCCACCGACACGCTGTTCAACATGTTGACCGCCGATGGAAAAAACGCTCCCGCTCCCTGGGTGCCATTCACCCGCGCTGGATGCAATTTCGGCGCCGTCGCCACCGCCAACACCATCCTAGAAAACATTCAGACCGACATCCCCACCGTGTTCGGCGCGGGCTCCCCGCAAGCGGCCGAAGTGCTGGCTAATCCCGGTCAGGCCTTCGCCGATTTTGTCGGCATTGGCGTGCATTGCGCAGCGGGAGACGCTCTCTGCAGCGCGACCAACGGAGGTGAGCCTGACCTCCTCCCCGACGAGCCCCGCGGGTACGCGGGCTTCAACGGACTCTTCGGCCATGTCTATGTCGCGCCGGTTGTCAGTCCGGGTGGTCCACTCACCGATCTGAATGGCAATGTCATCCGGGATGCGACCGGGCACATCGGATTCCCGGGCTTCGACGGAATGGAAGCGACTGTTTCACTGTCCTATGTCGCAGCCCTGCAGGAACACGGCGTCCCCGTGACGTACGCCTACATTTCCGATGCGCACGACAATCACCCGACCGGCCCTGCCTTCGGACCCGGCTCCGCTGGATACGTCGCAGCTCTTGCAGCCTATGACGACGCGTTCAACAAGTTCTTCACGCGCCTCGCGGCCGACGGCATCACGCGCGACAACACGCTATTCGTTTTCACGGCCGATGAAGGCGATCACTTTGTCGGCGGTCCGCCCAGCCCGGCGAATTGCGACGGCGTGACCGTCCCGTGCACCTACGCGCAGATCGGCGAACTGAACACCAACCTGGCGGGATTGCTTGCCACTGAACAGAGCATCACGACGCCATTTACGGTTCACTCCGACGACGCGCCCACCATCTACATTACCGGCCATCCGTCGCGCACCGATCCGATCGCGCGCAATTTCGAACACGGACTCGCAGCCATCACTGCCGTTAATCCGATCACCGGCAACACCGACACGCTCACGCAGTTCATGGCCGATCCTATCGAAATGAAGTTGCTCCACATGGTCACCGCCGATTCTGCCCGGACGCCCACAGTGACCATGTTCGCCAATCCCGATTACTTCCTGTTCGCCGGCGCGCCCAACTGCACCTCGCCGTGCGTCACCGAGAATCCCGGTTTTGCCTGGAACCATGGTGACGTGCAGAAGGACATCACCACGACCTGGCTTGGGATGGTCGGTCCCGGAGTGAGAAGGCAGGGAGTCGACCGTGAAACATGGTCCGACCACACTGACATTCGCCCGACGATCCTTTCGCTGGTTGGGTTGCTCGACGACTACTCGCACGACGGCCGGGTGCTGGCCGAACTCATGCGGAGCAACTCTCTCCCCGGCGGCATTCGCAGCAATCCGCTGGCGTTTACGTTGCTGGCCCGGGCCTACAAACAACTCAACGCTCCTGTGGGCCAATTTGGCCGCGCAACGCTGGCAACTTCCACCAAAGCACTGGCGGGAGACGACCGGACGTATAACCGCCTCGAGAATCGACTGGCCTCGCTCGGCAGTCAACGCGACGCTCTGGCTTCGCAGATTATTCAGAAACTGGAGGCGGCCGAGTTCAAGAATCAGCCTTTGGACTGGCCGACCACCGTCGGACTGTTAGCCCAGGCGAATCGCTTGATCGAACGCGCTGGCGGAGACTGAGAAATGCGACAACCACAGAGGACACAGGGTCACACAGAGGATTTGTTTTCCTCTGTGTTCCTCCGTATCCTCTGTGGTTATTGATTTGCAAGCCTACGCGGCCCGCAATCTCTCCGCGATTTCCGTGTGCCCCTTCTCGTGCGCCACCTGATCCGGAGTATGCCCGTCATCATTCTTGGCGTTGGGATTGGCGCCGTACTTCAGCAACAGCTCCACCATCGCCTGATCGCCATGCTGCGCCGCCGCGTGCAGCGCGGTCCAGCCCTTCTGCTGGCGAGCATTCACCGGCGCACCGTGTTCGAGCAGCGCGCGCACGATCGCCAGATTTCTTGCTGCCACCGCAGAGTGCAACGGCATCACCTGCATGGGATTGTTGGCCACCGCGCCCGCATCCGCGTGGTGCTCCAGCAGCACGCTCGCGACGCTCTCTTCGCCGAAGAACGCCGCGAAGTGCAAAGGCGTGAAGCCGTCGCCCGAGCGCGCATTCGCCAGCCGCGGATCCCGATTCACCATTTCCTCCACCAGATCAGGCCGTCCCAGGCTGGTTGCTTCAAAAATGTCGAGGTCCGGATGTGCCGCGCGCAACAGTTCCACCATGTCTTTCCGCTGGCGATACAGCGCCTGCATCAGCGCCGAAACGCCGCCCGCATCGCGCGCTTTGCCGAGCGCCCGATCTTCCGCCAGCAACTGCTTGAGCTGATCTGCGTTTCCTGACTCAATGGCTGCCATGACATCCTGGTTCTCCGCCACGCTGTACCTCCGGCCGGCTTGGTTGCGGTACCCGGCGATTCGCCATAATATCCGGTTGCGCCCGTCGCGTTAAGGGCCACGGCGCGTGTTACGTGCGTTACCAGGCGATGTGATCTGCATCACACCATCGGCCGTGTACACGTTCTAGCCTGTACGGTAAGGCGGTTCCTCCGCGACGGTGTGAGCGGACCCTCATCTCCGCGCGCCCTCGGAGGAATCGTCCGGAGCGCGTAGTGGGTAAAGCGATTGGGAATCGGGCTACCTAGCCTGCCACACGGGTTCAACTCCCGATGCTCCGGCCAGTTCCAGCGGAAAGCGAATGCGCCCACACTGGGGAGTACACTGGCATCGCTTGAAGCAAGGAGGCCCTCCATGTGGAAGACGGCTGCATTTGTATCGGCCCTGTTGCTTCTGACATTTCTGGTTTTCGCACAAGACAAGCAAGCCGCGCCCAAGCTCGCGGCAACATCACCCATCGCTGCAATACCCATCGATGCAGCTCGCCGCGAGAATCCCGTGAAGCCGAGCGCCGAATCGCTGGCTCGCGGCAAGAAGCAGTACGGCTATGATTGCGTTATGTGCCACGGCAAGGCGGGCGACGGCAAAGGCGACGTCGCCGTCGACATGAAGCTGAAGATGAACGACGAGACCGATCCCGCCCTGCTGAAAGACCGCACCGACGGCGAACTGTTCTACATCATCCAGAAGGGCAAAGACCAGATGCCCCCCGAAGGCAGCCGCGTCAAGGACGAAACCATCTGGGACATGGTGAACTACGTCCGCTCGTTCACAAAGAAGGGGGATGCTGTTGCTCCCTCGCCAGCAGAAGAGAAAGCCCCGAACCAATAAGAGCGGATCGATCTTCGTGCGTTCTATGCGCTAGGGAGTGGATTCCACTGACCTGCCGGCTTCGGGTTGTAGAAAAAATGGGGCTGGCTCCTTGCCAGCCCCATCTCCTTGCCCATTCTGTTACTCAATTACCGCTGCTGGTCGTGACCTCTCTCTGACGGGCCCTGTCTTTCCTGGTGATTCCCGTTACCATGCGGTCCGTCGTTTCTACGCGGTCCCTGGTTGCCGTTTCCGCGTGGCGCGGAGTTGTCGGGCCGATTGTTCCCGGGCCGTGGCGCCTCGCGACGAACGTTAGGCTCAGATTGCGGCCCTCGACCGCCGTGCGCTTCCTGTCTCGGCATCGGACGATCGTCCCGCCGTCCGGAATTTTCCGGACGCGGCACAGAGTGTTCGTCGCGACGTCCGGAATTATCCGGACGCCCAATCGGGTGGTCATCGCGGCGTCCAGAATTCTCCGGACGCGGTATCGGACGATTCGCCGGGCGTGCAAGATTTCCTTCGGTCGCTCGCGCCGGCATCACGCGGGGCCCGTGGAATTCTCCAGGTCGTGACGTCGCGGCTACCGCCGGACGTCCATGATTTTCCGACGCCAGGAACGCGCGGTCCCTGCCCGCCGAGTGTTCATGGTCGCGCTGCCTGTTCGTCATTTCGAAATGACGTTCGCGCGCCGCCATCTCCTGCTCCCGGGTTGCGCGCGCTTCGATTCCACCATGCCCGCCGTTGTAGCTCACGCGGTTCACGGTGACGTTGTTAATCACGGTCTTGTTGTAAATGTGCACGTTGGTGATGTGCACATTGTTGACCGAGCGGTTGTAATAGAAGTGTCGGTCTCGCCAGTAGCCACCTTCGTAGCCGTGACCGAAGTAGCCGAACCCGTAATTCACGCCCCCGTAAAAACCAATGTGCGGACCCCAATAGCCGGCGTGCCACACATATACACCTTCACCCCAGCCCCAATAACCGGGCGTCCAGAGCAATCCAACCGTTGGCGGAGTGACCCATGTTCCCGGCACCCAGTAATAGCCGTCGGGGCCGTAGGCCCAGTATCCGGGCGTCCAGATGTAGCCATCGCCGGGACAAGGCGGCTGCGTATAAACCGGCAGCACCGGCGGGGCGATCGTCACCGAGACGAACACGCCCGCGAATGAGGAAGCGGGGATGATCAGGACCAGAAGAGCAATCCAGAAATATCGAGCTAAGCGCATGATGTTTCCTCCTGCCCATTCGTCCCTGGCTTCTTCCACTCGCGGCCAGGTGATGCAAAGGGATGTTGGGCTCAAAATGTCTACCTTGAACGGGAGATCTTTCTGGTGAGTACAAACCCGAACGTGGGATGAATGTTGCAGGGCGCGCACTGTGCTGATTCTAAATCGCTACGCTGGCGATCACTGGGCGAAGAACGACGTGTGGGTTACGTTGGTAATCCAGTCAGGGCTGTAGGTCGCTGCTGTCATATTCCGCTACCCATTTCGTTGGTTGGAGAGATTGACGATGCGACCACAATCTGAACGGTCGTGGCTGGTCGACGGCCGGAGTCCATCCACACAAGGAACGCGAAGGCAGGTCCACGAACAGCGCCAGAACCGCCAGCCCAACCGATGGCCGAGACGCATTCGCCAAACTCTGCGCACAAATCCACATCCGAACACAAGCCTCATGCGGCAATATATACTACCGCCGCATTCCCGGGCCTTGATTTCCAAATCAGCAAGTCGGAGGCTTCTATGCATTGGCTATGGGTCATTCTGATCGGGCTCATCGTGGGAGCGCTGGCCAAGTTCATCATGCCCGGCAAAGATCCCGGCGGCTTCATCGTGACTGCCCTGCTGGGTATCGCCGGTTCGCTGGTGGCCACCTGGCTCGGACGCGTCATCGGTTGGTACACGGATGAACAGTCAGCAGGATTTATCATGTCCGTGCTCGGCGCGGTCTTGCTCCTCGGCGTGTATCACCTGGTCCGAAGACGCACCGCCTGACAGCATTTGTGAAATTTGGGATGTACGCGGTGCTCGGGCCTGGAGGCCGTGCTGTTATCGAAAGTGAAGAACGTTCCGGATGCCAACGGCCGACAGAGCTGCAGCCAGGGGTGATGTAATCGCCAGCGCCCAAAGAACGTAACGATGCTTAGGCAGGTAGCGCAACAGCGCTAAGAAGATGAAGGGAAGAGTAAGGATGCAAAACCGCATGAACGCCGAGCGCGCCCAGACCAGATAGTCATAAGAAAAAATCGAAAAAAGATAAAGGCCACAAAAGATGGTCTCGGCAGGAGGGGCCATTGCGTACTCGCGAAAGCTTTTCGAAAGGATCATGACGCATGTGCCCACCAGCACCAGGATGATCCAGAAAAAGGTCAGCCCGAGATTGGTCCAGGGTCCGGGATACAAGATCGTCCCGACAATGATCCCGTGCAAAGGCCAGCCGAAAAGATGTCCGTGGGGACCTTTCAGCTGCGCCGCTCCGTAGTCCCGGGTGGTGTAACTGTGGACTGTGAGAAGAGGATCTCCGAAGTAAAGCGCGAGCGGCAGAAGGTACAAAGCGCCGATGACCGCGAGGTCACGAAGACAACCGCAAACGGCCGGTAACGCTTCTGGTCCAGCAAAGTGAGCCCCATGCCCACCAGGGCGAAAATCATCAGAGGCCGCACCGTCACCGCGACTGACGCGAGTAAGGAAGCCAAAAACCATCGCTCACGCGCAAATAGCCAAAAGGCGCCGAAAACCAGCGCGACCGCAAGTGGCTCTGATCCTCCCAGAAAAGACACTTGCAGCCAGGTGAAATTCGTCAGGGCAAAATACGCCGCTACCCAGGTTCCGAACAGACGCGCCACCAGAAACACGCTGCACAGGGATGCTGCGGTCGCAACCACAACTTTTCCACCGCCAGCATGGCGTGGCATCGGGACGATCCGGCAGCAGTCGAGTTCCAGGTTCGGACGGTGGCCATTGACGAACTTACCCAGGCCGGTGACCTTCCTTTGCCCAGTTTCGTGAAGATCGACGTCGAGGGCGCCGAGGGGGTATGCGTTGACGGGAATGCAGCGCTCGCTCCAGCTCGCGAAGCCCGTGCTATTCGTCGAGTGCTCGGACGCCGGCCGCGAAACTGCCTGGCGCTTGCTGTCGGACATGGGATACAGCTGCTACACCGCCGTAAGCCGTCAACCGGTGACCACGTTCGCTCAATACCGGCACGCCGATTTTCTGTGGCTTCCTCGTCCGAACCGGTGACTCGCGAAGGCTGGGAACGCAGGGTGTCGATCAGTCGATAAAATCTCACAGCGCCCATCCTGCGGTCGACCATCTGTATGACCGCACGTCACTGCCTGATCGCAAACTGACGCTCCAAATCCTGACTTTACTTCGTTCACGTTAGAAGATAGCTTTCCGTGGCATGAAAGCCACCAACTGGGAGTTCACCAACCGCGCCATGGTGTTCGGGCTGATCTTCGGATGCACGTTCCCACTGTACTTTCTGGACCAGCAGAACTCTTCGGCAGCATTGGCCAACTGGCTGTCGGCGCACACGTCATGGAATGCGGACTTTCTCGCCCGCTGTCTGTTTGCGGGTGCAGCAATGCTGATGGCGATCGCGGCCTTCATCCGCATGTGGGCGTCAGCATACCTGCACGCCTCGGTGGTATATGCGTCGGAGGTGAAGAGCGCATCGTTGGTAGCCGACGGACCGTATCGCAGAGTGCGCAACCCGCTCTACTTTGGCAACGTGCTCATGTCGATCGCGATGGGCGCGCTGATGAGCCGCCTGGGCTTCGTATTGGCGGTGACGGGAACGCTGCTATTCTGCTACCGCCTGATTCTGCGCGAAGAATCCGAACTCGAAGCCAGCCAGGGAGAATCCTACCGCGCCTATTGCAAAGCCGTGCCTCGCGTGTGGCCATCCCCGTGGCCGCGCATTCCTTCGGCCGGAAGGCAAGCCCAATGGGCGGACGGATTCAAAGCGGAACTATGGTATTGGGGATTCGCCGCCGCGCTGACGGCCTTCGCCGTGACGTTACAGCTCAAGCTGTTCTTCGCGATTTTCGCCGCCAGCCTGATTCTGTTCTGGGTGTCGTCGACGATGCTGAAGAAGAAACCAAAGCTTCCTTGATCAGCGGGACCAGGATGCTCAGACGGCTACCTGACCTGGCTCCATCTTGCCGAACACTTGGTGACTTTGTCGCGCTGGAAATGTTCTTGGTTGACGTACAAGCATGTGACGGAAAAAGTCGTGAGCTGGTGGGCCGCAAACTTCCAGATGCGCACGTTTCTTCATCTCGTCTGGCGCTAGAAATGGGTGACCCGACCCGGTCGCCACAGATCAGGGCAAGATTTATGCCGACAATCATTCCAGGAGTAGGAATGTCAGATGGACTCTATGACCTATCCCCTCCGCAACGGCACAAGCAGAGCCCGCCACCTGTTGGCGTTGGGTCTTCTGCTTATCGTGTCTGGTCCCGCATTTGGATGCGAGCCTGTGGTTCCGTTCCTGCAGGTCATGGTGCCCGCACTTGCCTTGTCGAAGTCGATTCTTGTATTGGCCTTAGCTGTACTCGCAAAGTCGGCGCTGTTTGCCATCTTTGAGCGGCGCCTTCCTCCTCTCCTGGCCGCGTGGAGAATGTTTCTCGGTAACGTACTGACGAGTTTTATTGGCCTTCTGGTCGCTACCATGATTGCCAGCGGCCCTGTTTGGATCGTCGGGGCGCCAATGGCCTTTCTTCTTTGTTGGCTACCGGCTCGAAGGCTCGTTAAGCAAGCTCCTCTTCTGTGGTTCTCCCGGAGATACCCTGCAACTCTCGCCGCGATCATGACCGTCGCTTTCCTAGCGAGTTGCATCCTGTTTATGGTGGCTCAAGGCGTCATCATTGCCCATCAACTCGCGCTGTACTGGGTGATCAAAGTCATTGCCATTTTTCTGGCGCTCTTCGCAAGTGTCGGCCTCACCACTATCTGGGAAGAGTGGGCGATTTGGCGGCTCAGTTCACGACCGGAGCATGGGGGATTCTTCGCATCTGTTCTGCGTACGAACCTATACGTTCTGATTCTTGTGATGGCGGTTCCCGCCGCACGGATTCTCCCAAAGCGCCTCAAGTCGCCGGATTTTCTCGCGAAACGGCACATCCCCGTCGCTGGCGAAAGCAAACAGCATTTGTCATTTTGACTTTATGGGCAAAGGGCAACCTCGCCGAGGAGTCAAAATGCGCGCCACTGGACTCGCTCGAAGCGTGGCGATCGGCAGGGATTCTTTTCCCGTTATTGCAGCTTTGCGTACTCCGCCTTGGCTTCCTTCAGCATGGGCACATCGGGGTCGGCGTCCTTCCAGAGTGCGAGAAAATCCTGGTAGGCGGTGCGGGCTTTGGCCTGATCCCCTTGCAGGGTATAAGCGCGGGCCAAGCCGAGGCGCGCCAGAACATACTCGGGCGCGAGTGGGGACACTCCGCGATGATCAAGTATTCTCTGGAACTCACCTTCGGCCTCGTGCCCCTGGCGAGCACGCAGGTAGACCAGGCCTCGCACGTAGATGGGAAGAAAGTTCTGCTCGGGACCCAACTCGAACCGGACCGTTGGTTGCAACGTTTCTATGCTTTTGGCAGAACTGGTGCGGCTGGATTCAAGGATCGCCTTTGCCATGGGCAAATAGACCGATTGCAGAAAGGTGTCGGATGGATAGCGCTGGCTCAGTTCCGCGATCACTTTCTGGGCGTGCGACGAATCCCCCGCCAAGCTCAGGGCCAGAACCAGCACCGGGCCGTTGGTGCGGGTGCGCGAGAGCGCCTCACTCTTGGCGGCCTCCTCCCGGGCACGTGGCAGGTTGCCCACCTCCGCTTCCCAGAGCGCCCGGTTTGCCAGATTGGCAGCTGAAACTTCCCTGAGGTTGCCACTCTGGCTCGCTGACAAGGCCTGGCCAGTCAGGTCTCTAGCTTTCTGCAGCTGACCCCGTTGCATAGCGCCCGCTGCTGCCATGTTTAAGACCCAGTTTTCTCCCGCGCGCCGATGAGCTCCCCAAGCGAACTCACGCTGCATGAGGGCTTCATCTCCCTGCACGAAGCCAACGAAGTAGAGAGACCAATGTGGGCCGGGATCGTCCGGATTCGCGGCCACGCCGGTTTCGGAAATGCTCCTGGCCTCATCGACGCGGTTGAGTGCAAGGTATGCCGACGCCATCGCCGGGTAGACCCCCGTCTGGTGGGGGTTGAGGCGGAGGGCCTGCTGCCCTGTCGTGATTGCCTTCTCGAACTGCCCTAGAAAACGTCCGTAGGCAACGGTCAAGTTATTAAGCGGATCGCTTTCGCGCGGATAGGCCTGCGTCCAAGATTCCTCGGTCTCCATCTCCTTGTCCAAATCTCCGGTGACGACCCAGTGATAAGTGGCCGTAGTAACAAATTTTTCCCGCTCACTGACGCGGTCGCGCAGGTCGTACGCTTTCTTCTGGTATTCGATACTGCGCTCGCTCTCCCCAAGATTGGCATAGACTCCAGCAATGTTGTCGTAGGCGAGAGCGAAATTTGGATCCAGCTCAATGGCACGATTGAGATGAGGAATCGAGTCCAGTTGCTTGCCTCGTCTGTCATCGTCCTGGGCCAGCGTGTAAGACTTGAGAGCCTCCAGCGAGGAGGTCGTCGCCTCTTCCACGGGCGTATCGTATTTCTGGACCGAGGCAAGAGATTCACCAAGTTTTCCTCGCAGGCTGGAGGCCGCTTTGCCCAGGGCATTGAGCACCCGCTCCTTGGTCTCCGCTTGGACCTGTTCGCTCGCCAGCAGATCGCCCGAGCCACAATTCACCGCGTCCAACCCGATCACATATTGATCGCCCAGTCGCGTGATGGAGCCCGCGATCATAGCCTTCACGTTTACACGCTGGCAGATCTCGCGTCCCACGGCCTTGTTCACGGGTTCGTCCGGAGAACGACCCATCTGACGCAAAGTATCGCGTACACGTTCGTCGGGAAGAATGCTCAGGAATGGCGACTGCATCAGTTGCACGGTGAGGGCCTGTTTCAGTGCGCCATCAAAAACTGTGTCCCCAGTTGTGTTGGCGAAGTCGGCCAGCACGAGAGTGTCTTTCTCAGTCAGCTTCGGCGCGTTGTGGAAACGAAAGTAAAAAGCAGCGGCTGAGATCAGTACCAAAGCGACCGCAGGCACGATGATCTTCAAGTTGCGCCGGGCCCAGCCTGGGCGACCGGCCACCGTCCCGCCTGACTCGCTGGCTGCCACCAACACCACCGAGCGACTGGAATCCGTGTCCCGCTTCACCCGCTGGAGATCGGTACGCAACTCGGAAGCATGCTGGTAGCGGAGGTTCCGATCTTTCTCCAGGGCTTTCTGAAGGATGCGCTCCAACTCCGCCGGCAACAGCGGATTCAGCCGCACTGGAGCCACGGGCGCTTTGTGGAGAACCGAATCGAACAAGGCGATGGAAGTATCGCCGTGGAAGGGGAGTGTGCCGGTCGCCATCTCGTACAGCACTGTGCCGAAGGAAAACAGGTCGGTGCGCGCGTCGAGTTCCTTGCCCAATGCCTGCTCCGGCGACATGTAGGCGGCGGTGCCCATGGTTGTCCCCGGACTGGTGAGGTGCTGTGAACTGGCTGCGGCCGTCGCTTCGAACGTGGGCGTAGCCTGTCCCTCGAGCTTGGCAGCCACTGGGGTCACCTTGGCGAGTCCGAAATCGAGAATCTTGGCGTGGCCGCGCTTTGTGACAAAAATATTAGCCGGCTTGATGTCGCGGTGAACGATCCCGCCCGTGTGCGCTGCGTCGAGCGCGTCGGCGACTTCAATCGCCAACCCCAACAGGGTCTCGGTCTCGAGCGGGCGCCCGGCAATGCTGTGCTTGAGCGTCACTCCTTCCAGAAACTCCATGACAATGAAGGTCTGGCCATTCTGTTCGTCAATTTCATAAATGGTGCAGATGTTGGGATGGTTGAGCGCGGAAGCCGCGCGCGCCTCGCGCTGGAAGCGAGCCAAAGCCTGGGGATCTTTGGCGACATCGTCGGGCAAAAACTTCAGCGCGACGTGCCGGCCGAGTTTGAGGTCCTCCGCGGCATAGACCACGCCCATGCCGCCGCCACCGAGCTTCTCGATGACGCGGTAGTGCGAGATGGTTTGGCCGATCATAGGACCGGGCAAATGTTAGGCGTGGGGAACGGGCAAGTCAATGAAAGCGCCCCGCTAGCGGCGTGAAACAACCTCTCCCGCAAAACCCAAGCGTCGGATTGAATTCCGCTCAAAACGGGCGTAAAGTCCTCCCGTCCCGGCAGGAGGCCAGCCATGATTCCTCCCAAGCCAGCCAACGAGCAGCAAAGACTCGCTACCCTGCGGGGCTACGAAATCCTTGATACCGAACCCGAGGCTGCTTTTGACGATCTCACGTCGCTGGCTTCTTACATTTGCCAGACTCCCATCGCGCTCATCAGCTTGATTGACGCGGATCGTCAATGGTTCAAGTCGAGGGTCGGTGTCTCGGTGGGCGAAACTTCCCGCGATATGGCATTTTGCGCTTCGGCAATTCTCCAGCCGGATGTATTTATGGTGCCCGATGCCAGTCAGGACAATCGGTTTGCCGATAACCCCTTGGTGCTGTCGGAACCGAAAATCCGCTTCTACGCGGGCGCAACCCTGATGACGCACGGCCATGCCCTGGGTACTTTGTGCGTGCTCGATCGGGTGCCTCGAACGCTGAGCTCTGAGCAAACGGACGCACTCCGCGCCCTGAGCCGCCAGGTACTCGCGCAACTCGAGCTACGACGCAACCTTGGGAGATTGGAACGGGCGCTGGCAGCACGCGACCGCGCTGAAGCCGAAACAGAACGTTCCCTGCGCGACCTCAAAGCAGCCTTCGCGAACATCCGTACCCTGGAAGGGCTGCTGCCCATCTGCCTGTCGTGCAAAAAAATACAAGATCAAAAAGGCGAGTGGCAGCCCATTGAGTTTTACGTCCGGTCGCACTCGGAAGCCAGAGTGACCCACCGAATCTGCCCGGAATGTTCCCGCGCGATCTCGGCCTGAGTCACTTGGCGGTTGCCCTTGCGCAAGAATACTCACTGCCGGTAAATGCGCGCCTCCCAACCCTTCAAGTGCAGCACCGGCGTGCCGTTCTCCTCGCTCGCGTAGTTTCCCATGACGAACTTCCCCGACGACATCCCACCGGGCAGTGGGTACGCGATGGGATCGTCTGAGAGATTCAGAACGACCAGATACTTCTCGTCGCCCAGTGTGCGGGTGTACGTGAAGACGTGCGGATGCTGCGGGTCGAGGTCTTGATAGTCTCCGTAAACGAAGGCCGAAGGTCTCGCGCGCAAGGCGATCAGCGCACGCATGTAGTTGTAGATCGAGTCCGGATCAGCCGTGGCCTGCTCGCCGTTGACTGCCTTGTAATTAGGATTGATGGCGAGCCACGGCTTGGCTGTCGCGCTCGTGAACCCGGCATTGGCGCCGCTTGTCCATTGCATCGGAGTGCGGGCGTTGTCCCGGCTCGTCTTCAACAAGTTTGCGAGATACGCGGCTTCACTCACTTTGCCGGTCTTCACCCCGTCCCGATATCCGTTGTGCGCTTCGATGTCGTCATACTCACCGATCGACTTGAACGGGTAATTCGTCATGCCCAGTTCGTCGCCCTGGTAGAGAAATGGCGTGCCGCGCATGGTGAGCAGCAACGTGGCCAGCAACTTGGCCGAGGGTACGCGGAACGCCGGACTGTCATTGCCGAAGGTCGACACCAGGCGCGGGTTGTCGTGGTTAGCGAGAAAGACGGTGTCCCAGTCATGCTTACCGAGCACGCGGGCGTGCTCGGTATAAATCGCCTTCAGTGCGGGAAGCGTGAACGGAATGAACTGCTTCCCATCGCGGTTGATGCGCACCGCGTCAAAATTGAAGATCATGTTGAGTTCGTCGCGGCGATCGTCGACTAGCCTCGTCTCTTCATTCAGCTTGATGCCGATGGCCTCGCCCACCGACATGTCGTCGTACTTCGAAAGCACCTCGCGATTCATCTCCTGCAAATACTCGTCGCGGTGCGGGCCGTTTGCCCACAGGTTGCTCGGGTCGTGGAGTTGCTCGGGCGCCAGACTGGGCAGGCCGGGCGGCTTTGAGACCAGCGGGATCACGTCCATGCGGAAGCCGTCGACGCCTTTGTCCAGCCAGAACTTCATGATCGAAAAAATTTCGCCGCGCACTTTGGGATTGTCCCAGTTGAGGTCGGGCTGTTTCACCGCAAAGTAATGCAGGTAGTACTCCTTGGTCGGCTCATCGTATTGCCACGCTGAACCGAAGAAGTATGACGGATAATTGTTCGGAGGCTCGAGTTTCCCGTCCGCGCCCACCTTGCCCGGGCGCCAGATGTAGTAATCGCGATAGGGATTGTCCTTCGACTTGCGCGACTCAACGAACCACTGGTGCTCGTCCGACGTGTGGTTCGCGACCAGGTCGATGATCAGCCGCATGTGGCGCTGCTTGACTCCGGTCAGCAGCGCGTCGAAGTCGGCCATCGTGCCGAACTCTTTCATGACCTTGCGGTAGTCGCGAATGTCGTAGCCGTTGTCGGCATTCGGGGAATCGAAGTGCGGGCTCAGCCAGATCACGTTCGCGCCCAACTTTTGCAGGTAGTCGAGCCGTGACGTGATACCCGGCAGGTCGCCGATGCCATCGCCATTCGAATCCTGAAACGAGCGCGGATAGACCTGGTAGACCACGGCTTCCTTCCACCACTTGGGCTCGTAGCCGTTGATGAGGGGGGCGGGGGATTTCAGGTTTGAGATTTCAGATTGCAGATTGGGGGCGGGGCCAGGAAAA
>Ga0307469_10000232_pt1 | contig 21598 bp, 18 predicted proteins | sample atmos_gasesAM2C__FD_203084 | JGI IMG/M metagenome (GOLD analysis project Ga0307469, IMG submission 203084) | Hardwood forest soil microbial communities from Morgan-Monroe State Forest, Indiana, United States - atmos_gasesAM2C_515 | ecosystem: Environmental > Terrestrial > Soil > Temperate...
GAAGTTGAAGGAGCGGCAGAAACGCTTGCGCAGGCTCAGGCCCCAGGCGCGGTTGATGCGGCTGCCGAACGGCGAGTGGATCACGAGCTGCATGCCACCGGCTTCGTCGAAGAAGCGCTCGAAGATCACGAGCTCCTGAGTCGGCAGCGCCCCGAGAGCGGCGCGCGCCGCGGCGAGGTAATTCGTGAGCTGCACCGCCGCCGGGCCGCTGATGCCGGTCTCGGCGCTCAGCCAGGCGGTGGCGACCTCGGCGCCCTCATCGAGCCTCGCCTCGAGCTCGCGCCGCAGCCGCGAGACGCTCGCCGATAGCTCGTCCGTACGTCCGGGCGCCTCGCCGACCCAGAAGGGGATGCTCGGCGGCTCGCCGCGTGCGTCCTCGACCCGGATCCGGCCCGGCTCGACCCTCAGGATCCGGTACGACACGTTGCCGAGCTGGAAGATGTCGCCCTGCAGGCTCTCGATTGCGAAGTCCTCGTTCACCGTGCCGACGAACTGCGCCTGCGGCTCGAGCAGCACCTGGTAGTCGGCGGTGTCGGGAATGGTGCCGCCGGAGGTGAGGGCGGTGAGCCGCGCGCTGCGGCGGCCCTTGATGCGGTGGTTGACCCCGTCGTGGTGGATGAGCGCACCGTGGCGGCCGCGGCGCGTGCTGTACCCTTCCGCGAGCATCCGCACCACCTCGTCGAGCTCGCCGCGCTTGAGATCGCGGTAGGGCCAGGCGCGAGTGACGAGCGCAAACAGGGCGTCCTCATCCCATTCGCGCGCCGCCGCCTCCGCGACAATCTGCTGAGCGAGCACATCGAGGAGCTTCTCCGGGATCGTCAGCCGGTCGAGCTCGCCGCGGCGCACCGCCGCGAGGAGCGCTGTGCACTCCGCAAGGTCGTCGCGCGACAGCGGGAAGAGGCGCGCCTTCGGCGTGCCGCCCACCGAGTGGCCGGAACGGCCGGCGCGCTGCAGGAAGGCGGCGATCGAGCGTGGCGAGGCGATCTGGCAGACCAGATCCACCTCACCGATGTCGATCCCGAGCTCGAGGGATGCGGTCGCGACCAGTGCGCGCAGCTCGCCGCGCTTCAAGCGCGCCTCGGCGTCGAGGCGCGATTCCCTCGCCATGCTGCCGTGGTGAGCCGTGACGTGCTCCTCGCCGAGCCGCTCCGACAGGTGGCGCGCGATGCGCTCGGACTGGCGGCGCGTGTTGACGAACACCAGCGTCGTGCGGTGCTCGCTCACGAGCTCGGCGAGGCGGTCGTAGGTCTGCGTCCAGACCTCGCCGGACATGACCGACTCGAGCGGCGCGGACGGAATCTCGAGCTGCAGGTCGCGATGGCGCACGTGGCCGGTGTCGATGATGGTGCAGTCCGGGCTGCCGTCGGGACGCATCCCGCCCGCACCGACCAGGAAGCGCGCCACCTCCTCGATGGGTTTCTGCGTGGCCGAGAGCCCGACGCGGGTCAGCCGCCGCCCGGCGAGCGCCTCGAGCCGCTCGAGCGTGAGTGCCAGGTGCACGCCGCGCTTGGCTCCAGCCATAGCGTGAATCTCGTCGACGATCACGGTGCGGGTGGTGGCGAGCATCCGCCGGCCGGACTCAGAGCCCATGAGGATGTAGAGCGACTCGGGAGTCGTCACCACGATGTGTGGCGGGCGTTTGCGCATCGCCGTGCGCTCGTGCTGCGGCGTGTCGCCGGTGCGCACGAAGGTGCGGATCCCGTGCTCGGGGAGCGACAGGGCCCGCAGCTCGTCGGCGATGCCGCCGAGCGGCGCCTCGAGATTGCGGTGGATGTCGTTCGAGAGCGCCTTGAGCGGCGAGACGTACACCACGCTGGTCTCATCGGCGAGGCCGTGAGATGCGACTCCCTCGCGCACCAGCTGATCGATGACGGCGAGAAAAGCGGCGAGCGTCTTGCCCGAGCCGGTCGGGGCCGCGATCAGAACGTGGCGCCCGGCGGCGATCGCCGGCCAGGCCGCCTCCTGCGCCGGAGTTGCGGCGTCAAAACTTCGGGCAAACCAGCCAGCGACGGCTGGATGGAACTCGGCGGGCATGCAGACATTGAAGCACAGCCTGCGGCGCGCGAGGAGCTCCGGAGCGCCGAATTAATCCAACGTACAGTCCGCTGGCTGAACGGCGCCTGTATGCGCGGATGCCTCGAAAGGGGAGTAGAGTCGGCGTTGGTTGGGTTGTTTTTGCGAGGACGTCTCACGATGTGGGAAGAAGAGACCGCGGACTCATTCCGCCGCAAACTCCTCTGGTGGATCGGCGGCCTGGTGATCGTCGCGGTCGCAGGCTTCGCCCTCTGGTATCTGTTTTTGTACCATCCGGGGGAAACTGCGCCGGTCGCCGCCGCGAAGCCGGCCCCACTGCCCGCCGAGAACCCGCTGGCAGTCTCGAACCCGATGCCTGCGCCCGGCGCCGGATCCGAAGCACTGCCGGCGCTCAACGACAGCGATCCGATGGTCCAGGAGTCGCTCACCGGCGTGTTGGGACGCCCGACGATCGAGGCCCTGCTGGTGCCGCAGAACATCGTGCGGCACATCGTGGTGACGGTGGACAATCTGCCGCGCCACAAGGTGGCCGTCGAGCTGCGGCCGGTGAAGGCGACCGCCGGGCAGACGGCGGTGTCCACGCAAGGCGACCTCACGATCCTCAGCGAGGCCAACTTCGAACGCTACACGACTCTGGTGCGTGCCGTGCAGGCCACAGACGCCAAGGCACTCGCGGCGCTGTATCAGCGACTGTACCCGCTCTTCCAGCAGGCCTACGAGGATCTCGGTTACCCGGGCAAGTATTTCAACGACCGGCTGGTCGAAGTGATCGATCACCTGCTCGAGACGCCGGAGATCGCAGCGCCCATCCAACTCGAGCAGCCGCGGGTGTTCTATGCCTACGCGGACGCGAGCCTCGAGGGGCGCTCGGCCGGACAGAAGCTGCTGATCCGCATGGGTCCGGCGAACGCGCGCATCGTCAAGGCGAAGCTGCGCGAGTTCCGCGCCGAGATCGTCGCCAAGAAGTAGCCGCCGTCGTGGAAGAGAACGGTCTCGGCAAGCCGCTCGCCGATCTGCGCTCGGTGCTGATTGCCGGCGAGTCGGCCGAAGCCTGGGCGGTCCAGCGGCGGATGTTCGCGCTCACTCATCGCCGGGTGCTGGTCGCCGCGACCAGCGGGCGGCTGGTCATCATCACCCGTCCGCTGCTCGGGGGCTTCGAGTTGATCTCCGTGCGCTGGCAGGACCTGGAGGAAGTCACGCTGCGCGTCGGCGTGTTCGGCGCCGACCTCGGCATTCGGGCCGGCAAGGCGACCGATCTTGCCTCCCTCGCGACGCAGGGCGCGCAACGGGTCGAGCTCAAGGGCCTGCGCAAGACCGAAGCGCAGGCGGTGTACCGAATCTGCCAGGCGCAGGACCAGGCCTGGCGCGAGAAGCGGCGGGTGCGCGAGCTCGAGGAGCTGCGCGCCCGTTCGGGCGGCATCCAGGTCATGGCCGGAGCGCCTCTGGGAGGGACCGCCACCGCGGCGGGCGATGACGCAGTGCGGCGGCTTCAGGAGGCGAAGCGGCTGCTCGACGCCCGGCTCATCACCGATGCCGAGTACGAGGCGATCAAGGCAAAGATCGTCTCGCCCTGACCCGCTATACATGACCACCCACAAGTAATCCACAGGCGATCCACAGGACGGGTGCGCTAGGCTTCCGTCCATGGTTGCGATCCGCCTGCGCCGGCACAAGCCGGTCGAGAACGAGGTCCTCGGGACCTACAGCTTCACGAGCCGAACGGTGCAGGTCCTGAGGACCGAGGACGACCACATCCTCTGGACCTGCGATTGCGACAAGTTCCGCCGCCAGGCGGGACAACGCGAGCCGCTCTGGTGCAAGCACATCGCCAAGGCGGCGGCGCGCCGTTCGCTCGATCGGCTCACGCGCCGCGTGGCGATAGGCCGCAGCGGCGAGTCGTGAGCCGCTGACCGGTTCCCGGCCGGCACGTCACGCTGTTCCATCCGGAAACCCCGCGCCTTTGCGGCGCCAGGGATATTTCGGTATGGTGATGCGGCACAACAACGGGAGCCTCTACCATGCGCTGGGAAACTCCGCGGGCGATCGACATGCGGTTCGGCATGGAAATCACCCTGTACATCGCGAGGCGCTGATACCTTCGATGCACCGTGAAGATCCGGGTACTGGGATCGGCCGCCGGCGGCGGCTTCCCCCAGTGGAACTGCAACTGCCGTAACTGCTCAGGCGTGCGCAACGGCACGGTGCGTGCCGCGCCCAGGACTCAATCCTCGATCGCTGTCGCCGGCTCTGACCCGGCCGCCTGGGCGCTCGTCAACGTCTCCCCGGACATCCTCGCCCAGCTCAAGGCCCACCCCGGCCTGCAGCCCGCGCGCACACCGCGTGATACTGGAATCGCCGGCATCGTGCTGGTCGATGCCCAGATCGATCACAGCGCCGGGCTCTTCATGCTGCGCGAATCCACCCGGCCGCTCGTCGTGTGGTGCACCGACGCCGCGTACGCCGACCTCACGGGCGCCAACCCGATCTTCAGGGTGCTCGGACACTACTGCGGCATCGACCGGCGCTGCATGGACAGCGCGGGCGGGGAGTTCGCGGTCGAGGGCGTCCCGGGGGTCGGCTGGCGCGCGGTCGCCGTGGCGGGCAAACCCGCGCCGTACTCGCCGCACCGGGCGGTGCCGATCGCCGGCGACAATGTGGCGCTCGTGATCAGCGATGCCGCGAGCGGCAGGAGCGCGGTGTACGCGCCCGGGCTCGCACGCGTCGAGCCCGCGCTCTGGAGCGCGCTCGAGTCGGCCGCCTGCGTGCTCGTCGACGGCACTTTCTGGAGCGATGAGGAGATGATGGCGCAGGGACTCGCCGCGAAGCGCGCCCGCGACCTCGGGCATTTGCCCCAGAGCGGCGCCGGCGGCATGCTCGAGTGGCTGGCGAAGCTGCCGCGGGCCACGCGCCGGATCCTCATCCACGTGAACAACACCAATCCGATCCTCGATGAAGAATCGCCGGAGCGCGCCGCACTCGAGCGTGCCGGGGTCGAGGTCGCGTGGGACGGGATGGAGATCGCGCTGTGAGCGAGGCGGCGTGGACGCGTGCGGAGTTCGAGGCCCGCCTGCGCGAGCGCGGGCGGGCCTACCACGTCCACCACGCGTTCAATCTCATGCTGAACTCCGGCAAGGCGAGCCGCGAGCAGATCCGCGGCTGGGTGGCGAACCGCTTCTATTACCAGATCAACATCCCGCTGAAGGATGCCGCGATCCTCGCCAACTGCACCGAGCGCGCGGTGCGCCGCAACTGGGTGCAGCGCATCCTCGATCATGACGGCTACGGCGATGACCCGGGCGGGATCGAATCCTGGCTGCGCCTCGCCGAAGCGGTGGGTCTCGCGCGCGCCGAGGTCGAGAGCCTGGCGCTGCTGCTCCCCGGCGTGCGCTTCGCAGTGGATGCTTACGTCAACTTCGCGCGCCGCGCGCCGTGGCCGGAAGCGGTGTGCGCCTCGCTCACCGAGCTGTTCGCGCCGCAGATCCATCGCCAGCGCCTCGCCGGATGGCCGCACCATTACCCGTGGATCGATCCGGCGGGGCTCGGATATTTTCAGAGCCGCATGAGCCGTGCACGGCGCGACGTCGAGTTCGCGCTCGCCGTGACGCTCGAGCGCTTCGACACGCGCGCCGCCCAGGAGCGCGCGCTCGAGGTCCTGAAGCTCAAGCTCGATATCCTCTGGCAGATGAACGACGCGATGGCGCTCGCCTACGGAGTGACGGCGTGAGCACCCTGGCCGCAGGCGCGCGGCCGGCGATCGCGCACGGCATGCGGCTGCAATGGGAGCCGGTGCAGGAGGCTCACGTGCTGCTCTACCCCGAGGGCATGGTGAAGCTCAACGGCAGCGCCGGCGCGATCCTCGAGCGTTGCGACGGCGTGCGCACGGTAGAGGAGATCGTCGCCGACCTCGAGCGCGCCTTCGGGGCCACGAATCTCACCGACGATGTCACTGCCTTCGTCGGGCTCGCGCTCGAGCGCGGCTGGCTGGAGCTGCGCGAGTGAGCTCCAACGTGGCCGGGCTGCAGCCATCCCCGGGAGTCGGCCCGCCGCTGTGGCTGCTGCTCGAGCTCACCTACCGCTGCCCGCTGCACTGCGTGTTCTGCTACAACCCGACGGACTTCGCCGCTACGGGACCCGAGCTCGCGACGCAGGAGTGGTTGCGGGTGCTGCGCGAGGCGCGCGCGCTCGGCGCCGTGCAGCTCGGGCTCTCGGGCGGCGAGCCGCTGGCGCGCGAGGATCTCGAGCCGATCGTCGCCGAGGCGCACGCGCTCGGCTTCTACGTGAACCTCATCACCTCGGGCGTCGGCATGACCGAGGAGCGCATCGGCGCGCTCAAGCGCGCGGGGCTCGACCACATCCAGCTGTCCTTTCAGGACAGCACCCGCGAGCTGAACGATTTCCTCTCCAGCACCCGCACCTTCGAGCTCAAGGCGAAGGTGGCGGAGCTCATCAGCCGGTACGACTATCCGATGGTGCTCAATGTGGTGCTGCACCGGCTCAACATCGACCACGTCGGCGAGATTCTCGCGATGGCTGAGCGCATCGGCGCGCAGTACGTCGAGCTCGCCAACACCCAGTACTACGGCTGGGCGTGGCTCAACCGCGCGCACCTGCTGCCGAGCCGCGCGCAGCTGACGCGCGCCGAGGCAGTGACGCGGGCGTTTCGCGAGCGGGTGGGCCCGAGAATGCAGATCTACTTCGTGGTGCCCGACTATTTCGAGACGCGCCCCAAGGCGTGCATGAACGGCTTAGGTAACGTCTTCCTCGCCGTGACGCCCGACGGCACGGCGCTCCCCTGCCACGCGGCGCGCATGCTGCCGGGGCTCGAGTTTCCGAACGTATGTGCGCACGACATGCGCAGCATCTGGTACGAGTCGGCGGCCTTCAACCACTTCCGTGGCGAGGCGTGGATGAAAGAGCCCTGCCGGAGCTGCCCGGAGAGGGGGCGCGACTTCGGCGGCTGCCGCTGCCAGGCGTATCTGCTCACGGGGGATGCGGCCAATGCGGACCCGGTGTGCGAGCTCTCGCCGCACCACCATCTCGTGACCGCGGCGGTCGCCGAGGCCGAGCGCTCAGCCGCAGACGGCGCGGGGCGGGCCCCGCTGGTCTTCCGCGACCATCGCATCTCGATCGTGGTCGAGCCGCACGGCGGCCCGCCGCCGGCGCCCTGAGGCCGGCTACGATGGCTGTTCGCAGGGTCTTGAAGATGGGCGAACCCCTGCTGCGGCAGGTGGCCGCGCCCGTCACGCGCTTCGATGCGGAGCTCGCGTCGCTCGTTGCCGACATGGATGACACCATGAGGGCCTCGAGCGGCGCCGGAATCGCCGCCCCGCAGATCGGCGTAGGGCTGCGTGTGGTGATCTTCGAGCTCAAGGACAATCCGCGCTATCCGCAGTTGAGCCCCGTGCCCTACACGGTGCTGGTGAATCCACAGCTCGCGGTGCTCGATGATCAGCAGGAAGAGGGCTGGGAAGGGTGCCTCTCGGTTCCGGGGCTCCGCGGCCTCGTTCCGCGCTACCGCCGGCTGCGCTACCAGGGGTTCGATGCCTCAGGCAGCCCCCTCGACCGGACGGTCGAAGGCTTCCACGCGCGCGTCGTGCAGCACGAAGTCGACCATCTCGATGGCATACTCTTCCCACAGCGGGTGCGCGACCTGCGCAACTTCGGGTTCGAGGACGTGCTCGCCGGACAAATCACGCCGATGCCGGACTGAACGCATGAGCCCCAGGGAGACTCGGATGACTCACCACGCCAGCGGGCCCTTCGAAGTCAAGGTCACGCCGCAGAAGCCGGACACCCAGATCGCACGGACGGCGAATCTCGGGCGGCTCACCATCGACAAGCGGTTTCACGGTGATCTCGAGGCGAACGCCAGGGGTGAGATGCTCGCCGCCCAGAGCGACGTGAAGGGCTCGGCCGGCTACGTGGCGCTCGAGCGCGTGACCGGCAAACTCCAGGGGCGCAGCGGCAGCTTCGTCCTTCAGCACAGCGCCACGATGAAGCGCGGCGCGCCCGAGTCGACCATCACCGTCGTGCCCGACTCTGGCACCGGCGAGCTCACCGGGCTCACCGGCAGCATGCGCATCAAAGTCGCCGAAGACGGTTCCCACTCCTACGAGTTCGATTTCAGGATCGAGCCGCGGCCGGCCGGCTGACGCGCACGTCGCGCTCCATGCGGATGGCGGCCTCGACTCCCTGATAGTAGCCGGGGACGCGCCCCACCTCGCGATAGCCGAGCGCGCGGTAGAAGTCCTGCGCCGCCTCGTTCTGCGCGCGCAGCTCGAGCCCGATGACGAAAGTGCCGGCGGTTAACGCGGTCTCCTCGAGCCAGGTCACGAGGCGCCGGGCGATGCCGCGGCGGCGATGTTCCGGGTCGACGGCGAGGAGATTGAGGTGAGCGGCCTCCTCGGCGTAGCGCATGATGGCGAAGCCCGCGATGCAGCGATCGCTCCGCGCGGTCAGCACCATGCTCTCCGGATGGCGCACGTGCCAGCAGATCCGCTGCGCGCCCCACGCCGGGCGCAGACCCGACTCGATGAATTCGTGCGACAACGCCGCGAGTCGCGCCGCGTCGGCGACACGGGCGGGCTCGAGGCGATAGTCCTGCACGGCGGCCCTAGGCGAGCGTATGGAAGACGTGCTGGACGTCGTCGTCCTGCTCGAGGCGGTCGATCAGCGTCAGCACTTCGGTGGCCTGCGCCTCCGGGAGCTCGGTGGGTACGGTGCAGACGTACTCGTGCTCGGCTGAGAGCGGCGCGAGGCGGCGCGCCTCGAGCGCTTCCTGCAGGTTGCCGAAATCCGCGAATGCGCAGCGGATCACGAGCTGCGCCTCGCCCTTCTCACCGGTGCTCTCGCCCATCTCCTCGAGGCCGTGATCGATGAGGTAGAGCTCGAGGTCGTCCTGGTCGATGCCGGCCGGATCGAGGCGGAAGACGCCCATCTTCTTGAACAGGAAGCTGACGCTGCCGCTGGTGGCGAGGTTGCCGCCGTTCTTGGTGATGACGTTGCGGACCGCCGCCACGGTGCGCGTCGGATTATCGGTCGCGGTCTCCACCAGCAGCGCCACGCCATGCGGCGCGTAGCCTTCGTAGAGCACCTGGTGGTAGTTGGTCGCATCCCTTCCCGAGGCGCGCTTGATCGCGGCCTCGATCCGGTCCTTCGGCATGTTGACGGCGCGCGCGTTCTGGATGGTACGGCGCAACGTCGGATTGGACGAGGGGTCCGGGCCGCCGGACTTGACCGCCATGGTGATGTCCTTCGCGATGCGGGCGAACTGCTTCGCCATGCGGTTCCACCGCGCGAACATCGTGTGCTTGCGGACTTCGAAGATGCGGCCCATGGGGCGGCATTGTAGCGCGGCGTGGCCGCGCACACGGGCGCAACAGCCCTTTATGCGCCGGCAAAAACCACGCTTTTTGCCGGCGAGTGTCTATCCGCGGGTAGGTTGGCCTGCGGAAAAATCCGCAGGATTTTTCCGCCAGTGAACTAAGCTAACTGCGCGGACAGCAGGCGCATGCGCCGGCGCTGGCGGCTGAGCGCGCGCTCGATCTCGCGGAGCTTCCCCTGCAGCTCCGACTGCTGCCAGTGCTCGATGACCGCGCGGCGCTTCTCCTCGAGCCACTGCTCCTTGACGCGCGCCCAGTCGGCGATCGCGGCGAGGAAAGCCTCGTACTCGTGCGCGACGCGCGCACGCAGCTGCTCGATGTGCGACGTGCCGGCGCCCGGAAGATGGGCGAGACGCTGCTCGGCCCGCTTGAACTGCATGGCGAGCAGCGCGCGCTGGATCTGGAACCAGGGGGTGCGCTTCAGGCGCCGCGTCACGCCGACCAACGAAAGTCCCCCGATCAGCCACTTGGTCGGGTCCCACTGCCACCAGCGCACGCCGTTGCGATAGTCGTGGGCAAAGATGTGGTGGAAGTTGTGATAGCCCTCGCCGTAAGTCACGACCGCCAGCGCCGGGTTGTCCCGCGCGGTGTTGTCGTCCGTGTACGGGCGTGTACCCCACATGTGGGCCAGCGAGTTGATGAAGAAAGTAACGTGATGGCTCCACACCAGGCGCAGCACGCCGGCGAGGATCAGCATGCCCCACAGGTCGTGGAAGACGATGCCAGCGAGAATCGGCAGGCCGAAGTTCAGCCCGACCGCCAGCGGCACGTAATGGTGATGCTGGAAGGCGAGCAGCCGGTCCTTCTTCAGGTCCGGAATGTTGGTGAGGTCGGGCCTGCCGCTCGGGTACTCGCGCAGCATCCAGCCGATGTGCGAGAACCAGAAGCCGCGCAGCGCCGAATACGGGTCGCGATCGACGTCGTCGACGTACAGGTGGTGCGCGCGGTGCCCGCTGCACCAGATGAAGGCGCTGTTCTGCAGCGCCATGGTGCCGAAGATCAGATAGAAGATGCGCAGGCCGAGGCTGGCATCGTAGGTGCGGTGCGCCCACAGCCGGTGATAGCCGCCGGTGATCGACATGCCGTTGGCGATCAGAAAGAAGGCGAAGACGCCCCAATCGGCGCCGCTAAAGCCGTACTTGAGGCCGTACCAGGGCACCAGCACCGCCGCGGCAGCGAACGTGAGGGCGAACATCAGGGTGTTCGCCCAGATCAACGGCGGCTTGGCGGGAGTTGCGGACATGCAGCGGCTCGGATGCCTTATCGGCAAGGCGGCGTAAGTTAACATGGCGGGCCTTCCTAAGTGGGACTTACGTCAAAAATGAGCGGGGGCGGGGCTTTGCCGTGGGGGTGGCAGGGGCGATGCGTGGCCGCCGCCTTGGCCGCGCTGGCGCTGGCGCAGCCGGCACGGGCAGAACGCGTCTATGTCTCAAATGAGGACGACGGTACCGTCACCGTGATCGACGCCGATCGCGGCGCGGCAATCGCCACGATCGCCGTCGGCAAACGCCCGCGCGGGCTCGCGCTGAGCCGCGACGGCAAGCTCCTCTACGTCGCGGTGAGCGGGGTGCCGAAGTGCCCGCCGCCGATCACGGATGAGGAGTGTGCGAAGCTTCCGCGCGATCAGGCGGCCGACGGCGTCGCAGTCGTCGACACGACGAGACTCGAGCGCACGCGGGTCCTGACGGGCGTCTCGGATCCCGAGCGTGTCGCGCTCGGTCGCGACGGGCGGCGGCTGTACGTCTCGGAGGAGGATGCCGCGCGTCTCGCGGTGCTCGACGCCGCGCGCGGCCGCATTCTCGCCACCGTGCCCGCCGGCCGCGAGCCCGAGGGCGTGCGCGTGTCGCCGAACGGACGCTGGGTACTCATCACCAGCGAGGAAGACAACACCGTGACGATCGTCGACACGAAGTCCAATGCAATCGTCGGCAAGGCAACGGTCGGGACTCGCCCGCGCGATCTGGCCTTCTCCCCGGACAGCCGCTTCGCGTATGTCTCGGGGGAGGCGGACGCGAGTCTCTATCGCGTCGCGGTTCCCGCCGGCGCGCCGGCGGCGGAATTCTTCAAGCTCCGTCGTGAGGTGCGCCCCATGGGCGTCGCACTCGATGCCGGGCGCGGGCGACTGTATGTGGGGGCGGGCCGCGCCGGCACGGTGGCGGTGGTGGCGCTCGCCGGGCCCAGCCTGATCGCGGAAATCGCCTGCGGCGGCCGCCCCTGGGGTGTGGCCCTCGGCGCCGGCGGGCGGCGCCTCTACAGCCCCAACGGTCCCTCGGGCGAGGTCACGATCGTGGACACGGAAACCCTGGCCGTAACCGCCCGGATCGCGACCGGCAAGGGCCCCTGGGCGGTGGTGGCAGGGCCCTGAGGGCGTGCTACCGTTGCGCCCCCATGCGGCGATTCGTTCTCACGATAACGGGACTCGCGCTCAGCTTCGTTGCCCTTGCGCAGGCTCCGGTACCCTCCCAGGTTGAGCAGGCCGCCCGCACCTACATCACCCGCGCCGCGCTCGAGGCGCCGATCCGCTTTCTCGCCTCCGACCTGCTCGAGGGCCGCGGGCCGGCGACGCGCGCCGATCAGTTGACGCGGCTCTATCTGCAGACGCGGCTCGAGGGCATGGGATACCGCGGCGCCTTCGCCAACGGCGCGTGGCAGCAACCGCTCGACGTCGTCGGAATCCGCTCGCAGCTGCCGCAGACCTGGAGCTTTCAGGGAAGGAACGCGCGCGTGGATCTCGCCTGGCGCGAGGACTACATCGGCCGCAGCGGCCGGCAGAGCGAACGCGTTTCGATCGAGGATGCCGAGCTGGTATTCGTCGGCTATGGAATCCAGGCGCCCGAGTACCGCTGGGACGATTTCAAGGGAGCGAAGCTCGCCGGCAAGATCCTGGTAATGATGAACAACGATCCCGACTGGGATCCGAATCTCTTCGCCGGCAAGCGGCGCCTCTATTACGGGCGCTGGGATTACAAGTACGAGAGCGCCGCGCGCCAGGGCGCCGCGGGCGCCATCATCATCCACACGACCCCGTCGGCGGGCTACCCGTGGCAGGTGGTCCAGTCCTCGTGGGGCGGGGAGCAGTTCGAGCTGCCGGACGCGGGCGAAGCGCGCGTGCTTCTGAAGGCCTGGGCGACCGAGGAGGCGACGCGGCGGCTGATGAAGGCGGGCGGCTTCGACTTCGACAAGCTGATCGCTTCAGCCCGCTCGCGCAGCTTCCGTCCGGTGCCGCTCGCAGTGCGCACCTCGATCGCCTTCACCAGCAAACTGTCGCGCTCGCAGACCGCGAACGTCGGCGGGCTGTTGCAGGGGAGCGATTCGAAGCTCGGCGCCGAGGTGCTGATCTATTCGGCGCACCACGATCACTTCGGCATCGGCGAGCCCGATGCGACCGGCGACCGCATCTACCACGGCGCCGTCGACAACGCCTCGGGCTGCGCGCAGGTGCTGGCGATCGCGCGCGCCTTCGCCGCGCTCCCCGAACGGCCGCGGCGCTCGGTGCTGGCGTTGTTCGTCGCGGGCGAGGAGCGCGGGCTCCTCGGCTCGGGGTACTACGCGCGGCATCCGAGCTTCGCGCCCGGACGGATCGCCGCCAACATCAACATCGACGGCGGCAGCATCTTCGGCCGCACCCGCGATATCCAGCTCATCAGCATGGGAAAGTCCTCGCTCGATGAGATCGCCATCGCGGTGGCGAAGTCCCAGGGCAGGGTACTGGTGCCCGATCAGTTCCCCGACCGCGGCTACTACTACCGCTCCGATCAGTTCTCGTTCGCCAAGATCGGCGTGCCGGCGCTGTTCTTCAGCGAGGGGACGGATGTCATCGGGCGGCCTGCGGGCTGGGGTAAGCAGCAGCACGACGAGTGGGAGCTGAAGCAATATCACCAGCCCTCGGACAAGCTCGATGACACCTGGAATTTCGACGGCATGATCGAGGATGCGCAGCTCGATTTCGCGGCCGGCTGGCTCATCGCCCAGGCCGATGCCATGCCCGCCTGGAAGCCCGGCGATGAGTTCGAGGCGGCGCGCAAGCGCGAGCTGGCCGCGGTGGGCGGCAACTGAGAGACACACCATGTTCGAGCGGCTAGAGCTCATCACGGCCGACACCATCCTCAGCCTGATGGCGGCGTTTCGGGCCGACCCCGATCCGCACAAGGTGGACCTGGGCGTCGGCGTGTATCGCGACGATCATGGAGAGACGCCGGTGCCGGCTGCGGTGCGCGCGGCCGAGCGTGCCCTGATCGAGCGCCAGACGACCAAGACGTACGTGGGGCCGGCCGGCAATCCGGGCTTCAACCAGGAAATGGCGCGTCTGGTCCTCGGGAGCGAACACTCCTCACTGGCGGCGGGCCGGATACGCCTCATCCAGACGCCCGGCGGCTGCGGGGCGCTGCGCCTCGGGGCGGAGCTCATCCGCTATGCCTCGCCCGATTCAGTCGTGCACGTGAGCACACCGACCTGGGTCAATCATGTGCCGCTGCTCTCGGGGAGCGGGCTGAAGCTCGAGCGGTACCCGTACTACGATGCCTCGCGCGGCGCGGTGTTGTTTTCCGAGATGCTGGCGGCGTTCGAGCGGCTGCCGCGGCGCGCCGTCGTGCTGCTGCACGCCTCCTGCCACAACCCGACCGGCGCCGACCTGTCGCAGAGCGAGTGGCGGGAGCTCCTGTCGCTGGTGAAGCGCCGGCAGCTGCTGCCGCTCATCGACATGGCCTACCAGGGCCTCGGCGAGGGGCTCGATGCGGATGCCTTCGGGCTGCGGCTCTTCTGCGCGGGGCTCCCCGAGGTGATGTTCGCCGTGTCGTGCTCGAAGAACTTCGGGCTCTACCGCGAGCGCGCCGGAGCGCTCGGTATCCTGTGCGCCTCGCCGGGCGAGGCCGATGCCGCGATGAGCCAGCTGGTGCGCCTCGCGCGGGGGCTATGGTCGATGCCGCCGGATCACGGCGCCGCCATCGTCCACGGCGTCCTGAGCGATGCGAAGCTGCGGGCTCAGTGGATCGCCGAGGTCGATGCCATGCGCGAGCGTGTCCAGGGGCTGCGGCGCGAGGTAGTCCGGCAGCTGGCCGCGCACTGCCCGAGCCGCGACTTCGGCTTCATCGCGCGCCAGCACGGCATGTTCTCGCTGTTCGGGATCACGACCGAGCAGGTACGCGAGCTGCGCGCGCGCCACCACATCTATATGGTCGACGACAGCCGCATGAACGCCGCGGGCCTGCGGCGCGAGAATCTCGAGTACTTCGCGCGCTCGGTCGCGGCGGTGCTCGCGGGGGGAGCGGGCCGCTGACATGAGCGCAACAGCGGGGCCGGATCTCGCAGCGCTGAGGACGCTGCTGCGCGAGGCGACGCTGCGCCCGGAGGCCGGCGCTTCCAACGAGCTGATCGCCGACCTCACCGCCGTACAGGCGGCGCTCGCCGGCGCCCGCACGCGCGCCGCTCGCTGGGTCGAGGTCGCGCGCGCCGACCAGCGTTCCCGGCCGCTCGTCGACCGGATGCTCGAGCAGTTCCCGCTCGACAGCGCGCAGGGCAGGGCGCTCATGAGCCTCGCGGAGGCACTGCTGCGCACGCCCGATGCGAAGCGCGCCGATCAGCTGATCGCCGAGCGGCTCGCGGCGATCCGGGATGCGGGCGTCCGCGGCGACACCGATCTCCTCCTGCGTACGGGCTTCACGCTTCTCAGCGCCGCCGGCAGGCTCCTGCCCGAGGTCTCGGCCGAGCTCTCCGGGGAAGTCTCGGCAGCCAGTCTCACCAAGCCCGTCGTCGCGCCGATCGTGCGGGCGGCGCTGCGCCAGTCGATGCAGACGCTCGGTCACGCGTTCATCGTCGGCCAGACGATCGATGAAGCTCTCCGCCGCTCCCGCTCGGATCCGGATCTCGCGGTGTGCTCCTTCGACATGCTCGGTGAGGGCGCGCGCACCGAGGCCGACGCGCAGCGCTATCTCGAGGACTATGCGCACGCGATCGAGGCCCTGGGCGCTCAGCGGCCCGGAACGGTGCATACGCGCTCGGCGATCTCGGTGAAGCTCTCGGCGCTCGAGCCGCGCTACACGCTGCTGCAGAGCGAGCTGGTGCAGGAGCGGCTCGGCCCCCGGATGCTGGAGCTCGGGCGCCGCGCCGCCCGCGCCGGCATCGGCATGACCATCGACGCGGAGGAGGCCGACCGCCTCGACCTGTCGCTCGACATCATCGGGACGCTCGCGCGCGATACCGCGACGCGCGGCTGGGAGGGCCTCGGGCTCGCGGTGCAGGCCTACGGCCGGCGCGCGCCTCTGGTCCTCGACTGGGTGGCGGAGCTCGCGCGCGAGACCGGGCGGCGCATGACGGTGCGCCTGGTGAAGGGCGCCTACTGGGACAGCGAGATCAAGCGCGCGCAGGAGCGGGGACTCTCGAGCTTTCCGGTCTTCACGTCCAAAGCCGCTACCGACGCGAGCTACCTCGAGGGCGTGAAACGCCTGTTCGCCTCGCGCGAGGCGCTCTATCCGCAGTTCGCCACTCACAACGCCTACACCGCGGCGGCGGTGCTGGCGCTCGCGCCCCCCGGCGCGCGCTTCGAGTTCCAGCGGCTGCACGGCATGGGCGACGCACTGTACGCGGCGATGCGCGCCGAGCTGCCGGACCTGCCGCCGGTGCGTGTCTATGCGCCGGTCGGCACGCACGAGGAGCTCCTGCCGTACCTGGTGCGGCGGCTGCTCGAGAACGGAGCCAACAGCTCCTTCGTCCACCAGTTCATGAATCCGCAGATTCCCGTGGAGCAGGTCGTGCGCGATCCCATTCTCTCCCTGACCGACGCATCAACCGGCGCGCCGCGCGTGCGCGAGCCGGCGGCGCTCTTCGGCGCGGAGCGCGCCAATTCTGCCGGCGAGGATTTCGGCGACCCGGCGACGCTCGCGCTCCTCGAGGGGCAGCTGCGCGCCCACGCCGGCGAGACCTATGCGGGTGGCCCGCTCCTCAGCGGCCGCCCGGTGCGCGATGCGAACGTCGCGGTCGTGTCTCCGGCCAACACCGGGGAGATCGTGGGCTACACCCGTGATGCCACCGCTGAAGAGATCCGCGAGGCGATGGCGGCCGCCTCGCGTGCCCAGCCTGCGTGGGATGCCACCCCGGCCACCGATCGCGCCGCGTGCCTGGCGCGCGCGGCGGATCTGCTCGAGGAGCAGCGCGGCGAGTTTCTGAGCCTCCTGGTGCGCGAGGCCGGCAAGACGCTGCCCGATGCGGTGGCGGAGCTGCGCGAGGCGGTCGATTTCTGCCGCTACTACGCCGCGCAAGCCCGCGATCTCTTCGGTGCACCGCAGGTGTTGCCGGGCCCCACGGGCGAGCGCAACACGCTCTCGCTCCACGGCCGGGGCGTTTTCGTCTGCATCAGCCCGTGGAACTTCCCGCTGGCGATCTTTACCGGGCAGATCACCGCGGCGCTCGCCGCCGGGAATGCCGTGGTTGCCAAGCCCGCACCCGCGACCCCGTTGATCGCCCACGCGATGACGCGTCTGCTGCACACGGCGGGCGTTCCGGCCGAGGCTCTGCAGCTCACGCCCGCCGACGGACCGCCGTTCGGCCAGGTCGCGCTCACCCATCCGGCGCTCGCCGGGGTAGCTTTCACCGGCTCGACCGCGACCGCCGCCACGATCAACCGCACGCTCGCCCACCGCGACGGCCCCATCGTGCCGCTGATCGCCGAGACCGGCGGCGTGAACGCCATGGTGGTGGATGCGACGGCGCTCCCGGAGCAGGTGGTCGACGACGTGATCACCTCGGCGTTCACCAGCGCCGGCCAGCGCTGCTCGGCGCTGCGCGTGCTGTACCTCCAGGAGGAGATCGCCGATCGCGTGATCGGGATGCTGACCGGCGCCATGCGGGAGCTGCGCATCGGCTCGCCGGCCGAGCCGGCGACGGATGTGGGTCCGGTGATCTCCGAGGCTGCGCGTGCGCGCCTCGCGCGGCATGCCGAGCGCATGCGCGCGGAGGCGAAGCTCCTGTACGCTTGCACGCTCGATCCGGCGCTCGCCGGCGCCGGACACTATTTCCCGCCGCAGATGTTCGAGCTGCGCACGCTCGATCAGCTCAGGAGCGAGGAGTTCGGGCCGATCCTGCACGTCGCGCGCTACCGGAGCGATGAGCTCCCGCAGGTGCTGGCGGCGATCCGCGCCACGGGTTACGGTCTCACTCTCGGCGTCCACAGCCGCCTCGAGAGCATCGCCAGCCACGTGTTCCAGTCGCTGCCGGTGGGCAACACTTACGTGAACCGCAACATGATCGGTGCGGTGGTCGGCGTGCAGCCTTTCGGCGGCCAGGGATTGTCGGGCACCGGGCCGAAGGCCGGCGGACCCCACTACTTGCTGCGCTTCGCCAACGAGCGGACGCTCACCATCAACACCGCCGCGATCGGCGGCAACGTCGAGCTACTGGGAGATCACCATGGCTGAATACAAGACCAAATGCTTTTGTGGCGCCGTCGAGCTCACCGTCACCGGCGAGCCGGTCGCGATGGGCTACTGTCATTGCGAGTCATGCCGGCACTGGTCCGCGGGACCTGTGAATGGGTTTACGCTGTGGCAGCCGAGCGCCGTCAGGGTGACCAAGGGGGCTGACAACATCGGCACCTACAACAAGACGCCGGTGAGCTACCGCAAGTGGTGCAAGACCTGCGGCGGTCATCTCTTTACCGAGCATCCGCCGCTCAAGCTCACGGACGTGTTCGCGGCGATGCTGCCGGCGCTCAAGTTCACGCCGGGCGTCCATGTCAATTACCAGGAGACGGTGCTGCGCATGCGCGACGGGCTGCCGAAGCTCAAGGACTTTCCGAAGGAATTCGGCGGCTCGGGCGAGATGCTGCCGGAGTAGCAGCGCCGGGGCGCCGCGCGTGCAGGGGTCGGCCCCCGAGGCATCTGCCGCACGACTGGGGGCGGCCGGGTTTCTAGCTGGCGCCTGCGGGGCCGCCCGCGCCGGCAGGACCAGCCCCAAGGCCCGGGTGCAGCTGCTCGAGCAGCGCGCTGAGTGACTCCACGGGCGCCGAGCAGGTGCTCCCGCGGCAGACGTAGGCCACGGCCTCGCCGCGCGGCACTTTGTCGGCGAGCGCTGGCGGGAGACCTGCCGCATCGGCCGCAATGGCGAGCACCATGCGCCGCGGCACGAACATGCGCGCGAGCTCCCGCCGCCACGCCTCGATTGCCGCCGCCTCGCCGCGCAGGATGACGATTTCCGGCGGCCGCAGCAGCTCCTCGAGCGCCGTGACCAGCGTGACGTGCGACAAGGGGTACTTCTCCAGCGCCGGCCAGGCCGCGCGCAGCGTGCGCTCGGCCGCCTCCAGATAGCGCGGCTCGCCGAGGAGATGTCCCAGGCGCTGCAGCGTGAAGGCCGCGATGCCGTTACCGGACGGGATCGCGTCGTCGCTGAAGGTCCTGGAGCGGTGTATGAGCTGCTCGTGGTCGTCGGAGGTGAAGTAGAAGCCGCCGTTCGCCGCATCGGCGAAGTGCCCGAGCACCACCTCGGTCAGCTGCCGCGCAAACTCCAGCTCGCCGGCGCGGAAGCGCACCTGCTGCAGCTCGAGCACCGCATCGACGAGATAGACGTAATCGTCGAGGTACGCGTTGAGGTGCGCGCGGCCGTCCTTGCAGGTCGCGAGCAGCCGGCCGTCGCGCCACACCGTCGCGCGCAGGAAATCGAGCGCCCGGCTGGCCGCGTCCGCCAGCGGCTCGGCGTTGTGCACGCGTGCGGCGATCGCCAGGCCGCGGATCATGAGCGCGTTCCAGGAGGTGAGGATCTTGTCGTCACGGGAAGGGCGCACGCGCTGTTCGCGCAACGCGAGGAGCTTGGCGCGGGCGCTCTCGAGCAGCGCGCTGACCTCGGCGGCGGGGCGCGTCAGTGCTGCCGCGATCTGCTCCACGGTTGCGTTGACGTACAGATGCCAGCGGCCCTCGAAGTTGGCCGGTGAGTCGAGGCCGAAGCGCGGCGCGAACACTGCGAACTCATCGGCGCTCAGCGCGCGCTGGACCTCTTCGCGGTCCCAGACGTAGAACTTGCCTTCGTGACCCTCCGAGTCGGCATCGAGGCTCGAGTAGAAGCCTCCCTCGGGGGACTGCATCTCGCGCAGCGCCCAGCCGGCGGTCTCGAGCACGACCTGGGGGTAGAAGGCATCCGCGGTCGCCAGCGAGGAGTTCGCGTACACGGCGAGCAGCGCGGCGTTGTCGTACAGCATCTTCTCGAAGTGCGGGATCACCCAGCGCTCATCGACCGAGTAGCGGCAGAAGCCCCCGCCGAGCTGGTCGCAGATGCCGCCTTCACCCATGCGCCGCAGCGTGAAGCCCGCCATGTAGAGCGACTGCAGCCCCGCCTCGTCTCCCTGCGCTCTGGCGCGCCAGTCGCGCAGCAGCCGCTCGAGGGCTTTGGGCGCGGGGAACTTGGGTTGGCCGCCAAAGCCGCCGTAGCGGCGGTCGAAGGTGCCCGCGAGCTGTGCGCGGCAGGCGTTGAGCGGCGCGTCGGTCAGCTCGGTGTCCGCCGGCGCCGGCGGGAAGTTGATGTCGGCGAACGCCGCCACCAGCGCGGCGTTCTGCGCGCGGATCTCGGGCTCGTGGCTGCGGTAGAACTCGACCACCCGCGGCAGCAGGTCCCTGAAGCCGGGCAGGCCGTAGCGCGACTCGCGCGGGAAATACGTCCCGCCGAAGAACGGTCGCTGGTCGTCGTGCGCCAGAAACATGGTGAGCGGCCAGCCGCCGCCGCGCTGCGTGATCATCTGCTGCGCGATCTGGTAGACGCGGTCGATGTCGGGGCGCTCTTCGCGGTCGACCTTGATGTTCACGAAGTTGTCGTTGAGGAGGCGCGCCGTGGCCTCATCCTCGAAGCTCTCGTGCGCCATGACGTGGCACCAGTGGCAGGCGGCGTAGCCGATGCTGAGATGGATCGGCTTGCCTTCGCGGCGCGCGCGCTCGAGAGCCTCGCTCCCCCACGGGTACCAGTCCACCGGGTTGTGCGCGTGCTGCCTGAGATACGGGCTCGTCTCGCTGATCAGATGATTGGTGTGCTTCATGGGGCAATGACCGCGGCGCCGCTCGCCTCGAGCCCGGCGTTGACCCGCGCCAGCGTGCCGGACTTGAACTTCACCCACTTTGGCAGCGCGGCATCGAGAAGCGCCCGGTGCCTGAGGTAGCCGCGCTCCGCGTCCACGGTCGGCGCGGCATCCGCTCCGTCCACTGCTCGCTCGAGATTGTGGAACGCCGCCGCGAGATAGCGCAGGCCGGCCGTCGTGGTGGGCGGACGGCCGGTCGAGTCCGGTGAGCTCTTCTCGGGCGCGAGGTCGCTGATGGCGAGCAGCTCCTGATCGGCGGCGGCGAGCGCTGCAGCGGCGTCGCCGGCGCCCTTGCGCCGGTCGGCAATTCCCGCGTGAATCCGCTCGGCCTCCTTGAGTGCCGCCGCGATCTCGACGCGCGCGCCTTCGATGTCGCGGGCGAGCGCGAACTGGCGGGCGTAGGCGGCCGCCGGCATTTTGACGCGAGGGTCGGGGGCGACGGTGAGCGTTTGCCGGTAGACGCGGCCGCCCGCCTTGAGCTCGACGCGGTACTCGCCGGGTGACGCCCACACACCTTCCTCGGGCTCCTCGGGGTCCTCCACGTCGAGCCGTGGCGCGTAGTGCAGATCCCACACGAATCGGTGGGCGCCGGCGCCGGCCGCGAAGCGCTGCGGTGCAACGATCCATTCGGGTGCGATGACTGACTTGGAGAGATCGGGTTGCGGCGGCTTGTCCTCGCTCGAGAAGGCGCGCACGAGCGCACCGCGCGCGTCGTAGATGGTGAGCTCGACCGCGCCCGGTGCGGCTCCGTCGAGGACGTAGTCGATGTAGGCACCGGCCTTCGGGTTGGCTCCCATCGGCTCGTCCTTCGGCATCGGCGAGCCGAGGAAGCCGGTCGAACGAACGCGCACCGCCGGCGCGGGTGGCAGGAGGCGCGCGGCAGCCCCGCCTCCGCCCGCATCGTCGGCGAAGGCGCGCAGCGGCGCGATGTCGTCCATGATCCAGAAGCCGCGGCCGTGGGTCGCGATCACGAGATCCGTGCCGTGCACCTGGAGGTCGCGCACCGAGGTGCGCGGCAGGTTCTGCTGCAACGCCTGCCAGTGCGCTCCGTCGTCGAGCGACACGTAGACGCCGTGCTCGGTGCCGCAGAAGAGGAGGCCGCGATGTACCGGGTCCTCGCGCACCACGTTGACCG
>Ga0307469_10000233_pt1 | contig 21584 bp, 19 predicted proteins | sample atmos_gasesAM2C__FD_203084 | JGI IMG/M metagenome (GOLD analysis project Ga0307469, IMG submission 203084) | Hardwood forest soil microbial communities from Morgan-Monroe State Forest, Indiana, United States - atmos_gasesAM2C_515 | ecosystem: Environmental > Terrestrial > Soil > Temperate...
TTCTGCGTGCCGCGGACGGACGTCAGCGCTTTCAGGATGGCGTCGGAGGTCGCACCGTGGCGGGCCAGGATCGCTTGCGCCGCATCGCGCTTGGCCTGGGTCGCCGCCAGCAGCAGGTGCTCGGTGGAGACATACTCGTCCTTGAAGTTGGAAGCCTCTTTGAAGGCGCGATCGATGAGCTGCGTAAGGCCGGGCGACATGCTGGCCTGGGTGGCGCCTTCGCCGCTCACCTTCGGGAGATTGCCCATGTCGCGATAAGCTTCGTTCAGCACGGCTTGCGGGCCGATCCCCAGCTTTTCAAGGACCGGCGGAACAATTCCCTCTTTGTCTTCGAGCAGCGCTGCGAGCAAGTGCAAGGGCAGCAGCTCGGGGTTGCCGTGTTCCGTGGCAATGTCATTGGCGCGCTGAACGGCTTCCTGCGCTTTTACAGTGAATTTGTCCCAACGGATGGCCATGGGAGACCCCTCAATTTGTTTTGCTTACGTAGAGATGATTTCCAAAAGCATTTGGCACTTGGCAATTAGCATTTGGCCAGAGTAGATCGGTGGATCAAGCCAGCGATAGGCACTCAGGGTAAGGCCTAAATGCCAAGTGCTAACGGGTAACACGCAAAAATAAACGGGAGACGGTCACCTCTGCCGCCTCCCGCCGAAAGCTGCCGGGCTTTCGCTCGGCTGGGCGGACGAGGCGCCCACCGCTACGTGGCACGTCAGGCAACTTTGCTGGGGCCTTTGGTTTCCAGCGTCTTTTCGCTGCCTACGTTGACCTTGATCTGTTTCGGCTTCGCTTCGGCCTTCTTGGGGAGGGCAATCTTCAGGATGCCCTTGTCGTAATTGGCGGAAACCTTCTCCGCGTCCACCGTCGTGGGCAGGGTGAAGGTGCGGGTGAAGCTGCCGTACTGGCGCTCCACGCGGCGGAAGTTCTCTTCTTTTTCTTCCTTTTCGAACTTGCGCTCGCCGTGCACGGTCAGGACATTGTTCTCGATGCGCACATCGATATCTTTTTCGTCGATGCCCGGGACTTCAATTTTCAAGCTCACATTGTGCTCGTCTTCGTAGACGTCGACCGGCGGAGCAAAGCTGCTGGTGGTCAACGCTTCCTCGGAGCCTTGCGACTCGCGGAACAAGCGATTCATGCGGTCCTGCAAGGTGGAGAACTCACGAAAAGGATCCCAACGGGTGATAACGGTCATGACTCGAAAACCTCCTAAAAGATCCTGGATTGAGTGGTGCTGCATTCACTCAGCTTAGATGAGCGGTTAGCACAAACGAATCATAAAAGTTTAGTGTCTTATTGTCAAGTTTGTAAACATGTTTATTTTTCATCACGATACACTGAAAATAAGGCACTTCAGATAGGCCGTTTCGGGCACGGAAGGGAGGATCGGGTGGTCTTTGGACTGAGTGCGCCGCTCCAACAAACGCAGCGTCTTGTGGGCATCGCGGGCGGCTTCGGCGACGACGCCCAAGAATTCTCCTTCGCTGACGTGGTAGGAACAGGAACAGGTGATCAGGATTCCGCCGGGACCAAGCATCTTCAAGGCGCGGAGGTTGAGTTCCTTGTAGCCGCGGATGGCGGTGTCGAGGTTCTTGCGGGATTTGGCGAAGGCTGGCGGGTCGAGGACGATGGTGTCGTACTGGCGGCCGGCGGCAGAGTAGTCCTTGAGGAGGTCAAAGGCGTTGGCTTCGATCCATTCGACCTCTTGCTGGTTGAGGAGGGCATTCTTGTCCGCGATTTCAAGGGCTGGGCGGGAACTGTCGACTCCCGTGACACGGCCGCAGGACTTAGCGATGTGCAGGGCGAAAGCACCCTGGTAGCAGAAGACATCGAGCGCCTCGCCGCCCGCGTATGCGGCGGCGGCAGCGTAGTTTTCGCGCTGGTCGAGGAAGGCGCCGGTTTTCTGGCCCTCCACGATATTGAAGTGAAAGCGGACGCCATTCATGGTGAAGATGGTGCTGGTCTTGTCGCCCAGGAGCAGGCCGGACTGGCGCGGGGGCAGTTGCTCGAGTTCGCGGATGTGAGCGTCGACGCGCTCGGCGATGGCGGCTGGGGTCAGGTGCTCAGAGAGCTCAGTGACGAGGGCCTTGCGAACGGGTTCGGCGTCCATGGCCTGGGTGAGGATTTGCACGGAGAGGATGTCGCTGTAGCGATCGACGATGAGACCGGGGAGGAAGTCGGCCTCGCTGAAGATGACGCGGTAGGCGTCGGTATCGCGAACCAGCTTTTCGCGGTAAGTGAGCGCGTTGCGCACGCGTTCGCGGAGGAGCGCCGGGAAGGCCGCGACCGGGCTGGCGGAAATCATGCGCAGGGCGATCTGCGAGCTGCTGGAGTAAAGAGCCGAGCCGAAGTAGCGGCCACGCTCGTCGGTGACCGCAACGACGGCGCCGGGGCGGACATCTCTGGAGGAGAGGACGTCGGAGCGATAGACCCAGACGTGGCCGGCCTTCAGGCGATTTACGGCGCGGAGGGAGATAACGGCTTTCGGCCCAGCGGGGAATCCCATCCTCTCGCGCTTTGTCGGGCGGGGGACGATACTTGGATGGTTGGCGGGCATCGCTCCATCTTAAATGCTGGATACAGGCGTAAAGGGCGCTATCGAGTCTTTGCGGCCATCGCAGCTTCGCATACCGATGTTTGGCTTGCTTCAGGTATTCTTCCCGAGCGAAGACCTGGTCATTGCGGCAGGCCAACCCGGCGCAACAGCTCAGCGAAGCGTGGATCGGTGCGCATCCCGTACCAGAACGGGTCTACTGCGAGATAGGGCATGGTGGCGGCATGCTCCTGGTAACTCTTTTCAAGCAAACGGAACGCCTCATCCTTGTCGCCGAGCCCCGCATGAATTACGCCAGACCAATAGAAATCGACATAAGCGTGCACGGACAAATCCTTGAATTCCTGGGCGATCTTCAGCGCATCAGCCCGCCTGCCCGAGACGGCATAAACCCAACCAAGCGTGCCAGCAACGAACTGATTCCCTGCTGCTGTGACTTTGTCCTGACCGGCAATTTTGTCGTATTCGGCAAGGGCTTGCGGATACATGCGCTTCATTGCGTATGCCGTAGCTAGCATGGCACGCACCACCGGAAGGTTTGGATTGAGGTCGAGCGCTTTCTGGTATTGAGCAATAGACTCATCGTATCGTCGCGCCATCAAGTAGACATTTCCCAGTTGGGAAACCAGTTCCGGGGACAGCGGGTCAAGCTCTTGTGCCCGCTGCGCTTCTGCAATGCTTTCGCTGAAACGTAGTCTGGTTTTCAGGCACTCCGCATACCGATCATGAGAGAGAGCACTATTCGGGTTTAGCTCGATTGCTCGCTTGAACTCTTGCTCCGCACTTGGCCAGTCCCAATCGAAGAAATCAACATAGGCTAATGCGGCATGTGCCTCGGCGAGCGTGTCATTCAGTTGCAGTGCCTTCATTGCCGCCGCCTTCGCTTTCGGAAAACTGTCGGTCGGGGCTAAGTACATCCATCCGCCTCCAAGCGCAGAGTAGGAGTCAGCGAGACCTGCGTAAGCCAGAGCATAGCCGGGGTCTTTGTCGATTGCTTGTCGGAAATACTCGATGCCCTTCTCTAACTCGGCAGCTGTTGTCTGGTTTGCGTGATACCTGCCCTTTAAATAAAGCTGATAAGCCTCGGGATTTGTCGCCGACGACTGCGCCAAACGCGTCTTTTCTTCGCTCGTCAGCCGTACTCGCAGACTTCCAGATATAGCACTTGCGATCTCCTGCTGAACTGACCCGATGTCAGCAAGCTTGCGGCTGTACTGTTCACCCCAAAGCTGTTTGTCCTCGCGTGCGTCCACGAGTTCGGCGCTTATGGAGAGATTGTCTCCCCGCTGAATGACTCTGCCAGTGACCAATGCGTCCACCCCAAGCTCTTTCGCCACCTTTTGTGGCTCGATCTGGCGCTGCTTGTAACGGAATGCAGACGTGCGCGAGATGACCTTAAGGTTTGGGAGTCCCGACAATCTGTCAATGACGCCCTCGGTTATTCCGTCGCTCAGGTATTCCGCGTTTGAATCACCGCTGGCATTCAAGAAGGGCAGTACAGCAACCGAGTTGATAGGAGTGCGACCAGTTCTGCCCAAGTAAAAAGCTGCCACCACAGTAACGGCGATGCCAAAGAGAAGCGCCACTGTGCCGATTAAAATCGTCCGCCGTGACCAGCGGAGCATCGGGGTACCAACTGGGGTGAATTTGCGGCTCTCCGTGTCTCGCTTCAGCCGTTGCAGATCGGCTCGCACTTCCGAAGCATGCTGGCAGCGCAGGTTGCGATCTTTCTCCAAGCACTTATTGATGACTTGTTCCAGCACCGCAGGAATATCAGGATTCAGCCGAACCGCCGGGGCTGGGGCTCGATTCAGAATGGACTCGAAGATCACACCGCTGGTGTCGCCTCGAAACGGGAGCATGCCCGTACACATCTCGTACAGAACTGCACCGAACGAAAACATGTCGGTCCGAGCATCAAGTTCCTTGCCCTTGACCTGTTCGGGAGACATATAAGCGACCGTGCCCAGCGTCGAACCGGGACTAGTAAGGTTCTCCTCCGAGCCGATGGTCGGGGCGGTCATGGCAACGCTCTCCGGCTTGTGGGAGACCTTCGCCAGCCCGAAATCGAGAATCTTCGCCTGATCTCGATTCGTGACGAAGATGTTGGCTGGCTTGATGTCGCGATGGACGATGCCCTTGGAGTGAGCGGCGTCGAGTGCATCGGCGATCTGGATCCCCAGATCGAGTACCGTTTCGATCTCCAACGGCTTGCCAGCAATCCGGTGCCGGAGCGTTTGTCCTTCCAGCAGTTCCATGGCGATGAAGGTTCGCCCATCGGCCTCGTCGATTTCATGGATCGTGCAGATGTTCGGGTGATTCAAGGAGGACGCAGCTTTTGCCTCCCGCTGGAAACGGCTGAGGGCTTGAGCGTCGTGGGCGAGTTCCTCGGGAAGGAACTTCAGGGCGACGTGACGACCGAGCTTGAGGTCTTCGGCCTCATAGACCACACCCATGCCACCGCCGCCGATCTTGTGGAGTACGCGGTAATGGGAAACCGTCTGACCAACAGGTTGGGAGGGCATGGACACTGGATAGTCATGTTAGGTGGGGCGAGAGGCAAGGTCAATGAAAGCGAAGGGGTTGGCGGCGGTTCAAAACGATAGTTGACGTAACATTCCACAGCACTCATAGAGAGCTTTTTCCGGCAGACACAGCTGTTGGCATTGGTCCGGCGCAAGAATTGATTGCGGGGGTTACTAGCTGGCGGCGGGATGTTCCGAAGAAGTTTGCCCGGCAGATGCTGCGTGTGAGGAGTGCACCGACTCTGCCCGGGCGGCGGCTAAATCCGAGAGCAGAGCGTCGAGTACGACCATGGGAAGTTCGGCACCCCAGCTGTCGATCTCTTCTTCCTCCCATTGGCCGTTGAGGCGAATGACTCCGTTGAGATCTTCGGGAAACGCCAGCCGGAAGCTGCCTTCGCGGTTCAGCGTATCCCCAACCTGGCGGCCAGTATGCATCTCGTACACGCGCCGAGAAGAACTGGTTGAGGCGTTCACAAAGGCGATAAAGGCCTCGCCGATCTCGGCATATCCCGGGTGATAGAACCAGGCTTGCTGGGAATCGACCTTGGGACGGGCGCGGCGCTTGGTGGTGAAGTTGGTGCGCTCGATGGTCGCTTCGTTGGCGGGATTGAAGTAGAGGATGCGTTGGCAGGATTCGCACTCGATGACTACCTGACCGGCGCGAACCTCGTTGTAGGTTTGCGGCCGCAGCATCACCTGACACGCCATGCATTTCTGATCACGAACTTCGGAGAGGCCGGAGCCGCGGAATTTCATGACGCGTTCGTAATGGCGAAGCGTGTCGGGGCTGACCCCGGCGCGGAACGCGTTGCGCTTGCCATTCCACTCGGCCAGCAACTTCTCGTCTTCGGCAGTGCGCTGGCGGGCCTGCTCTTTTTCTTTCTCGATTTCGGCGGTCTCGGCTTTCAGCTCAGCCTCGGCGGCCTTCACGTCTTTTTCGCGGGCCTCGGCGTTAACCATCAGGTCGAGAATCTTGTCTTCGTTGCCGCGGATTTCCTGTTCCGCGAACTGGATCTCCTGCATCAGGGCCTTGTATTGGTCGTTGGTCTTTACGGCCAGGGACTGGTCGCGGTACTTGGAGATCTTGCCTTGCACGTCAACGATGGCCGATTCGTACTTTTTCTTCGCGGTTTCGTCGGCTTTCGCGGTCGTCTTGGCTTTTTCAAGCTTGGCCTTGGTGGCGGCCAGCTTCTCTTCGATGACGGCGACGCGCTTGGGCAGCGCGGCGACTTCCTCTTTCAAGCGCAGAATCTCCTTGTCGGCAACCTGTAGTTCCATCAGGTTTTCAAGGTCCTGCAGCATGAAAGTACCCTCATTCTAACACGCGTGCGTCGCGCGACCAGCCTGAAACCCGCTTGATTGCAGCCTTCTGTGAACCGTTGAACGCTGCACTGTCGAAAATCGCCCTGCGGCCGCTTGGGGCGGTTCTTCGCGGCCATTGCGCCATCCTTCGCGCCCTTTGGTGGTTACAGCTTTCCCAAGGCCGGTCAGAATGAGTGCACGTATTCACCACGAAAGGCTGCGAAAATGGACGTTCGCATCCATGATCGCATTCCGTTGAGGCACCGATGATTCTCGATCTCAGCCATAAACTCGCCCCCGGCATGCCCGCGTACCCGGGCCTGCCTGTGCCAAAATTTCACGTATTTCTTGCGCATGGGGACGCCGGCAAGCACGCGCACTACGCGCCCGGCACCACGTTTCAGATCGCTGCCTATGAACTCGGGGGCAACACGGGCACTTACGTCGATGCGCCCTTTCACCGCCATCCCGACGGTCCCGACCTTGCTGGGCTGCCCTTGGACAGGCTTGCGAATCTTCGCGGCATCGTGCTTCGCGCTCCGGAAGATGGCCCCATTGGGCCCGCCGTCGTCTCGGGATCCGCCCTGCGCGGCAAGGCGGTGCTAGTGCATACGAACTGGTCGCGCGGCTGGGGATCGGAAGACTACTTCCGCTCCGGCCCCTATCTCACGGCGGCCGCCTGCGAGCACCTTGTCCATACGGGAGCTGCGCTGGTCGGCATTGATTGCGCCAACATCGACAACATGCAAGACCCGTCGCGTCCTGCCCACACCATTCTGCTGGCCGCAGGCATCCCAGTCGTCGAGCATCTGCGAGGGCTCGACCAGTTGCACGAACACGCGTTTCGCTTCTTCGCGGTCCCGCCCGCGATCGAGGGCGGCACATCTTTTCCGGTGCGAGCATTCGCAATTTGTGAGTGAACGTTCACGCGGGAGGGCAGCGGCTTTCCGCATGCTAGAATCTCCGCCCGTGCGCCGCGCCGCGTATCTGTCGATCCTTGCTCTTCTCACGATCTATCTTTACCGGACGCCGGTCTATGACATGGATCTGATCGGCTACCTGGGGAACGCTTTGCTCTACCGCACACGCGACGTTGGCGAGCTGCACCGAAGGGTGTACGCGGAAGCCCGCACCTAGCCGAACGCAAAGGCGCTGATGGGCGAGAGCGGGCATCCGGAGCAGGATGCCTCGCGAAAGGCGAGAGCCGAGCATGCTGGGAATTTTGCGCAGTTTCTGCCTTGTTTCGCCATTCGTCCGGCCTACAACACGCTGCTGTTTTTGCTCTCGCCGCTTGGGATCTCGCGAGCTGCCGTCTTGATTTCAGCAATTTCGTACTTCTTGGTGGGCTGGCTGTTGTTCCTCTGGACGGACGCTCCGTTATTGTCGCTACTGGTGATGCTCACATCGCCAATGCTTTCGATTGGCCGATCAACCATGAGCGACGGTTTCTCGCTCGTGCTTGCGATAAGCGGACTATTCCTGACTTTTCAAAAAGAACGCTTGCTGCCCGGTCTTGCGCTGCTGCTATTCGCGATATTTGCGCGAACTGACAACGTCATGGTCGCCCTCCCCGCCCTGGCCGTGCTCTGGATGACCGGGAAGATGGAATTGTGGCAATCGGCGACTCTCGGCCTGCTCGCGATCCTGACGGTGCTCACGATTAACCACTTCGCTGGCGACTACGGGCTGCAGATGCTCTATTACCGCAACTTTGTGTCGACGCCAATTGCCCCGGCGGAGGCCACCGTGCACTTTTCCGCTCTCCGCCGCACTCAGCAGTGAACTCATTCCCTTCGCGATCCTCGGTGCTCTCGGCTTCCGACCGAACCCCTGGCTGCCCGTGATTGCGCTGGCCTATGCGACATTGCACTATGTGGCCCTGCCGAATTATCGGGAGCGCTGGTTTGTGATCAGTTATTTGCTTTGCACCATCGCGGCGTTTACGCCGGTTGGAACCGACGCGAGCAGGGGAGGCCTAGCTCGTTCGAGGCACGCATTCGGAAGGTCGCAGCGCCGCGAGCTTGGAAAACATTGTCACGGTTTGAAATCGAAATATGCCGGATGGCGCTACTTTGCCGCGCTGAAACTAGTCCACGGATACGCCCTCATATCGCGCTGCAGAGGGTCTTGCCAGGCAAACTCCGGATGCGCCTTGGCGTGCTCGGCTGCTTTGAAGTCCATGCCGCAGGCGTGTCCGGCGGCGGCCGTGAACGTCATGTTAGCCGTCTGGGCCGCGTCGGTCGCTTTGTTTTGCACCGCGCCCGCTATTCCGTACGGCGGTTGCCAGGGCTGCGATCCTCGGGGTGAGAGATCGATGTGCCCGTCAAGCGTGCGTTCGTCGGCCTCTTCTTTCTTATCGAATGTGTCGTAGTGATCGGCCATGAAGCGCTGGGCAGTCGCCAGGTCGATCTTGCCCTTGTTCTCGGCCATCAGTTGCTCCCAGCGCACATGACGGGCTGCGGCGCTCTGGCTCATGTCTTTCGTATCGTAGTCGGTCTCTTCGCGAATCAGTTTTTCGTTGATCGGAAAGTTCGAGCCTACGAAGTAGCCGTCACTCTTGCGCTCAAGGGTTACGTTCTTCAATCCCAGTTCCAGGCGGCCGATTTCATTCTTCCGCGTATCGGCCAGCAGCCAGGTATTGGCGTAGCCGCCGTTATTGCCATCCTTCATGAGGCGCGTGAAATCATCGATCGAGGAGGAGTACTGGGCGGCCTTGCGCGCCCGCACAAATTCCGGAATTCCTTCGGGGTTGTATCCGGAGAAATGGCCAATGGTCGTCTCGGTGATGACCATGCCCGCCGAGGTCGTCACAAAATCATCGGCGCTGTGAATCACGCCCGGCAGACCATCCATCAGCATGCGTTTCCCGCTAGCCGGCGCGATGTCGAAAATGATGGTCCAGCGTTCGCCATCCAGATAGCTGGTCCAATTATTGTGAGCGATGACGATTTTGCCGTCTTTCGTGTAGCTGCCGGTGGCGACGAATGCGCTGCAATGCTCGGGAACCCCGATGGAGGCCGTCTTGATCCCGTGCAGGCGGTCGTACTCTTTCACGTAGTAGCCCCACTCTTCGGTGGCATTCATGGCCACTACGTCCCAAACGTCAAGCTTTACGCCGTGGGCGCGGGCGCCGTCGGCGATGCCTTGCAGTTCCTCGCGGTACTCTGCCTCGATGTGCGGCCACATCATGTTCTGCGCGGCGTCGCGAAAGAATTTCCAGTCTTTCTTGTTGTCGTGGCTCTGCTCGAGAATCGTGACCTTCAGAAAGTCGTCGATCTCGGGAGCCAGCAAATATCCGTTCTGATAGCCGAGTTGATGTGGCGTGCCTTCGAGGTGGACGAAGATCCAGCCGTTGGTGGCAGGCTTGCGGAACGATCCCTTGAGCTCGCCATCTTGCGTGCTCGCACGTGAAGAAGACGAAGACAGGGACAGAGCCAATCCGAGGGCAGCCAACCCGCCGAAACCCGCAACCCATCGCCACATGGCATCACTCCAGGAAATCGGGAGGATTCTAGCAGGTTGCTGCCCCGGTGAGTTACGCGCGCTTTCTCTTGTAGTGAATCGGCCACTGGACCTGCCAGGTCTTGCCGCCATCTTTTGATGCTCCCCAGCTCCAATCAAACTCATTGGGCGTGATGTTCTTGAACACCATCCGCTGAATGGACTTGGTGCCATCCGGGCGGACCGCGTCGCGCGCAGAATCATCTGTCCGTCCTTGAATTCTCCGACAAAGTCGAGATACTCGCCCTCGTTGTCGACTCAAGTCTGCTTCCACTTGCCCGCGCGTGTGTCATAGAGCGAGACGCTCAGCCACGCAGGGGCATGGCCCATGATTGACGCGTTCGTGGAATCCCACCCCGCATGCGGGGCAGCAGCTGACATCCCCAGCTTGTTTCTGATACATCTACTTGCTTGCATCTTCATGCCGCCATTGTGTTGTTCGTCGCCGGAATGATTGGGGGCGCCCTGAACGCCGTCGCCGGCGGCGGCAGCTTTGTCGCGTTTCCGGCGCTTTTGTTCACAGGAGTTCCGCCCATACCCTCGAACGCTACGAACTGTTTCGCGCTGTGGGTGGGCACCACGGCCAGTGGCGGCGCCTACCGCAATCGACTCGACATCAGCCGGCGCGTGCTGCTTCCCCTCATCCTGATCAGCGTAGTTGGTGGAGTTGCCGGCGCAATCCTTCTTCTGGAAACACCCGCGCATACCTTTATGCGAGTACTCCCCTGGCTGATGCTGGGAGCGACGCTGCTTTTTGCATTAGGGAAACAACTCTCCGGCAACCGTCCTTCCGGCCTTGCCCATGACGCCACTACCACTGCCCTGTTCTGGGCGTGCGTCTTCGAATTCGGCGTTGCGATTTACGGAGGCTATTTCGGAGGCGGCGTCGGGATCATCAATCTGGCCATGCTGGCCACGCTCGGCATGACCGATATCCACGCCATGAACGCACTGAAAGTTGTACTGGGGGCGGTCATCAACGGAGTGGCGGTGGTGACGTTCGTCGCCGCGCACGCCATCGCGTGGCCGCAGGGAATCGTGATGACGATCGGGGCGATTCTCGGTGGATATTCGGCGGCGCACTTCTCTCAGAAACTGCCACAATCCTGGATTCGGATCTTCGTGATCCTGGTAGGGGCGGGACTGACGGCTTACTTCTTCTATAAGGCCTACGTCGTTTAGGTTTCACGAGCGATCGGTGGAGCGACGGGCGTCCTGCTCTCGGTGGAGTCGGAGGATCCCGCCCGTCGTCCTGACTCATCTACTGCATCGGCACCGAAATATGCTCGTGCACGATCAACCACTTGCCGTCCTGTTTCTCAAACACCACCGTCCACCGGAAGTTCCCCATCTCGCGCTTACCGGATTTCATCGTGGCATCTTCTTTTACCGTCGCCGTCGCCCACACAATGGATCCTGCCGGATGAATCTCGGCGTCATCGTTGACGGTCAACTTGGCTGTCTTGAAGTCGGCCAGCACGGCCACCACGCCCTTCTGATACTCATCCCAACTTGCGTACTTGAGCGGTGCGATATCAAAAAAGACGTGCGGCCCCTGCGCGTAGAAGGGCGCCGAGTTCGCCGGGTCCAGCGTGCTCCACGCATCCCAGATCTTCTGCAAGTGAGCTTTGTCCGGAGCCCCGCCTGCCGGCTTGGCCGCAGCCTTCTTGGCCTGGGCGAATCCCAGACTTGACACCAACATCATCATCGCCAGCGCCACCACAGCGTATTTCTGTCGCATCCAGAGTTCCTCCCTTAAATCAGCGCGGCATTGTCGCACAAATCTCTTTTGGTTTGACCGATTTCCACGCCCCACGCTAGAATAATGAGGTTTGCCTGTACCCGCGGACCCGTTCTGGGCCGCCCGCCGTGGCTCAAACGCCAAGCGGCAAAACACAGCAAGCATAGAGAATTCACAGGGCTCCCCGCTGTAGCGCCCGTGTGCGCCGGGGATCAGAATTTTTCGGAGGCGAGAGTATGTACGCGGTCATCCGCGCCGGCGGTAAGCAGTACCGGGTGGCGCCCGGGGATGTAATCCGAGTGGAAAAAGTCGGCACTGGAACCGACGGCCAAGTCGAGTTCAACGATGTGCTCGCCGTGTCCGCTTCCGAGGGTGAAATCGTCCGCCCCGGCAGCGAAGCCCGCGTGGTCGGCGAAGTCATGGAAGAAGGCCGCGGCGCGAAGATTCTCGTTTTCCACTACAAGCGCAAAAAGCAGTACAAGAAGCTGCGCGGGCATCGTCAGGCCTTTAGTGCCGTCCGCATTACCGAGATCGCCTACGACGGCCAGTCCTTCAAAGCACCCGAGCTTGCGAAGAAGGAACCGAAGGTAAAGAAGGCCGCCGCCGAATCCGAAACAAAAGCCGCACCCAAAGCCGCCAAGAAGAAAGCGGCTAAGAAAACGGCGATTAAGAAGTCGTCCACAAAGAAGAAGTAACCGTCCCGAGCCCAGGGCTGCGAGCGCAGCGAGCAAGGGTTTCAGCCAACGACTAACGACCAAGGACCAACGACAGATCTATGGCACACAAAAAAGGACAAGGCACATCCCGAAACGGCCGCGACTCGAATGCCCAGCGGCTTGGCTTTAAGGCATTTGGCGGACAAGTCGTCCCCGGCGGCACCATCATCGTGCGCCAGCGCGGCACCCGCGTGAAACCCGGCCTGAACGTAGGCCGCGGCAAAGACGATACGCTCTTCGCCAAGATTACGGGCCGCATCAAGTTCAAGGACCGCGGCCAACTGGGCAAGTACGTCATGATCGAGCCCATCGAAACCGCAAAGAACTAGTGAAGCGACGGGTGTACCCACCCGTCGGCGAGATAGCCCCTCGCTGGTCGAGGGGCTATTATTTTTGGGGCGTGTTCTTGATCCGATGACGACTAGCGACTGACAACTGCCGTGTTCATCGACGAAGCCACAATTCGGGTCAAAGCGGGCGACGGCGGGAACGGCTGTCTCGCCTTTCGACGCGAGAAATTTGTCCCGCGCGGAGGTCCCTCCGGCGGCGACGGGGGCAAGGGCGGCGACGTCATTATGGAGTCGAGCGAGCGCCACAATACGCTCGTGCACTTCCGCTTCAATCCCGAATACAAGGCGCAGCGCGGACGCCATGGCGAGGGCTCGAACAAAACCGGGCGCGAAGGCGGCGACGTGCTTCTCAAAGTTCCGGTCGGCACCATCGTTTACGACGAAGAAACCGGTCAGAAAATCTGGGACTTCTCGCGCCCCGACGAGCGAATCATCATCGCCCACGGAGGCCGCGGCGGGCGCGGCAATGCCCGCTTCGCTACGTCAACGCACCAGGCTCCCCGCGAGCACGAAGCAGGACGCCCGGGCGAAGAGCGCGTGTTCCGCCTGGAATTGAAACTTCTGGCCGACGTCGGCCTTGTCGGATTCCCGAATGTCGGCAAGTCCACGCTGATCTCGCGCATCTCCGCAGCCCGCCCGAAGATTGCTGACTACCCGTTTACGACGCTACAACCCAATCTCGGCGTGGTGGTGGTCGGGGACAAGAGCGAGGGCAGCTTCGTCGTGGCCGACATTCCGGGGCTGATCGAGGGTGCCCACGAAGGCGCCGGCCTGGGCACGCAGTTTCTGCGCCACATCGAGCGCACGCGCCTCTTGGTTCATCTCGTCGACGTATCCGACGCGAGCGGCCGCCCTGATGTCGTAAAAGACGTCGAAGTGATACTCGGGGAGCTCGACCGTTTCGGTGCCCATCTCGCCGAAAAGCCCATGCTCATGGTCGCCTCGAAAATCGACGCCGCCAACAAAGACAGGCTCGCCAAGCTCAAGCAATACTGCAAAAAGAAAAAGTTGCCCCTCTACCCCATCTCCGCGGTAACCGGCGAGGGAATCGAGAAGCTGAAGTACGCGATGGCCGAGATGGTCGAAGAAGTTCGCCAGGAAAGCGCGCAGGCGCCAGTCAGCAGCCATCCGGAAGATCTGTAAATCGCAAGCAGAAATATTTGCCCCGTTGCGCGATGAATTTTGCAATGCGCGATTAGCGCTAAAAGGCCCGCTGGCGAAACTATTTCGATGGCAAGAAGGTCTTGCAGAGACAGCCTGACCACTTCACTGTGCAACCAGCTTCAGCACGCTTCCGCTGTAGTCAACGACGTAAAGGTCTCCGGCCAAGTCTTGCCCGAAAGAACTAACCTTGCGGCCTGTCGACAGGAGCTTTGTTCGGGTCCACGTGCCGGGTGGCGACTCGACCAGTTCCCAGATCGTGCCGCTGCTGTAATCCCCAAAGACGTACGCACCGGCAAGCTTCGGTATGGCCGCCCCCTTGTATACGAATCCGCCGACTATGGCCTCGCCTTCACTGTGCGAGTATTCGGCGATCGGCATGGTGAGGTCATTCATGTTGCATCCGCTGGCCGGATTGAAGCAGTGCATGCCTTCCATGACGTTCCAGCCATAATTCTTTCCGCCCTCCAGGATGTCGACCTCTTCAAACTGGTCCTGCCCGACGTCACCAACAAATAACCGGCTTCCGCCACGCTCGAAGGAGAAGCGCCACGGATTGCGCAGGCCGTAGGCCCAGATTTCCGGCAAGCCACCGCCGGAGGCGAAGGGGTTTGTCGCCGGAATCGCATACTGCTTGCCCGCGCTCTGACTGTTCACATCGATACGCAGCATTTTTCCCAGCATCGTCTGGAGATTCTGCCCGTTGCCCTGGGGATCGCCACCGCTGCCTCCGTCACCGAATCCAATGTACAGGAATCCGTCGGGCCCAAATACGATCTGTCCGCCCTTGTGGTTGGTGAAGGGCTGGTCGACTGTAAACAAAATGCGCTCGCTGTTGGGATCGGCGACGTTCGGGTCCCCGGCCGACACGTGGTACTCCGCGATGACGCTCTGTACCTGCGCGGCCGACATGCGGTCGTAATGCACGTAGAAAAGATGGTTCTGCGAAAACTGCGGGTGGAAAGCGAGACCGAGCAAACCCATTTCGCCGCCGGAGTTGACCTTGCTGGTGATGTCGAGGAAGGGCGTGGCGACGAGAGATCCGTTCGTGACAATCCGAACCGCTCCGGCCTGCTGCACGACGAACAGGCGGCTTGAGCCGTCGCCGGGGAACTGCAAGTCCACGGGACTGCTCAGGCCGCTGACGACCGGCGTCAACGCGAGCGTCGGAGGTGGCCCACCGCCGGAAGGCGGCGGGTTCTTGGAACTGCTGCTGCATGCCTGCAACCAGCACAGGAGCGCGAGGATTCCGAACCGAGGAATGCGGCGGCTCCAGGACATGTCGAAAATTCTAGTCCACTAGGCTCCGAGCCTGCCTGACTCGGTTGTACATCCCCGGTTACGGAAGGCCAACTCGCCTATAATTTGTGGCCTATGAACCTCGAACAGAAGCTGGAAGAACTCAAAAAGCGCGATCACCTGGCCGAAGAGGGCGGCGGCGAACGCCGTCGCGAGAAGCAGCATAAAGAAGGCAAGATGTCGGCGCGCGAACGCATTGAGTTCCTGCTCGATGAAGACACGTTCGAGGAGACCGACAAGCTCGTCACCCACCGATGCAACGACTTCGGCATGGGCGAGCAGAAGTTCTACGGCGACGGCTTCATCACGGGCTACGGACGCATCGAAGGCCGGCTGGTGTTTGTCTTTGCGCAGGATTTCACCGTGTTCGGCGGCTCACTCTCGGAAGCCAACGCCGGCAAGATCGTGAAGATCATGGACCTGGCCGCAAAGATGGGCGCGCCCGTCATCGGACTGAATGACTCAGGCGGAGCGCGCATTCAAGAAGGCGTGATGTCGCTCGCAGGCTATGCGGATATCTTCCTGCGCAACACGCTGTACAGCGGCGTGATTCCGCAGATCTCCGCCATCATGGGGCCCTGCGCCGGGGGTGCCGTGTACTCGCCCGCCATCACTGACTTCATCCTGATGGTCGACAAGACGTCGTACATGTTTATCACCGGACCGGATGTGATCAAGACCGTCACGCACGAAGAGGTCACAAAGGATCAGTTAGGGGGAGCGACCACGCACAACGGGACTTCCGGCGTCGCCCATTTCCTGTCGCACGATGATGCGGAATGCCTGTCGATGGTGCGGGAATTGTTGAGCTTCGTTCCGTCGAACAACCTGGAAGATGCGCCGCGCCGTCCTTGCACCGACCCGATCGATCGCGCCGACCCCGCGCTCGACAAGATCATTCCCTCGGAATCCAACCGGCCGTACGACATAAAAGACGTGATCCACGCGGTGGTCGATGACGGCTACTTCTTCGAAGTGCAGGAGCACTACGCGAAGAATATTGTGGTGGGCTTCGCGCGATTGAACGGGCGCTCCGTCGGGATCGTCGCCAACCAGCCAGCTATGCTGGCCGGCACGCTCGATATCAACGCCTCGATCAAGGGCGCGCGGTTTGTGCGTTTTTGCGACTGTTTCAACCTCCCGCTGATTACGTTTGAAGATGTGCCCGGATTCCTGCCGGGCACGACGCAGGAGTACGGGGGCATCATCAAACACGGCGCGAAGCTTTTGTTCGCCTTTGCCGAAGCGACGGTTCCGAAAATCACCGTGATCACCCGGAAAGCCTACGGCGGCGCATATTGCGTCATGGCATCCAAACACATTCGCACGGACGTGAACTACGCGTGGCCGACGGCCGAAATTGCAGTGATGGGGCCGGAGGGGGCGGTGGACATCGTTTACAAGCGAGAACTGGAGCAAGCCGGGAATCGAGAGGAGGTGCGGCAGTCGAAGATCGAAGAGTTTCGGGATCGGTTTGCCAACCCCTACGTCGCCGCTGACCGGGGATTTGTCGACGCCGTCATTCAGCCGCGCGAGACGCGTAAGAAATTAATCCAGGCGCTGGAGATGCTGCAGACGAAGCGAGATAAGAATCCGCCTAAGAAGCATGGGAATATACCGCTGTAGAAGCGAACTCCGCTGCTGATAGCAGTGGTGACAAACTGTCCTTGCCACCGCTGTCAGCGTAGACACGTGGGGTCCGTCGACCGTGTTCGGCAGACGCCTCACTTCGGTCAGGATGACGGTGAGACGAAAGTTAGAGATGCAACATCGTCACGGTCGATTGGCACGCGGGCTTACGCCCGGGGCTTTCCGTTGTTGCCACTTAGGAGAGTGATCGACCTGATAAGCGGGCTGGAGTTGCGGTCGGAACGCCATCGGGAGGAGCAGGTAGCAGCTCTCGACGAACGGAAGAAAATAAGAGCCCCGAGGTGATGTTGATCTTATTCATCTCGGCCAGTAGCTCGCGTTAGACCCTCACTGACCTGCTCTCGTTGCTTCCTTGCGGGTTGCAACGCGCGATCTAAGCTCGGGCTCCGGGCTTACCGCCAACCGGACAAACTAGTTCAACGCCTCGGGACTCTATCTTGCCTTTGACGGTCGTTCCTGTTCTCCTCGACCAGCGCTTTGCTATAGACCCTTGCTCGCCTTCCTTGCCGCTTCCGCAACAAGGTGACTTCGCTTGAGTCCCGGACGCCGCACCAACCGGCAAAACTGAGAACGTGTCAAAGAACGATTGTGTTTTTACACCTTCTATTTTTAGAGTCAATCAAAACAACGCGAATTTATCTCCAGCAAAATCAATCGAGTGCAGCTCGTTCACAGGCGCGTGACGGTTTTTGGTGCAACGCCGTCCCGACCCTGTCGCGCGTGTCTTGAAGTTCGCGCGCTATCACTTGGGCTTCGTGCCCAATCAACGGCAACTTGCCGATCTACGCACAAAATCGAGCCGTGTGGAAATGTAGTCGCCACGCAGCATTGGCGCGGATATCAACATTGCTGATTCGCAACGGGGTGCTCCGCAAAGCCACTTACGGCCGTGCCCCCCGCGACCTAGAATCGCTGCGGAGGGTCCTGTCGATGACCATCTTCAACGATCCGAGGGGCAAAGTGATTGATGTGAACTCCAGTCCTATCCTCAAGCTGGCCGGATTGGCGCTTCTGGGACTAATCGCCGTCATTCTCTTGTTCAACTGTGTCACCAAGGTGCCCACCGGCAATGTCGGAGTGCTCACGCTATTCGGGCGCGTGACCGGAGAAGTACTCTCCGAAGGCATTCACCTGATCAATCCGCTCAAGACGAATAACCAGATGTCCATTCAGACCCAGACCATCAAGGAATCGGCCAGCGTGCCTTCGAGTGAAGGTCTGGTAATGAATCTTGACACGTCCCTCATCTACCATCTCAATCCGGAGCGGGCGGCTGACGTTTTCCAGAAGATCGGCGGAAACTACGAAGCGGTCGTGGTAGAGCCGACGCTGCGTGCCGCGATTCGCGAGGCCACCGCCTCGCATACTGCCAACGCCTTGTACACCGGAGAGCGCGAAATGGTCGCGAAGCAGATCAGCGACCAACTCACCACGGAGTTAAACAAGCGCGGCCTGGTGGTAGAGAACGTCCTGCTGCGCGACATCCAGTTGCCGCAGACCTTGAAGGCCTCGATCGAGTCGAAACAGCAGGCCGAGCAGGAAGCCCTGGCCATGAACTTTCGGCTGCAGAAAGAAAAGCAGGAAGCCGAGCGCAAACGCATCGAGGCGGGGGGTATTCGCGACTTCCAGCAGATCGTCGCGCAAGGCATCAGCCCGCAGCTTCTGGAGTGGAAAGGCATTGAGGCGACCGAGCTTCTTTCCAAGAGTCCGAACACCAAGGTTGTGGTCATCGGGAATCCGAAGAATGGTCTGCCTCTAATTCTCGGACAATGAATAAGTTTGGCGCGGCTAAGTGCGGCGCGACCGCAGCTGAGGGCTAACTTGTGCCCACGTGCGACCGAACCCGGCTGCTACCATAGTTTCGTGACCACGCTGCTTGAAGTTCGAAACCTGAGCGTTGCCTTCCCCGCAGCGGCCGACAGCGCACGAGAGAAACCTGCAGCCTCGGCGCACTCTGTCCCTTCGTGGGGAATATTTGCGGTTCGCGACCTTTCCTTCACCCTCGCGCCGGGCGAAGTTCTGGGCCTGGTCGGCGAATCCGGCTCGGGAAAGTCGGTCACGTCGCTGGCGCTCATGCGTCTTCTTCCACCCGAAGCGCGTCAGGGCGGGCAGATTCTTTACACCAATGGAGAGGGAACTTCATCCAGTCTGCTCGATATTCCCGACGACGAGATTCGCGACTTGCGCGGTTCGAGCATCGCGATGATTTTCCAGGAGCCGATGACGGCCCTGAACCCGGTCATGCGCGTCGGGGACCAGATCGCCGAGGCCGTGCTGGCACACGCAGAGGTCTCGAAGGCAGAGGCCTGGCAGCGGGCGGTCGCAGGGATGAAGGACGTCGCCATCCCCGATCCCGATCGCCGGGCGCGCGACTACCCGCATCAGCTCTCGGGTGGTACGCGACAGAGGGTGATGATTGCGATGGCCATCGTCAACCGGCCAAAACTGTTGATTGCCGATGAACCGACCACCGCGCTTGACGTGACGATTCAGGCGCAGATCCTGGAACTGCTTGCCGATCTGCGGACCCGCTTCAACCTGGCCATGCTTTTCATTTCCCACGACCTGGCCGTGGTTTCGCAAGTTGCGGACCGGGTGGCGGTGATGTACGCCGGGAACCTGGTTGAGCTAGCAATGAAGCGCGCCATCTTTGAAGCCCCCGCCCACCCATACACGCGAGGCCTTCTGGAAGCAGTTCCTACCTTAAGAACCGATCGCGCCCAACCGCTTCGGACCATTGAAGGGACAGTTCCCCCAGTCCACGCTGTGCCTCCGGGGTGTCCTTTTGAGCCGCGCTGTGGCAACCGTATTCCTGAATGCCGCCAGCAGTTGCCACCCCTGGAGGAGGTAGCGCCGGGGCATTGGGCTCGCTGCCCGGTAATCAACCCCGTTGTCCATTTGCGTCCCGGCGTATAATCCCCAATTCGTCGGTACCCTCGTGCGTATTCTTGTTCTGAGCGACATCCACGGAAATCTGGACGCGCTGGAGGCCTGTCTGGCTACGGCGGGCGAATACGATGCTGCCGTCAACCTGGGTGACATAGTGGGTTATGGGGCTAGTCCCAACGAGGTCATCGAGCGCTCGCGGGAAGTTGGCAAGTACTTCGTGCGCGGGAATCACGACAAAGCTTCCAGCGGCTTGATGGACCTGAAGGACTTTAATCCCATCGCTGGTCTGGCGGCGCTTTGGACCCGGGACCAACTCACGCCCGAAAATCTGGATTGGTTGCGCAACTTGCCGCAAGGCCCGGTACAAATTCCGGAACTGCCCGAAGTGCAGTTTGTTCACGGTTCGCCGATTGATGAAGACGAATACGTGGTCACGTTGCACGACGCGCTCGCGCCCCTCTCGGCCCTGCCTGTCGCCGTGACGTTCTTCGGACATACGCATCTGCAGGGAGCGTTTTCTTTCAAGGTCGCGGCCGGAGACGCATATCGGCCTGCATATAAGACCATCGGGCAGACGGAAAGCGTGCCGTTTGCGCTGAAACGCGACGTGAAGTACCTGGTGAATCCGGGATCGGTGGGTCAGCCCCGGGATGGCGACTGGCGCGCTGCCTTCGCGATCTTTGATACCGACAAGTGGACGGTGAGTTTCCATCGCGTTCCCTACAATCTGAAGAGTGCGCAGGATCGAATTTTCGCGGCGAATCTGCCTCAGCGGCTAGCGACCCGGCTGGCCGCTGGTCGCTAGGAATCGCTCGCCCCTGACTCAACAATTTCAGCGGAGATAAGAGTATGCGTATCGCAGTTGCAGCAGTAATTAGTTTGGCGTTGGTGCTCGCATTGGGAGGTCTGGCCTCGGCCGACACCATCATCACGCGCGATGGCGCGAGTTATTCCGGACGGTTCCTGGGCGCCAAGGAAGGGACGCTCGCGTTTACGGACGCTGGCGGCATCGGTTACACGTTTCCGATTCGCGATGTGCAGTCGCTCGTTTTCACGGCAACGAACGATACGGTGACGCTCCGCAATGGGAAGGTGTATTCCGGCAAGTTTATGGGTGCGGATCCGCTGGCGTTCAAAGACAACATGGGAATTTTGTACGAGTTTCCGCGCAAGGACGTTGAGACGCTCGTGCTGACCACGTCGGGCGTTGCCCCTGCCCCACCGCAGGGGTCGAAGGTCATCCCGACGGGCACTGCCATCCTGATTCGCACCGAAGAAAAGATTGATTCGGACAATGCGTCGCCAGGGCAGAAGTTCTCGGCGGAAGTGGTGGATACCGTCGACGATCTCGCGGGCGGCGTCGCGATTCCGGCGCACTCGAAGGCGAAGCTGCTGATCGTGTCGGAGTCGGGCGGAGGCGCGGGATCTCCGTATATGTACCTGGACCTGGACACGGTCAACATCAGCGGGAAGATGCATCGTGTGTACACGTCGGAACTGAAAGAATCGAACGCCAAGGGGTTCGGCAAGAACAAACGGACCGCGGAGTTTCTCGGAGGGGGAGCAGCCCTTGGAGGATTGTTCGGAGCGATCCTGGGCGGGGGGCAAGGAGCGGCGATCGGCGCGGCGTCGGGCGCCGGCGGAGGATTCCTGGGGCAACTGTTCACGCGCGGCAAGCAGGTGAAGGTTCCAGCGGAAACCGTGTTGCATTTCCAACTGGAGCGGCCTCTGGTGTTGCAGCCGCAATAGGGATTCACTCCGATGGCCTACAAGTCGGCACGCGTGAGTTGATCTGGACTATCGAACAGAGCAATGTGCATCAGTCATCCGCGGATCGGGCCTTTGCCAGGATTCGTGCCTTCCTCGGCAGGAGCAATACGAGTGCCGCTGACATAAACA
>Ga0307469_10000234_pt1 | contig 21533 bp, 42 predicted proteins | sample atmos_gasesAM2C__FD_203084 | JGI IMG/M metagenome (GOLD analysis project Ga0307469, IMG submission 203084) | Hardwood forest soil microbial communities from Morgan-Monroe State Forest, Indiana, United States - atmos_gasesAM2C_515 | ecosystem: Environmental > Terrestrial > Soil > Temperate...
GCCAAAGACGGTGATCTTTCCGTTCTTAGCGGCGTGATTGGTCATGATATTGACGGTAAGATCAAATCGCATCCGAGGCGCATAACCACATACAGTAGCAGGACGGATAACAACGCATTCAAAATCGTCAGCCACGTGCCTAAATAGTATCGGCTCACACATTCCTTTATATTTATTGTAGAGCGTGAGAGGAATGAGTGGATGGTCCTCTGTGATATCGGGGGCATCTGAGACTCCATAGACTGAACTTGAGGAACAATAGATGAACCTCTTGACCCCGGCTCGCTTGGCAGCAAGGACTAGAGGCTCGAATGCATCATAGTTGATCGTCGTAGAGAGGGCTTCGTCTAATTGGCAACTGGTATCGTTTGAGATACAAGCTAGATGAATGACTGCTTCGATCTGGCCATTCAGACAGACAGCCTCAAAAGTCTCTGCATCGCGGATATCGCTTTTGACGAGAAGCAGTCTTTCATGAGGGATAGGCTCACCAAACCAGCAGCGATCATAAACTGTGACCCAATGACCTTCTTCTAGAAGTTGAGGAATTAGGCGAGAACCCACATAGCCGCTTCCCCCGCTGACAAGAACTCGCATTAGAGGCTATACCCCGCTTTCTGTGCATCGTTATAGAACATTTCAGAAGTTTCCCTAGAAAATTCGGTCAGGTCTTTACCTACTAGATGAAGTTTGTCTATCAGATCGGGGGTGAGAGTAATGATATGACACCCGGTCTCTGAGGCTTGTTTGATGTTATAGACCTCTCGGGTACTGGCCCACAGAATCTCGACATTCTTTAAATGACCCAAAACTTCACAGGCTTGATTGACTGAAAGAACCGGGTCTCTCCCAGTATCAGCAATCCTTCCGGCGAAAATAGAGACTATCGAAGGTACAGCCCTGGAGATATATTGAGCCAATGCTCTGCATTGAACCTCAGTCATCACGGCGGTTACATTGATTTTGATTTTCTGCCGACCGAGAGACTTGATGAGATCATAGGTAGGAACACCGTCAGTAAAAACTACTGGGACTTTGACATAGACATTCTCTCCAAGTTTGGAAAGTTTCTCGGCTTGATCCTGAATTGAATCCCAGTCATCTCCAAAAACTTCAAAGGAAATCGGCTTGTCAGGAAAGCGGCTTGCCACGATCTTCGCCCAAGATTCATAATTGATTACCCCAGCCTTACGGAGCAAGGTTGGGTTAGTCGTAAACCCGCTTACCTTGGGTTCCAGCCGGATCATCTCGGACAAGACAGCACTATCCAAAAATACCTTCACCATTTGGTGCGATTAATCTGTAGGTCTGGGTGGCTCACCAGACAGTGGAGCAGGACCATCTGGAAGGCTTCGGTATGAGGGGTGACTCGTTCTGGTGAGACTGTCGGAATTACGACACAACGATCTGCTACTTCCCCCGTATATCCACCATCTCTGCCGACAATGCCCAAAAGTCTCATTCCCTTCAGGGCGGCGGCATTGATGGCCCGGACAAGTGGAATGCTGACTTGATCCGTTCCGCCCCCCACAGAAAGAACAAATAGGGCATCCCCGGGTTTTCCCCCAATCAATCCAAGGAAGATGGCATCCCATCCCTCATCGTTCGCCCTAGCTGTGAGTTCAGAGACATTATCCACAGGGGTATAGGCCTCAATCCCGCAGAGCTTCCTAAAATCATTCACCGCGTGACTACAGTTCGCCGCCGACCCTCCAAGACCAACCAGGAACAACCTTCCTCCTCGTTCTCTAAGGAATTTTAACTCTTGGACTAGAGCATCAACCTGCGAAAAATCAATGAGTTTGCAGATTTCTTGGGTTTCAAGGAGATATTGTTCTGTGTGGGTCATTTGCCCTTCTTGGCTCGATATTCCCGCAGATAGCGGTTGTAAGCTTCCCTGTGCTTTACTCGCCATCGGTTACAACGTCTGCGGTTACCTTCTCTAGCCTTAGGAGTCATGTATTCGCAGGATAGCGTATTACCCTACAACTTCGCAAGCCTTTCCCGGTAGCCAGCGATCTCGGTTTGAAATACCGCTCTTTGGGCGTCTTTTTCCTCGCGCGTGATCTTCCGAGTTTGATAATACTTCGCCTTCAGGAAATCCATTTGTTCCTTGCCGAATTGACCCTCGAGCCAGTCGTGGAATTCGAGCGTGCGCTTGGTGAAATGCCGGTGACATCCATTGCATAGTGAAATCGCATTGTCAGGGTCCAGCCTGATTGCCTTATTCCCCCGGCTGTAGATATGGGCGCAATGAATCCCCTGGGTTAGCTTTGGGAATTGTGCGCCACAGCGGCGACACTTCAGCCCATCCCGATAACGGATGTAGTCACTAAAGGTAGCATCGTACTTATCGCGCTTGAGCTTCATGGCTCCAGCATCTGCCCGACAAAGGCCCGGAGGGGTACGCGCGGATTGAGTTGAATCAAGCGCCTCGGGGAGCAGCCAAAATGCTCGAAAAAGGGCTGCTTGCTTAGCTTTCTGGCCCACTTTTTCAACGACTGTTCGGTAGCGGGGACATACACAGGGGGTAGACGAATCTGCCTTGCAGAAGCAAGCACAAGCCAGTTTTCCTCATCCAACCAGTCTTTCTTGTAATCCTGGGTCAAAAGCCGCATTTCAGCCCGCCCTTTGGCTTTAGCTTCCTGACCAGCTTTTCTTTCGGCTTCGGTGAAGGTTCTCATTTTTCAATATGCCTTTTACGGTACTTCCTCAGCCGTTCCCTGAAAGTCTGTACGATGGGGTTTAAGTCTTCCTGTATATCTACTTTGTTCACCCGGATGACCCGGCAAGAAGCTTTGAGCCGAGCTAAAGCGTTTACTACTTCGGAGGGAGGATTGAGGGCGTCTACCATGCTAGCCAACTACCCAAACCCGAAATCCTGGGCCTTCTGGTCTCAGTTTGACCCTCTTCCCCAGTTTCGAGGCGCGACAGTAGATCGTGTTCATTTTAGCTTCCGAGTAGAAACATCCCCCGAGCGCACAGGCTTTCATCTGATCGCGAAGTTTGTTTGCCCTCGGAGTTCTGCCGGGAACCGGAATACCGTAGGCAATGCCTAAATCGCTTGTAAGAAGATGCAGACGGGTTACCGGATTACCCATGGGTTCCTTTTCGGCGCTTCTCAAGAAGCAACTTCTTTTGGACCGCGTAACCCATTTGGTAGAGTTGATCTACGGCTTGATCTACTTCGCCGTCAATGAATCGTCCTCTCTCCGTAATTCCCTTGTTGAAGATCGGCCCGCAGTCCGCAAATGAATCAGCCTGATACCCGGCAAAGTGCCGAATCTCTCCGTTTATCTCGCAAGTGATTTTGTACCTAGCCATACGCTATCCTTGGTTTCCCCAGCATCGTGTACCGTGCCACAGTCTTACCCGAGTCTGTATGGAAAGGCTCTGAAAGGATGGGCCAGTTAATTCCGTCGTACTCACCCCTAGCTGCTGTGCGGCATCTTTGAGAAAGAGCCAGGCAGTTGAAAGGAGGAAACCTAGCCTCTAGAGGGGTCAAGCTGTGACCCGAGAGTAACCAGTCAAGGATTAGGTCTGTTTGCGTGCTATTCATCGAGAAACCTTCCATCACGAAGCCAAGAAGCTGGGTAAGGACAGAATTGAAGATCGTCGCAGGTTGTTGATAACTTATTCACAGCGGCGATCATTTGCTCGATAGGAAGGTGGTATTTCTTGGTGGAGTTCCAGGCTCTTATGGCGTCCAACTTTCCTACTTTTCTTGGATAGACTGACCAGAATAATTCGAAGCCTTCAAGTCTTGCGTTCTCTACTCCTACTTCTACCCTCCTAAGCATAAGACCTCTGAAAAAGGAAAGGAACCGGGGGAACCTCAAATCCCCCCTTACCCCCCTTACGAGAGATAACCCGGTTAATTCCGGAAAGCCCAAGTCCCAAGGAAAGGAAAAAGCTGATGGGCTGTCCCATTAGTCTTTTCCCTTCCACCGTTACGCCGGGCACAAAAGGAAAAGCCCTCAAGGCGGGCGTGTAACCACAGGAGGGTGGATTTCCTGCCGGGCCTGTAGCCCGCACGCCCATCTTGAAGGCTCTTAGATGGATTACCCTACCGTGGTTAGCGGCCCGCACATTATCCATAGATTGACACCTTAATGCAAGCTGGCGCATAATGCAAGTTCTTTCGGAGGACTGATGGCCGGACCAAGGCGACACCCAGATACTTTAAGAGCGATGGAGATATGGAGAACTCAAGGCGGCTCCATAGGGAAAACAGCTAAAATGATGGGACTCCACGAATCCACCCTCTACAGAGCCCTGTTTCCTAATGGGAAAAATGGATCAAAGAAAAGACTTGCATTACGCAAAGAAGGGGCGTAGTCTAACACCCATCCCCCGCGATTGAGCGGGAAATGAGAAGGAGGCAGATGTGGACAACGTGCTCTACCAAAAGTTGATCGTTCCGAGCAGGGACGCAGAGGACGGTGATACGCCGACTCACCTTGTCGTGACCGAGGAAAACAACGGGTACGGGGTGTTCCTGAATGGCTTGAAGGGCGCGGAGTTGCTCAAGTGGTTCGCGCGATACGAAAGGGACGATGCCATTGAATACGGCGTCAACCGCGCCGACGAACTCTTGATCGAGCGGGCCCAGAAGCAAGCCGCCTAGCCCCCTCCACCACAGCACAAGGAGAAGAAGGGATGGAAGACCTAAAAGCAGTAATGGGAGATCAGAGCGGGCTTCGTGATGAGCAGCTATCCAAGAGGATGGAAAAGACCGATGCCGCTGTCAAGTCACTCCTTGAGTGCGGGATGTACAAAGGAGATACGGACCCGGTCGAAATTGCGATCATGAGGCTGGCGCTTGATTACGAAGGGGGTCTGTCCATTGTTAAGACGCTGCTAGCAGCTTTTGAAAAGCGATACGACTATGTCGATCCCCTCGTGAGGGACAACCTTGAATGCCTCCAAGACGCACTGGAGAAGGCCGAGGAACCCGAGCCTGATCCAAGGGCTGGGGAGGATGAAGCACTCGATGATCCGAGGCTCAGATGATCTGCCCTCAATGCTCCAGTCCCTGGTGTGGCTTTGCGTGCAGGTTCTCGGGGATTCAACACAGAAAGATCAATGCGGCGCACTCGCCCAGCAATGGGGATGGCGCGATCAATGCAGGCAGTGGGACAGGTGCAGACCTGAAGTCGAGCTTACCACCCTCCGCGTGTGCCGCACCCTTCTATTTCCTCTCGGCGGAGTGCTGGAGTGAAAAGCAGTAAGGGACATTCGAGCATGCTTTGTAGTTACGACTAGAACGAAGGAAACATCGTGAGCGATTGGCAAGAAGTAATGGATGCAGAAGTCGGCAAGATTTTCTACGACGCCATTGATAACGGCGTAAGAATTCTTGTCATGCGCGGCCCGACTTCAATGTGCGCGTATCTGGGATGCCCCAAGGATCATCCTCTGGCTGGATTTGAATATGACGATATTCCTTTGTCAGTGCATGGCGGATTGGCATTCGGCGGAGAAGGCGGAAAGGGCTGGTACTGGTACGGCTGGGATTATTCGCACAGCGGAGATTACAGCACTTACTACGATCGGCTCACTTCCGAACTCCTGCCCGAAGGGCATAAATGGACGGTCAAGGAGGTAACCGATGAAGCCAAGGATGCTACTTGGGATTTCCGCAGAATCATGTTGCTCGCAGAGAAGTGCGCGCTCAAAGACTCTGGGTTGCTCTTGGCAAAGAAGTAACCCCATGCTCGGTCGAATGTTCATAGCAGTCTTTTCTTTCTCTTTTGGAGTTTTAGTCATGGATCACACCCAAGAGATAAGGAAAGAAGACTCGAACAAACAACTAGCCGAGAAGATCAGGAAATGCTCTGGATACTGGGTGGTGAGACCAGACTTAACCCAGGACTGTAGAAAGCTGATGCCCGTAGTCTTTATGAAGGAACCTGTACCACTTAGGAGGGATAGATGAAAGATGGCGGCTCAGCGTTCCCCAAGCAACCAACCTACAAGATGCCGCAGGGTGTCGAAATGATTGTGGAGCAAGGAGGCATGACTCTGCGAGATTACTTCGCGGCAGCGGCGTTGATCGGGTACAGATGCGCTTACTGGCAGTGGTATCAGCGGGTTGGCAATGAGGGTAATTTTGCTGGTCCAGAAGAACTCGCCAGATTCGCATATCAGGATGCTGATGCCATACTCGCAGAGAGAGAAAAATGAGCGACTGGCTTTCATACCAACTCCTCCAAGAACGTGAGATGTGGGAGAAAGATGAAGCAGCACAGAAGGAGTATCAATCTTGGTTGATGTCACTGAACTCTACGGCCCTTATGGAGATTCGATCACCCGAGAGCGAAGGGAAATCCTCGCGCGAACAGTTGTCCAAATCAGAAGGGCTTACCAAGAAGGAAAGGAATGGTCCTGCTACGTTCTGTGGACCAGTATCACCGTTTTAGAGGAACAGCTTTGGATGCAATTGCAACTCGACGCCCCGATAAGGGAATCTATTAAGCGTTTTCAACGTGCTGAAAGGGAAGTCAATGACTAATGTTGCCGATATTTATCCCAGTGGGAAGTCTTTGAAAGCCGAAGACCTGAAGGGTCGGTCTGTCGGGGCTCAAATAGCTGGTTACGAAATCGTCGAATTCGACAAGGGCAAGAAGATCGTCCTCAGGTTTCATGGGAAGGAAAAGACTCTGGTAGTCAACAAGACCAACGCCATGATTATCGCCAGTGCTTACGGGTCAAACCCTGAAGGGTGGGTCGATCAGGAAATTGAAATCTACCCTGATAAGACTACCTTCCAGGGAAAGCTGGTGGACTGCCTGAGAGTCAGGGTCCCGGCCCCGAGGGAAGACAAAGACTCACCGATCCCGTTCTAACATGAACCCCGAGGACATCTATCTGAAGACTGTCCGGGCCGCAGAAGAATGGTCCGTAGCCGATGCTGAAGCTCGCAGGTTAAAGGCATTGGAGCGAATCGTTCTCTCGGAAATCATCAACAGAACTGAGGGTGAGAGTTTCGCGGAGAAGAAGTCCAAGGCTTTAGGGAGTCCAGATTACCGACTTCATATTGACAGGATGGTTTCAGCAAGGACGGAAGCGAATCTCCTGAAGGCGAAGTTAGAAGCGGTGAAAGACCTGTCTAACAATCGCAGAACTCAGGAAGTGACCAAACGAGTCGAGGCCGGAATACGGTGAATCTTGGAGAAGCGGAGACTACAAAGTGAGATCAGATAAACAAAGAACTGTGCCGCTTGCAGAACGAGAGGGGGAGAGGTGAAACGAGAGAAGATCACGAAAGGTTGGTCGGTCGTTGGCCGGGATGCTGAGGGCAAGCTTCGCCAACTTTCCCGCAGATACCACGCAAAAGCAGCCGCTGATGAATTCGCGGAACAGGCTAAGAAAGCTGGCTACCAAGATGTATGCGTGAGGACAAACGAAGGTTACGACAAGCGCCCATGACCCGCAAACAAGCCGAAGCAAGAGTCGTGAGGGCCGAGCGGAAGCTTATATGGCATGTGCGCCGATGGTACAACACGGACTGGCTCGGCAATCCGGCAGAGCGTGGTATGGCCAGAGCCTATGCCAAGCTCATTGCGGCTCAACGTGCTGCCGCCCTCGCGCGAAAGGAGAAGAAGTGACCAAACGTGAATGGCTGGTGATCGAGGACAGCCGGAAGTATTCGGTGTTTGCGCCCGACGAGGCGAAATCAGTCAAGGGTTACATCCCACGCGATGTTGCGGAGAATATCCTGTGCAAGGACTTGGGCGGCAATCAATGGTTCACCGCCGAGGAAAGCGGGCTGCTCAGGGCCTCGCCTGAATGGCGCACCGAACTACCGCCCGACACCGCGAGCGCCGTCTATATCAAGCAGGAGACTCCCATGAGTGAGAGCGCCGGAAGGCCGGATGAAGTGGAATCTCTGCGAAAAGTCAAAGAGATCGCAGGGTCGGCATGGAAAACTAACTCGCGCGATATAGCCGACTGGTCAGAGGACATGGCGCATATTCTTGCAATTTGCGACCCCGGATACACCACTTGCCCGCATGGGTACACGCTAAGAAGTTGCGGGATTTGCAACACGAATCCTCAACGGAGCGAGCACACCGTTCATCGCCTCACCTCTTTCGCAATATACGATCAAGCTGCAAACGCCATTGTCCCGCTTTCCCCCTCCCCCGCAGGACCAGATGCGCTGGCGGAGGAGATTGTGGCAGCCTGCTGCAAACTGTTCGGCACAGGTACAGACTACGCTGAAAATTTACGCGTTCGTGTGTATGACGACGAATTGGGAATGCCACTGGAGGAGTGGGCCAACGAACTTGCGGCCTTGCTCCGCTCCCGTCCGGCTCAGGATAGGGATGCGGTGATAGAGGAATGTGCAGCAGTCGCTCGCGAACACAAGGAACGCATGGATAAACAGGGCAAGCGCGAATTCGGGCATGTCGCCGCCTACATAGAAGGCACGATCCTATCCCTCAAGTCCGACGCCGCCATGTCTCAGCAGGAGAAGCGCGATGGGTGACCTAGAGATTACCCGACTATGCGCGGAGGCGATGGGATGGCCGAAAAATGCTGTATGCGCACCCGAGGCGCTCATCCTCGATGGTGATACAAAGCCTTACGACCCCCTCCACGACGACGCTCAGGCGATGGCGTTGGTGAAGGCATGGAAGCTTCACATCTCGCCGCCGGACTCACAGGACAATCGTTGGGAAGCCTACACGCTGCGCGATGAACTGGACCCGGACAGCGGCGTAATCGGACATGCGCTCGCTGAGACACTTAACCGTGCGATCTGCGAATGCGTCGCCAAGCTGAAGCAGGGGGAGCCGTGAGCGCGATCATATCGTCGGATCAGAAATACCGCTATCGGTTGACGCGGACGCTGAACGCGATGGGTGATTCCGTGTGCTTCATCATGCTGAATCCTTCGACCGCCGACGCGGAGAAGGACGATCCGACCATTCGGCGCTGCAAGGATTACGTCCTACGTCTTGGCTATGGACAGCTTGAGGTGGTCAACCTATTTGCTTATCGAGCAACCGATCCCGATGTGCTGTACGGTATGAGCAAGCTGGCGGTTATAGGCCCGGAGAATGACAAGCATATCGCGGAGGCGGCTTGCGCTGCGCATCTGACAATCTGCGCTTGGGGAAATCACGGCATTCTTCATGGACGCGACCGCGAGGTTATCAAGTTGCTCTGCTTCAATGGCATCCAGCCGCACGCGCTCAAGATCAATGCCAAGAGCGGACAGCCGGGGCACCCGCTCTACTTGAAATCGAACGCGCAACCAATCCCGCTGAGCCCACATGAGCCAGGATAAGCCGGTGTTGTGGATCAGCGTGAAGGCAAGATTGCCGGAGCGCGGTGAACTTATCTGGCTGTGGTATCCGGGAATGGAGAGGCCGGAGATTTGCCTCGGGAGAAGGGCGCGCGTTCTGCACGATGTAAACGAGGCTAACGCCCTTGAATCAGACGAATGGTGGATGCCTGCTGTCGTTCCATCCCCTCCCCACAACGATCATGAACCGCCGCAGGTGTCTCAGTCTAAGCCGGTCCCGTATTTCCCGTATTGCGAATCGACAAATTGCTCATGGCCGCAATGCAATTGCATTGAACCGCCGCAGGTAAGCTCGACTGCGAGTCACAGCGTCGCAGGAGCAGATCATCCCAGATCGGCTGGGCCTGCGAGCGGTTCACCAGACGCCGTGATCGGAAGGCTGGAGCGCCTACGTACTCATCAGGCTGACTATGAGGAAATTGAGGAAACCGCTGCGAAAGCTCAGGAAGCCATCCGCGCGCTGGAGGACGAGATAGACGAGGTAGATGGCGTATGCAATCGCCTAGCCGAGCACAACCAATCCCTCCAGCACCAACTAGCGCAGAGAGGGGAGTGGCTGAGGGAGGCGTTGGACGAATGGGACAAAAAATCTCCCGGTTCATGGCCGCGCATCGCCACCATCCGAAAAGCGTTAGGGGAGATTTGATCTGGACTTCGTAGTTTAACTTTAGGAGATTTCATGAACGCCGAAAAAATGATGGGCAATCTTGAAGCAAGGTTTGACGACTGGCTTGGCAAGTTCGAGGAACGACCGATCAACATGGGCATCAAGGTAATCGTCGTCGTCCTCTTGCTGCGCTGGATTTGGAAGAGCTTCAAATGAAAACAATAGCCCTTGGCATTCTGCTATTCGTCTTCTGGACAGCTTTCTACACGCTATCTCGCGTCATTCACGAGGAGAAATATATTCTCATCGGATTCATAGTTTGCTTAGTAATTAGCATGGTGACTTCCGTAGCGTTCCTTGGGGAGCCAAAGAAATGAGCGAAACGCAGGTATGCGAATTGGCGAACTTGCATTTATGGTTCGGTCTAGGGGCGTTCATATACATAGGAAGTGCTTTTTGTCTCTTGCGAAGCGAAAAAAGGGATTCCTATGACGCCTTCATTATCTATGTGTTCGGCGGCCTATTTTGGCCCCTAGCATCTATGGGATGGATGGTCTGGACGCTATGGAGAAGAATCTTCGCTCCATCAAAAGACTCCTATGACGGCTATTAGCCCATGACCTGGGAGCGCAAACTGGCTATGTGTTTCGGGGCGGTGGTCTTAGTCCTGATGATATTTGGGCTGGTTGTGGAGTTCCTATACCGGCAGGGCTATCGGTTGGGTTGAGACTATTATGTGGTACACGAAACTAGCTATTTGCTTCTTTCTGGTAACTCTCATCCTATTTCTATTGTGGTAAAGCGATAGGTTGGGTAGAAACTATAATCTCGTCGTACCAGACTGAAGCATTTGGATGCGCGACGCCGGACTGCTTGCCCGTCATGTACGGCGTGAGCATCACCCGCGAAAAGTTGTTGTCCTGCGTCGGAGAGTCGTTTCTGAACGTCATGTTCGGCACATTGATGAACTGCTTGTAAGGTCCGTCAATCGACACCCAGGCCTCGACCACGCTATTGGGTTGGCCCCACGTTCCGATCTTGAAGTGGTAGTAGAATGTCACCCACTTGTTCGCCGGCACGCGAAAGCAGTTCGGCCCCGTCTGCGCGTTGTAATCACAGGAGTAGCCGTTGAGTGGGCTGATCGTGGTCGGCGACTGGAGCAGCTTCGGGAGCACCGTCGGCGCGGTCCATTTGCCGGTGTTGGAGTTGACTTCCATCCCCACGGCCCCGCATGCCGAATACATCGTCGGCAAGATGTTTAGAGGTAAAGACCCGGACTGCGCGTAGGCGTAGGACACCGTGGTCGCCTCGACCTGCTGGCAAGGCCCTCCGGCCAGGCCATAGAGGACGCTGATCTTCGGTGCCGTGGCGTTGCCGGTGGTGCTCCAGTCGAAGCTCGCCATCGTGCTGTCGGCCCGGTAGCGATACTGGAGGTAGAACTCCGAGCCCTGTCCAAAACCTTGACCGAAGGTGAACACGAAGCCGCCCGCCGTGTCCGCGTCAGTACCCGAGCGAATGTCAAAGCGCAGCGAGGTGCCAGAGGCCGCTACAGTGTCCTGAAAGCCGCGCACGGCTGAGGTCGGAGCCCCGGATGGAGCATGCAGTCCCGCATCCGTGCCTGTGGCAGGCACGAATGAAGCGCCGGTATCGAAGCCTTCGCATTTAAGGACCCCAGGAGCCGCGCAGCGTGTAGCGAAATCTGATGTTGAGGTCGTGGGCGGCGGAGGCGTCACTACCGGAGGCGGAGTCACGACCGGGGGTAAAGTAATGACGATAGGGGGCGGATCAGCGATTGTAACTGCTATACAAGGAGCCAACCGTAGATTAGGGGCAACCGATCCTTGGAGGGCGTGCCACTGGTTCTTTCCGACCGTTGATTGATTCACAGGATCACAGGGATCACCGATGTTTACCTTACCCCCATCAGGCTGGGTGGTCCTTTGAGTGGCTAACTTGTTACTTGGATTTGGTGCGACCTGCCAGACAGTTGCAGAGAAGGTCGGTAAAGACAGAGTAAGAAGAATTATTGAGATGAATTTTTTCATCGGTTTCCTTCCGCGCCTTTCACTTTTTCGTAAGTTCTCATCGAGGCAAGACCAAGGAGACCTAACAGGACTTGCATCATCAAAGAGGTATCAATCACTGGGAACTGACCTTGATATTTCATCGTCAAAGCTATGAATCTCGCTATGGGGTCGATGATCGAAGCATACACGAATGCAAACCCGCAAGACCAACCGATGAAAGGTCTCCAGTAGGAAATGAACTTGCTACTAGAGGCAGCTTCTACTTTGTTGATTTCCAACTGGCCCTGTAGTAATTGTGTCTGTTGAGCTAACTTAGCCAACTCACCAGACTGATGAAGCTTCTCAAGTTCTAAAGCTGCCTGCGCTCTTTGGGTAGGATCGGGAAAGATTCGCTCAAGAACACCTTTAGCGAAGTCAAATACAGAACCCAGTCCGGTGAGGTCCATTATTTCCTCCTGTCCTTAGTCCGTCGCTCCCGGGAACTTGATATGTCCCGCACCGGATAGCCAAGCAGCAAGCCCAATGAGCGCCGTCCCAGCCAGCCATAGAATCTTTGCGATAATTGACTTCCCGACTTGGGTGTAGACCCTTTCGAGGATTGCTTCAATGATCTGGTCAAGCTGTTTTTCGGTGAGACCACCATATTTTCTCCGATCTTCCCTCTCGTCGCTCATTCTAAATGCCCTCTCGTTAATTTCATCTTACCAGCGAAGGCTCATTAACCAACGCGCTACCCAAGACTCAGAGAGGACCGGCTCTCCTCGTCGGGATTCAGTGTTTCACATAACTCAAAATCGTAAGCAGGGTAGCAGCTATTCCCAAAGCCATCGCTACCATCCCCATACCTCTGGAGAGGAAATTCCTCTCCCTGTCTGTCATCGCCGCTCTCCATTCGTTAGCGTTCTGTCTCCATCTTTCAGCGTTACTCTCAGCAACTAATATGGCCTTCTCCTGAGCTTCAAACCTCGTCTTGTAGAGTTCGTGATCGGCCTCTCGCAAAGCATTCAGATGATATAAGACCTCACCAGGGGTCCAAGGTTTGATGTCTTCTCTCTCACTCACGCCAGCCCCGGAGAATAGGTAGCCTTACCAGCAAGGAAATGAGCGGTTAGTGTTTCTCTCCTCATTCTATGGTCCACGCTCATATGCACCCATGTTCCCTCCTGTATTACCTGATCGAAACTTATATCACTCCCAGCGATTGCTTTACAGACCTCCAGAGGCGTTCCGAAAGACTCACATGTGAAATCTGCGGCGTAGCCTTCAAGATGTGCGCTATTAACTGATCCTCCAATAATTGAGTTGAGTTTCGGTGATCTGAATCCAGACGAGATGTGCAATGGAAATCCAAGTAAGAGTTGCACGCGGTCGAGACTCTGTGCAAGCTCTGTGAGATTGAAAACCTGCTCATCATTGGGAACATTTGGGATTCCTCTACGTACAGCGGTCTCGCTGAAGGTCAAGGCTGAGAGGGTGAAGGAGTTCGATAAATTCATTCGTTGTAGGTAATCTCTACCGCAATTATGTCGCCATTTCCGAATGTGAATGGGACAGTCGGCGTGACGTTCGCGGCCGGACTTGTTGACGTGTTCATGGTCACGAAAGAAAGCGTCCCTTGGCCGAAAGCCTGTCCGATATAGTCTGCTATGCCGGTGTCGAAGAAGTGCGCTTCACCCAAGACGAATGCCTGCGAAGCGTTGATCGTTGATGGCAAAGACAGGCGATACGTGCCGGTCCCGAAAGTCGTGGTGCTTCCCATCGTAAGAACTATCCTTGCTGTGACTTGAGAGCCGGTCCTCGTGTATGTCCCAGTTATGGTCCCATTACCTAAAGCCGGTTGTGTTCCGGTACTCGTCCATGACGGAGTATAGGTGGTGTTCAGATAAACAATCTCTCTGTATTCCGTCGCTCCTGCGATTGCCGAAGCGGTCGCCAAGCTGCAACTATCAAGACCTCTTACTTCTCTCCCGCCTGGAGTGTTTATGTCAATTGAGGTTACTGCCGACCCACCCGACCCATTGGAACCCACGCCCCAAAATGCCATCTTGAGTGCATCGGTGATGTGTATTTGCTTTGTCTGACCATGCGCTAGGTCAAAAGTAAGAGTATCCCCAATCATCGTCAGGACTTTTGTCGAATTGGTCGTAGCTTTGACTTCTATGTCGAAGTGTCCCGCCCCACCAACAGCGTTCTGCTCGAAGTGATTTCCCTTAAGATTTAGAAAGAACACGCTATCGAATCGGCATCCCCCTGATGTACAAGCCTCTACGATATTGTTCTCAAGATAGAATGAATCCCCTACTTGGGCGTCAATGAAATATCCACTAAAACGACATATGCAATCCCGCCACACCATGTTTAGCGGATCGGCCATCGTACTTGGAAGGAAACATCCAGCCGTTACGATGTTGAAGAAATGTGTATGCTCGAAATAAATATCGAACGTTCCGGTAGTTCCTGTAGAGGTCCAACCGTATTTCCCACCCAAGAAAGCACAATGCCAGAAACTGGTTCTGTCATATCCGTTTTGAGAGTCGAAGGCTATGTTGTTTGTATTGTCCAGATAGCCCTCAAAAGCTATGTGTTCCCAACTGTTGTTAGATGTTACGGGTTGATTCGCAACTGTGGTTCCCTTCTGCACGAACATCGTCCCGCCAACAGCATTGACAAAGACGGACGAAACACCCGTTTCTGTTTGAGTAGAGACCGTGTTAATCGACCCACTCGCGCCCATCACCCTATAGACAGGCATCTCATCCAAGACGATCTGGGTGAAGATTTTGTACCTACCAGAAGGGACATAAATCATTCCCCCACCGGCAGTCTTAATTGCTGCAAAAGCCGCCGTTATAGCACTTGTATCATCCGTCACCCCATCGCCCTTGGCTCCGAAATTCAGCACAGAGACAATTAGGGGAAGTGATGTATTTTTCGGATTTATCAGGCCATAGGAAATCGTACTGAGACCTGCATCCAGCGTCCCGGAGTCATTTGTCACCGTAACCGTGGTAACTGCTCCAAAGACGCTACTAGAGATAGTGCTGTAGATCGTCCCAGAGGTATTTGTGGTCTTCAGTCTCCTTCCAGGCGTTAAGACTGCTGTCTGATCACCTGTAACCGTAAAACTCGTTCCTGATACAAAAGTAGGGGTCAGACCTGAAGGGGTCCACTCTGTAAAGCCTGTCGAATCCCCGACACCGCTCAGGTTGTCGCGGGTCCAATATGGGGAGGCCGGGGGGTCGGTATCGTTACTCGGGGCGAGGACATACTTGATCGGAATCCCCGCAGGCTGCCATACCTCGTTAGAACCCCCCAAGTTTCCACCAGAATCAAGAATAATGGGATTAGTCCACTTCCCGACCCCTGTGTTATCAACATAAACGTCGGTCTTTGTAGAGGTTCCTGCGAGGTAATGGAACAACTTTGCCCCAGAGGCCGGGACGTTCCCCCCAGGGATGAATTGGGTACTATTTATCGGGTCGGGAGCTAGAAAGACTTGCGGCATGGCTAATCGTGTATTACCCTTGAGTGATGAGATTCCTGGCTATCCTGCTTTTCCTTCCTTCCCTTTGTTTCGGAGAGGATTGGACGACCGTTGATACAGTAAGACAGGGAGTATTTACTGGCCTTGTCATCATCGATTGGAAGCAGACCAGTTGGTTCCTGAAGCATAGTGAAATGATACAGACTTGCATCCAATATTCCTGTATGGAATCGACCAAAGGATATGAAGAACTCAATCCATTGCTCGGCAAACACCCGACGCAAGGCCATTTGAACCTCGTTGTCGGAGTCTCTATTTTCGGCCATGCGGCAGTCAGCTATATCCTCCCAAGGCCTTGGCGAGAGGCTTGGCAGTATGTATGGATCGGAGCGGAGGGTATGGCTATTGCTCATAATCGCGCTATAGGGATCAGAGTTCCTTTTTAGCCAAAATATTCCACCATAGAAAAATTCTGTGTAATAGTTCCTGCCGTACTAGCACTAGCTCTAAAAGAGAATGTCATAGTCGAGGCATCATTTTCTGATGCAGAGACAACATCTCCGAAATATCCAGTTGCAGTAGTAATTAATGGTGTTCCGCCTGTATTTGACCCTTCATATAAGGTAGTTAGAAGTCGTTGCGTGCTTGACCCATTTCTAAATACCTCAGAAACAGCTTTCCATCCACATGATTTAGTGCTTGTCAACGCCACATTGAAAATATTTGTTGCATTGAATCTAAAAGCGAGAGTTTCACTACTGCCACTGGACAAATGACTTCCACCGGCAGTAATACGAATACCCTGATTGTTTGCGATGAATGAACTAGCTGGCAAGGTATAGCTATGAAGCACTGTTGTTGAATCAGCGGCATTACTGGTTGCTGTAAAGTTGAGACTAATTATTGAGGAAATGCTCCCAAATGTACTGGTATTCCCGACTTGTCGAACTGCCGTGCTTGAAAATATCGCAGAACTTGTTACCCCCAATGACTGAGTAGTCATAGTGATAGCAGTCAGAGCATTTCCTGTGATGGAAACGCCACTAGAGGTCTCTATTGACCATGGCAAAGACCCATTTGGAGTAGAGAGGATTCCATAGCTGACTGCGTTTAATCCAGCATTCAGGGTGCTTGAATCTAGCATCACTCCGATTGTCGTAGACCCACCAGACAGAACAGCGGAAGTGACTATTCCAAATCTATCCCCGCCTGTGACTGCTGCTTTGATCCTTCTACCAGTGGTAAAGAGCGAAGTCTGATCTCCAGTCAAGGTAAATGCTGTCACCCCTACAAATGTAGGTGTTCCAGCAGGAATCCATTCAGATTGAGAGGAAAGAAGTGCGACCTGAGTCGAGGTGATATTGTTTATTCCCGGAACGTTATCTCGCGTCCAGTAAGGACTAGAAGGAGGGTCGGTGTCATTACTCGGAGCCAGAACAAATTTAGCTGAGGAGACTATCCAGACCTCACCATTTCCAGGGATGTTCCCACCCGAGTCTAGAACGATAGGATTGGTCCTAGCTGTAGAGGCTGAGGCGTCCGTGTAGGAGTTCTGCTTGGTGCTTGTGCCGACTTGATACACGAACAACTGCGCTCCTGCGGCTGGTGTATTACCTCCAGGGATCAGTTGTGTGGACTGGATCGGGTCTGGGGAGTAAAAGGCGATGGGTCCGGCCATTATTGTCTTCCCGGTTCAGCCTCACCAACTCTGGAAAGAGGGACCATTCCAGCTTGGATAGGTTTCCTCAAAATCCCACTTAATGGGATACCCTCTTGCATAGCTTTTGAAAGAGCAAAGCCTCTTGCACCAGGGGCTAGCAGAGGAAGAAGTCCTAAAGCCGCTCCATAGGGGTGTCCTGTGAAGTATTCGCTTCCTTGAGCGCCAGCACCACCTAAGAGCATTGCAGCATAGGGAGTGAGTTTATTCACATCTGTCGGTCCGGCATTGGGCTTAGCATAAGGCTCATAAGCTTTGGCAAATTTCCCTATTGTCTGAAGTCCTCCAGTGACCGCATCGGTTCCTTTCTTATCCAGAATTCTTCCAATAACCCTAGCATCTACATCTCCACTCCCAAGATTCAAAGCCTTCTCAACATCATAATTCTTGGCAAGCTGGACTCTGGCTTCTTTGAGTGCAGGCATCAGGTCAGGAGCCAATTCTCCAGCTAGTTTGGAAATCTTCGTTTCCAAAGCCTCGGCTTTCAGGTCCATTGCTTCAGCTTTCTTTAGCGAAGCAGGCTCAGCAGATCGTCCATAGTGCTGCCAGTAGATTTTCGCCTCCGCTCTTGCCTGTTTCAAAGCTTCCAGAGCAGCAGAAGCCTTAGGAGAGATATCAGCGATCTGTCTATAAGGCTCAGCTATCCTATTTCTTGCTTCTTTCAAAGTCGCTTCTGTGAGAGGTTCATTTTCAGCCAAACCCGCTTCTCGACGAGCGATCATATTGGTGACTTGCTGGTTTTTCATTGAGGCTTGTCTGGCGATATCCGCCCTCCCTCCAATACTTTCTACCAGTCTTTCAACCTGACCGGAACCCATTTCAGATGGAGGAACAACATATCCTTCAGCCTGAGCAGCCTTTAAGGTCGCCGCCCTGACTGGGTTAGTCCTAGCGAGTTCAGAAAGAGCCATCGAGCCGCCTTTAGAAGGAGCCCCACCAAACATCATGGGTATGGCACTCAGGGCAGTATTTACCGCCGCACCAGCAGCAGGACTTCCCGTTACATCCGTTGTCCTACCTCCGGCTTCTTGAGCAAATTCTCCCAATTTCTCCGGGATATTCAATGCCGGACCTAAAGGTGTGAGATTGAGGGCGGCCTTACCTAGCTTCAGACCTACTTTCGCAGCCAAAAGCGGACTGACTTCCCTCTTGGGCTTTTCGCCCTCGTCAGGATCGTTGAAGTCAGGATCAACGAAAGGCACTAGAGTTTCCCTCGCTTCTTACCCTCGGCCTCGATTTCTTCCCTGGACATACCGGGATTGGCTTTCATTGCTCGTTCTACCCAGTCATTCTTAGCTGGTTCCTCGCCTTTCTTGCCTGTAAGGGCCTCTCTCATCGCACCCCTAACTTGCGGAGGAGACTTCTGCGCAGCGGCGAGTTCTTTCATTAACTGATCCACACCGGCAGCATATTGACCCTTCGACCAAGCGGCGGCTAGAAGCTCTCTAGCATGGTCCTTATCCGAGACAGTCGCTACTCCAGTAGGGTTAATCGCTCTAGCATAGATGTTGATTAGGGAGTTTGTAGCGACACCCAGACGGACGACATTCTCATCTCCAGTCCCTTTCTCAGCCGCCAGAAGGAAAGAATTGAGAGTCGGGTATTTCGTCCTGTCTACAGCGTTAGAAGCTTGTAAAGCTAGAGGAGCCATGTTCTTAGCCTCAGTCACAGCCATTTCGATCTGGGCTTGTTTAGTCCCTATCGTCCTCTGTCCGGCTTTAATCCCTACCAACTCAGCCTGATTAGCGATCACATCAGCAGGCTGTGTATTACCCTTGGGGACTTCTTGCATGACCTCAGATACGAGTTTCGCACCCACGCCGGAGCGGGCAAGTCCTGGGGGTAGACTTCCACCTTTCCTAATGATATCGGCCCAGAACTTCTTGTCTTCATCACTGATAGTCGCATTCGCCATCGTTGCCTGAAGACTCGGTGGCGCAGCAATGATCTTCCCATCAGAGCCTTTAAGGAAGGTCTGTGTTCTCGGATCGAAGAAAGCCAATCCCGTAGAACTTTCCTTGTTACTAGCGACCACATGCTCAAGTTTGGGCGGTTGTTCAACCTTACCACCCATCGCGGTGACCATAGCTCTTACTTGATCTGGGTCTCTCTGTTGCTGTCTCGCCCTATCAATCTCTTGCTGAGTGAAACCGGCAGAACTGAGCATTCCATTCTTTTGTTGTTCATCTATGGTCGCCAGTCTGTCCTGAGTGGCAATCTTGATGGCTTCTTCCTTATTTCCACCAGTCTGCTGTAAGGCCCTGTCATATGAAGATACATAGGCTTCTTCCCAATTCCTGCCTATTTGCATCTTCTTATCGTTGAATTGCATGTCCTGAAGGGTTAAGGCTCTCTGTTGATGTTCCAGAGCTATCCCTTTCTCAGGACTGATTTGGGTGATTCCTGCCAAAGCCTGTGGTGTGAGTCTTCCCGACTGAAGATCGACCGCCTGAGGGCTTTGTAGAAGCTGGAGAAGGGCATTCTGTTGCTGATTTGAGCGCGTCTTCTCCTGTAAAGTCTGTTGATTGATCTTAGACCTAGTGGCTAAATCTTGAAGGCTCATCACATCCAAAGCTGTGGGGGCTTTGTATTGATGAAGCCCTGCAATAATGGAAGCGTCAACAGGCATGATTATCCCGCCATCAAACCAGGATCAAGCATCCCACCTAGGGGGACGCTTCCTTGCTGCTGACTCCCCAAGAACTGCTGCATCATCTGGTTATTCGAGAAATTTGTTAGGGCGTTCGTGCCAGCATTGGCAACCCCGACAATCCCCGCAGCTTGAGCATTTCCGGCTCCGATAGCATTGGCCCCCAATTGTTGACCAACTTGAGTACCGAAGGCCCCTTGTTGGGCGGCGGCATTTTGACCACCACCGGAAATCTGCTGGAGTCTGTTCCAGATATTCCCTATCCCGGTTTGATAGTTACTGAAGGCGTTTTGATATTCATTACTCGCGAGTCCTTGGGAGAACTTGGCAATGTCTTGAAGGGTCGATGGTGCATAGTATTTCCCCCTCGCGGCAGAAGCTTTGTCCAGAGCCAATTTCCCCTGTTCAAGGTTGAATTGGTAAGCCGGGGAGGCTTGGAAGTCCTGAAGTCCGAATTGATGCTCAAACTGCCCTCCAGGCTGAAGACCGGCATTGATCTGACTGAGAGCCATATTCCCAGCCTGTTGCCAGGGTTGAAGATCAGCCCTAGTCTGATCAAACATGGTTTGTTGAATGTCCGAAGCGTGTCTAGAGGCATTGGCTTGAGCATTACTACCAAGGATAGACCCTACGGCTCCTAGACCAGCCCCGCCTAGGATGGCTGAACCAATACCGATAAAGCCTCGTTGCTTACTTAAGAGTCTAGGACCGTCATTTCTCATATGAACTCCAGCTTGTTTTCAGCCACTACTAAGGCGTGTTCTTCGTTGTGAATACAGTAAAGCTCCGAATCTTTAAGAGCTAAGAATTCGTGCATTGTCTTAGCTTCTATGTTCAAAACTTTTCCCGCATGAAAATCTCCCCACCATTTCTTATCCTTCCAAACCCTGACAAATCCGCTTCCGATAATGGTTGCATGAGAATGAGAGTGGGCGTGTTGAGGGACTATGACCCCTTCCTTTAGTGGAATCCTCTTTATAAAAACACCATCTATTGTGGTATCAAACTGCTCCACATGCAAAGGCTTCCCAACAACTTTCATACTGGAGTCCCGGTAGCATCCACCCAGATACTTGTAGAGGCGATCTTCAACCAAATAGGCTTACCTAAATTTTGATCGAAATAAGGCATCCCCACCCACCTAATACCTGTACTGTTTGTTGGTCGCTCTGCTGTCGTTCCTGCTCTAGTCGAATAGAAAGTCACGATTTGGACGATATTGAAGAAGTTTGCATACTCTAAGGATGCAATCAGACTATCCGGCTGAACTACGGGAGAAAGAGCCTGAGGTTGCTGGATTTTCGGACCTTGCATCAGAAAGTCCCACCAACAACTTCGGCTGAAGCACCAGTAATGATCCTTTTTATCGGGTCCGTCACCCGAAGTTTCAGCACCCAATCTCTAGCTCTACCAAGACGCCTCCAAATGACCCTTTGCGTGTATTGCCCTATAGCCCCCATTGAGTTCCAAGCTACAGCGGTGAAAGTCTGACCCCCGTCTTTAGATATATCCAACATGATCTGAGGATTCACCCCCTGACCTAATGTCAGTCCTACTCCAGATTCAATGTCGATCTGGATTTGAGGTATGGAGATATATTTATCGTCATTCCAAATGTGCTTCGACCATACCTCCATCGGGAGGCTTGAACCGTTATCGTCATAGACGTTTGAATCTATTTCATAGATGTTCCCATTTCTGTAGTCTGAAACCAGTTGTCTGGTGAGGAAGG
>Ga0307469_10000235_pt1 | contig 21457 bp, 35 predicted proteins | sample atmos_gasesAM2C__FD_203084 | JGI IMG/M metagenome (GOLD analysis project Ga0307469, IMG submission 203084) | Hardwood forest soil microbial communities from Morgan-Monroe State Forest, Indiana, United States - atmos_gasesAM2C_515 | ecosystem: Environmental > Terrestrial > Soil > Temperate...
CCCTATGTGCCGACCATTCCCTATACGAAGGTCAAGTCCTATAACTTCTTGAAAATCTACGGCGGCGGGCGTGCGAAGGCGGCGGCGTATCTGGAGATTCCTCGATCAGAGTCGGACAAACTGGTGGATGCGTACGATAAGATGTTCCCCGAGATAGGGCCGCTACTGAAGCGTGCCGAGCGGCTGGCCAAAACGCGGGGCTTCGTTAAGACCGTGCTGGGCCGTCGTGCCCGCTTCCCTGATGATAAATTCGCCTACAAGGCGCTCAATGCGGTCATCCAGGGATCCGCCGCGGACATCATGAAACGGAAGCTGGTGGAACTCCATCGGCAACGGAAGTGGACGAACTTCCTGCTGCGCTACACTGTGCATGACTCCGTCTGCGGCGACGCGCATGAAGGCGTCGAAACCCGCGCGCGTGTGCAGGACGTGTTGAACACCCAGTCCTTTCCGGATCTGCGGGTGCCCATCCTGTGGTCCGTCAACATCGGCCCGAATTGGGCGGCGTGCAAATGAGTGCCCGCCCGCCCTATCGACGACACTTGGCACAGATGATTGTTCAGATCCTCGCCAGACGCGCCCGGTTACAGCAACCCGAGGCCACGGTGCAGGATCTCACGCGGGCATTGTCGCGGCAGAAGTCCTCGGTGCTGTATGCGTTGAACACGCTAATTCGCGAGGGGCGCGTCGGCAAGCGCAATGACAAAGGTGTGGCACTCTATCGATTGGAGGACTGACATGGGTTACACGATTCTGACCGGCATCTGGGAAGAAGTGGATCAGGAGATCGCACGGGCGCAGACCCTGCATGCCGAGCGGTCGTTTCTTACGCGGGACACCTATAGCGCCATTGCGCCATTGACCGAGGAGTTAGGGGAAGTCGCGCAGGCGGCGACCAAGTGGCACGACGAGGGCGCGCCGATTGCAGACGTGCGCAAGGAGTTAATCCAGTTGGCAGCCTCCGCTATTGCCATGATTGTCAGGATCGATACCGATGCGCTCGCAGAGTCTGCTGGTCAGACGCCGCGGTATCAGGTCGAGCAGATCTCCGGCGACGGGGTGGTCACACACTTTGTCATCAAGGACGTCGTGACGGGGGCCACGCGGGGCGGACCGTATCTGGACGAGGCCCGGGCCAAGGCCTATGCCTACAGTTACAACCAGAATGCGTGAACCCGTGCCCGAGATTGACAGGGTTCGGAACTTTTGATACGGTTCACCACTCCAGCCTATGCCACGGTGCCTCTGGATCTTTTCCAAACCCGGGGAGTTTCCGGTCCATCGCTGCGGCGAAGCCGTCGGGTACCGCATGGTGCCCGACGACGATGGGCGACCCCGACGGAAGTACTTCGGCTTCTGTCCCGATCACATGAAAGCCGCCGAAGAGATGGAACGCGCCGAAGAGCTGGCGGATGACTAAGTGCGCGTCGTTGGAGCGCATTCCCAAACGCGAGACCCCGCTGAAGGCGGCGTTGATGGCTGAGATCCGGATGGCCTTGCCCCGGTACCAGGCGTTCCGGCACGAGGACGTGCGCAGCATTGGCATCCCAGACCTCTCCGTGACCGGTCACAAGATAACGTCGTGGTGGGAGGCGAAGCACGCGACACCGGACTTTTTTACCTTCGGCTTGCAGGAGTTGACCTGCAAGCGGCTGGCGGTCGCTGGATTCTGCCGCTACATTGTGTGGTATGAGGTCGGTGACGATCTCCGCACGTTGATTGTGCATCCGCGTGACCTGCACAGTCTGACGCCAGAGGCGGAGGCCGCTGGCCACGACCACCGCTTTGTCGCAACGTTTATGCGGCAGGTCCATGAACATCCCGCGGTCCGGTTGCGCGACAGGATCATCGACTGAAGGGTATATGGATCAACTTGTGCCGTTTGGAAAATATAAGGGCCAGCCGATTGAGGTATTGGCCGCAGATCAGGATTACTGTAAGTGGCTAGTGGCGCAGGATTGGTTTCGATCACGTTTTGGCCCCATCCACACTATCATTGTCAATAACTTTACGAAGCCGGACGAGACGCCAGAACATAATGCCCTACAGGCATTATTTACCGATGAGGATTGGCGTAATACCTTCGCGTTTCATATGGTGGACGCAGAAAAAATATTGGTAGACGTGGTCACGAATCGTCTGGGAAAGGTCGAAAAAACACTGGCGTATCTGGACGAAAATGCACGTTATTTTGATCCAGCTTTAAACATTAAAGAGAGATACCTCGAAGCGATTAGCGTCTATCGGCAATTCATACAGCATGGAGTTGATCAACTCCTATTCTCTGTTGACTCCAAGGCGCAATTTGAAGTCGTTGGAATCGACGTTTCGCTGCGAGCGAACATTACTTATGAAGATCCAGTGTTAAGCTGTGCAGACGCATTCTATACCGGTTTAAAGGACTACCTGGAGCGCGTGCGTTGGAACAGTTGGATAAAATTTACCCCACGAGAAGATGTGGGGCGCGTATTCGTCGACTACGGTCGATATATCATTGAGTGTAAGCCATCTGTCAGTGACGATTACCCGGCAATCTTACGACAAATGCGCGCCCATAAGTCTGCGCTCAAATCATCTGATTACCGTCACATTTTACTGATTGGACTGGGTGGATATACGGGTGTGGGCGCAACATTCGATCAGGTTAAGGAGATATTTTCTAGTGCGGGGATTCAAATTGTATTCGCATCTGATTACACTTCCCCTCATGAGCGATAATCCGCGGGTGTTGTCTAACGGTAAGGCATCAGGTTGCCAATCTGAGTATCCGGGTTCGACTCCCGGCATCCGCTCCATGTCCCTGTCGTCCAGTGGCCTAGGATCCAACTCTTTCACGGTTGAGACGCGGGTTCAACTCCCGCCAGGGACGCCAGACAGATGAAAAAGCGTTGTGCTGGGCACACTTATACTGGTAACCCGTGTTTTCGGTGGAGTTTGCCGAGTGGGGACTACTGTCAACGCCATCAATCGAATATCGATGCGGCCATCACATTTCCTCTTACATGGTGGAGTCTGCGCCGTAAACAAAGATATATCAAAAGAATGTCACGATACAGCTTTACCGAGCATGTTCAACAATCCCGTTTTTTGAACGCAATTGAACGTGCATTTGACGAATTGTGATCTACATGACGCCCTACTACACCGACGGCCAGATCATGATCTTCCACGGCGATTGCCGGGAGATTCTGCCACGTCTAGGCACGGGCACGGTGCGGCTGGTCTGCACCGATCCACCCTACAACGTGTCCCTGCCAGATGCGGATATTACCGTGGAGGATCGAAAGGACATTCAACGAGACTTTGGCCAGTGGGATCAAGCGTGGTCGCCGGATCTGCTGCTCGCGGAAAGTGCACGGCTCCTCTATGCGGGCGGATCCCTGCTATCCTTTTGCAGTGATAAACTGGTGTCGTCCTACCTCACTGATGGACTTAAGCACCGAGGGACGCTGGTGTGGGAGAAGACAGATCCACCACCCAACTTCCGCAGTGGCTATGTCTCTGCGACGGAGTGGATCGTCTGGTGTCAAAAGATCGGCGCACCGGCAGTCTGGAATGGAGGCGGGGCGGTCCGGAACATCCTCCGGTACCCGATTGTCAAAGGCAACGGTTCCGCCCGGCTCGGCCATCCCACACAGAAACCCCTTGGGCTCATCATCGAATTGATCCAGCGGCACAGTGACCGGGGCGACATGATTCTCGATCCCTACATGGGCGTAGGCACGACGCTCCGAGCGGCAAAGGATACCGGTCGCCGCGCGATGGGCATCGAACTCGACGAACGCTGGTGTAAACTCGCCGCCAAACGCTTAGGCCAGGACGTGCTGGATTTGGACTATGGAGACCCGCATGTTGTTTAATCGACTTAATCGACTGCTTGATCGAATGTGGCGGGTGCTGCCCGATAAATGCAGCATTCTCAATTGTCCACGGCGCGGCGTGCGCGGCAACGAGAATATCGTGACCATCCGTGGATTGCGGATCCGCATGTGTGATTACTGTGCGTCCACGTACAACAGTACAAAGGAGTAGACATGGATGTGACCGTCAACACGCAAATCCTCGCGCAGGAACTGAAACTGCTCGAGAAAATCGCCGCGTCAAAACCGACCATCGCCGTCCTCGGCAACGTCCTGTTGCGGGCGGATGACTTGCTCTATCTCTACGCGACGGATGCCGAGATCGGCCTGAGTACCTCCGTCAGTGCCTTCATCGCCGCCAAGGGGTCCACCACGCTCCCAGCCAAGAAGTTTCTGGCCATCGTGGATCAGATGCCAGATGCGGACGTGCGGATCACCCTGGAGGGCACGGTCGTTCATCTCCAATGCGGCAGCTTCAAGTCACGCCTCCAGTCGCTCCCACCACAGGACTTTCCGGCCATGCCCGCCATGGAAGGCACCATGATCGAGGTGCCCGCGCCGATGTTCCAGAGCCTGATTGATAAAGTGCGCTACGCCATCAGCGAGAAGGGCGAGCGGCCTGAACTGAGCGGAGCCCTGCTGACCGTGCAGGAGGGCAACCTATCCATGGTCGCCACGGATGGCAAGCGGCTCGCCGTAGCGCGCATCGTTGGTGGCTTCAACGGCGATGTGATCTCTGCGCTGATTCCCTCGAAGACCCTCGACATTATCAATGGTCTGACGACGGACAAGAACATCACGTTCTCCCGCGGCGAGCGTCTGCTGTTCTTCCAGATGGGACCGCGCCTGATGTTCTCGCGGCAGGTCGATGGTCGTTATCCGGCGTACGAACGCATCATCCCGAAGGAACATGATAAAACCGTGACGGTCAGTCGGCAAACGCTGGCCTCGGCGCTCCGCCGCGTGGGCCTCGTGGCCGACGAAACCCAGCATGCCATGGATCTGCACTTTACCAATGGCAGCGTGGCCATTCGGTCCAGTAGCGCTCAGGTCGGAGACGCCGACGAAACCGTGTCCACTGCCTACGAGGGCGAGGACATCAGTGTCATGCTCAACTGGAAGATGCTCCTGCAATTTCTCGAGGCGGCAGTCGGCAAGAGCGTCAATATCCAGATGAAAACGCCGCAGCATGCGCTGCTCCTCACGGACGGCGAGAACTTCCTGAATGTGCTGTCGGTCATTCGATGAACACGTATCGTCTGCTCGTGGGTGATACCCGGAAGCAGCTTAAGACGCTGCGATCCGCCTCAGTACAATGTGTCGTCACTAGTCCCCCCTACTATGGCCTCCGTGACTACGGCACCGGCGAGTGGGAAGGCGGGGATCCAGCGTGCGATCACAAGCGCATCACCGAGGCCAATAACGCACCGAACAGCCGCAAGCAACAGACCAATGCGGGATCCGTGGAAGTCGGCTATGGATCGCTGTGTCCGAAGTGTGGCGCGGTCCGGAACGATGACCAGATAGGACTGGAGGACACGCCCCAGCAATACGTGGACGCCCTGGTAGACGTGTTCACCGAGGTGTATCGTGTCCTGCGGGATGATGGCGCGGTCTGGTTGAACCTCGGGGACTCCTATGCGTCTACCGGCATTGGAGATCCGACGAAGGTGGGCGGGTTCCAAGGCAAGTTCATCCGTGACAATGACCCCTTCTACGCCACGAAGAAGCGTGTGCTGCCGTCGAACATCAAGCCGAAGGATCTGCTGGGCATTCCGTGGATGGTCGCGTTCGCGCTGCGGGATTCGGGATGGTATCTACGCAACGATGTGATCTGGGACAAACCCAATCCGATGCCCGAGAGTGTCGAAGACCGGCTGACCAAGTCTCACGAGTACATCTTTTTCATGACCAAGTCGCCGGAGTACTACTGGGACGGACCGGCCATTGCCGAAGAGGTGTCCGAGGCCATGCAGCGGCAAATCGAGGAGGGCTACGACGGTCTCGGCCTGAAGGACTACGAAGGCGCAGGCGTCCAGAATCCATCGGAGGTCAAGAAGCGGATCATTGACAATGCCCGCAAGCGGGACGCACACGCGCAAGAATTCCGTGGCATGTCGTCCACCCATCGCATGGGACCGTTGGACGATCATAAATCCCTCCATATGCAGCAGACGTCCCGTAACGATGGCGACCGCTGGCGGGAAGCGGAAGGCGGTGTGGCCCCGCGTGGCAAACGGAATAAACGCACGGTTTGGCGCGTGTCCACCAAGTCGTTCAAGGAAGCCCACTTTGCCACGTTCAGCGAGGATCTCATTCTGCCCTGCATCCTGGCAACCAGTCGCGCTGAAGGCACCCGCTGCGATTGTCTCGAGACCCTGGGGATTGTCAATTGCAAGTGCGCCCTCCTTCCGGGTGATACGGTGCTGGACCCCTTCACTGGCAGCGGCACGACTGGCGTCGCCGCCATCCGCCAGGGCCGGAATTTCATCGGGGTTGAACTCAAACCGGAGTACGCCGAGATGGCGCGGCGACGGTTGTCCACGGTCGCGCCGCTCTATGCGGCGGAGGATACCGAGGTCGCGACATGAGAAGTATGCGGCACCCGCTGTGCGAGCATCCAGACTGTATCGCGCTGCCAGTCACGGATGGCGTCCACTGCGCGGCACACGCGGCTCCGAACCGTGGTAACATACACGTGGAGCGGTATCTGGACTGGGTGTTTGCGGATCCGTTGGACGAATACGCGGCCCACCGGATTCCGGCTCCGTGGGACGATCGGCGGCACTGGACGGAGGACCGACCACGCGGAATGTCACGTGTACTGAGCGGACACAAGTAGGGATAGGGTCATGATTCGATCGGATCGGAATATTCCGGTAGGCTGTCACGTGACGAAGGAAATTCGTGACGCGCTCCGGCAGTTACAGGCGCAGGGAGCCTCGATGTCAAAATTCATTGCGTCGGCTATCGAGGAGAAATTGAAACGTGGCGGAGAACAGGAAGGTGAACAAGCTGCATGAGAGAGTGGTTGTGTAAGTTCTGTCACACGTGGAACGTGCTCGACCATCGGTTTTGCCGCACGTGTTTAGCACGCAAGCACTATGCGACCAAGGAGGAACGGTGATTATCATTCTCCGTACCCTCTTCTGGCGACTCGCGGAGTGGCTGCATAGGGATCGATCCCTCGGGTTTGGGGCAGACAAGGGTGACATGCACCATATGTCCCTGAGTTGGATCCAGGAGAAAAAACGAGACGCGTCGGATACCTCGTGGTAACACTGGAGCGACCACTGATCGCCTTTGACGTTGAAACACACGCCTTCGTACCGCCTGAGGAATCACGGATCGTGGAGATCGGCTTCCACATGATCTATCCAGACGGGCGACCTCCGAAGGAGTGGCAGTCATTCGTCCAGCCCGGCGTCCTGATTACCGCCGAGGCGACGGAGAAGCACGGGATTACCAATGCCATGGTGGAGCACGCGCCGACATTTAAGGCACTGGCTCCCTCGCTGGCGAAGGGGTTTACCGCCTGCGATTACTGCGGCTATAATGTGTACTTCGACGTGCGCGTGTTCCGCGCCGAAATGGCCCGGGCGGGGCAGCCGTGGTCGTTGGGCGAGGCGCGGCTGTTGGATCCGTTCCGGCTGTGGCGGCTGGCGGAACCCCGGACGCTCAGTGACGCGGTCCGGCGGTTCCTCAACCGGGACGCGACCCGCGCGCACCGCGCGGCTGAGGACGCCAAGGATGCGCTGGACGTGGCCCTGGTCCAACTCGACACGTTCCGTCAGCTTCCGTCAGACTTACAAGGCTTACATGACCTCTGTTTTGAGAAAGAAAAGGACTTTGTGGATCCGGATGGCCGGTTCATCTGGTCCAATGATGAGGTCGTGATCACCTTTGGCAAGTGGGGCCGGATGAAAACGCCCCTGAAGAAGCTGCCGCCCTCGTATCTGCAATGGATCCTGCGTGGCGACTTCTCGCAGGAGGTCAAGGATCTTTCGTTGAATGCGCTGCACGGAAAATTTCCGGTGCGGGAGACCACTACCACGCCTCGTTGGTCCGGACCGCCGCCGGAAGATGTGTCTCCTGCCGTCGAAGCCGTCACGATGGATACGCCATCGCTGCCACAACCACCCATGATGCCTCAAACAGACCTGTTAGGAGATTTGTACTAACATGAAAATTGTACGCCTGAAATCGGAGAACGTCATGCGACTGGTCGCGGTGGAGATCACCCCGGACGGTCACGTGATTACCATTGGCGGCAAAAATGGCGCAGGCAAATCCAGCGTGCTCAACTCCATTGCCATGGCGTTGGGCGGCGCGGCCCTGGTGCCGGTCGAACCTATTCGGCAGGGTGAGGCATCGGGCCGTGTGGAGGTAGACCTCGGGGACATGATTGTCACGCGGACGTTCACGCGCATCAAGCAGTCTGATGGGACGTGGGGACCGACGGACTCGCGGCTGAGTGTCACCAACATCCACGGTGCGCCCTATCCCTCCCCACAAGCCCTGCTTAACAAACTGCTCGGCAAATTGACCTTCGATCCCCTGGCGTTCGCGCAGGCCGATGAAAAACCGCAGTACGAGATGTTGCGGAATCTGGTCGGACTGGACACGTCGAAGATCGAACAACAGCGGCAGAACGCGTATGCGCAGCGGTCCGTGTTGAACAAAACGCACGAGATCAAGTCTGCGCAGATGATGAAACTGCCGACGCACAAGGACGTGCCCGCGCAGGAGATTGCGCTCGATGAAATTACCGCCGACATTCAGCAGGCCCAACTCAAACGCAATGCGGTCATTCAAGCGGATAACGACTACACCGCGGCCATCCGCGCCCTCGATGCCCGGAGCAGCGACCAGCGACTGGTCACGCAGCAACTCGCCACGCTCCTCGACCAAGTGGCCCGACTCAAAGAGACCCTCACAACGATCGACGAATCCCTCGTCACATTGACTGCCGAGGCACAGCAGGCGGAATCACGCAAAACCCTGGCGCGCAGTGAATTACCCGACATGAGCGTGCTCCAGCAGAAGCTGACGCACATGCAGACCGTGAATGCCAAGGTGCGGGACAATCAGAAGTACACCGAGGCCGCCGCGGAAGTCGATCAAATCGGTAGGGATGCCAAAGCGCAGGACGCGCTGGTGAAGGACTACGAGGACCAGAAGCGCGCTCTGCTGGAGGGCGTGACGTTTCCGGTGAACGGCCTCGGGCTCACCGAGAGTGGTGTGACGTATGGCGGTGTGCCCTTCAAGCAGGCGTCCACGTCCGAACAGATCCGCGTCTCCGTGGCCATCGGTCTCGCCATGAATCCGACGCTCAAGGTGCTGCTCATCCGGAATGGCAATGCCCTGGATGAGGAGTCCCTCGCGTCAGTGGCCGCGCAGGCGGAAGTGGCCGACGCGCAACTGTGGATGGAATACGTGACCGCTGATGCGAACGACGTCGCAGTGATGATCGAAGAAGGTCGCGTCGCGGCGCAGCAGAGCGCACCAAAGGTGACCCAGGAACCTGCGGATCTTCCATTTCAATTAGGCTGAGGAGGCCACAATGGCCGACATCAAAGCAGCGGAAGCCAAGGCCAAGGAACTAGTCGCAACCGGCGATGTCGCGGAGGTTGCCAAGATCATCGCGGAGAATGAACGGCTGAAGCAGCCCCGTGCCGCGCAACTGCGGACCACCGATGCCAAGGAATGAGACCAGCACGCAAACTGGCAAGACGTTTATCATCATCGTCACATGGAAGACGGGAAATACCTTCGAGCACGATCCGATCGATAGCTTTCGTGAAGCAGATGAAAAGTTCAAGAAGTACATCGACCATGACGCGATCGCGTCCGTGGAGTTGCTAGAAGAGACGCGGGTTCGTCGGTCGTTGGGAAAGTTAACACGAGCCGAGGAATGAAACTCATTGAGTTCAGCGATTACGACGGCAATCGCGTGTCGGTCCGTGCCGACCTAATCGAGAGTGTGCGACGACCCTCCGGACGCGTACATGATCATGGCGGACTCATGTTGGTCTCCGGACGGTACCATGGATTTCAATCGGATTCCACCGCCGAGCAGATTCTTCAAGAACTGCAATGGGTGGATATTTCGACTTAGGCTGCCTGTCCAGACTCAGGTATTTGCGCCGAACCTGATGGGAGAGTCCGCTCCGTCATGTCACGGCAACCTCCGCCTGAGTGTGCCGGGTGCGTGGTCCCGTCACCGGGCAGCCTAACCTATCGCCCTGCGAACGAAAGGAGCGTGACATGGCTAGTCAACGGGCCAAGGATCTCGCAGATCAAATCGATGCGTTAGTGCACGACCTCCAACAGGAGTTGGCCACCCCGACGCCTGACATGGAAACGATCGCCACGGTGGACGCGCTCGTCAAAGCCCTGGCAACCGGCGGCACCTACAAAGTGGCCGCGGGTACCTATCGCGGCAACTTTGTCCAGAGTAAACCGGTCACGCTGATCGGACAGGGTGAGGTCTGGCTGGAACCGGGCGATCTGTTGCCACCCACCTTGATTGTCAAGGTCGGGGGCGGGACCGTATTCAACAGCATCGGCATCAAGAACGGCGCACCGGATCGCGAGTGCGTGGTCGTCGGAGACTACAACGCCACCGATGCGAAGACACAGCCCGATGGCGTTACGTTCCGTAACTGCACGCTTCCGGCAGGCGTCGGCGGCGGACACCGCGCGTTTGCCCTCCACGGGGCGAATATCTCAGTGATCGGGAGCCGTGTCACTAACTACTGGGAAAAGGGTCGCGAGAGTCAGGCGGTCTGGATTCATAACGGCCCTGGTCCCTACATGATCGACAATAACTATCTAGAGGCCTCCGGCGAAAACATCATGACCGGGGGTGATAGCATCAAGATTCCCAATTGCGTGCCGACGGACGTCACCATCCGTGGGAACACGTGCTTCAAGCCCGATGTGTGGCGCACGAGTGGCGTGCTTGTCAAAAACAACATCGAGGTCAAGAACGGTCAACGCGTCCTCATTGAAAATAATATCTGCGACGGCAACTGGCGGAGCGGCCAGATCGGCGTGCCGATTGTGCTGACCGTCCGGAATCAGAACGGCGATACGCCCTGGGCGATCGTTGACGATGTGGTGGTCCGCGGGAATACGACGCGTCGCTGTACCGATGCGGCAGCGGTCAGCATCCTCGGGTATGACAATAACTACCCCTCCCAGCAGACACAAAAGATGCTGGTCGAGCATAACCTGTTCAGTGACTCGCCCGCAGGATTCATGATTGGCAATGGCGTCGCGGCGGCGCTGATTCTCCGCAACAATACGCTGCCCAACGCAAAGGTCTCGTTTCTCCAATTCAACGATACGCGCGCAGACGCTACGACACCGCCCGACCTGTTAAAGGCGGTCAAGAGTCCGCTCACGTTTGTCGAGAACATTGTCAAATCCGGATCGTACGGCTGCACAGGTACCAGTCAGACCGTCGGTGCGCCTGCCGTGAATGCCTACTGCATTTTAGTTCAGTGGGCAGGCAATGTCATCGAGAAGACGCCCGAACGGGCCATTGCGTACCCCAATCCGGCGCAGAACTATCTCGTCGAACCCGGATCCCTCGTGAACATTCTCGAGCCCGCACCGAGTTACAAACTCAAACCCGGTCAAGCATACGGAAACGCTGGATACTAACATGATCCTCTTCCTGCTGTGGCTGGCTCAAACGCCGACGTACAGCAATCGTGCGCCGACGGGTGAGCCCATCCATCTACAAAAGGTCCAACCGCCTCCGCCGCCGGTCAAACTGCCGCCGGAGGAATTGGCGGGCCTGTACGCGCACCAATACATCTATCTGCCGCCGGAATGGCTCATGGGGCCGACCTCGGTCACGATCGCGGCGGATGCCAATTGGCCGCTGCCGAAACAGACAATTCCGAATCGCTGGTATGAGAATCGCTGGGATCTCTCGCCTGTGATTCACTACCATCCACCCCTCTACGGTCCACGGTATGCCACGCCGATCGCGCTACCGTCCAGACCCTTCATTCACGGCGACGGCACGTTCAGGAGAGACAAGTAATGGTCGGGACCATCAAGACACTGATTCAGGACAAGGGCTTTGGGTTCATTCTGGAGGAAGGCACGAACGTCGAGCACTTCTTCCACCGGTCGGCGCTGAAGAACGCACAGTTCGAGGACGTCAAGATCGGAGACAAGGTCAGTTTCGAAAGCACGCCCGCGCAGAAGGGGCCGCGGGCTGAGGACGTGTACACCCAAGCATGATCTGGCCATTCGTCGCTGGCGTGATCACCACATTGGTCGTTGAACGCCTTATTGAAAATTGGTGGTTCATCGAACTCAAGATTCGTGAGCACTTCCATCGCAGACCATGACAGAGATCGACATTTCACGCTGTCGGCTTCCGCCGTTCATGCATCAGCGTGAGGATACGGTGGCCCTGGTTGGGTCACCGTATCTGTTCATCACCAGCGAGATGCGCACCGGCAAAACGAAGATTGTCATTGACGCCGCCCAGATCCTCTTTGAACTCAATCTGATCGATCGTGTGCTGGTCGTGGCCCCCGCGCCGGTGCGTGACGTCTGGTTCGGCCAGGATCTGGGGGAATTGCGCAAGCATCTGTGGATGGACTTACCGGCGGTCGTCGTCGAGTTTCATAGCCGGATGCGGTCCTGGGAATGGGGACCGCCCGCGGTCCGTCGGCTAGAGTGGGTCATCACCAACTACGAATTCATCCGCACCCGCCGTCATTTGGACGAACTCCGGACCTACTGCACAAAGCGCACGCTCCTCGTCGGGGACGAATCGTCCTACTTGAAAAACCATGATGCGCAACAGACGAAAGCCTTCGCGGACCTCCGCTGGCTCTCTGGCCGTGTGGTACTGCTCAACGGTACGCCCATTTCCCACACGCCACTGGACTTGTTCTCGCAAGGCAATATTCTTCATCCCAACATCCTCAAGTGCAAGTACATCACGCACTACAAGGCCCGGTACGCGAAACAAGAACCTGTCCTCAAGGCGGGTGGTGATCCTGTATTAACTCCCAAGGGGTTTCCGGTTCAACACATTGTGGGCTGGACGAATCTGGAGGACTTGCAACAGCGATTTGCACCCTACGTGATCCGACGCCTCCAGAAGGACTGCCTGGATCTGCCGCCGAAGCTGGATCCGGTCGTACTCACCGCCGAACTCACACCGCAAACGTGGAAACTCTATAAGCAGATGCGGGACGAGTTGGTGGTGTGGCTGAGTGATAATACCGTCGCGACCGCCCAGCAGGCGGCAATCAAAACATTGCGGCTGGCCCAGATCACCAGTGGCTTCCTCGGCGGTGTCGAGGACGCGCTAGATCAGGAGGACGCCGACGATCTCCTGCCAGGACTGTTGGAGAGTCTCGATCTCGGAGACGGCCCTGGTCCATCCCTAACAGCTACAGAAACCCTGCTCCGCCGTGAGATTCGCGCGCCGCGCGTGATTGCGCCCACGACCGAAGTGGGTCGCGAGAAGCTGGATGTGCTGCTGTGGTTTCTGGACCAGCAACTAGAGGCCGATGGTAATCTGCACACGGTGACGTGGTGCCGCTTTCGCGCCGAGATGCTGCGCATGATGGATGCCGTCGCGCAGAAGTTTCCGCAGTTCACGACCGGACGCATCATCGGCGGACAAAAGAAGGCGGAACGCCAGGAGGCCATGCGGTTGCTGCATCCCGAGACGTCGCCGTCTGGACCGGTGTTCGTCGGCGGCACGTACGGCACCGGATCGTTCGGCCTTAACTTCACCGCGGCCCATCTGTCCATCAATGTCAGCTTCGACTTTTCCCTTGGGAAGTTTTTGCAGGCCAAGGATCGCGTGTACGGTCCGGGCCAGACGAAACCCGTCGCCTACTTCGACATCGTGGCTACTGGACCGAAGGGTCAGAAAACCATCGACCATCACATCGTGGAAGCGCGGCTGAACAATGAAAACATTGCAACCTGGACCACGGCGATGTGGGTCCAAAAGCTGAAGGCGGAGTAATGACCCGAGATGAACATCTGATGACGATTGCTATGGAGGAATGCAACGAAATTGCCGTACGCATCTCCAAGGCCAAACGGTTCGGCATGGACCAAATCCAGCAGGACGCCGACGATAAACCCGAGGAGAATCCAGACCGGCTGACGAACCGCGAGCGCATCATCCGCGAGTACTACGATCTGCGCGCGGTCCTCGGCATGATCGGTATTGACGCGTGGGACATGTCAGACACCGCACGTAGTTGTGAATTCCAAAAGGTGCTCAAGGTCGAACAATACCTGATACGGTCAGATGCCTGTGGCACGCTGACCGAACCGACGTAAACATTTTGCTTGACGATCGCTGCGGACTTGCGATAGACTCAGGGCCATGAAAGTCGAAACGAAGCCGATCATGTTGGCCCCCGATAAGGCGCTCGCCGTGGTCTGGCTGGAGTTGGACGCCGTCACCGTAGACAACTGGACGGATGACGACTATGCCGACGAACCGCTGTACCGCGCGCTGGCGGACGACATTACGGCCCGTCGGCTGACCGTCGGCGTGCTGGATGAGATCGAACAGTGCCTGGGCCGTGATTGGTGCCGTGGCCCTATTCGGACCGCGTTTGAAGTGGTCCTGGCGGCACAGAACCGGATGGAACCGTTCGATCTGACCACGACGTACTCGCGTCGCCCCAAGACACGCGTCATCAACGGCACGCGCTACGTGGTCGGCTAACTGATTGATAATCCAGCACTTCCGGCCACAAAAACTAGTGGTTGACAGCGGTTCGGAACTAGCGATACAGTATGGACATGTTGAACGCCGACAGTGAATTCGTCGCCTCTCCGGAGCAGGCCTCCATCCTTGCGTGGTTCAGCAAGGACCGATCCTTCTTCGACGATCCGGTCAACGCCTTCGTAGACGCCATCGATGTGGACGGCCACATTATCATCCGCGCCCGCGCGGGCACCGGCAAGACCACGGTTCTGCTGGAGGGTGTCAAGCGCTCCCCTTCCAAGAAGATTCTGATCTGTGCGTTCTCCAAGGACATCCAACTGACGCTGGAACACCGGCTGGGCCGCACGTTCCCGCACGTCAAGGCGAAGACGCTGCACGCCGTCGGCCTGTCGTGCGTCACGCGCTACCGGACCGGCATCAAGATCGATTTCAAGACCGGCGAACGCGCCGATGGGCTGGCGCTGGCCGTCTGCGGCAAGTCCACGCCAGACGCCATTCTGCGGCTGGTCTCGAAGCTGCACACCAAAGGCCGCGAGATTGCGCCACATGCCACGAAGCTAGGCGATCTGACCGCCCTGGCGATCACGTTCGAATGTGAACCGGACCGCACGTGGCACGCGCACGGCTATGATGCGGTCTACGTCGAGACCAAGGCGCTGGAAGCCATGGAACTGGCCTCCAATGTCCAGAACGGTGCGACCATCGACGGATCGGACATGATCTTCCTGCCAGTCCGCAACGGCTGGTTGCTCCGCGAGTTCGACGAGGTGCTGGTTGACGAAGCGCAGGACATGACCACCGCACAGCTTGAGATTGCGCTGGGCGTCCTGATGGTCGGTGGCCGTATGGCTATCGTGGGTGATGACCGGCAGGGCATTTTTGCCTTCCGTGGCGCGGACAGCGGATCCCTGGATCGCCTGAAGACGGAACTGCGCGCGGCAGAACTGGGCATGAAAACCACGCGCCGTTGCGGTCGCCGGATTGTCGCGGAAGCCCAGCGGCTGGTGCCGGACTTCACCGCCCACGAGACCAACGGCGAGGGCACGGTCGAATCGCTGCACATCAGCAACCTTGTCACCACGGCGCTGGCGGGAGACTGGATTCTGTCACGCGTCAACGCGCCGATCGTGGGACTGGCCATGCAGTTGCTCCGCAGTGGCAAGCGCACGCGCATTTTGGGCCGTGACATTGGCCAGGGTCTGAAGACGTTGATCCGGAAGATGAACGCGAAGACCGTGCTGGAGTTCACGGCGAAGGTCGAGGCGTGGCATACGCGCGAACGCGCCCGGCTGGACGCTCAGTTGGCGGAAGCCAAGAACGGACGCAAGGCCGCCATCGAATCCAAGATCGACGGCATCCGCGATCAGGCGGAGATGTTGACGTCCCTGGCCGAGGGCGCGGAGTCCGTCTACGACATTACCAATCGCATTGACCATCTGTTCACCGATGACGGCAAGGGCGACAAGGGACTGATCACGTGCTCCAGCGTGCACCGCGCCAAGGGCCAGGAAGCGGACCGCGTGTTCATTCTGCGCGACACGCTGCGCAGTCACAATCTAGAGGAGCAGAACATCGAATACGTCGCCATCACGCGCGCCCGCGAGACCCTGGTGTGGGTCGAGACCGTGATGCCCGAACCCCAGCCACAGATGACTGAGGCGTACGATGAACCTATCTTCGATGCGGCCTACTGATAGCGGACCCGTCGCCTACGCAGTGGCATGCGATTTGGTCAACGGCGACCGTCTGTGGTGGAACGCTGTTAGAGGCTGGGTTGACAAAGGACCGACGTTGGTGGACGATAATGGCAAAGCCGTCGAGATGTGCCGAAAGGCGCGAATAGCGGCCTTCAAGAAACGCGTGAATAACCCAAAGACATTCATCGTCGTACGATTCATCATCATCGAGTTGTATGTCTCAGATTGAGAGCTGACCATGTTCACCTATGCCTTCTGTCCGCACTGCCAGCGCAAGGAAATGATCGTCTCGTCGACGTTGACGCCTGCCGTGGCTATTCTCCACTGCGGACACGCCATCGGTACGGACCGCGTGATTGCGAAGGCTGTCGCCCAATGACCGTCTGGAAGTATCCACTACGTATCACCGACGATCAGGAACTACGCTTGCCCAAGGGCGCGCGTGTCTTGACCATCCAAGCCCAGCATGACGTGCCGTGTCTCTGGGCGCTGGTGGACTCACAGGAGACCGAAACCGAGCTATGGCAATTGGTCATGCTCGGCACAGGGCATCAGGCTCCGCCAGATCTTGCGTGGTTCCAGTACGCCGCCAGCTATCAGGTCCAGCAGGGACGGTTGATCTTCCACGTGTTCCTGCGGCGGGCGTCATGAACCACCCAGGCCACAAGATTGTCAAATGCCGCGTCTGCGGACGCATCGTGGCGCAGTGCCGCTGCGCCATGCCCGACAAACCCATAGAACTCGTCACGTGCGACACGTGCGCCCAGAAGGCTAATCAGTGACTTATGATCACCCTCGGAAATCTGACCAACTTTGGGCGACGGTTTGTTCGTGACGGCTGCACGGGCAAGCAGGGCTTTGCCTCGTATGCCGAGGCAGAAACCGAGATGGGTCATCTGATCCGCAAGCGCGCCGACCGTCGCCACTTGGGCGTCATTGCGCCCTATCACTGCGGCTATTGTCACCAGTTTCACCTCGGACACGATCGATATACAGCGACATTGGACAGCAACGCAGTGCGGTAAGGACCGGTGCCCGCGTGCTCGTCACACGTAGTTATATAACTGGTCCCTCGGGACGTCAGGAAAAAGCACATGGGCCGTGGAGGGGTGGCTCCCGGTGAAGCGGCCACAGAGGACACCTATGGTAAACCCAAGACGTCTGCTGTCCAACCATTTCCCGGCATGCAGGGTGACCACTGAGCGTGCCCGTTGCCACGTGACGTGACCAGACTCATCTGTCGCATGCCGGGAATCAAAGGAGCGTGTCATGCATAAGCGTCTGCTGGAAGCCCTCCCGTTTGCCCTTGGGATCGCCGTGGTTCTCGGGATCTCTGTAGTGTTCAACATTGTCAAGGCACAATCCATCGTCGCTGATCCGTGTATCTCCCCAGACATTGCCAAGGTGACGGTCGTCTTAAACTTGTCGGGTACCGGCGCAGAAGTGTTGCCGATCTCTGGCACGACACGCATCTATACGTGCGGCTTCATGGCCTCTGTGGCAGGTACCACGCCCAGCTTCAAGTTCCGCTACGGGACCGGCACCGCGTGCGCCACCGGTCCGATCGATCTCACCGGCACGATCCTGCCAACGTCTGGCACCGTGGTGGACTATGAACCGGATGGCACCGCCTTCGCGACTCCGGCTGGACAAGCGTTGTGCGCAGTGCTGGCGGGCACCACGCCCAGCGTCCAGGGCGTTTTGACGTACGTCCGACAGTGACCCACATTCGCCCGCGGGCTAAATTCACCCGGCGTACGTGGCCGGTCCTCGCTGCAAGGTTCTTCTGCCGTCATGGTTTGGCGAGCAACCAAACCGCTTGACAACGGTGCAGCCGGGCGAATACAGTTACGAACCGGTTCCTTCTGACGGAGCGCACATGGCCCGAGCACGACGCGGCAAATATGCCGGTCTCACCGACACGCTACCCAAGATTCCCCTCGTAGACCCGTCACGCCGAGAGATCGTCGAGCTGGTCCAGCAGAGCATCCTCAAGCCCGAGGTCGGACACCTGCTGGCCACGCAGACCCTCGATATCGATAGTACCCTCAAACAAATTGACGCAGCCGTCCACAACATCAATGCGGCCATCGTCGGCGGCACGGAGGGACGGCGCTGGGCCTCGGAGTTTGCGCGACTCTATGCCCTGGTCCGTCACGTGCGCGAGCGCATGGGCACGATGGACAGTTTGCTGAGCGTGACCGAGGAGGCCATGAAGGTGCTCATGGTCGAGCAAATGGAAATCGAGGGCACGTCGTCGATTCGACTAGCCGATGGCCAACTGATCTCCACGTATCCTGAGCCCTACGCCAAGGTGGTGGACAAGGATCTCTTCCGCGAGTGGTGCATTCAAGAGGGCTTGATGCGACAGTTGGCGTTGCCGTGGGCCACGACGAACTCGCTGCTCAAGCAACGGCTCATTGCGGGTGAACCCGAGCCTCCGGGTGTTGAGGCGTGCGCGATTGACCGTATCAGTCTCCGCAAGGAATGACAAAATGTGGCAGACCTTCCATGACGTCGCGCGCCTGCTGTTTGCGATTGCGGTGATTATCCAGGGCATTCTGATCATTCGACTGGAGCGGCGCATCACGGCCCTGGAACATCAACAAGGAGGCTCGCACGACCACTGAGGATCCAGTGCCGCCGCACACGGAGGGCGCACGGCCTGTCACCGCACTCCGACTGAACGACAAACGATAAACGAGGAGTACGCACAATGGCTGACGAGAATGACGATCTGATGGTCGTTGGGGACGAGATCATTGGAGGCGTGCAGGAACGCCCCAAGTCCCTGTCCAGGGATGATCTGTCGGGCACTGAGGATATCGGCGCAGACGACGTCCGACTTCCGCGGCTCGCCATCGCGCAGGGACTGTCACCCGAGATGACACCCGGCGACGCGCGCCACATCGAAGATCTCAAGATGTTCGAGTTCTTCAACGATCTGACCGGCGATCGCTATGGTCAGGGACCGCTGTCGTTCGTGCCGGTCCGTCGGGACGTGCGCCGGATCGAATTCACGCCGCGGGAAGAAGGCGGCGGCGTGGTGGACATGGACGTCCCACCCGGCGACCCGCGGCTGAAGTTCACCAAGGGACCGGGCGGCGAGCGGATTCCCCCGCGCGCCACGACGTTCACGGAGTTCGTCGTACTCCTGCTGCGGAAAGGTCAGCAGCCGGAGCCGATCGTGCTGTCCATCAAGGAGACGAACAAGTTCAACCGGCGCGCGTCCGGAAACATGAACACGTTTATCAAGCTGCGCAATGCGGCGATCTACTCGGGTCTCTACACGGTCAGCAGCAAGCCCGAGAAGAATGATAAAGGCACCTTCGGCACCTACGTCGTCAAGAATGCCGGGTTCCTCAACATCGACCAGCCGTCTGGTGCGAAGCTGCACGCGTACGCCAAGAAATTCGCGGAGTCCCTGGAAGGCAAGCAGATCGTCGTGAACCGCGACACTAGCATGCACGATGCGGAATCCGACACGGATTTCGACACGGAGCGCATGGACCGCGAAGCCGCGGGCGGCACGGCCCCGCAAATGTAGCACGGTTGAAAAAAAGAGCGCGGGGGACTATTGACAGTCCCCTGCGCTTCGTGCTACAGTAACGCCATGCCAAAGATCTGCTACGACAGCGATTGTCTCCGCCGCTTGCGCAACAATCAGGAACGCATGCGGCTCATTGCGACCGCCAACACCATCATCGAATCGTACCAGGCGCAGGGCTTCGACCTGACGCTCCGGCAGTTGTACTATCAGTTTGTCGCGCGCGACATCATCCCGAACAAGGACACCGAGTACAAGAAGCTGGGCGCGTTGCTGCTGGACGCGCGCATGGCCGGTCTGGTGGACTGGGACGCCATTGTGGACCGCACGCGCAACCTCCGGTCCCTGGCACACTGGGACGATCCTGCGGCCATTGTGGACGCATGCGCCAGCCAATTCCGCATCGACCTGTGGGCCAGTCAACGCTACCGGCCCGAAGTGTGGATTGAAAAAGACGCCCTGGTCGGCGTCATCGGCGGTGTCTGCGAAGCCCTAGACGTGCCCTACTTCTCCTGTCGCGGCTACACGTCCGTGTCCGAGATCTGGGGCGCAGCTATGCGCCTCAAGAAGTACGTCAAAGTCGATCAGATTCCAATCATCTTCCACTTTGGCGACCATGACCCGTCGGGCATCGACATGACGCGCGACGTGCGGGACCGGATGCGCACGTTCGGCGTGCCGCTGGAAGTGCGACGGCTGGCGTTGAACATGGATCAGGTCGAGCAGTACAATCCGCCGCCCAATCCAGCCAAGCTGACCGATACGCGGTGCGCAGGCTACATCGCGGAGTACCAGACCGAGAGTAGCTGGGAGTTGGATGCGCTGGAACCTGCGGTCCTGGCGGCACTGATCACGACCAACATTCAGTCGATCCGCGACGAAGACACGTGGAATACGTCGGTACGTGACCAGAACGCGTCCCGCCAGCAATTGGCCTCCGTGGCCGAGCGCTGGGACGACGTGGTCGCCTACGTGGGGGAATGATCATGAACCACGCCATTCTACACGGCATCGGGGAGAACACCCGCGCGCCCTGGATCGAAGCCATGGAAGCGCAGTTGCATGGCATCAAGACCCTGGATTGGTTGCTCGACCGCATGGCGCACCGCGAGCACGCCATGGAACCATGGATGCGCGCCTGCATGCGTCAGTGGTATCTCGATCGGTTTATCATGAGCCATGCCACACCATTCGTGTGGAGCGCCGACACCATCGCGGCGACCATGACCGCCGCCAAGTCGATCCCTGGAGCCGACACGCGCATCAACTCGCATAACCTCGATACCGATGCCGTCTGGTGGTACTTCGACGAATCACCCATCGATCTCCAGACCGTGTCCGATAAGACTGCTAAGGTGCATGCGCTCAGTTTTGGGTGGCTCCAGGCTAAGCAGATCGTCGACATTGCCTCGGGTGCGATCACGCAGTTGTCTGACACGGAGCCAGTCTTTATCATTACGTGCTGGATTCCAGACCCGATTGCGGAACGTGATCCGACATGGCGCGCACGGTTCGGCAACCTCATGCCCTCGCAGGTCTGGACGTGGCGCGACGGGGAAACTATCGACGAGATGCTAGTCCGTTGTCGGAAGGAGCACCAACAGTACTACGGTCC
>Ga0307469_10000238_pt1 | contig 21328 bp, 24 predicted proteins | sample atmos_gasesAM2C__FD_203084 | JGI IMG/M metagenome (GOLD analysis project Ga0307469, IMG submission 203084) | Hardwood forest soil microbial communities from Morgan-Monroe State Forest, Indiana, United States - atmos_gasesAM2C_515 | ecosystem: Environmental > Terrestrial > Soil > Temperate...
ACCACGGGTTGGTGAATTCTTCGTTGAACTGTCCGAGGTGGAAGACGGGGACCTTTTTCTGAAGCACGTACGGTCCGGCGATCGGCGCGTACGACATCGTGAGCGCGAAGACCTTGTCCACCTCGACCAGACGCTTCGTGTTCGCAAGTTGCTTCACGGGGTCGGCGCCGTCGTCGTAGATCTTCGCGATGAGCTTGCGGCCGTTCACACCGCCGTGATCGTTGACGTAGTTCACGCCGGCTTGGAAGCCGACGGCGATCTGCTCGCCGTATACGGCAGCGGGGCCGGACGTGAACGTCGAGCCGCCGACGAGGATCGAGTTGTCCGTCACGCCCGGGTCGTAGATCGGCTTCGGACCCGAGATCGTGCGGGACGAACCACCGACAGAACGCGAGCTGCCGAGCGCCTGCGATCCGGACGAACCACCGACGGCGGTGTTGGCGGCCCCGTTCCCGAAGGCGACCGCGGATGGACCGGATGCATCGGATCGAACGACCTTCGCGGCGGGCTTGCTGCCGGTGAGCGCAGCCGTCGCGACCAGAACGAGCGCGAGCGCCGCAGAGAAGAGGTATGGCGTCAGTCTGCGCAGTTGTGGGCCCTCCCCGGACCTGACACTCGTATCATGTTTATACCGCGTATCGTGCGCGCCCGTAACAACAAGGGTCAAGGGGGGAACGTGTCGACGGCCGAACCGGTTCGCCGGGAAGGGGACCGAGAATTCCCGGCGGGCCCCCGCGCTCTCAAAACGCGCGATTCGCTGCTGAACGCGGCGGCCGAGCTGTTCTCGGAGCAGGGGTATCTCGACACCACCGTCGGACAGATCGCCGAGCGCGCCGGGGTCGCCCTCGGCACCTTCTACCAGTACTTCCGGGACCGGGCGGACATCATCACGACCCTCGTCCGGACCGTCGTCGTCGACGTCCTCAAGGTCGACCGCCGCTGGGATCCGTCCCGCGGGCGCGCCGGCCTCCGCCGGGCGATCACACCCTTCATCCGAACCTACGCCGCGACCGCGAATTTCCAGTACGTCTGGGAAGAGGTGACGCACATCCAGCCCGACATGGCCGAACTCCGCCGGGAAACCTCCCGGATGTTCACGGACGGCATCGAACGGTCCCTCCGCGAAGGCGCCGCCGCGGGTCTCGTCCGGGACGATCTGGATCCCGCGGCAGCCGCTCGGGCCCTGGCGGCGATGGTCGACCGCTACTGCTACCTGACCTACGTGTTCGATCCGCCAGAGACGAAGCCGTCACCGGACGAAACCGCCGAGCTCCTCACGACCCTCTGGGCCGACGCCCTGCGGTTGGCCGACTAGCCGTCCCGGCTGTCACCCTTGGTCATTCCCCATCGAAGGAGCTTGACCGTGGACGTCAATACGATCGGCATCGTCGGCACCGGCCAGATGGCGACGGGTATCGCCGAAGTCACATCGAAGGCGGGTATCAAGACCATCATCCGCGGACGGAACGCCGACCGCGCGCAGTCGTCCGTCGACAAGATCACGAAGTCGCTCGATCGCGCCGTCGAGAAGGGCCGCGCGACGGCCGAGGAGAAGGAAGCTACGCTCGGCAATCTGACGGCCACCGGCCACCTCGGCGACCTCGCGCAGGCCGATCTCGTCATCGAGTGCCTCGCGGAGGACCTCCAGCTCAAACTCGACACGTTCCGCGAGCTCGAAGACGTGTGTCCGGACAACACGATCCTCACATCGACGACGTCATCTCTTTCGATCACGCAGATCGCGATGGCGACGCAGCGTCCGGCGAAGGTCATCGGGCTGCACTTCTTCAACCCGGCCCCCGTGATGAAGCTCGTCGAGATCGTTCCGACGCTGCTCACCGACGAGGATCTCACGGAAGGTGCGCGCAAGCTGTGCGAGCAACTCGGCAAGGTGCCGGTCGTCGCGAAGGACCGCGCGGGGTTCATCGTGAACGCGCTGCTGTTCCCGTACCTGAACCATGCCGTGCGGATGCTCGAGGCCGGCTACGCGTCGCGCGAGGACATCGACGCCGCGATGATGAACGGCTGCAGCCATCCGATGGGGCCGCTCGCGTTGCTCGACCTCGTCGGCAACGACACGTCGCTCGAGATCGTCGAGTCGCTGTACGCAGAGTTCCGCGATCCGTTCCTGGCGCCGGCGCCGCTGCTGAAGCAGATGGTGTCCGCGGGCTTGCTCGGCCGGAAGTCGGGACGCGGCTTCTACGACTATTCGAAGTAAGCCGTCAGCAGCACGAGCCGTTCTCGAACGTCGGTAGCGGCTTCAGCGACGGCTTGCCGATCAGCGGCAGGTCGGCGGATTCGAAGTCGAGACGCATTCGGTCGGGTGCGACCAGTTCGAAACCGAACTCCGTAAGGGCTTCGTCCGGCGTGGCGTGCACTTCGAGGGCGCCCGACCAGCGCGCTACATCGAGCGCTGCACCGATCAGGTACGGCTTCGGTTCGCCGCGCAGGGCGCGGATGAATGCGGAACGGCCGTAGCGTTCGACGACGACGTAGCCGCCCTCGGGCGACACGATCGTGTCTTCCGGACGATGTCCGTCGATCGCGTCGGACGGCACCGCCGGACGGAGCTCGTGCATCGGCGTCCCCGCCTTCTTCGCCGTGACCTCGACGGCGCGTGCGCTCCCGCAGCCCGAACCCTCGAGCCACGTCACGGAGACGTCCGCGAAGCCGATGTCCTTCAGGATGGCTTCGTAGTCGTCGCGCACGAGCGCGCCGGCTTCGCAGCACGACCATGCCTCGGCGTCGGCGCGTGTTTCGTCCGACGGCTCGGATTCGAAGGCGGTGTCGAGGATCGCGAGACGTCCGCCCGGACGAAGCACCCGGTACGCCTCGATCAGCGCACGCTGCTTGTCCTCGACGAGGTTGATCACGCAGTTCGAGATGACGACGTCGACGGCGCCGCAGTGCAAGGGGAGGCGCTCGAGATCGCCGTCGAGGATCGACACGTTCGTCGCGTTCGCGGCGGCGTTCCGCGCGTGCTCGATCATCTCCGGTGTGCCGTCGACGCCGATCGCTCGTCCGGACGAACCGACGATGCCCGCGGCTTTGAGGAGGTCGTGTCCGGGCCCGGAGCCGAGGTCGAGCACCGTTTCGCCCGGCTGCATCGCCGCGAGCGCGACGACATCGCCGAGACCGAGCGACGTGCTGTCGGCGAGTTTCGAGTACCGCTCTTTCACGCTTTCCTTCATCGTGTGACCTCCAGGACGTTGCCGAGTGCTTCGATCGCTTGCGTGTTCGCGCGGTAGAAGGCCCACCGTCCGCGGACGTCGGAGTCGACGAGGCCGGCCTTGCGTAGCAGGCCGAGATGGTGCGAGATGGTCGGCTGTGATAGGTCGAAGTTCGCGTTGAGGTCGCACACGCAGAGCTCGTCGTTGCGGACGAGGAGGTTCAGCATCCGGACGCGCGTCGGGTCGGCCAGCGCGCGGAAACGCTCCGCGACGAGCGTGGCGTCGTCGTCCGACATCCCGGGATCGATGAGTCCGCAACAGCCTTTGATCTTCGCCATGCATCGAAGATAGTCGATGTATCGAAGTTGGTCAATACATCGTCGGACGGACGTCGGGTTTCGGAAACGTACACTCCGCGGGTGATCCCGACAGAGGTGCGCGCACTCGCTGAGAACCCGATGGCGTCGGGGGCGCTCTGGCGCTCCTGTGAGCTCGTCGTTCGCGATGGCTTCGTCGTCTGGTTCGGACCGTCGTACTACCCGGGCCTCGCCGTCGTGCAGCGTCTCTGCTTCGATCCGGATGGTGTCGACGCCGTCGTCGCGGACGTCCGCTCGCTGGTGCGAGCCCGCGGCATCGCACGCGCGATCTGGCAGATCGGTCCGTCCGCGCCTGCACGATCGGACGAAGCGCTTCGCGCGCATGGGCTTATCCATGGCGACGATCCGACGCTCGGGATGCTCGTGCTCCGCCGGGAGCCGAGCGGTATGCCGAGCGACATCGAGGTGCGTCCCGTCGAAACGTTCGAGGAGTTCCGGACGTTCCTCCGTGTGCAGCGTTCGGCGTTCGAAGACGAAGTCGAGGCGCCGGACCTCGAGCGTGCCTTCGCGCTCGAACACGAGGATCCGAACCTCGTGACCTACCTCGCGTATATCGATGGTCGTGCGGTCGCGACCGGTCGAGCGACGTTCACGCCGGCCGGTGTCGCGTTGAACGGCGGCGGCACGCTTCCTGATGTCCGCGGGCGAGGCGCGTACCGCGCGATCGTCGGCGCCCGCTGGCGTGCTGCGGTCGCGCGTGGGACGCCGTACCTCGTCACGAGCGCTCGGCGGGCGACGTCGTATCCGATCCTCTTACGGATGGGGTTCGAGGAGATCGGCGAGGTACGCGAGCTCGTCGACGAAGACTTCTAGGCGTTCTCGTCCGAAGCGGGTTTCGCGCGCGCCTGGATGCGCGAACGCAGCGCGCGCGGGAGCGCGAGCATCGCGGACTCGACGCCGAGCGTTGCGCGTTCGATGTTGAACGCGGCCTGCTCGAGTCGGTCCATGCGGCCGAGGGCACTGCTCACCGGGCCCATGCGCCGCTCGACCTCATCGAGCATGCCCATGAGACGTCCGACGACCTTGTTGAGGTTCTCGAGCGTCTCATTCGTGTTCTTCAGGAGCCGGACGACCTCGGCGAGGTGCTTATCGGCATTGAGGACGAAGTCGGCGCGTTCCTGGAGGTCCTTCATGATCTTGCCGGGATTGAGTTCGGGGGTCACGGGACGAGATTACGCTCGTGGCGGATGTATAGCGAGACGCAGTGGCCGCGGTTCGTGTCATGGGTCCTCCCGCCAACAGTCGCGACCGTCGTCATCCTCTTCTTTTCCCTTTTCGCGCACTCTGCGCGGTCCGGACTCCAGTTCGTCCCCGTCTACGTGGCGATCGCAGTGGTGCGCGGGCTGGGGATAACGAAGGTGCGCGTCGATGAACATGAGCTTCGGATATACGTCTACGGCTTGCGGGTGCGAACGGTGCCACTGAACAAGATCGAAGAGGTCTACCTCTGTGACCTGAGGCCCTGGAGGATCGGGCGTTCAACCGGTACCTCCACGTACAACTCGACCGGTCTTCGCCGCGGAGTCGGGTTCCGACAGATCGGGAAGGGCATCGTCCGGATCGGCTCGCGCCGGCCGGAGGAACTGATCGCGGCGATCACTGCGCATTCCGATGCCGAAGCGTCGTAATCGGGGGCGCGAGCCGCAACGGGCGCCGACGACGACGGCGATCGATGCGCCGGCCGGGTGGATCGCGCAGCGCTACCACACGATGGAGTCGGGGCCGGACTACACGTGTCCGCGGTGTCACCGGCCCGTGCACAAGCGATCGCAGCATGTCGTCGCGTGGCGGAGCGACGACGAGGGCCACCACCGTCACTGGCACACGAACTGCTGGACGTCCGCGGTCCGTGAGGGGATCGAGCGCTACCGCTTCACCTGAGAACCTTGTCCTTGGCGTCGTCTAGTATACGAACATGTGTTCTGTTCTTGCTGTAGCCGACCAGGCTCATGCGCACGAATCCGCCGCCCATGGCGAAACGGTGCGGGCCGTTGCCGCATTGATGGACACCGACGAGTGGAAGGGCCACGGCGCACGCGACCTCGCATCGTTCCTGGCGGCACGGTGGCAGAAGTCACGGCGAGAAGCGGGAGCCTTGGTCCGCGAGGCCGTGGCGCTGGCCGAACGTCCGGAGGTCCTCGACGCCCTGTGCGCCGGCGAGATCTCCGTCGACCAGGGCAAGGCCCTGGCCGTCCTCGACAACCCCGAGGTGTGGCTCGAGAACCTCGCGTTCGTCTCCATCACCGAGCTCGAACGCGAGGCTCGCAAGACCATCGCGCGGGAACTGGAGCGCCGCGACGACGGCGTGTACCTACGCACCTTCCACACGAAAGACGAGCGCTACCTCCGCGGTGAGTTCCAGCTGCATCCCGAGGACGGCGCAGCAGTGATCAACGCCATCGATGCGCTGGTGCCGTCGGGTGTGAAGCTCCGGGACTACGACCACGCCGCCGCGAGAGCGTTGGTCGCATTAGCGAGAGGCGAGCGCTGCGAGCCGCCGACGGTCGTCGTGTCCGTGGAGGCCACCGACGATGTGGCTTCGCTCACCTCGGGCGGGTTCGTGTCACCCGAGACGGCGGCGCGCCTGGCCTGTGACTCGCGCATGCAGGTGGGCGAGCGCACCTCGCGCACCATCCCTCAGAACCTGCGCCGCGCCGTCGAGGTCCGCGACCACGGCGCCTGCGTCTTCCCGGAGTGCGGGATGACGGCTTACCTCGAGGTGCACCACATCGTTCCCGTGGCGCAGAACGGACCGACCGTCCTATCGAACCTCGTGCTGCTGTGTTGGAACCATCACAAGCTCGTCCACGAGCATCGCTGGTCCCTCGTCGGAGAAGCGGGACCGCACATCAGATGGGTCCGTCCGGACGGAACGATCTTCGAGCCGAGAGTGAGGGTGGATACGTCATGAAGACATGGTCCGAATTCGCAGCAGTTCGACCAGATCTGGCCGAGGGCGGCAAGGCGTTGCTGTATCCGTTCGGCACGGTTGGCCTCGGCTACCTCGCCACTGTTCGGAAGGACGGCGGACCGCGGGTCCATCCGATGTGCCCGCTGTTGCATGGGGCCGGTCTCTACGCGTTCATCGAACCCGGCCCAAAGCGACACGACCTCCTGCGTGACGGTCGCTACGCGCTTCAGTGTTTCCCGTCGCGCGCGGAGAACGAAGATGCCTTCTACGTGACGGGCCGCGCCGAACGCATCGATGACACGGGTCTGGCGACCGCCGCCGCATCGACGTTCTGGAAGGAGCGGAAGCTCGACGAGCCTCCACGGGAAGCTCACACGACGATGCTCTTCGAGCTCCTGATCGATCGCGTGATGCTGACGCGCACGACCGGGTACGGCGACTGGAACCCGCAGCACACGATCTGGAGTGCTTAGCCGCTCTGCTTGGCCTGCTTCTCCGCGGCGTGGTCGGTGATCGACTTCATGATGGCCTCGCCGACGCGACCGAGTTGCTCGGCGCGTCGTCCGGCGACGTAGTCGCGTGAATTCCGCGTCGCGGCGTACGTCTGATTGAAATGCGGCCGGACGAACCGCGCGAACAGTTCGTAGCTCCGCAGCGTGGCGTTTCGGTCGGCCCAGTCGTTCGCCATGAACAGGTACGTCCCGAATCCGCCGGACTGCTTCTCGAGGCGCTCGATCTGCGCGATCGCATCGTCCGGCGTACCGATGACGGCGATGCCGCTGTCGATGACGGCGTCGACGATGTGATCCTCGTCGAGTCCTTCCGGAACGATCGGCAGCGCGGCGACGCGAACGAAGTAGTCGACCCACTCGGCGAGACCGAAACGCGCTTCCTCGCGCGCCTGTTCACGCGTCGGTGCGATGTGCATCGGCCCGACGAGACGCCAGTCGTCGCGGCTGACGTTCTGTCCGAACTCTTCGGCCCGCTCCTCCATCACCGACCACGTCGACGTCATGACGTTGAAGCCTTCGGTCTGCGTGGCACCGATCGAGAGGAGCGAAAGCCCGTGCTTCCCGGCGAGGCGCGGGCCGGACGGCGAGATCATCGCCGCCACCGCGATCTCGAAACACGGTTGCGTATACGGGAGGAGTTGGAGGCGCGCGTCGTTGAGCGTGAACCAGTCGGTCTCCATCGTCACCGTCTCGCCGGCGAGCAGCCGCAGGATCGCTTCGAGGCTCTCTTCCATCCGGCGACGCTGATCCATCGGGTCGATGCCGAGCATGTAGGCGTCCGAGGGGAGCGCACCCGGGCCGACGCCGAGCATCGTCCGGCCTCGCGTGAGGTGATCGAGCAGGACCATGCGGTCCGCGAGGATCAACGGGTGGTGGTAGGGGAGCGAACTGACGCCGGTGCCGAGGCGGATGTTCTTCGTGCGTTCCGCGGCGGTCGCGATGAAGACCTCGGGCGACGCGATGATCTCGTAGCCGGCCGAGTGGTGTTCGCCGATCCACGCTTCCTCGTAGCCGAGCTCGTCGAGCCACTGGATGAGCTCGAGGTCGCGGTGGAGCGCGATGTTCGGGTCCCCGGTGACGGGGTGGAACGGGGCGAGGAAGATTCCGAAGCGCATGATGCGACAGTATCGCTGTTACGTCACTCCCGCGCCAGATAGCCCTGCACGGCGTCGAGCATCCTGATCGGCGCCGCGCGCGGTGCGGGCCCGGTGTACGCGAGCCGTGGACGGAACGGCGTCGGGCGCCGGTACTCCTCGAGCACGTGCGCGATCCATCCCGCAACGCGCGAGACGAGCGAGATGATCTCGCTCGCACCCGGCTGCATGCCGCACGCCCATGCGATCGCGGCTTGCGCGACGACGGCACTCGGCCGCTCGCCCACGAGACCGCGCACGACGTCGGCGTCGTCCGGCAACTCGTCCTGCAGCAACGCGAGCATCGATGCGCCGCGCGGATCGCCGCCGCGATACGGATCGGTCGCGAGCAGCTCGTCGTCGATCGCGCCGCTCGCGAACGATGACTCGATCGCGCCGAAATGCGACGACGCGATCGAAGCGGCTCCCGCCGACATCGCGGCCGTGACGCACGACGCGACGTCCGCGCCGCCGGCGGCGGCGACGCGTGCGATGAGCGACGAGTACGTGAGCCCGTGGTCGGCCGTGAGTGACAGCGCCGTGTCGAGCAGTCGAACGCTTCCACGTGTCGCGCCGAGTTTCGTCCAAAGTCGCTGCCCGAACGTCCCGCGGGACGAACCGCCGGGGAGCGCGTCGACGAGGCTTGACATCAGATCGGTCGCGGCGGCGATCGGTGACGAGAAGCGTTCGCGCGTGACCGCGGCGAGTCGCAAGCGTTCGAAGGGCGCCGCATCGTCGGCGAGTGTGAGCGCCGTCCGCGTCGTCCAGGGACCGGTGCCGTCGAAGTTCCCGGTCCACAGGAAGCCGGCGATCTCCTCGAAGCGTCGCGTCCGCGAGAGTTCGACCGCATCGAGGCCGCGGTAGAAGAGCCGGCCCGCCTCCGTGTCCACGAGCGTCAGCTCCGACGCGACGACGATCTCCGTCGGGCTCCCGCGTCGCCGCGGCCGGCGCTCGAGCTTCGCGAGATCGGCGGGATCGAAGAGGCTCGTCCGGCCGTCGGCCGCCACGTGGCGGAGGATCAGCCCGCGGCTCACGTAGGCGTACAGCGTCGCGGGTTTCACCCCGAGCCGGGCCGCCGCCTGGAGGGCTGTGAGATATCGGGTGGAGTCAGTCAATGTTGATTCTTCAATATTGACTCCGGGGCGGAACCGACGCAAGCTGCTCCGACAAGAGCAGAGGAGGAGCGCATGACCGTCACGCACGCCGCCGCGCCCGTCGCACCGCGCGGCCTGGAAGGAGTCCCTGTCGCCGCCACGTCCATCTCGGACGTCGACGGCATCGCCGGCTTCTATCACTACCGCGGCGTCGATCCGACGACCTTCGCGCGAACCGGCTGCTTCGAGGACGCCTGGTATCTGCTCCTCAACGGTGAGCTCCCGACGGCCGAGCGGCGCGACGCGTTCCATGCGCGCGTCTTCGAGGCGATGCTGATGCCGGACGCGCTCCGCAACGCACTGCCGCAGCTCGCCGCGCTCGGCCCGGCGGGATCGATCGACGTCTTGCGCACCGCGATCTCGGCGGCCGGTGTCGCGATCGGTTGCCGTCCCTGGACGGAACAGGACGAAGCCACGACGCGCGAACAGATCGAGCGTCTCGCTGCGCTCGCTCCCGTTCTTACCGCTGCGCTCTACCGCATCGCGCGAGGACTCGACGTCGTCGATCCATCACCCGAAGTCGGCTTCGCCGCGAACTACCTGTACATGACGAACGGTGCCGTCCCGTCGCCGGAGCACGTACGCGCCCTTGACACCTACCTCGTGCTCGCAGCCGACCACGGCTTCTGCAACTCGACGTTCGCAGAGCGCGTGATCGTTTCGTCCGGTGCGGACGTCGGTGCCGCACTGTCGGGTGCGATCGGCGCGCTCTCCGGCCCCCTGCACGGCGGCGCGATCGACCGCGTGCCGAGCATGCTCGCGTCGATCGGTGATGCGAGCAGCGTCGAGCCGTGGATGAAAGAGCGACTCGATCGCGGCGAACGCTTGATGGGCTTCGGCCACGCGGTGTACCGGACGCTCGACCCGCGCAACACCGTCCTGCGCGAGCTCGCGCAGACGATCGACGATCCGCGCGTCGCGCTGGCGCTCGAGGTCGAACGCGTCGGTGTCGCGCTCCTCAACGAGCGCAAGGCCGACAAGCATCGCGAGGCGAACATCGAGCTCTACGCGGGCGTCGTGCTCGACTACGCGGGCGTCCCCGAGGAGTTGTTCGCATGTACGTTCCCCGTCGCGCGCATGGCCGGCTGGACGGCGAACCTGATCGAGCAGATCGCGAGCAACCGCATCTTCCGTCCGTCCGCGCGCTACGTCGGACGGGCCGTCACAGGTCGATAACCAGTTCGATCTCGTCGCGGATCGGGATGTCGTCGTTCCCGAACTTCGGGATCTCGGGCTTGACCGCTTCGCGTTCGCGGTCGACCGCGCCCGGACGAACCTCACGGACGACGAAGCCGCGCCGCTGGTAGAAGCGGAACGCGTGCGTGTTGTCGTTCGTCGTGATGAGCCAGACCTGCTTCGCGCCCGCCCCGCGGGCGACGTCTTTCACGGCGTCGATCAGTGCGGTGCCCGAACCCGTGTTGTCGCGGACGCAATCGAGCGTGAGGATCTCCCACGCGTCCGGCCGGTAGGTGGCGAGTCCGACCCGCTCGTCGCCCTGCCACGCGACGAAGCCCGGAAGCGCGAGCGGGTCGTAGAGCACGCCTTTCGACGCGACACGTGACGGTGTTCCCGTCGGGAAGAGCAGCTCGTACGCCCACTGGCGGTCGTCCGGTCCGAAGTCGCGTACGTCGATCGGGCTCACAAGCACAAGTGTGGTACAACCGCTGACCCGATGAAGAACGCCGGATGAAGGTCCGCCTCGAGCCGTACGACGCGCAGTGGCCGCAGGACTTCGAAGGCCTCCGGACGACCCTCGCCGACGCACTCGGGGACCTCGCGACGCGGATCGATCACATCGGATCGACGTCCATCCCGGCGATGGGCGCGAAGGACTGCATCGACATCCAGGTGACGGTGTCGTCGCTCGAGCGACGCGACGACATCATCAAGGCATTCCAAGCGATCGGCTTCGCGAAGCAACAGTACGAGACCGATCACGTGCCGCCGGGGTGGATGGGCTCGGCGCGCCAGTGGTCCAAGTTCGTGTTCTCGCCGCCGGGCGATGAGCGCGTGTGCAACGTGCACGTCCGCGAAGTCGGACACGCGAACCAGCGCTACGCGCTGCTCTTCCGCGACTACCTGCGCGCGAACGTCGCCGCTGCGACCACGTGGCTCGAGATGAAACGCCGGCTCGCGGAGCAGTACCCGGACGACCTCGCGATGTACGGCTATCTCAAAGACGCAGCGACCGACCTGCTGATGCTCGATGCAGAACGCTGGGCGGCCGAGACCGGCTGGGCGCCGTGATGCGCGCCGTCTTCTTCGACGTGGGCGAGACGATCGTCGACGAGACGGTGGTGTGGACGCACTGGGCCGACCACTTCGGTATCCCTCGGTTCACGTTCTTCGCGGTCTTCGGCGTCCTCATCGACCGCGGCGAGGACCATCAGAAGATCTTCGACATCTTCGGCGTCGAACGCGACGAGAGCTGGGAAGGGTTCGGTCTCGAACACCTCTATCCCGACGCGGTCCGATGCCTCCGGACGCTGCGCGACCGCGGTCTCCGTCTCGGCCTCGTCGGCAATACGTCGCCCCAGATCGAGGACATCCTGCGCACGCTCGATCTGCCCGTCGACGTGATCGGTTCGTCCGGCCGGTGGGGGATCGAGAAGCCGGCGCCGGCGTTCTTCGAGCGAGTGATCGCCGAAGGCGGCTTCGCGCCGGACGAAACGGCCTACGTCGGCGACCGCCTCGACAACGACGTGCTCCCGGCCGTCGACGCGGGCATGGTCGGGATCCATCTGCGACGTGGACCGTGGGGGATCGTCCATGCGATGCGTCCGGAGGTCGCTCGCGCGAGCCACCGCATCGAGTCACTCGACGAGCTCATCGACCTGATCGGCTGACGCGTCAGATCGTTCCGTCCGCGCGAAGGCGTTCGAGCTCGGCGGCGTCGAGACCGAGCTCGCCAAAGACCTCCGCGTTGTGCGCGCCGCGCGCGCTCGGTCCCGTCGAGCGGATCTGTCCGGGCGTCTCCGAGAACCGCGGATGCACACCCTGCATCCGGACGGGCCCCCAATCCGGGTCCTCGATCGTCGCGATGGAACCGCGTTCGCGCACGTGCGGGTCATCCATGAACTCGGACACGTCGTAGATCGGCGCGAGCGCGGCGTCGTGGCTCGCGAAGATCGTGAGGGCTTCGTCCCGATCGTGCTGCTTCATCCACCCGCCGATGAGCTCGTCCAGCAGATCGGCGTGTTCGATACGCGAAAGCATCGTCTGGAAGCGCTGGTCGTCCTTCAGTTCGGGACGTTCGATCGCATCGAAGACGCGCATCGCGATCGACTGCGCGGACGCGGAGAGCGCGACCCACTTCCCGTCGCGGCATAGGTACGCGTTTCGCGGCATCGAGTAGGGGATGCGAGAACCCATGCGCGGCTGCAGGTAGCCGGCTTGGTCCCACGCCATCGGCAGGGGGCCGAGCAGCTGGATGAGCGACTCGTACAAGGAGAGATCGATCACTTGCCCCGTGCCGCCTCTCGCGTCGCGCCAATAGAGCGCGGCGAGCGTGGCCCACGTCCCGACGATGCCGGTCACCTCGTCCGCGAGCGCGACGGGAGGGAGGATCGGTTCGCCGCCGACCTCACCGGTGATCGACGCGAGTCCGGACATCGCTTCGGCGAGCGTCGCGAACCCGGGCCGGGACGAATACGGCCCCGTCTGTCCGAATCCTGTGACGCGGACGACGATCAGCTTCGGGTTCTCGGCGATGAGTGAGTCCGGAGCGAGCCCCCACCGCTCGAACGTTCCCGGACGGAAGTTCTCGATCACGACGTCGGCGGTGGCGAAGAGCTTGCGCGCGATGTCCGCACCCTTGTTCAGGTCGAGTGTGATGCAGCGCTTGTTCCGTGACACGAGCTTCCAATAGAAGGACACGCCGTCGCGTTCGTTGCCGAAGTGACGAGTGTCGTCGCCGCGGATCGGATGCTCGATCTTGATGACGTCCGCGCCCATGTCGGCGAGGTACATCGCGATGCGCGGTCCGGCGACGACGGTCGCGCAATCGATGACGCGGATGCCTTGGAGAGCTTCGGCCACGGTCGCGTAGTCTACGGGCCGCATGTCGATCAGCGGGAAAGCTTTCATCGCCGGTGCGTTCGAGCACCCCGAACGTGAGATCAAGGACAAGTCCCTCCCGCGCATGCACGCAGAGGTTGCGTTCGGAGCGCTGAAGGATGCCGGACTCGGTATCGAAGACGTCGACGGCTACTTCTGCGCCGGCGACGCTCCCGGCTTCGGCGGGATCTCGATGGCGGAGTACCTGGGCCTCCGCAACCTCCGGCACATCGATTCGACGGAGACCGGCGGTTCGTCCTACGTCCTCCACGTCGGACACGCAGCGGAAGCTATCGCGGCGGGGAAGTGCAGCGTCGCGCTCATCACGCTCGCGGGAGCGCCGCGCGCGGCCGGCCTGCGTGTGCTCGGCGGCGGCGGTGGGCGCGGACGCGGCTGGGGCGACACGCCCGAGGTCAGCTTCGAAGGTCCGTACGGTCCGAACGTGCTTGGCTATTACGCGCTCGCGGCACGTCGCCACATGTACGAGTTCGGCACGACGAGCGAACAGCTGGCGTGGATCCGCGTCGCCGCGTCGAAGCACGCGTCGCACAACCCGTACGCACTCTTACGCGATCCGGTGACCATCGAGGACGTACTCAACTCGCCGATGGTCGCCGATCCGTTGCATCGCCTCGACTCGTGCGTGATCACCGACGGCGGGGGAGCGGTGATCGTCGTGAGCCCAGAGGTTGCGCGTGATCTCGAACGAAAGAGCGTGAAGATCCTCGGACACGGCGAAGGTGTGAAGCACACGAACAACGGACGCATCGATCTCACCTACACCGCGGGTGTGATCTCGGGGAAGGAAGCGTTCGCAGAAGCCGAAGTGACACCGTCCGACATCGATTACGCCTCGATCTACGACTCGTTCACGATCACGGTCCTGATCCAAATCGAGGACCTCGGGTTCTGCGAGAAAGGCAAGGGCGGAGCCTTCGTGTCGGACGGAGCACTCGAGTCGCCGCACGGAGCGTTGCCGTTCAACACCGACGGCGGCGGACTCTGCAACAACCACCCGAACAACCGCGGCGGGATGACGAAGGTGATCGAAGCCGTCCGTCAGCTACGCGGCGAGGCCAACGCACCGGTGCAGGTGCCCGACTGTCAGCTCGCGCTCGCGCACGGTACCGGCGGGACGATCGGGGCCCGGCACGGCAGCGCGACGGTGATCCTGGGGCAGCCCGATGCCTAACCTTCCCGTCTTCGCGCCGTCCCCGACGCCCGAGTCGAAGCCCTTCTGGGACGCCACGGGCCAAGGCAAGATCCTGCTCCCGCGCTGCAACGACTGCGGGACCGTCATCTGGTACCCGCGCACGACGTGCCCCGACTGCATGAGCTCAGATGTCGGCTGGTTCGAAGCGTCCGGACGCGGAACGATCTACAGCTTCGCCGTCGTGCGGCGCGCCGGGGGGCCGTGGCGGGACGCGCTGCCGTACGTGCTCGCGTACGTCGAGCTCGAAGAAGGTCCGCGCGTGCTCACGAACATCATCGACGGGATCGACCTCGAAGTGGGTCAGTCCGTCGTGGCGGTGTTCCACGACACCGGCGAGGGCAACGCCCTCGTTCGCTTCCGGACGGCCTAGCGGCCGATCAGCTCCCGCACGACCTGGATGAGCTCCGTCGGCTCGAACGGTTTCTGCAGGTAGGCCTGCGCGCCCTGGGCGAGGAGGAAGCCGCTCTCCGCGATGCCCGAACCCGTGATGACGACGACCGGCGTCCGGAGGGTGCGAGGCTCTCGCCGCAACGCCTCGAGCACCGTCGCACCGCTGATCCCCGGCATCCCCATGTCGAGCGTGATGAGGGAGGGCCCTTCGGCGCGCGCCTGCCTGATGGCACCGTCGCCGTCCCGCGCGGTAACGACGCGGTACCCGGCCGTCTCGAGGATCGTCGATAGGACGATAGAGACGTCTTGGTCGTCTTCGACGACGAGGATCGTTTCCCCACCCATTTTCCCGGGAGAGTTATGCCACATCGACTGTGCCACCGTCGACCGGCGGATCTCCTACAGGACGTCCCACCCGTCCAGCAACGATGCGGTGGGCCGGGAACGATCAGACGTTGAGATCGGTGAGGCCGCGCTCGGTGACGCCGACCAGCGCCGCCATGTTCCCTTCGCTGTGCTTGTTCTCGAACATGAGCTGGTGCGGCTTCCAGATCTCGTCGAACGTGAAGACGTCGCCGAGGCACGGATCGATCTTCCCGTCGACCACGAGCTTGTTGAACGCGTACGCGTCGTCGTCGTTCGCGAAGTGCGATCCCTGCAAACGCTTCTGTCGCATCCACAGGTACCGAAGATCGACGTCCGCGTTGTATCCCGTCGTCCCGGCGCAGATCACGACCATGCCTCCGGTGTCGGCGACGAAGATCGACGTCGGAATCGTGTCCTGTCCGGGGTGCTCGAAGACGATGCGCGGCGAACGGCGCTCGCCGAGGACGTCCCACAGAGCTTTGCCGAACGCGCGGCAACCGGCCGCCCACTCCCCGTACGCTGCGTCGTCGGTCCAGTCGGGCATGCGGCCCCAGTGCGAGAAGTCCTTCCGGTTGATGTAGCCGACGGCGCCGAGCTTCTTCGTGAACTCCCCGCGGTTCTCCGACGACACGACCGTCACCGCTTTGCCGCCCTGCTCGCGGACGATCTGCGTCGCCATAGAACCGAGTCCGCCGGAGCCGCCCCAGATCAGGACAACGTCATCGTTCGCGACCGTGTGCGGCGCCCAGCCCATGAGCATCCGCCACGCCGTGCAGCCGACGAGTGGGTACGCGGCGGCTGCCTCCCACGACAGGTGTGCGGCTTTCGTCATGCACTGGTGGGCCTGGACCTTCGTGAACTGCGCGAAGCTTCCCCAGTTCGATTCGTAGCCCCAGATGCGGTAGCTCGGATGGAACATCGGATCCGTTCCCGGCGGGACCTTGTCGACGTCCCACTGTCCGCAGTGGATGACGACGCGGTCGCCGACCTTCACGTTCGTGACGTTCGAGCCGACCTTGTAGACGATCCCGGACGCATCCGAGCCGCCGATGTGGAAGTCAGTGGGTTCACCGAGCTTGCCGTGCACCTGTGTGACGTCGACGGGGATCCCGCGGGCGGCCCACACGTTGTTGTAATTGATGCCGGCAGCGGCGACCCACACGAGTGCATCGTCCGGGCCGACGTCGGGGACCTCGATCTGTTCCGGTTTGAACGCGTCCTTCGGTTCTCCGAACCGCTCCGGACGGATCACCTGCGCCCACATCTTCGCGGGAACCTCGCCGATCGGGGGTGCCTCTCCGATGTCGTAGATGTCTTTGGTCATGCAGGGACGGTACCCGTTCCCGGCCGAACGCAGCCAGGGCAAGATAGAGGCGTGGGCGGGTTCAGTCGCGTTTTCGTCGTCATGTGGGTGCTCTTCGTGGGCATCAACGGGCTGTACTTCCTCCTACTTCGTCGTCGAGGGTTTCGCGCCAAGCGTCCGCCACGGCTGCGTCCCGGTTACACATTCGATCCTGCGCGCAGTGTCTCCATGCGCGGATTCGGGCGGATCCGGTTCTGGAATGCATCCGCTCCTCTGGTGAAGATCACGTTCGATCGCCGTTGGGTGAAGATCAGCGGATTCGTTCCGTTGGTCTGGATACCGAGGGAAGCCGTTACAGCGATCACATCGTCACGACTCTCGTTCTCCCGCGTTGCCCACTTCGTCACGCGTGACGGCGCCTACGACGGCGTCCTCGTCGGGTCACTGAACTCGAGAGCCCTCTTCGAGGCGCTCGCCTCGCTCGGTTGGCCCGTTGAGGGCGAGATCGTGAGTCAAGCTGGAGTCGTTTGCTGGCGATGCCGTGAACCGTCCGCGAAGACGGACCAGTTCTGTCAGAAGTGCGGCGGTCGTCTGAATAATCCTTAGGCGTCGTGCGGCGCGGGTGGACGGCGGATCGCCACCATCACGATCCCGAACCCGATCAATGCCGCACCGATCCACGCCTTCCCAGGCAGGCGTTCGTGCGCGAGCAGATGTGCGAACAGCGCAGCGAACGGCGCTTCGCTCGCGAAGATCACGGCCGCGCGCGTCGGTGACACGCGCCGTTGCCCCCACGTCTGCACGCCGATCCCGAACGCACTCGATCCGAGTGCGCACGCGAGCAGCGCGTTCCACATCGCACCGCCGGACGGAACCACGATCGGCTGCGTCGGCATCAGCACGGCGAGCATCACCGTCGTTACGGCGAGTTGCTGGATGAGGAGCACACGCGGATCCATCTCCGGCGCGTAGCGCGCGATCGCGATGATCTGTCCGGCGTAGGCGACCGCGCACCCGAGCACGAGGAGGTCACCGCGATTGACCGCAAGTTGGCCGCCGGAGAAGTCGAGGCTCATGAATCCCATCCCGACCACGGTCATCGCCACCGCGAACAGGACGACACCCTCTGGACGCCGCCGGAGCACGAGCGCAGCGAAGAGCGGCGTGAACACGACGTACAGGCCGGTGATGAATCCGGCGTGCGTCGAAAGCGTTCGTTCGAGGCCGGTCGTCTGGAAGATGTGACCGAGCCCGAGGAAGCCGCCGGCGATCAGTCCGGCCTTGCGTCCCGAACGCAGCGCTTCGCGCGCCGCGCGCGGCCAGATCGCGACCAGCGCGATGGTGGCGATCGCGAAGCGGAGCGCGAGGAACTCGAAGGGATGGATGTGGTGCAGCGCGTCTTTGACGAGCGGGAACGTGAAGCCCCATATCGCCGCGGCGAAGACGAGGATGAGCTCCACTGCCGTCGTCGGCACTTGCCGAGCGACGTCAGAGTCCGAGCGCCGCACCCTCGGCCCGCGGATCTGTCGCCGCGGCGTAGCCGCCGTCGATGACTTCGATGCCGTGCGCGTGGCCCATGCCGTTGTCGAAAGCGCCGACGACCGACACGTCGTGTCCGCGCGCGGCGAGCCCCGAAACGAGTTCTTCAGGGAAGCGGGACTCGAGCATGACGCGCCAGTCGTTCGGCGAAACGACCCAGCGCGGAGCGCTGATCGCGTCCTGGATGTCGCGACCGTCATCGATGACGCGGTCGAACACCTGCAGGTGCGTCTGCGCCTGGCCGTCGCCACCCATCGACCCGAAGACGAGCCACGGATCGTCACCCTTGAACGCCATCGCCGGCATGAGCGTGTGCATCGTCCGTTTCGAAGGCGCGATCACGTTCGCGTGGTCTTCGTCGAGCGAGAAGAAGGCCCCGCGGTTCTGGAGATTGATCCCCCAACCGGGAACCGTCACGCCGGATCCGTAGCCGGCGTAATTCGATTGGATCAGCGAGACGAGCATGCCGTCCTCATCCGCGGCGCACAGGTAGATCGTTCCGCCGACGGCCGCGCGTCCGGGGGCCGGGATCCGGGCGCGCTCGAGATCGACGTCCGGACGACGCCCGGCCGCCCACGGCTTCGACGCGAGTTCGTCGATGCCGATCCGCATGTGGTCGGCGTCCGTCACGTATTCGTTGCGGTCGGCGAGCGCGAGCTTCATCGCTTCGATCAGGACGTGATGACGATGGACGGATTCCGGCTCGCCGAGGTCGAGATCCTCGACGATGTTCAACGCTTCGAGCGCGGCGATCCCTTGTGAGTTCGGCGGGAACTCGTGGATCGTGCGATCGCGATACGTGGTCGAGATCGGGTCGACCCAGTTGCCGCGGTGTGCGGCGAGGTCGTCCGTCGTGATGAGCGCGCCGAACCCTTGCAGCGTGGACGCGATGGCTTCCGCGATCGGCCCCCGGTAATACGCGTCGGGTCCGTCCGTGGACAGCGTCTCGATCGTGTTCGCGAGTTCGCGCTGGACGAGGTCGTCCTGGACGCCGGCGTAGATCGATCTCCACTCCGCCGCCCACTCCTCACGGAAGACGGGGACCGAACCGCGGACGGCGTTCCGTCCGTAGTTCGTGAGCGGGAACCCGTCATGTGCGTACCGGAGCGGCGTTCGCGCGAGCTGCTCGAACGAACGCGATCCGAAGCGATCGAGCAGCGTGAACCACGCTTCGACGGCGCCCGGGACCGTGACCGAGTGCGGGCCGCGTTGCGGCATCACGTCGGATCCGATCGCTGCGCGCGCTGCCTCACGCGTCGCCCTTGCGGAGCTGCGTCCGGATCCGTTGTATGCGTACAGAGATCCGTCCTTGTAGATGATCGTGAAGAGGTCTCCGCCGTATCCGCACATGTATGACGTGACGACGCCGAGCGTCAGGTTCGTCGCGATCGCTGCATCGAGGGCGTTCCCTCCGTCGGCGAGGACCGCGAGTCCTGCGGCGGACGCCAAGTAATGCGGCGACGCGACGCATCCGCGCGGGAACCGCTTAGCTTGCGGGCTCATCCGGCTTCGTCCTTTCGACCACTCGCTCGGCGATGCGCTTCGCGTCGTCCAGTCGTTCGGCGTCGACGAAGAGCCGCGTCCCCCACTCGCCGGCGAAGAGGATCTTCGTGATCCAGCCCGCCTGCTTGTAGCTCCACGCGATCTTCGCGCCCTCGAGCTCGCCGGCGATCATGTTCGCAACTTCGTCCATGTACTGCCCGAGGTAGGCGCTCTTCGCGTACTTACTCACGGTCGGGCTCGATGTACACATAGCGCGCCGCCGGCACGCGGGCTCTGATCCGGGACTCCATGTCGTTGATCACGTTCACGACTCCATCGAACGTGAGCTCCGGACGCAAACGCACCTTCGCTCCCACCACGATCGTGTCCGGGCCGATGTGCAGCGTCCGGGCGTAGATCAGGTCCTCGAGCTCGGGGGCCTCGCGGATGGCGCCCTCGATCGCGGCGATGTCCGACGGGGACGCAGCTTCGCCGATGAGCAGGCTCCGCAGTTCGATCGCGAGGAGGACGGCGAGCGCGCAGAGCAGCGCGCCGATGGCGACGGAGCCGACGGCGTCGTAGCGCGACTCGTGGAGGAGGGTCGAAAGCGTGACGCCGGCGAGCGCGAAGACGAGGCCGACGAGCGCGCCGGTGTCCTCGAGGATGAGTACGACCACCTCCGGAGCTTTCGCGTCGCGGATGTACCGCCACCAGTTCCCCTCGCGCACCGTATTCGCCTCACGAACCGCAACGCGGAGTGAGAGCGATTCGAGAACGATCGCGACGGCGAGCACGCCGAAGGCCCACGCTGTCGATGACACCTCGTGCGGCGCTCGGAACTTCTCGATCCCTTCGGCGAGGGACGCGACGCCGCCGATCGTGAAGAGCACGACGGCGACGATGAACGACCAGAAGTAGCGCTCGCGTCCGAAGCCGAAGGGATGTTGAGGCGTCGCCGGTCGCTTCGAGCGCCGCACGCCGAGGAGCAGCAACGCTTGGTTCGACGTGTCCGCGACGGAGTGGATGCTCTCGGCGAGCATCGACGCCGAACCGGTGAACGCGAACGCGACGAACTTGGACGCGGCGATCCCGATGTTCGCAGCGAGTGCTGCAACCGTCGCGTGGCCGCCGCCCGACTCGGCCACGGTGATGCGCTTACGTCGAGTAGCGCGAGCCGGAAACGACGTTCAGCTTCTCGAGCGTGTGCTCGGACTCCACGTAGCGGATCGTCCCGGATCGCGAACGCATCACCATCGATTGCGTGTACGCCTTGCCGGGGGAGTACGAGACGCCTTTGAGGAGCCGGCCGTCCGTGACACCGGTCGCCGCGAAGAAGACGTTGTCGGACGCCGCCAGGTCGTCGCCCGTGAGGACGCGGTCGAGGTCGTAGCCGGCGTCCTTCGCGCGAGCGCGTTCGTCGTCGTTCCGCGGCCAGAGGCGCGCGAGCATGTAGCCGCCGAGGCACTTCACCGCGCACGCGGAGATGACGCCTTCGGGCGTTCCGCCGATCCCGAGCAATAGATGGACGCCGCTCCCTTCCCGCGCCGCGTTGATCGAGCCGCCGACGTCTCCGTCGGTGATGAGGAAGACGCGCGCGCCCGCTTCGCGTACCGACGCCACGAGCTCCTCGTGGCGCGGACGGTCGAGGATCGTCACCGTGACCTCCGCCGGCTTGACGCCGAGCGCTTTCGCGACGCGGATGACGTTCTCCTCCGGCGGAGC
>Ga0307469_10000239_pt1 | contig 21276 bp, 18 predicted proteins | sample atmos_gasesAM2C__FD_203084 | JGI IMG/M metagenome (GOLD analysis project Ga0307469, IMG submission 203084) | Hardwood forest soil microbial communities from Morgan-Monroe State Forest, Indiana, United States - atmos_gasesAM2C_515 | ecosystem: Environmental > Terrestrial > Soil > Temperate...
GTCGATCCCGTGAGTGTTCCGCCCGAGGGGCACGGGATCTGCGTAGTCGCGTCCGTGTTCGTGTAGTAGGTCGCCGAGACGACGTACGTCGCGGGTGGTGATGCCGTCAGGGTTCCGTTCGGGAGCGAGCAGGCCGTTCCCGTCGTCGGAGCGTTCGTGATGTACTGCAGGAACGCGTCGATCCCCGCCTCCGCTGCAGCGATGCCGTCGACGCGCCGCCGGTCGTTGCCGCTCTGGTCGGAGTTGTGCGTCGCGATCGCGAAACCAGTCGCCGCAAGCGACGTGACGACGAGCGTCACGAGCATCGCGGTGACCATCGCGATCCCTCTGTCGTCCTTGAAGAGCCTCATCGCAACCCTTTCAGTAGTTCGGCAGCTTGTAGAAGAGTGACGCCCCGGCCGGCGCCGTCGTCACCGTCGGATCCGCAGCGACGGGACCGCACGGGAAGGTGTTCGAGTACTGCAACGTGTTGCGTCCGGAAACGCTTGCTTGGACTTCCACGCTCGATCCCTTCTTGCCCGTCGCGTCGTCGTTCACCCACAGATCGATATTGATGAGGTCTGCTTCCGCGCCACCGGAGAGTGTGAACGCGGGCTTGCCGGCCGTCCGGTTCGTGACGTTGTACGCGACGATCGACCAGGTGGCCGACGTCGCCCCGGGTAGCCAGCTCCGGCGCTGGAGTTCGCCGCCGGAGGTGATGCGCCACTGCACGCACGTCGCGCCACCTCGGGTCGAGTCGTTCGTCTGCGTGAAGATGCGCACGGACTGATTCGCCGCGATGTCACCGCACGTTGGGAATTCTGCTGTCGAGCACCCGGCGTTGTAGACCTCCAGATGCGGGTCGTAGAGGACGTTGCCCGAACGCACATCGCGGTCGAACGATTCGACGGCCTGACGGATCTGGTCGTTGCTCGAGCTGCGGCTGATCTCGCGTCCGAGGTTCGTCTGCGTGCCGGTGAGGATCGTCAGAAGCATCCCGAGGACCGTCATCAGCAGCATGAGGACGATAGCGAGTTCGGGAAGGGTTACCCCTTCGTCGTCGGCGCCGATGTGGCGCGCGGAGTCAGCTTGTGGACGCCGAAACATAGCTCGTGCTCGCTGACGTTGGGCCGGGGTCGAGGACGGTGGACGTGTTGAGCACCGTGTGTCCGGCGACCGTGATCGTCTCGTTGACCGTGACCGTCGGCGGGGTGGACGTTGCCGTCGCGCTGGTTCGTGTGCACGTGCCGCTGCAGCTCGACGTCGTGGCCGTCGTCGCGGGCTTGATGGTCGCTGAGAGGGAGATCGTCGTCCCGCCGCCGAGCGACGCGTCCGTTATGACGAGTGTCGGTGTCGTCAACACCTGCGTGATGGCGGCCAGCGACAGCGTGACGTAGCCGGTCGTCGGACAGACGATAGCGACCACGCTCGTGCAGTAGACCTTGACGTTGCCCGCCGACTGCGTCGCAGAGGGTGCAGCGGTACCGATCCCCGCCTCCGCGGTGACGGCGTCCGTTATGCCCGTGATCTGCGCGAAGTACGTTGTGAAGCCGGCGGGTTTGAGCGCGGCGTTCAGGTTCGACGGGAGCCCGCCGGCATCGGTGTCGGCCGCGGCTCGTGTGAGCTGAGCACGCGAGCATCCGTCGCCCGATGTGCCCGTGCAGCGTCCGGTGGCCGGTGCGCTGTTGATGTCGGTCACGGCGGTCGAGGTGAACGCGCTGCCGACGACGGCGGCGACGGGAACCGTGCCGATGGTCGTGAGGCTCGCCTGGGCGGTCCCGGATGCCACCGTCTTCTGCGTCGAGCCACCGCACGGGAGGTTGTCGTTCTCGTTGCCTGTGTATGGCGATGGGTACGTCGTCATGTTCGGGCAGTTGTACGGCGTCGACGTGTTGGCCATCGTCGTACTCGTCGCAGTACCTGTGTCGCCGGTAGCCACGTTCACGTTCAACGCGTTGCCGTTCACGTCGGTGAGCGACTGCACGGCGGCGGCGGGTGAGGAGAAGGACTGCGTCCCGTAGGCCGACAAGGTGCCTTCGGGATCGTTGTCCGCGCTGGCCGTCGCGAGTGAGCTACCAACGTCGACGCTGGGCTGACCCGCGAGCTGGAGCTCGGCCCCCGATGCCTGCGCCGAGCCCTTGACCGTTGTCGTCTGCTCGGCGGCCATGTCGGACGTGACGCGGCCACCCGTGAGCGTGACGTGGTCGAGGGTCATCGAGCCGACGGTGCCGGTGATGTTGGTCGTCGCCGGCGTCTGCACGGCGTCGGCCGTAAAGCCGGCCTGGCACGGACCCGGGATGTGGTGGTGCGTCGGGTCGTTGCATCCAGCCCCGGTGGTGAACGGGGCGTACATGATCGTTTGCGCCTGAACGGACCTTGTCGAATTGCCGGCGACGGCGCTCGTCCAACTGACGATCGCGGTCGCGCGGTACGTGCCTGAGGTGAGGTTGTTGTTGTAGTACGTCAGATACGTGGCGACCGTGAACTTCGTCGGACCCACGGCGACGTTGTTCTGGATGTGGGGCACGAGTGCCAGGGCCGGCGTGTCTTGGACCGAGTGGTACGTGCACTTGATCGTCTCGCCGTTGTAGGTGTAGCCGCTGTTCGCGTTCTGGCAGTTCGCGCCGACGCCCTTCGTGATCGCGGGGTCGGTCGTCGTCGCGAGGTCGTTGCTTCCGAGGCCCGCCTCGAGTGTCGCCATCGGGAGCGAGCGCAGCTGCTCGACGACCTGATCGGCGAGGCCCGTCGCGGACTGGCGTTCGCGGGCTAGTCCGGTGGCGGAGAGGCTACTGGTGAGAACACCGGCCATCATCGCGAGGGCGGTGGCCATGACGCCGGCCGCAACCATGAGTTCGACGAGGGTGAACCCCTCGTCGAGATGGCGACCCAACAACCTATTTATGACTCTCACAACCGCGCCCTCCATCGAGCGACGACATCACCGGAAGCCTCTGGGAGTGAATCGCCGGGGCCTCTCCAGGGGTGATGGTCCGGGTGGACTAGTCGGGGGGCGCATCTGGGCATCGCGACGGTGGCTCCACGTCACCACGCCGTTCCAGCCGGTTGCGACAGGCTTCGTCCTACGAGATGACTTCCCTCCTGTACTTGTAGATCACCGTGAAGCCCGCAGCGCCGAGGACGTGGCTCGGATCCTGGGTCGGAGAGGAGTTGATCGTCGAGCCGCCCGAGAAGTTCACGTTGCCGGCCAGGAGCGAGCCCGTGCCGGAGAACGACCCGCCGGAGAAGTCGGACCAACAGGGCGTTCGCATCTCGGCGATGATCCCCGCGCCGGTCGTGCTGCCGCCAGAGAACTGGATGCCCTTCGTCGTGCAGGCCGGCGCCGTCGAGCTGATGTTGAACTCGAGGCGCAGGTGGTAGCCCGTGCTGGCGTTCGGTGGGTTGAAGTACGAACCGCCGCTGAGGTTCAGGCTCCCCACGCTGATGATGGCGAGGTCGTCGTTCACCGGGATCGCGCCGCCGGGGAAGTTGAGCGTGCAGTTCGTGCCGATGTAGACGGCATTGTTCCCCGTGGGCCCGGTCATGATGTAGTTGTGGGCGTTGGTGCAGTCCGCCGCTGTGCCCGTGGTGTAGGAGTGGATCGTGTACGCACCCTCGGTGAACGATCCCATCTTCGCCTGGAAGTCCGTCCAGCTGAAGTAGGGGAAGCCGCCGCGGTCGACGGGAAGCGAGGGGTTGCAGTCCTTCACCGTCCCACCGAGCCCGACACCCTGCTTGGTCGTGCAGTAGTACTCGGTCCCCTTGATGACCGCGCCGTTCTTGTTGTCGGCCGTGCTCGAGCGCCCGCTGCCCCAGATGATGACGCCACCGCTCGTGGTGAGCGTCGAGGACGACGTGACGTTACCGAGGGCCTGAGCCGAGCCGCTCATCGTTATGGCGCCGCTTCTGGTTTCGATCGCTCCGTCGATGAGCGAGCTGCCGGATAGGTTGATGCCCCCCATCTCGGCGTACAGGTCGCCTTGATGGGTGATGCTCGAGAATTGGGCGGCACCGCCGCTGAAGGTGGCGTTGTTGTAGGAATACACGGCGCCGGTGAACGCCGGGATGACCGTCTGGCCGGTATTCAGCCCGTACCAGGCCTCCATCGTCCTCGTGACGTTCGCCGCGGTCCCGACGGAGTGGATGAGGACCGCAGCGGGCACCGTCCCGCCGGTCAGGACGCCGCTCGCGCAGTTCAGCTGCGTCGCGGCATCGGTGCTGGTGTAGAAGGTCGCGGAGACGGTGTAGGTGGCCGGCGGCGAAGCCGTCAGCGTTCCGTTCGGTAGAGAGCAGGCGGTACCCGTGATAGGCGCGGTCGAGAGGTACTGGAGATATGCGTCGACGCCGGCTTCCGCCGCGTGGATGGCATCCGTGCGCCGGCGGTCGCCGCCGCTCTGATCGAGGTTGTGGGTGGCGACGGTGAAGCCGGCGCTCGCGATCGTCGTGACGACGAAGGTGACGAGGAGCGCGGTGATCATCGCGATGCCCCGTTCGTCCTTGAACAGTCTCATCGTCGCTCCTAGTAGCTCGGGATCGGGTAGATGCCTGGGCTGAAAGGGATGGTCGGATCGGGTGTCACCGATCCACACGGTTGGGTCGCCGGACCGAGTTCGGTGTTGCGTCCGGTCACGCTGTCGGTCACTTCGACGGTGGAACCGTTCTTGCCGGACGGATCGTCGTTCGCCCGGAGGTCGACGTTGATCATGTCGGCTCGCGTCGACGACGAGAGCGCGAAGGCGTTCACACCGTCGGTGCGGTTGGTGATGTGGTATGCGACGATCTGCCAGGAGCTCGCGGCAGGTGTGACAGCTGAGAGCCAGCTCCGACGCTGTAACTCACCGCCCGACGTGATGCGCCACTGGACGCACGTCGCGCCGCCTCGCGTCACGAAGTTCGACTGTGTGTAGATGCGGAGCGACATACCCGGCTGGATGTCACCGCAGGTCGGCAACTCGACCGCCGAGCAGCCGGCGTGGTAATTCTCCGAGGCCGGGTCGTACAGGACATTGCCCGACCGAACGTCTCGATCGACCGACTCGACGGCCTGACGGAGCTGGTCGTTGCTGGCGCTCCTGCTCGTCTCGCGTCCGAGGTTGGTCTCGGCCCCCTCGAAGACCGCCAGAGACATCGCGACGACGACGATCAAGAGACCGATGACGATGGACAGCTCCATCAGCGTCCAGCCGTCCTCGCCGCGGAGGCGGCGCAGAAGATCAGGTCGTCGCTGCGACATAGCTCGCGCTCGCTGTGATCGGACCGGGGTCTAGCGTGATCGTGTTCGAGAGCACGTTCGATCCGTGCACCGTGATCGACTCGGTCACGCTGACTGTCGGAGGTGTGGAGGTCGCACTCGCTGTGGTGCGGGTGCACGTGCCGCTGCAGTTCGACGTCGAGGTCGTCCGACCCGGGGTGATGGTGGCCGACAGCGAGATCGTCGTGCCGCTGCCGAGCACCGGGTCGGTGATGGTAAGGGTGGGCGTCGTGAGCGGCTGGGTGATCTGCGCGAGCGTCTTTGTGACGTATCCGGCCACGGCACAGAGGGGATCGCCGATGATCGCCGATGCGCAGAAGACCTTGACGCTTCCGGCGGTCTGCGATGCGGCGGGGGCAGCCGTTCCGAGCCCCGCCTCCGCGGCTGCGCTGTCGGACACGTCGGTGATCTGCGCGAAGTAGGTGCCGAATCCCGCGGGCTTGAGGAGCGCGTTCAGGTTGGACGGGAGTCCACCGGCGTCGACCTCGGCCGCCGTGCGGGTGAGTTGGGCTCGGGAGCAGCCGTCAGGCGTCGTCGTGGCCGTGCAGCGTCCGGTCGCCGGCGCGGTGTTGATGTCTGTGATGGCCGTCGCATTGAACAATCCACCGGTGACGGCGGCGACGGGGACGTTGCCGATCGTCACCATCGCCGCCTGTGCCGTCACCGAAGCCCCCGTCTTCTCGGTGGATCCACCGCACGGGAGTTGATCGTTCTCATTGCCGGTATAGGGCGCGGGGTAGGAGGTGAGGTTCGGGCAGTTGTACGGCGTGGTCGTGTCGGCCTTCGTCGCGCTGGTCGTACTGCCCGTGTCGCCGGCACCGGCACTGACGTTGACCGTATCGGTGCCGTCGGTGAGGGACCCGGACGCCGCGACGGGCGGCGACAGCGTCGCCGTGTTGTATGGCGACAGCGTCCCGGACGGATCGTTGTCCGCTCCGGACGAAACGAACGTCCCGCCCACCGTCACAACGGATTGAGCGGCGAGCTGAAGCTCGCCGCTCGCTGCTTGAGAGACGCCCTTGACCATCAGCGTCTGACCGGAAGCGAGGTCCGACGTCGCCCGGCCGCCCGACAGCAGGATGTGGTCGAGGCTCATCCCATTGATCGTTCCGGTGATGTTCGCCGTCGCCGGCGTCTGTACGGCGTCGGCGGTGAACGCAGGTTGGCACGGGATGAACCCGATCCTGCAGCGAGTGTCGCCGCTCGGAGGCGTGTAGATGATGGTTTGCGCTTGGACGGACTTGGCCGAATTGTGGGCGACGGCGCTCGTCCAGCTGACGACGGCGGTCGCGCGGTACGTCCCGGCGGTCAGGTTGTTGTTGTAGTACGTGAGGTACGTGGCGACGTTGTAGGTTGTGGGCCCGACCGTCGCGGTGTGGAGATGCGGGACGAGGGGCGCGGCGGCCGGGTCGGTCGTATACGTCGTGCACCGGATCGTCTCGCCGCCGAAGGTGTAACCGCTTCCGCTGCTCGGGCACGTCGCGCCCTGTGCTTTCACGATGTTCCCGTCCGTGGTCGAGGCGAGGTCGTTGCTGCCGAGCCCCGCGACGACGGTCGCCACGGGCGTCGCTCGCAGCTGTTCGAGGACCTGGTTCGCGAGGCCGGTGGCCGACTGCCGTTCGCGTCCAAGAGCCGTCGCGGACAGGCCGCTCGTCAAGACGCCGGCGATCATGGTGAGAGCGGTAACGATCACGCTCGAGGCGATCATCAGCTCGACGAGCGTGAATCCGTCCTCGGAACGGGGACTACCGGGGCGCAAGCGGCGGAGCAGGGACATGCTTCATGAGCATCGGTCCGTGCTCAGCACGGAGTAGCTATCCGTGCGGACTACGTACGCTGGTTCGTCTGCAGGGGGTGACTAGGCGGCCTTCAGGCGCGCGGCGACCTCGTCCCAGTTCACGACGTTCCACCACGCTCCGATGTAGTCCGGACGCCGGTTCTGGTACTTGAGGTAATACGCGTGCTCCCAGACGTCGAGGCCGAGGATGGGCGTGAGGCCGTCCATCAGCGGCGAGTCCTGGTTCGGGCGCCCGAGGATCTCGAGCTTCCCGCCGCTCGACACGAGCCAGGCCCACCCGCTGCCGAAGACCCCGGCCGCCGCAGCCGTGAACTTCTCCTTGAAGGTGTCGAAGGAGCCGAAGGCGCCGTCGATCGCCGAACCGACGTCGCCGGACGGAGCACCGCCGCCGTTCGGCGCCATAAGCGTCCAGAACAGCGAGTGATTCGCGTGGCCGCCGCCGTGATTCTTCACGGCCGTCTTCTTGTCGTCGGGAACCGACGAGAACTCGCGCAGGAGCGTCTCGACGTCCTTGCTCTCGAGATCCGTCCCCTTGACGGCATCGTTCAGACGGTCGACGTAGGTCTGGTGGTGCTTGTCGTGGTGGATCTGCATGGTCTGCGCGTCGATGTGGGGCTCGAGCGCACCGAAGTCGTACGGCAGGTCGGGCAGGGTGAAAGCCACGGGCGTCCTCCTTCGCGGTTGCGGGCTAGATGGGTTTATACCCGAACGGCGTCAGCACGGACCAAGCCGCCGGACGACGATCCCGTCGCGCGGTTTGGGGAAGAAGTAGGTCGACTTCTCCGGCATCTTGCCGCCGCCGGCGGCCAGCTCCCACACGCGCTCCACCTCGACCGGTGGGATGAGGAAGCCGCACACGGCCACGCCGCTCGCCACTTCGTCCCGCACGAGCAGTTCGTCCGGCGTGAAGCTCAGGCCTTCCTCGACCGAACCCACACCGAGCGGAACGAGCGCTCCCTTCGAGAGGATCCCCGCCGGGATGTCGTCCGGGTCGTCCTGCTTCGGCGCCATCCGCAGCAGGTGACCACCGTCGATCAGGCCGAAGGACGAAGCGTCGTCCCAGAGCGCCCGGACGAATCCCCGGACGACGTCGTCGGTCGCCTGGCCGAGGTCGTCGAGCTCGAAGTGCTCACCCACGACGTCGCGCACAGGCGCGCCGGACGTACGACGCACGATGCGGTGGTAGGGAAGGATGCACACGGGCTGCACGCCGGCGTCGACGAGGAGCGTCATGATCGAGTCCCACGGGCCTCCTCCGTCGGCGGCGCGGCGCTCGTCTCGGTAGTGCTTCGCCGTCTCGAAGCGGTGATGACCGTCGGCGATGAGCAGCGGACACGGCGCGAGCGCGGCGGCGACCTTGTCGTGGAAGGCCGGGTCGTGCACGGCCCACACGGTGTGGCGGACGTCCGCGTCGTCGGCGAAGTCGGCTACGGGCGCGCCGCCGGCGTAGCTCGACAGGTCGTGCGAGATGCTCCCGGATTCCTCGCGGTATAGCGCGTAGATCGGCGAGAGGTTCGCCGGGATCTCACGCATCAGTGCGAGCCGGTCGGCTTTCGGCCCTTCCATCGTCTTCTCGTGCGCGAGGATCGGGTCGTCGAGATCGATCGACGCGAGCATGCCCCACACGCGCCGCATCGTTCCGGTCGGATCGTGGAAGGCTTGCCGGTAGACGTACAGCGCGGGTGCTTCGTCCTCGTGGAGCATGCCTTCCCACAGCCACGAACGGAAGAAGGCGCACGCGCGTGAGTACTTGTTGTCGTCGTCGGTGTCCGTCGGCTCGCTTCGGCCGGAAACGATCCGGACGAAGTTGTACGGGTGACGTGCGTAGAGCGTGTCGCGCTCGGCATCGGAGATCACGTCGTACGGAGGACACGTCACGTCTCCCATCTCCGGGACGCGCGCGGCTTCGTAGGTAACGCCCGGGAAGGGTGAGACCGTCGCCATTCAGTCCTCGCTCGCTCCGCGCGCCGCGCTTCGCGGTCGCCTGCGCACATCGTAGACGGTGGAATACTGAAGCAGATGCCTGGCCCTTACGACTGGTACCAGCGGGGGCTCGAACTGCTCCAGTCCGGTGACAACCACGCTGCCGCGACGCTGCTCGAGCGCGCGGCGGCCGCCGAACACGGCAAGAGCTCGATCCACGAAGCGCTGGCGCGCGCGTACTTCGGCTCCCGGCGTTTCGACGACGCACTGGAACAGTTCGGCGTCGTCCTCGAGATCTCTCCGGCCAACGACTACGCGCTCTTCGGCGTCGGCCTCTGCCTCGGACGGCTCGGACGGCTCCCCGAGGCGGTCGGACACCTCCGCATGGCAAGCGTGATGCATCCCGAGAACGAGGACTACAAACGCGAGCTCGCCCGCTGCGAGGCGCGCCTCGCGATGCAACGTGAGGAAGAAGGATGAAGCTCGTCGATGCGTTCGATGCGTTCCTCGTCGACCTCGACGGGGTGGTGTGGCGCGGCGACGAGCCCATCCCCGGCGCGACAGAGACGATCGCTGCCCTTCGCGAGAGGGATAAGCGCGTCGTCTTCGTGACGAACAACGCGTCGCGCTCGCCGCGCGACTACGCGGCGAAGCTCATGAAGATGCGTCTTCCGACGGAGCCCGCCGACGTCATCGGTTCGGGCCACGCGGTCATCGAGCACCTGCGGACGATCGGGCTCCAGCCGGGAGACCGCGTCCATGTGTGCGGCACGCTCGCGCTAGCACATTTCGTTGCGGCACACCGCTTCACAGCGACGGACGAGACACGCGATGTGAAGGCTCTTGTCGTCGCGTGGAACCCGAAGATGGTCATGGACGACATCCGGCGCGCTGCCGACGTCGCGCGCGCGGGCGTGCCGTTCATCGGGGCGAACCGCGACGCCACCTATCCGACGGAGGATGGCCTGCTCCCGGGCTCCGGTGCGATCATCGCCGCGATCGAAGTCGCGAGCGGACGTCGCGCGACGATCGTCGGCAAGCCCGAGCCGAAGCTGTTCCGTGTGGCGCTCGAACGCGCCGGCGCTGAGCCGAACCGCACGCTCGTCGTCGGGGACCGCGCCGACAGCGACGCGGCCGGCGCGAAAGCGGCCGGCCTCGCGTGCGCGCTGGTGCTGACCGGCGTCACGACGGAGCAGGACCTGCCGTCGCTCGTGATCCGTCCGGACTACATCTTGGCGTCGATCGCGGATCTCTTGACGTCAGCCGAGGCGCCCGCCGGCGACGAGGGCGGGGTCGTCCCTGCGTCCGCCGAGGAGAAGGATGAAGGCCATCCCGGAGACGAACCCGCCGACGTGCGCGAGGAAGGCGGTTCCGTTTCCCTGTTCGACCTGCCCTAGGCCAGCGAACCCGGCGAGGACCTGGATCCCGAACCACAGTCCGAGCATCACCCACGCGCGCACGCGGATCGGCAGGGGGATGATGCCGAGCGGGAGGACCGCGACGACCGTGGCCCGCGGCCACAGGATGAGGTACGCGCCGAGCACACCGGCGATCGCGCCGGACGCACCGATGAGCGGTACCTGCCCGTTCACGTCGAACCGCATGAACGTCAGCGCCGCCAGCACGCCGCACACGAGATAGAAGATCGGATACCGCACGCGGCCGAGCCGATCCTCGACGTTGTTCCCGAAGACCCACAGGAACAGCATGTTGAAGCCGATGTGGAAGACGTCCGCATGCATGAACATCGACGTGAAGATGGTCTCGATCGGCGAGCGCCCCGGGAACTGCTGACGCAGCTGCGTCGACAGTGACACGCAGCGACCGAAGACGTCGCAGGGGATCGCACCGTAGTGGAAGGCGTCCGCTTGGCTCGTGTGGAAGCCGTGCGCCCTCGCGATGAAGACGAGAACGTTCGCGACGATGATGCCGAGGGTCCAGACCGGGAAACGCCGCGTAGGGTTGAGGTCCCGGATCGGGATGAGTGCGTCGAACATACGGTCCAGTCAGTATCCTCGAAGGGTGCCGGACAAAGATGCAGCCGGTCCCAGCGGCATCGCGGAAGCGCTCCGGCGCTACGTCGACGCCCTCGCGAGCGTCACGGAAGTCCCTCGGCAGCAGGCCGAGCGCATCGTCCGGGACCTCGCCGATCGCGGTGAGGGCCGGGCTCGCGATCTCCAACGTTCGGCGCGCGAGCTCGCGGACCGATCGGCGAAGAACCGTCGCGAGCTTCTGGGGCTCATCAACAAGGAGATCCGCCGGCAGATCTCGGCCCTCGGTCTGGCGACGAAAGCCGACGTCGATCGGCTGAACAAGCGCATCCGGGACCTCGAGAAGTCGAAGACGCCGAAGGGTTCACCCGCGAAGTCCAAGACAACCAAGAGCCGCTGACGCGCAGACGCCTGGACACCGAACTCGTTCGGCGCGGACTCGCCGAGTCGCGAGTGCGCGCGCGGGACATCGTCCTCGATGGCCGTGTGCTCGTCTCGGGGAGCATCGCGATCAAGCCGGAGCGTCTCGTCGATCCCGCCGAACCCATAGAGGTCCAAGGTCCGCCGCGTCGCTTCGTCTCTCGCGGCGGGGACAAGCTGAACGCAGCTCTCGACGAATTCGCGATCGATGTAGAAGGGATGCGCTGCGTCGACATCGGTGCGTCCACCGGCGGCTTCACCGATTGTCTCCTGCAACGCGGCGCCGCGTCGGTGATCGCGCTCGACGTGGGACACGGTCAACTTGATTGGTCCCTCCGTCAGAACACGAAGGTGACGCTGCACGAGCACACCGACGTGCGCTCGTACGACGCGACGACGATCCCCGTTCCCGATCTCGTCGTCGTGGACGTGTCCTTCATCTCCCTCCGGACGGTGCTCCCTGCCATCGCGAGCATCGCGCGCGGCGCGCCCGTCGTGGCCCTCGTGAAGCCGCAGTTCGAGGTGGGACGAGCGAAGGTGCCGAAAGGCGGGATCGTGCGCGATCCCGTGATGCAGATGTACGCGCTCGCGGAGGTAACGTCCGCAGCAGAGGAACTCGGTTTCGAGACCGTGGGGGCGACGCCGTCCGTCATCAGCGGTGCGCGGGGCAACAAGGAGATCTTCGTCCTATTGAAGGGGAAGCGGATCTGAGCCGCGTGGGACTGGTCCTGCACGCGAATAAGGACGAAGCCGCCGAACTCGCGAAGCACGTGATCGTCTGGCTCGAGCAACGCGGTGATGAACCGTGCCTCCTCGAGACGGACGCGGAACGCGTCGGAGCGAAGTCCTGCGCGAAGCCGAGGAGCGAGTTCCGAAACCTCGACCTGCTCGTCGTCCTCGGCGGTGACGGGACGATGCTCCACGGGATCGAACTCGCGGGCTTCGCCGGAGTGCCGGTGCTCGGGATCAACTTCGGCTATCTCGGTTTCCTCACCGAGGTCGGCCCGGAAGACGTGTATCAGGCGTTGCAGGACGCGCTCGACGGGACGGCGATGATCGACGAGCGCTCGACGGTGCGCGCGAGCGTGATCCGTACGGACGGATCCGTCGACGAACTCGGCGAAGCGATCAACGAGTTCTCCGTCGAACGCGGGATCGGTGGCAAGGTCATCCAGATGACCCTGGCGATCGGCGACCAGCCGTTCACGACGCTCGGCGCCGACGGCCTCATCATCGCGACGCCGACGGGTTCGACGGCGTATGCCTTCTCGATGCGAGGTCCCGTCGTGTCTCCGCGGTTGCACTCGCTCGTCGTCGTTGCCGTGGGCGCGCACGCACTTTTCGACCGCCCCCTCGTCGTCGCCGACGACGAGGCCGTCGAGGTCGCCCTCCGTTTCGGGGGGCGGGGCATCGTCCTCTCCGACGGCCGCGTCCGGACGGAGATCGGCGAAGGCGACACGCTGAGGGCCCGCGTGGGGACATCCCTGGTGCGCCTGGTGCGTCTCGCGCCCGATTCCTTCTTCACGCGCCTCGCACGCCGGTTCGGTGTACCGCCCGCATAAGGCGTCGGCGCCGGCACATACCATCCCGCCGTGCTGCTCGAGGTACATCTGCGCGACCTCGGATTGATCGCGGAAGCCTCGGTCGAGTTCTCGCCGGGGCTGAACGTCGTGACGGGCGAGACGGGCGTGGGGAAGACGCTCCTCGTGACGTCCGTCGCTCTCCTCACCGGAGCCCGCGGCACGGCGCGCCTCGTCCGGACGGGTGCCGACGAGGCGCTCGTGCAAGGCGTCGTTGCCCCGGACGAAGCACTCTCGGACGTCCTGATCGCTGCCGGGATCGAACCGACCGACGAGCTCGTGCTGGTGCGACGGCTGGCAGCGGACGGGCGGTCACGCGCCGTCGTCGGCGGGCAACTCACGCCGGTGTCGACGCTGCAGGAGATCGGACGTCACGTCATCGAGATCCATGGACAGGGAGCCTCCTTCGCGCTCGGTGATCCGTCCGCGCAACTCGATTCGCTCGATGCGTTCGCAGGATCGTCGGAGGTGCTCGCGTCGTACCGCGAAGCCCTTTCCCGTTTGCGCGCGCTCGAGCGCGAACGTGCCGATCTCGATGGCGACGAGCGAACCCGCAACCGCGAGATCGAACTGCTCATCTATCAGGTCGACGAGATCGCACGTGCAGAGCTCGCGGAGGACGAAGAGGAGCGTCTCGCCGCCGAGCTGCCGCGTCTCGAGCATGCCGAGCGACTCGGCGCGATCGGGATCGAGGTCGTCGCGTCGATCGACGCCGACGGAGCGAGCGGACAGCTCGCTGCCGCGCATCGTGCGCTCCAAGGCGCGGCGACCGTCGACCCGTCGGCAACGGAGCTCGTGGAGCGGCTCGGCCACGTCACGTTGGAGGTCTCTGAACTCGCGCACGAGATCCGTTCTTGGGCCGAAGGTCTCGAACCCGACCCGGCGCAGCTCGAAGCGCTGCGCGAACGACGAGCGATGATCGGCGGACTCAAGCGGAAGTACGGTGCGTCCGTCAGCGAGGTGATCGCGTTCGGTGAAGACGCGCAGCGACGTCTTGATGAGATCGGCTCGAGCGCAGAACGACTGGCGTCGATCGACGCGGACATCGCCGCCGGAGCACGCGACGTCGACGCGCTCGCGGAGCGATTGACGAAGCGACGTACAAAAGCCGCGAAGGAGCTGTCGAAGCTCGTCGCAACCGAGCTCCCGTCGCTCGCACTCCCGAACGCAACCTTCGAGATCCGGTGCGAACTCGGCGAGCTGACCGACACGGGTCGCGACCGCATCTCGTTCCTCTTCTCGTCGTCGAGGTCGAAGCCTCCGGACCTCATCGGCAAGATCGCGTCGGGCGGCGAGCTGTCGCGCGCGATGATCGCCGTGACGCTCGCGCTCGCGTCGTCCCACGACGTGCCCGTCCTCCTCTTCGACGAGGCCGACCAGGGCGTCGGCGGGGAGGCGGCACTCGATCTCGCGCGCCGCCTCGCGAAGCTCGCCCGGACGCACCAGGTCCTCGTCGTCTCGCACCTCCCGCAGATCGCCGCCTACGCCGACCGTCACCTCTCCGTTCGGCGGTCCGGAGACGAAATCCGTGTCGAAGCCCTCGATCCCACGGAGCGCCTCGCCGAGATCTCCCGGATGCTCGCCGGCATGGAGTCGTCCGACCTCGCGAAGGGCCACGCGGCCGAGCTCGTCGAGATGGCGGCACGGGAACGGGCGGAGGCCCTGCAGCGCGCCGGGTGAGGGGTTCAGATGGACGCTAGAGGGTAGGCTCAGCCCCGTATGGCTCTCCGCCTCCGCCGTCGTGCCGCCGCGTCCGTGCACGCGTCGAGCAACGGGCACCGACCGGGGATCGTCGCCGGCAAGGCACGGCTCGACCGCCGGACGAAGCGCCTGACGCCGCGGTTGCGCCCGGGCGAGATCGCGATCATCGACCACGACGAGCTCGACCGGATCGCGGCCGAGGCCCTCGTCGAACGGGGTGTCGGCGCCGTCGTGAACGCGCGTGCGTCGGTCTCCGACCGCTACCCGAACCTCGGCCCCCTCGTGCTCGCGAAGGCCCGCGTCCCCATCCTCGACGCCGTCGGGGAGGACGTGTTCGCACGCGTCAGGGAAGGCGACATCGTGCGCCTCGAGGACAACAAGCTCTTCGTGAACGACGACGTCGTCGCGGAGGGCACCGTCCTCACCGAAGAAACGATCAGTGCCCGGATGGATGCCGCACATGCGAAGCTCTCCGAGACCGTCGAGGACTTCGCCGAGAACACGCTCGCGTACGTGCGACGCGAGCAGGACATCCTCCTCGACGCGGTGACGACACCCGATCTGCGAACGCAGATCCAGGGACGTCACGTGCTCGTGGTGTCGCGCGGCTACCACTACAAGGAAGATCTCGACACGCTGCGCGCGTACATCAGCGAGGTGCGTCCGGTCGTGATCGCCGTGGACGGAGCAGCAGACGCGTGCATCACGCGCGGGATGCGGCCGGACCTGATCCTCGGCGATATGGACTCTGTATCGACGGAAGCTCTCGGTTCCGGAGCCGAACTGGTCGTGCACGCGTATCCGGACGGAGGAGCACCGGGACTCGACACGGTCACGGCGCTCGCGCTCGACGCGCGCGTCATCACGGCGCCGGGCACGAGCGAAGATGTCGCGATGCTGCTCGCATACGAACGCGGTGCGGAGCTGATCGTCGCCGTCGGTTCGCACAACTCGGTGATCGAGTTCCTCGACAAAGGGCGCCAGGGGATGGCATCGACGTTCCTCGCGCGTCTCCGCGTCGGGCCACGGCTCGTCGACGCGAAAGGCGTGTCACAGCTCTACCGCAGTGGGACGAACGTCCGCGCGCGCGACCTGCTGCTGCTCGTCGCGGCGGCGCTCCTCGCGATGATCATCGTCAGCGCGCTGCTCGAGCCGTTCCGGGTCTATTGGGGCGCGGTGTGGGAGTCGGTCCGAAATACGTGGTTCCACCTCCGCAGCGTGCTTTGATCAACTTCCGTTACCACATCGTTTCGATCGTCGCGGTCTTCCTCGCCCTCGGCCTCGGGATGCTGATCGGCGCCGGTGTGCTCGATCGGGTCACCGTGGCGCGCCTCGAAAGCAGCGTCAGTGGACTGCGGCGCGACCTCAGTTCCGATCGCGAGCAGATCTCCACGCTCCGGACGCAGAAGGGGCAGGTGAATGCCCTCCTCAAGAACCTCGTGCCCCGGATAACGCGCAACACGCTCCTCGGGCGACAGGTGCTGCTCGTGCGCGCGGGCGGCGGCCAGAGCTGGCAGGGCCCCGTCGGCGATGCGCTGAAGCTCGCCGGCGCGTCGGACGGAGGGAACATCGTCTTCACCGACCGTTGGTCGCTCGCCGATCCGAAGGACGCCGCACGCCTCGCAACGGCGCTGCAAACGACCCTCGATCCGAACGATCCCGCGGGAAGTGCCGCGCGGTACCTCGGCAGCAATCTCTCGGCGAACAACGGCCCGGCCCTCGTGTCCGCCTTGCAGAACGCCGGCTTCGTGAACGGCTCGGCCCCCTCGTCGGGAACGTTCCCGGCGCCCGGCTCGGATGTCGTCGTGTACGCCGCCGGACCGAACGCTCCGTGGCTGACAGCGTTCGTGCAGGGCGTCGACACGCATGAGTCGACGCTCGTCGTCGCGCCGTCGCTCGACTCGCTCGGAACCGTCGACGCCGTGCGGCACCTGCCGAACCCGCCGAAGACGTTGTCGACGTTCGACTCGGCCGCGACGGATCCGTCCGGTGTCGGGTGTGTGTTCGCGCTTCGCGCCGCGATCGACGAGCAAGGGGCGAACTTCGGGACGGCGGATGGCCTGAACTACACGCCGCCCGCTTCGTAGACCCGCGATGGAGCCGAGCGACCTCCAAGCGGCCGAGGTGGTGGTCGCGTCCGACGGCCTCGTGCAGGCGTCGGCGAAGGTGTCCGTCGTCAACGGCTTCGCGCGGGTCGCGGGGTTCGCACGCATCGTCGTGCTCGGTCTTGCCATCGGGACCACGTACCTCGGGAACACGTACGAGTCGGCGAACTGGATCCCGAACATCGTGTTCGATCTCGTCGCCGGCGGTGTGTTGTCGGCGGTGTTCGTCCCGACCTTCGTGAGCGAGATGCGCGTAGGTCGCGAGCGCGCGATGGACGTTGCATCGAGCCTCGCCAACATCTTCCTCTTGCTCTGCATCCCGATCGTCGTCATCGGCGCGTTCGCCGCCCGGCCGATCATGCATCTGCTCACGATCGCCGTGACCGATCCGGTGATCCGTGCACAGCAGATCCGGACGGGAACCTTCTTCCTCTACTTCTTCTTGCCGCAGGTCCCGTTGTACGTCCTCGCGATGGTCTTCACGGGCGTGCTGCACGCGCACCGGCGGTTCCTCGCACCGGCGGCCGCTCCGCTGTGCTCGAGCGTCATCGTGATCGGCTCGTACCTGTGGTTCGGCGCGCTCGGTGCCGGCAACGATCTCGGGCGCGTGACCAGCATGCAAAAGCTGATCCTCGCCGGGGGGACGACGGCCGGCGTCGTCGTCCTCGCGTTCTCGCAGTTGCCGTCGGTGATCGCGTCGGGCGCACGCTGGAAGCCGAGGCTCGAGTGGCACGATCCATCCGTGCGCCGAGCGATCCGTGCGGGCGCCGCAGGTGTCGCGTACTTCGCCCTGACGGAGGCGGGATTACTGACGACCTTGATCCTCGCGAACCGCGTGCGCGGCGGCGTGATCGCGTACCGCGTGGCTTTCGCCTTCTTCGATCTCCCGCACGCGCTCGTCGGTCTGCCGATCGCCGCGGTGCTCCTCCCGTCGCTCGCGGATCGCTTCGGACATCGGGACGAAGCGGGCTACGCGAAGCTGTGGTCGCAGGGGTGGGACGCGGCCCTCTTGCTCGCCGCGCCTGCAGGTGCGGGTCTCGTCGTCCTGGCGCCGGCACTCTCGCACGCGATCCTTCAACACGCGCCGTCGACGGCGGCGCCGAACCTCGTCGCCGGTGCCCTCCGCACGCTCGCGATCGGTGTGCCGGGCTACCTGTTGATCGAACCGCTCATCCGCGCCTTCTTCGCGCGCCACGACACGAAGGTGCCGGTCGTCATGAACGCGGTGTCGATCGGTATCTGTATCGCGTTCGCCGTCACGTTGACGGCCGTGCTCCGTCCGACGGGCGTGCACGCGCTGGAGATCATCGGTGCGGCGATCGCCCTCGGCCATCTGGCGGCGGCGTTCGTCGGTGCGCGCGTGCTCGGCCGTCGCGTTGATGCGTGGGACGCATCGAAGGACGCGCGCTTCGCGCTCGCGTGCCTCGTCCGGGCGGTCGTGATGGGGGTCGTCGTCTTCGCGCTCATCCACCTGATCCACGGGCCAACGACGCAGACCGTCGCCGGCATCGGTGCGGGCGTGATCGTGTACACCGCGCTGAGTGCGCCGTCCCAGCAACTCCGTGAGACAGTGACATGGCTGCTGCGGCGCGACGCGTAGCTCATCTGCTCACGCGATCGGCGGGTGGCATCCGCCGGCACGTGCACTACCTCGCGCTGCATCCACCGGCGGGGTACGAGACCCTCGGTGTGTGGGGGCCGTCCGAGCTCGAGGACTACTTCGACGACGTTCCCTTCTATCGCGCGACGCCGCTCGACCGCGTCCGGGGGCCCAAGCGCGCGCACGTGATCCACGCGCACGGGCTGTCCGCGGGTGGCGTCGCGTTGCAGCCGATGCACGAGCCGGTCGTGCTCACCGTACACACCGACATCACAACGCAGGGCCGGACGGCGCGGTCGCGGGTCATGCGAACGATCGCGCGGCGGATCGCCGGTCGCGCCGACGCGGTCATCGCCGTGTCGGACGTCGTCGCGCGCGCCTTTCCCGGAGCTCGAGTCATCGCGCCGCCGGTGGAACCGTTGCCCCTGCCGCGTCGCACGCGCGACGACCTGCGCCGTGAGCTCGGCACCGCACCTGATCGTCTCGTGGTCGTCGCCGTCGCGCGACTGCATCCGGACAAGGCCCTCGACGTGTTCATCGACGCGATGCGCGGTCTCGACGCCGAGGGATGGATCTGCGGTGACGGACCGCTGCGCGCCGACCTCGAGATGCGGGCACGCGGCACGAACGTCCGCCTGCTCGGGCAGCGCGACGACATCGCGGACGTCCTCGGCGCAGCCGACGTATTCGCACTGCCGTCCGCGGGCGAGGCGTACGGTATCGCTGTGCAGGAGGCACTCGGCTCCGGGCTCCCGGTCGTCAGCAGCGACGCCGGCGTGATGCGCGAACTCGTGAACGACGCAGGGATCGTCGTGGGTGTCGGCGATCGCGCCGGGTTCGCCGACGCACTCGCGCGCATCGTGTCGGACGAAGCACTCCGAGCCGAGCTCGCGTTCCGTGCCTCAACGCGCGCCTTTCCAAACTCTGCAGACCTCGTCGCGAGGATCGGCGAGGTCTACGACGACGTCGACGCATGAAGCTCCGCATCGCGCTCCTCATCGCGATACTCGTGTGCCTGCCCGGCGTCGCGTCCGGCGCGCCGCGTGGCCCCGCTCACTTCGTCGTGGTCGCGATCCCCGGTGTCATGTGGAACGACATCGCACGCGACTGCTCGCACCTGCCGGCGCTGTGTCCGGACGGTCGTCCGATCGCCGATCTTTCGGCACGCACAGCGAACCGCGCCGCCGACATCGATCGGAGCTACCTCACCTTCGGTGCCGGCGACCCGGCGTATGCGCTTTCCAACGATCCCTATACGGACCTCGCCTTCGAACATGACGAGACGTACGAGAACGGCGCAGCCGCGTTCGCGGTCGCCCGCCGCACCGGCGCGCCGGCCCGGGGTGCGATCGTCCAAGCCGGCGTCGAACCCCTGCAGGCGTTGCAGCACACGCGCAACTACGGTGCGATCGTCGGCGTCCTGGGGGAGCAGCTCCGGCGTGCCGGCGTCAAACGCGCGGTGGTATCGGCGGCGGACATCTCGATGCATCCCACCACGCTCGAGATGCGGCGCGGCGCAGCGCTCGCATTGATGGACGAAGAGGGGACCGTCGATGCCGGGAAGCTGAACGGACTCCTCGAGCTGAACCGACGAGCGCCCTTCGGTGTCACGACGGACGCGAACGCTTTCGTCGCCGCGACGCGCTCGGCCCTCGCGGTCGCACGTGTCGTGATGCTCGATCCCGGCGAGACGAGCCGCGCGAACGAGTACATGCAGTACGTCGCGCCGTCACACGTCACCGATGTCAGGCGCGAAGCGCTCCGACGGACGGATGTCATCGTGGGACGCATCCGTTCGCTCCTCGGCCCCCGGGACGTGCTGTTCGTCCTCGCTCCGTCCGGACCGACGCCTCCCGTCTACCGCGAACACCTCGCGGCGATCCTCGCCTCGGGACCCGGCTACGACACGCACGGCGCATGGCTCACGTCGGCGACGACGCGTCGCGACGGCATGGTCGTCCTCTCGGACGTCGGACCGACGATCCTGCACGCGTTCGGCGTCGCGCAGCCCGACACGATGATCGGCACACCGATCTACCAACACGGACACGGCTCGAACACGCGCGCGCTGATCGACCTCGATCTCGCGTCGGGCGTGCGCGAGCACTTCGCGTCGGCGGCGTTCTGGGTCATCGCGAGCTTGATCTCGGTCCTCGCGATCCTTGCGTTCGTGGTGTTCCTCGGTCGCCGCGAACGCTTCTACATGCCGCTCGTCGCGTTCGCGTATGTCGGTCTTGCGATGTTCCCGGCGGCGCACATCATCCGCGTCATGCACTACTGGACGTGGGGTGTCATCGGGGCGCACATCGCGCTGTACTCCGTCGCCGCGGTGATCGCCGTGCTGGCGTGGCGCGTGCCCGGCCCCCGGTGGGCCGGTGCCGTCGCGCTCATGCTCCTGGCCGCGGGGCTCTTCGCGAGCGACATCGTGATGGGCGGCCCGATGCAAGTGAACGGCGTCTTCGGTCACTCGCCCCTCGTCGCCGGACGGTTCTACGGCGTTTCCAACCCCGGGTACGCGATCCTGTTCGCAGCCGCGCTCCTGGGCTTCACCGGACTTGCGGAGCTGCGCGGCCAAGACAAGCTCCCATGGTGGACGGTCCTCGTCCTGCTGCTCCTCGTCCCGATCGACGGAGCGCCGATGGCGGGTGCCGACCTCGGCGGCATCCTGGCCGGGATCCCGGCCGTCGCCGTGACGATCGCGCTCGGCCGTCGGTGGCGCATCCGCTGGCGCACGATCGTTCTCTTCGGCGTCGCCGCGGTCGTCGGCGCGCTGAGCCTGAGCTTCCTGGATCTGCTCCGACCGCCGCAGCAACGAACGCACCTCGGACGATTCGCCGCGACCATCGCGTCGGGTGATACGACCGAGATGGCGACGACCATCCACCGCAAGGCCGTCGCCGCGCTCACGTCGCTCACGGTGACGCGGTGGAC
>Ga0307469_10000240_pt1 | contig 21260 bp, 17 predicted proteins | sample atmos_gasesAM2C__FD_203084 | JGI IMG/M metagenome (GOLD analysis project Ga0307469, IMG submission 203084) | Hardwood forest soil microbial communities from Morgan-Monroe State Forest, Indiana, United States - atmos_gasesAM2C_515 | ecosystem: Environmental > Terrestrial > Soil > Temperate...
CCCGGGGGCGAAACGCCCTCCGACAAACTCCATCGTAAGACAGCGCGATGAGCGTAGAGTAAGGTGTTTGCCGAGAGGTAACACCGGAGACATTTCAATGCGCTGGCCCTTCGCGCAAAAAAGGTCCACTCTTCTCGCCTCTGACGTCAACGAAACCTCACAGTCGCCGAGCACGCGCTTCGCCTTCAAACTGTTTCGCGAGTTGGTGGCCGAAGACGGTTCCAACCTGTTTTTCTCGCCCGCGAGCGTGATGTTGTGCCTGGCGATGGTCTACGAAGTCTCGTCCGGCGAGACTCGCCAGAGCATGGCGAAAGCTCTTGAAATTGCGGGCCTCGGCCCGGTTGACGTCAAACTGGCCATCGATGCGCTCAAAGCGGTATTCCAGAGGCGCGAGCATGTCGAAATCCTGGGCGCGAACTCGCTTTGGTGCAGCGCTCATGCGCAGGTGCGCGCGGAGTGCCTTGCCAAGATCAAAGACCTCTACGACGCAGAACCCGTAAGTCTCGATTTCGCATCCCCTGACGCCGTTCCGACGATCAACGCGTGGGTCAACGAGAAAACCCAGGGTAAGATTAGTCGCATCCTCGATGTACTTCATCCTCTGGCTGCGTTAGTCGCGGTCAACGCGATTTACTTCAAGGGACGTTGGACTAAGGCGTTTCAGCGTGAGTTGACGCGAGATGGGCTGTTTACCACTGCGACCGGACAGCAGAAACAACTCCCGATGATGTGCGAGTTCGGCACCTACTTGTATTGCGAAGACAGCCACTCACAAGCAGTCGTCCTTCCTTATGACGGCGGTATGACCATGCATGTCATCCTGCCTGCCGAGCGTACGGATGTTCGGCACTTTCAAAAGCGCCTGACATCGGGCGCATGGGAGTCCTACCTTTCGCGATTCGACAACCTCCCGGGGATGATTCAGATGCCGCGATTCAAACTCGACTGGCGCGCGCCGATCGAACCCGCGCTGAAGGCCATGGGAATGGAGCGCGCTTTCGATCCCAAGCGTGCCGAGTTGGCCGGCATCCAAACCGAATATCCTCCCGTCTGGATCGACCAGGTCCTGCATCGCGCGGTCGCGGAAGTGAACGAAGAAGGTACCGAGGCAGCGGCGGCCACGATAGTTCTCGTGCGTTGTGGTTCGTCACAAAACGAACGCCGGGGGCGCGATTTCCGGATGGTTATCAATCGTCCGTTCTTGGTCGCCATCCGCGATGGTCGTACGGGAACGATCTTGTTTATGGGATGGGTGGGAGATCCGGGTAAAGCGAGTCCAAGCCTACCTGGCTCGACCAGCAAGTCTTTGGATCGGTAATCCACCTGATTCCATGGCCTTTATGGCTAAGCAAAGCTAAGGGTCCTAGTAAGGGCCGAACTACCTCAAGTTGAGGACAACTTTTGCATCTTGTGCGTGGAAGTCTGCACATCGACCGAAAAGGTTACGAAAGGTAACACTAAAGTGGTCTGCCACCATTCGTGGGGAAATGGCATCTTATCGACTAAGTGGGGATGCTGTTTTACCCGGGCAACCGGGATGTGGGGCTCGCGTGAAGTCGGTCAAACGGATCATCCGGTCGGTTCAGGCCTTTGGGCGCGAACTCACGCGCATTTCGGCCGGGCCCGGCACGGAGAGCGAGACACCTGGCATCGGAATCGCCCTGGGCGGCGGCTTTGCACGCGGCATTGCCCACATCGGTGTTCTGAAAGTCCTCGAAGAAGAAAAAATCCCAATCAGTTTCATTGCTGGCACGAGCGTAGGTTCGCTAATTGGAGCTGCCTACTGCAGCGGCGTGACGCCGGCGGAGTTGGAAGTGATCGCCAAGCGCGTGCGTTTTAAAACTTTCGCGCGCTGGACGCTCTCGCGGCACGGATTTGCCACCAACCAGCGCATGATTGGCTTCCTGAACAGCATATTGAAAGTGCGGTCGTTCGAGGAACTGCGCATCCCGCTGGCGGTGGCCGCCACCGATCTGAGCACAGGCGAAGGCGTGGTGTTTCATTCGGGTCCGCTGGTCGAGCCGGTGCGCGCGAGTTGCGCCTATCCGGGAATGTTTTTGCCGGTGAATATTCGTGGCCGCTGGCTGGTTGACGGCATGCTGGCGCACGCGGTGCCGACGCGCCCTCTGGTCGAGATGGGAGCGAAGCGCGTGCTGGCCGTGCATTTGAAGGGACGCTGGTCTCATACAAATGCCCCACGTCATCTGTTCGATGTCATCGGACAGTGTTTTGCCATCGCGCAGGATATGTGCTCGAGCCACTGGAAAGAAGCTGCCGACCTGATTATTGAGCCCGACGTGAATGGATTCGAGTACGACGCCTTTGTGCACACCGAGGCGCTGATCAAGGCGGGCGAAATGGCCACGCGCGCCGCACTGCCAACTTTGAAGAAGTGGGTCGAGGCCCACCAGCCGCTGGCCCAAGCCAAAGCGGTGCGCACGCTGGTGCAAGCGGCGACCATGCCAGCAGACTAGCCTTCAGTCGCCGGTCGTAAGCGATTCCCTCCGCCTGCGAATTCCAGAGATTTGCTCGACATTACTCTCGATATTCGTAAAGAAAGCTTTAACTGCAAAGATCGCGGAGGTTTCGCAGAGTTCGCGAAGCAAGATCCAGCGTGCCGTAGTTTTTTCTTCGCGAGCTTTGCTGGCTTCTCTTAGCGTCCTTAGCGGTTAAGAGCTTTCCGTGGAAAGCCAGAATGCTCCGCCCTTCCTCAAACTCGCGCCATCGTCTCAGTTCACGGTCAACACCAGCGTGCTGCTGTTACCGCCACTGGAGCATCCGACATCACCGGATCCGCCGCTGGGAGTATGCACGACCACGTTCACCGCTCCCGGACCAGAGATGATTCCGCTCGACAGCGTGACCTTGAGTTGCGCATCGCTGAGGACGCTGGTGCTCAGTGGCTGGCCGTTAATCAGGACCTGCGAGGCCGCCACGAAATGGCTGCCTTTCACCGTAAGCACTACGCCTTGCTGGATCTGTGAGTAGTCCATGGTGCTAGGCGAAAGCGAGCCGATGAGCGGGACCGGCCGGGCGCTGCCGCAAAACGGATTCAACGTGTTGTTGCAGCCGGGTAGAAACAGGACCGCGACCAGGAGCGCGGCAAGGGTCAGACGGGGCATGGAGATGCTCCTTAATTCGAAGAGTCTCCCGTCTAGATCGCGAGTGGTGCGGGGATGAACCTCGCTAACGGGTTGGAACCTACCAGCAGGGTCGAACACCGGTCCGAAAAAGAAGTTTCGGGGCCAGCCTGTTATTGTTTGCCTCGTCCAAATTGCTGAAAGAGCGATGGCCAGGAAATGTCGTGCGCACGACCAAGGTCGCACTCCGGAAATACGGGCAATTGACATTCCTGGTGTCGGGAAGTAGGGTGAGGCGCCTTTCCGATCGTAAATCTAGAAACACTGAAGGAGAGTGATATGCGAGTGCCCGTGGCGCTTTGTGGTGCCCTGTTGTGTGCCTGTATCGTGCCCGCGGTTTCGGCGCAAGATGCGGTCAAGGTCGATCCCAAGCATTACACCGTGGTCAGTGAAAACGATCAAGTCAGGATCCTGAAAGTGCACTACGGTCCGCACGAGAAGTCGGTGATGCACAGCCATCCGAACTCGGTCGCGGTGCCCCTTACCGACTCCACGGCGGACTTTACCCTTCCGGACGGGAAGAAGCAACAGTTGGCCATGAAGGCAGGCGAGGCGCAGTTCACTCCGGCCGGCACGCACTTGCCGGAGAATAACGGTGACAAGGGGATGGATCTGATTCTGGTCGAATTGAAGAAGTGATGGTTCGAGCCGGGCTGCACGACGAGCAGCCCGGCTTTCGGTTCGAATTACTTTGTTTCCACCTTCACCATGTTGTCATCTGGATTTCGGTCAATCAGCTTGATCAGGGGATCGATGCCCGCTTGACCAGGCAGCCCATCGACTGTCACTGTGAATTGCTCGTTCTCTTGATCTAGCTTGTGTTTCTTGAGATACAGGTAGTGTCCACCTGCATCAAGCACGCCGATATCCACCAGGTCACCTAACGGGATGAGATGTTCCTGCCCCTTCCCGTCGGCGCGATACTTTTTCGCTTCCACCGCGATCTGCACTTCATATTTTCCCTCGGGCAGCTTCGTGTACCTGGCCGAGAGCGCTCGGTTGTCGAAGATGGTGATGTTCTCGAACCAGTCTTCGTAGAGATATTGGAACTCGGGCGGTGTGACCGCGCGAAGATGGGCGACCAGGTCTGACGCCGTGGGATAGGGCGCTGCCTTGAATCCATATTCCTGGACCATCGCCGCCAGCGCTTGATTGACGCGGTCTTCGCCGATGTAGTCCTGCAGGGCATACATGACCTGACCGCCTTTGTTGTAGTGAATGTATCCCTGATTGGGTTCCACGCGATTCAGTGGCTTTTCTTCATTGTGTTCCTCGCCGCGCCCGCGCAGGTAGCGATCCAGTTGGTAGCGCAAGAATTTCTTCATCGAGTCGTCCCCGTACGTATGCTTCATGACCATCAGCGCGGAGTATTGTGCGAGGGTTTCCACGATGGCGGTAGCGCCTTCGGAATTGGCACTCACCACCTGATGTCCCCACCACTGGTGCGCCACTTCGTGCGCGGTCACGAAAAATGGCAGGTTGATCGCATCTTTCTCCTTGGGATCGACGTAAGTGATGAACCCGATGCTCTCGGAGAAGGGGATCGTGTTCGGAAAAGATTCGGCGAAGGTGGCATAGCGCGGAAATTCGATAATGCGCACTTGCCGGAACTGGAATGGGCTGAATGCCCTCGAGCAATATTCAAGCGAGGCCTTCATGCCTAGCATCATCCGGTCGAGATCAAACTCGTGTCCCGGCTGGTAGTAGATTTCCAGGTTGACGTTCTGCCAGGAATCGCGCCGGACCGTGTATCGCGCCGCGTTGATCGAGAACAGGCCCGCCATCATCGGCGCGTCCGCCTTGTAGTGAAAGAATCGGCGTCCGTTTTCGGACCACTCTTTCTGCAGATAGCCCGGCATGATCGCGATTTGGTCCGGACTGGTGCTGACGGTGCCCTCAAAATTTACCCAGTCGGCATCGGTGGCGACGTAGTTGGTTCCGCGAGCCGAGGCATCCTCAAGCTTGGGAAGGCCCGGTGACTTCTCGAGCCCGTGCCGGTGCCGGGCGCTGTCGTCGACTAACGGCACTTCCTGGGAATATCCGATGAAGGGCAAGTAGGAACTGTTCAGGAAGCTGCCATTGCGCACGATGTCGCCGTTGGGATTGGAATTAACGAATCCTGGATTGGGATAGGCCAGGGCAAAGTCGAGTGCGATGCGTGCGTGCGGCAGCAGAGGCTGCGGCAGACGGTACAGGTAGAAGCCGAGGGCGGCATCTTCGACAATCGGCGTCTGGCCGCCCTCCAGTTGTAGCGTTCGCACTTGAATGTGCGGCCGGGGAATCACCTCGACGTCCTCGGGCCAGATCGAGATCGCGATGCGGTCAATCGGCGTGTCGGTCTTGTTCTCCAGCCACTCCTTCCCGTGTAAGACCGCGAGGCGCTGCTCGGGGTAGAGTTCTGCATCCACTTGAACGTCCGTCAGCCGAGGCTGGGCAAGCGCATGGAACTGCTTGTACTTGATTTCGTACTGGGCGCGCGCATCCTCTATCTTGTGGGTCGTGAGCAGCGGGTTGAGGATGTGCGTGTTGTAGTAGATGTATCCGCCCACCAGAACGAAAAGTAATCCGGCAACGCCTAGAGCAAATTTCGAACTGGGAGAGAGCCGAGCCCGAGCCAGCCGAAGACGGTTCCTCCAACCGGTTTCCATGCCGCGCACCCACAACAGATTCGTCACAACGGCCAGCACTACTGCGCCCAGTCCCCAATAAAGCTGAAACCAGAACAACGGCGCCGCGAAATGGCCGTAACCGTTCATGTCGGAATAAATCACCGTGGGCGACTGGCCGAGGCGGTACAGGTAATCCTGAAAATTCATCTGCGGCAGCGCGATGCCCGCGATGAAATACAGCACCATCACAAAGTGGCCGACGTATTTGTGATTGACAATGGTGTGCACCAGCATCGCAATCACGCACAGAATCCAGAACGTGATCAGGCGATAGGTGAACAGACCCTTGAGATACAGCCCCAACTCAAAGTGGTGATAGCCGTGGGTGATCTGAATGAGCAGGCCGCACACCATCACCATAACAACTAGCAGAACCTGGACAAGCATCAGGGCGAGCAGTTTGCTACCGAACAGTACCCAGCCGCGCACCGGCAATGCGTCCACAATCTGGCTGACTTGTGCGTCGCGCTCTCGCCAGACCAGCTCCCCCGAACAGAAGGCAACGATCGCCAGGATAAACAGCGAGAATCCGCCCCCACCCAGTTCCAGCATGCGCCAGGTCACGGGATACACCGGAGTCGAAAATGGGCTGTTGATGCCCAGGGCGGAAATGATGTCGAGTAGAGCCCCCGCCAGCAGCAACACCACGAAGAAAACATTCTTAACGGTCTCTGCAAAGTGCAGGCTTGCCAGGGACAGCAGTTCGCGCAGCGAATCGGCCAAAGTGAAGACAGGATGAACGGTCGGCAAGGCGCGCTCGATGAATACCGGTAATTCCTCCGCGGCTTCGGGTTGCGCCTTCCGTCCTGCGTCCGTGACGTACGAAAACGAGAAACGCGCATAAGTGAACGCAAGCATTCCCGCGGCGATCGCCAGCCACAAGATGCGGTTCCACAACAGCACCCCGCTAAATGGGATGAGCTGCGAGTTGCGTTGAAATGGCGTCCAGTACTGGGTAAGATGCGCGACTGCGTTTCCCCCAAACGGGTCCACCATGTCGGCAAGCGTCGTAGTAGTGAGATCGGCCGATAGCTGGTTGGAGACGAAGTAGCCGATCAGCAGCAAAACGCTACCCGCGTAAACCGGCAACATCCTTCGTCCCAAAGCTGCAAGCGCGAAAAAGATCGCCGACGTGAGAATCAGGTTGGGAAGCACCAGCGTGAGGTAAGGCTGAAGGTAGGCGAGAAAGGTCTGCGGCCCCACGCGCGCCGCATCGAGTGATGGCATATGCGTGCCGGCCCACGCGCCCAAGCCCACGCTGGCGAAGATCACCAATTGCACGGCCAGGGCTCCCAGAAAACGTCCGCCGAGGTAGTCAAACTTGGTGATCGGAGCGGTGTAGAAAAACGCCGTCGATTTGTTGTCGATATCTTGGTAGGTGGCCTGGCCCGCGATGGCCGCAGTCACGATCAAGCCGAAGAAGCTGACGTACATGATGATCAGCAACAGGGCGAATGGCGAGGTGACCAGCACCTTCCCACCAGTTCCGAAATCCACCGAGGCATTGGATAAGCCTCCGCCCGACATCAGCACGAACAGGAATCCCAGGCCGAAGAAAACGAGAAAATACACGTAGGTGGAGATGCGGCGTAGTCGCCAGAAAAATTCAAACGCCAGTATCTTCACGACCATGGATCAGTTCACCGTCCCGGAAGCAGGCCGGTGCACATAGCCCTTGATGGTGGCGAAATAGAGGTCTTCCAGGTCAGGCGCAGCGAGTTCAAAACCTGCTTCTGGCGACTGGTCGCTGAGCACGTGAACCAGAGTCTGTCCCGCGAACAGGCGCATGGAGATGAGTTGGAAGCGCTGGCGATAGCTTTCCAGTTCGCTGTGCGCGATCGATTTTCGCCAGACTTTGCCGGAGAGCGCGGCGACCAGTTCCGTGGGATTCCCGGCCACCCGCACGCGTCCCTGGTGGATGATGGCCATCGCCTGGCAGAGGTCGCTCACATCGGAAACGATGTGGGTGGAGAGAATCACGATAATGTTCTGGCCGATGGCGCTGAGCAGATTGTGGAACCGCACACGCTCTTCGGGATCGAGGCCCGCGGTCGGCTCGTCCACAATAATCAGCCGCGGATTCCCCAGCAATGCCTGGGCGATGCCGAATCTCTGCTTCATGCCACCCGAGAAAGTGCCGAGCGCTTTGCGACGATGTTCGTAAAGGTTGGTCTGCTGCAGCAGGGAATCCACCACCTCGCGCCGCTCCTTGGCGTTCGCGATTCCCTTGAGCACGGCGAAGTGGCTCAGCAAGTCGATCGCGGACACTTTCGGATACAGCCCAAATTCCTGCGGCAGATAACCGAGCACGCGGCGGATCGCGTCTTTCTGTCGCAGGACGTCGAGTTCCCCCCAACTGCGCGCGGCCGCTGTCAGCCTCCTGCAAGGTGGCGAGCGTTCGCATGAGCGTCGATTTGCCGGCACCGTTCGGACCCAGCAGTCCGAACATGCCGAGGGGAATGCTTAGGGAAACTTCCTGCAGTGCTTGTGTGCCATTGGAATAGCGCTTGGAGAGATTTTCGATCCGTAGTTCCATGTCGACCCGGTGACTCCAGAGAAGAATTACGGGGATGAGGGGAGAAAAGTTCCTGAAGCCGGGTACCCGACGTTTCGTACTTTTCGAAACTTGGGACTCCGCGGCCTATCTCGAAATTTCCGTGGGGGCCATCACATAGACCGAGCGTTCGCCTCGGCCTGAATTCGTTTCCAGGCGCGGTCCACGTGCTTCCGCTGGGTATTGGTCTGGCCAACACACACACGCAGGGTGAAGCGGTCGTTCAATTTTGTATGGGTGAGGTACAGGTCACCCGATCGATTGAGGCGCTCCATCAGCGATTGTGTGGCGGCGTCGCCGGCCTTCAGGCGGAAGCACACAAGGTTTAACGGCGCGGGTGCGGCGAGTTCGAAACGGCTGTCTTTGCGCACCCAGCTGGCGAACTCCTGTGCGAGCGCCACGTGTTCGCGGACGTGATGCTGCAATCCTTCGACGCCATAGTGGCGCAGCACGACCCACAGCTTGAGTGCTCGGAAGCGGCGGCCTAAGGGAATCTGCCAGTCGCGGTAGTCGATGACGGCTCCGGACTCGGTGGCCTGGTTACGCAGGTATTCTGGCAGCACACTCAGCGTCTGGAGCAGGGCCTTGCGGTCGGCGACGTAGAAGACGTCGCAATCGAAGTTCGTGAACATCCACTTGTGCGGATTGAAGCAGTAGCTGTCGGCGTGCTCGACGCCCGCGTGTATGTGCCGAAACTCCGGACAGAGTGCAGCCGTGCCAGACATGGCGGCGTCGACGTGCAGCCAGATGCCGTGCTCGCGACAAATGCGCGCGATTTCAGGAACCGGGTCGATGGCGTTCGACGACGTGGTGCCAACCGTCGCGCAGACGAAGCAGGGAATCCGACCGGCGGATTTATCCTGCGTGATCTGCCGGGCGAGTTCGTCCGCGCGCATGGCGAAGTTTTCATCGGCGGCGATGGCGCGAAGGTTCGCGGCGCCCAGGCCCGCGATCTTCGCCGCCTTCTCCACCGAAGAATGTGTTTGCGTCGAGCAGTAAGCGACGAGTTTTCCGTTACATCCTTCGGCGTTGCTCACGTAGTTGGTGGCCCGCTCGCGCCCGGCGAGCAGGGCACAAAGGGAGGCGCTGGACGCTGTGTCGTGTATGACCCCACCCCCGGTCGAGGTGGAAAGAAATTTTTCCGGCAGGCCCAGCATCGGCACAAGCCAATCCAGGACGTGAGTCTCGAGTTCTGTGCAGGCGGGACTCGTTGCCCAGAGCATGCCTTGCACGCCGAGTCCGGAGGAGAGCAGGTCGCCCAGAATCGCGGGGCCCGAAGCGTTGCAGGGAAAGTAAGCGTAGAAATTCGGTGACTGCCAATGCGTGATGCCGGGAAGAATGACCTTTTCGACATCGGCCAGGATGGCATCAAAGGCCTCGCCCTTGCGGGGCGCAGCCGTCGGGAGTGAGGCGCGCACCTGCCCGGGCTTGGCCTGAGAGAGTACAGGGAGGGACTCGATCTTGTTGTAGTAATCTGCGATCCAGTCAACGACGGCGTGACCGTGGCGCCGGAATTCTTCGGGCGTCATGTGGTGGGACTCTTCCGAAGTCATATGCGGTGATGTCTTGTCATCCAAGACTCTATCCTTCGCCAAAACTTTCTCCTTAAATTGTCATCCTGAGCGTAGCGAAGGATCTGCTTTTCTGCCGCGATCGAGAGCAAAGCAGACTTCTCGCTCGAATTGACAAAAGTCTCACTAAGCCACGCGGTTCACTCAGACTTCAACTGAGTCGACCATAGTACATGCGGGTCACGTAATCCATGCTCACGCGTCCGCCTTCACCGTATGCATCGAAAATCCGCCGTAGTTCTTTCAGCATGGGCTCGTATTTGGAATGTCCCTGCATCGGCGCGTACGACGACGAAAGCAGCCGTCCTTCCAGTTGCGCGTAGTCGAACTCCTGGCGCATATCAAAGGCACGTTGTGCAAACACCGCTGGCGCGAAGAATTCGCCGATGTTGTCGGTGGTGTGCTCGTGGCGGACTTGCTCGTAGTCGGTGCCGAAGTTCCGCAGCAACTCTTCGTAAGCACGCAGGAAGGGCGTGGTTTCGGTGCAGCGTTCGTTCCAGATCAGCACGGCCCAGCCACGCGGCTTGAGAATGCGGACGAATTCTTTGCGTGCTTTGGGTAGATCGAACCAGTGCGCGGCCTGCGCGGCGGTCGCGAAATCGACGAAGCGATCCGCGAGTGTAGTCGCTTCGGCGGTCCCGGCGACGCTGGTGAATCGGTGTTGCCCGTCCAGCAAGCGCTCCGCGGCTTCGCGCATTTCGCGGTTCGGTTCCACGCCGATCACGACGTTGCCATTCTCGAGCAGCATGCGAGTGAAGATTCCCGTGCCGCACGCAATGTCAGCGACAACGGACGAAGGCCTGAGGTCACATTCCGTGCGTAGAGTGTCGAGCACGTGCGGGGGGTAGCGGGGACGGTAGCGGATGTAGTTCTCGACGCGGTCGGAGAAGCGAAGAGTCGAATTGGGCTGAGCCATTTTTTCAGTTTATCCGAATGTGCCCAAGTGCTCGACCGGTTACTGCACGCGACTTGCTAAACTATCTCGAACCATGCGCCTCGTCATCAAAGTTGGAACCAGTCTCATCGCCCCGGGAGGGCGGATCGATACCGAACGGATGCGCGCCCTCGTCGATCAACTGGACCTGTCACGCCACGAGTACCTGATAGTGAGTTCGGGCGCCATCGCTTCGGGCATGTCGAATCTAAAGCTCGGCGACCGCCCAACCAGCGTACCTCGGATGCAGGCCTGTGCGGCGGTAGGCCAGAGCCTGCTCATGCACACCTACGAGCAACTCTTCTTCGGCAAAAAGGTGGTCGCGCAACTGCTGCTCTCGAGCGACGACTTCACCTCGCCGATCCGCTACAAGAATCTTCAGAATGCCTTGCATGAACTGGTGAAGCTGGGCGTGGTGCCGATCGTCAATGAGAACGACAGCGTCTCGGTGCGCGAGTTGATCGGCGCGTTCGGAGACAATGACGAACTCAGCGCGCTTCTCGCCACTGCCGTAAGAGCGGACTGGCTCCTGCTGCTTACCGATGTCGACGGATTCTATGTTCGCAACGGCCGCAAGACTCCCAAGCTGATGCGCACGGTGCGCAAGCTGACCCCCGCGATGGAAGACTTGTGCAACGGCAAGGGCAAACTGGGCACCGGCGGCATGCGTTCCAAGCTGAGAGCGGCCAAGGCCGCCAGCGAAGCCGGCGTACACGTGGCCATTGTGAACGGACGGCATCCCCACGCCATCGCGTGGGCGGTCGCGCGGAAGATCGGAACCTATTTCCCCGCGCAGAAGGCCGGACGGTAAGTGGCCACCAGCGTGAATCCCGCCCTGTCGACGCGTCAGAAACTGGAGCAAGCGCACCACTCTGCTTCACGAGTTGGCGAACTTTCCACCGTCCAGAAAAACGGGATGCTCATTGCGATGGCCAAGGCGGTCGAAGGGGAAACACGCAGCATCCTTTCCGCGAACGAGCACGACCTGGAGACGAGCGCGGTCGAAGGGGCCATGCGCGACCGGTTGATGCTGACGCCGGAGCGTATTGCTGCCATGGCTGCCGGCGTGCGCGAAGTCGCCGTGCTGCCCGATCCCGTGGGAGAAACGATCACCGAGTGGCAGCGTCCCAACGGCCTCCTCATTCGCAAGGTGCGCGTTCCGCTGGGCGTGATTGGAATCATTTACGAATCGCGCCCCAATGTGACCGTCGACACCGTCGCGCTGGCGATCAAAACCGGCAACGCCGTCGTGCTCCGAGGTGGTAAGGAGGCCATGCACAGCAACCAGCGCCTGGTGGAGATTCTGAGCGCAGCGCCCGGCCTGCCGCCGGGAGCGATTCAGTTGCTGGATTCGACGACCCGCAACTCGGTGCGGGAGTTGATCCAGGGACGCGGCTTGGTCGACGTCATCATCCCTCGTGGCGGGGCAAGTCTCATCAATTTTGTGGTCGAGAATTCCATCGTGCCGGTAATCGAGACCGGGGCAGGGAACTGCCACATCTTTGTGGACGAGTCCGCCGACTTCGATATGGCGGATCGAATTGTGATTAACGCGAAGACCCAGCGGCCCTCGGTATGCAACGCGGCCGAGAAACTGGTCATCCACGCTGCGATTGCGGCGACTTACCTTCCTCGAATTACCAAAAAGCTGAGCGACGCGGGAGTGGAACTGCGGGGCGATGATGCTGCGCGCCGCGCGGCGACCTCGCTTGAGATCACCGCCGCAACCGAAGACGACTGGAGCGAAGAATATCTGCGCCTGTGCATGGCCATCCGGGTTGTGTCCGGAGTCGAGGAAGCCATCGCGCACATAAACCGCTACTCCACCAAAAATTCGGAAGCCATCGTGACCGCGAATGAAGCCCATGCGCGACGCTTTTTGCGCGCGGTCGATTCGGCGACCGTGTACTGGAACGCATCCACCCGCTTTTCCGACGGCGGGGAATTCGGTTTTGGTGCCGAGATGGGGATCAGCACGCAGAAGCTGCACTGTCGCGGACCCTTTGCGCTGGCGGAACTCACCTCATCAAAGTACGAGATCGTCGGCAGCGGGCAGGTTCGAGACTAGGCATTCGCGGTGGACGGGCGCCCTCGCCCGTCGCTCCACCGGCATGAATGTTGTGAATGCATTGCAGAGAATGTCGCGTTCCCGTTCGCGGTACAATCCCTAGTTTGTTGCAAGGACTAATGTGAAAGGCGTGATTTCCGAATCAACCCGGCACTTTCTTCGTCCTGGAGAGACTGCACCCGACTTCGACCTGCCGGCTCTGGTTGCAGGTGTGAAGAAGCGTTTTCACTTGCGCGAGCAACTCGAAAAAAGCGCCGTGGTGCTGGCGTTTTACCCTCTGAATTGGCAGATGGTGAGTGGGCGTCAGTTGGCGGAATATCAGGCCGAGCGGAACAAACTCGCCCCCGGCGCAGAAGTCGCGGCTGTAAGCGTCGACTCGATCATGAATACCACCGTATGGGAAAGAGAGATCGGGCCGCTGGAGTATCCGCTGTGCAGCGATTTCTGGCCGCACGGCGAAGTGAGCCGCAATTACGGAGTATTCCGCGACCACGATCAGATGGCCGGCACCAGCCAACGCGCCGTGTTTGTAATCGATCGCAGCAGAAAGATCGTCTTCAGCAAGATTTACGGGTTGCAGGACCTTCCGCCGCTTCCGGAAACGCTGGAGGCGCTGCGAAAACTTTGATCACACGCGCGCTTCGTCCAAAATCCAACCGGGCAGCCGATCCCCTATCGATTCCTCCTTCTGGAGCCCAATGAAAGTCTTTGCGGCCGGCCTTCTGGCGTGCGTTCTTTTCCTGTTCCATCCCCGCGGCGCAAGCTCCCCGGCGGATGGTGCAAAGGCGGACGCCTCGCTATTCGGTTTCCGCGACGCAGCGCAGGAGACAAAAATCGAGTTCCGCTTCCTGGCCGTGCCCGACGCAAAGCTGGCGGAAGATCATTTGCGCATTCTCACACGCGCCCCCCACATCGCTGGCTCCCCCGAGGACAAAGCCACCGCCGACTACGTCGCCTCCAAGTTCCGCGAGGCCGGGCTCGACACCGAGATCGTCGAATACCGCGTGTGGTTCAATTACCCCGCCGAAATCAGCGTGGAGGCCACCGCTCCCGCGAATGTTTCCATGCACGGGCCCTCGCGCGAGCACGTCGATGGCGACCCTTTCCAGGACGATCCGCGGGTGGTGACCCCCTACAACGGCATGTCGCCCTCCGCCGATGTAGAGGCCGAAGTGGTGTACGCCAATTACGGATCGCCGGAAGACTTTCAGAAACTCGCGCAGATGAAAGTCGACGTGCGCGGAAAAATCGTGCTGGTCCGTTACGGCCAGAATTTTCGTGGCGTGAAGGTGTTTGTGGCGCAGGAACACGGTGCCGCCGGCGTGATCATTTATTCCGATCCCGCCGATGACGGCTGGAAGCGGGGTGACAAGTATCCGCAAGGCCCGTGGCGGCCCGATACCGGAGCACAACGCGGCTCGGTGGGGTACATGTTTCAGTTTCCGGGAGACCCGACAACCCCGGGTGTGGCTTCTGTCCCATCGCTAGCCGACTCCAAACGAATTCCCGTCGAGCAGTCGGAGCAGCTGCCGAAAATTCCATCCACCCCGCTTTCGTACGGAGACATCTGGCCTGTGCTCGAACATCTGGGCGGCCCCGAGTCGCCGCGTGAATGGCAAGGTTCTTTGCCTTTCACGTACCACGTCGGACCCGGCCCCGTGAAGGTCAAGCTCCATGTGAAGCAGGACTACCAGTTCCGCACCATCTGGGATGTGATCGGAAAAGTGCGCGGCAGCGATCTGCCCGACGAGTGGGTGGTTGCGGGCAACCACCGCGACGCCTGGGTCTACGGGGCGGTCGATCCCAACAGCGGCACTGCCGCCATGCTCGAAGCAGTTCACGGAGTGGGCGAGTTGCTAAAGTCCGGCTGGAAGCCCAAGCGCACCCTGGTGTTCGGAAGCTGGGACGCGGAAGAGGAAGGCTTGATCGGCTCGACCGAGTGGGGCGAACAGCACGCTGACGATCTCGCGCAAGCCGCGGCTTACTTGAACATGGATGTGGCGGTATCCGGCCCGAAGTTTGGCGCCTCCGCCGTGCCGAGCCTGAAAGAATTCCTGCGCGACGTCACCAAGTCGGTGCCCAGCCCGCAAGGCGGATCGGTGTACGAGGTCTGGCGCAGAGCGACCCAGTCGGGAAGCGAGCCATTCAACCCGCAGGAAACGTCGGGCAGCACGTTTCGTCCGCCGGCCGCGCAGGCCCACTCAGATGTTTCGGTGGGCGACTTAGGGAGCGGTTCCGACTACACAGTTTTTCTGCAGCATCTGGGAGTGCCGTCCACCGATGTCGGATCAACCGGCTCTTACGGCGTGTATCACTCCGCCTTCGACAACTTCAATTGGTTCAAAAAATTCGGAGATCCGAATTTTGCTTACGAGCAGCAGATGGCGCGCGTCTACGGCCTGGAAGCGGTGCGCATGGCGAGCGCTGACGTGCTGCCTTTCAATTACGAAGAGTACGGCAAGGAAATTCTGGTCTACATCGACGGAGCTAAGAAGAGGGCAGAAGGCAAGTTCGGTGCGCAGGCGCCGAATTTCTCTCCAGCGGCGGAAGCCGCCAAGCACTTCGAGGAAGCCGGAACCAAGATCCTGGGCAAGCAGCGGAAGCCCCCCGAAGACCCGGCCAAACTGAATCATGCGCTGCGCGATGCCGAGCGCGCGCTGCTTCTTCCCGAGGGCTTGCCCAACCGTCCGTGGTACAAGCACGCCATCTTCGCGCCCGGCCAATACACCGGATATGCCGCCGTCGTCATCCCCGGCGTTAACGAAGCGATTGATGCGGGTGACCTGGAACGGACTCGTCGTCAGATCGCTGCGCTGGCCTCCGCACTGCAGCGAGCCACATATAGTTTGGAAAATTACCACTAAGATTCTGCAATAGTTTGCACATGCGAGATTGTCTGTAGAACCTTCAGCCAATTTGAGTTAAACTGCGTTCACGGTGTCGGCTGGGGTAGGTGGCGGTGCAGTCTCTCCGGTTCTGATCTCCCCGTTCTAACGGAACGACTACCCTTCCAGTCCTCGCGCTCTTACGCGTGTGCCCGCACCGACGGCCCAATGCCTTTGGCACGCATCATCACGAAGTCTGCAGACGACTCCCTGGAGCTTTCCATGCAGTTGCGTTCGCGTGGATTCCGGGTCGAGACCGTCGCTCCCGATCAAATTCCCACGAGCCCCGCTGACCTCGAAGTGCGCCTCGAAGAGTGCATGCCCGAGGACGTGTTGACCAAGGCTGCCGTTGTGAAGGAAAGCGAAGACCTGTGGGTGTTCGTAGCGCCCGGTGCGTTGGATGAGAGATCGCGGCCGATGCGGGTGATCCCCTTGGTGCCGCAAGTGGTCGAAATGCGCAGTCCGGAGTGCATCGCCGCACAAGTGGCAGCGATCAAGCCGACGCTGGAAGTCTCGGTGGTTGAAGTGAAGGGGTCGGTTCTGGAGCCGGAGGATGATCCGATCCTGTCGGAGTTGGCGGCGCGCGAGACGTTGATTGCAGATTCCGATCCCGTCGTCCAGAAGGTGCAAGCCCTTCCCGCACCGGTTGAAGTGACCACGCCGGTCGTGACAGAGAAACCTGCGGCCGTGCCGGTCCCCATCAAGGCAAAGCCTGCATCCGTCCCCCCTACACGTTCACTGGAACGCATCAAGCGGATTGTTGTGACCCGGCCGGTGATCCCGCAAATCCCGATCGTGCCGGAGCGAGTCGAGCCCAAGCTCATTCTGCAACCGGCGGTGGTGGCCGCCACTGCGAAACCCCGCGTCCTGAGAAAGTCTTACAAAGTAGCCTTTCAGTCGGGCCCAAAATTCTGGCGCACGGCTTCGGTTACGCTCGCCCTCCTCGTGCTCGCTGGACTTCTGGCAACCGTGGTCGCCGTGCGTCCGCCGCTGCCCGCTGCCAAGACGGGGACAGGCAATGGACATCCGGCAACGTTTTTACCGGCCGCCCAGGCATCGTCAACGGCGAATTCCACCGGCCACGCCACCGCCCCGGTTCCCAACTCCACGCATGTGCCGAAAGCGATTCAGCGGAAAACCGCTGCAAGCAGCGCCGACTCGCAGAATCAGCGGGACGCCGCACCCCGTCGCCGCACGGCCTCCGACGACGGCATTATCGCCGAGGACACCGTCACCTTCTACGACCGCAAGCCCGCGCCCCGCGCAGCGAAACTGCCGCCCGCCTCGGACCCCAAGCGCTACTCCGACGCTAACTGATCTCTTACTGAGCGCGAGAATTTAACGCCCGGTCCACGGAGAAGGCTCCGCTGCCTCGCGCCATCAGCACAATCGCAATGGCGATCACGAGCAGGTGATACTCGAAGCCCTCGCCCTTCTGCTGCCCGCTCCAGTTCATGAAGAATCCAACCTTCGCGTGAACCAACAGGATGGCGACCAGCATGTTGGTGGCGATCCCCAGGGCGGCGATGCGGCTCAGAGCGCCCACGATGAGGCCCAGTCCTCCCAGAAACTCTGCGCAGATGGCCAGGAAAGCGAAGGGGACAGGAATGTGCATCATGTTCGTGAAGAATCCCATGGTCCCGGAGAAGCCATAGCCTCCGAACCAGCCCAGCGCTTTTTGCGCGCCATGCGCAAAGAAAACAGTGCCCAGCGCTAGGCGCAGCAGGGTCAAGGTCCAGTCGTCAGTAGTTGCCAGCAGTTTGCGGAACATCGAATCCTCCTCGACATCTCAGTTGAAATACCGTGCGTCGACCCAACTCGCCGGGGCCCCGTGTGCTCGTAGATCGCTTGACTAGTCACGCAGTTGAATAAAAGTTTTTTATTCGAGATGCTTCCGGATTTTTCCCAGGGTGGAGATCAGTGCCCGAACCTCAGCGGATGGAAGAGGCTCCATCGAACTCACCCCCGCGGCCGCCAGGGGTTGGTCGAGTTCCGCCAGCAGGCGCAATCCGCGCTCGGTGATCCAGCAGAGCACCTGCCGCCGATCCTCGGGACAGCGTTCGCGCCGCACCAGGTGCTTGGCCTCCAGTTTGTCGAGCAACCGCGTGACCCCCGGCGCCCTCTCGATCATGCGGTCCGCGATGTCCAGGGTGGGCGTGCCCGTCTTCCCCGCGCCCCGCAGAATGCGGAGCACGTTGTACTGCTGCAGCGAAATTCCGCGCGGCTCGACCAATTGGGAAAAGCGCCGGCGCAACACGTCGCTGGTGCGATAGAGCGCGAGAATGGCTTCCTGGGCAGGCGAATCGAACGGCTTCGACTGCCGGATCTCCGCTTGTAAACCCTTGGCTTTCTGCGGGTGCCTAACCATGAGCAAATAGATGACGCGTCAATTAATGTCGATTCATGGTTTTTGGGAAACACGCACGGGCCCGGCAAATTGTTTTAGCGGGAAGGGCACGGCTTCAGTCGTGCCGCACCAAAGCCGAAAAGATGGTTTCAGCCACTGAGGTTTTGCTTGGACGGCCGAATCGTGAAGGTTGACCGCTCCCGCAACCCGCCCGTATGATGACCGGACTTTCACGACCCTTGCTCCGATCCGGAAGACCAGCATGCCCGCGGACATCGAGATCCTCCCATGATGGCTGCCAACGCTATCCAGCAGCTCTTGCTGACCATCCCGGCCGCCGCCACTGCGACGTTCCTGGCTCTGTTTCCGATCGTCAACCCGTTTGGAGGAATCCCGCTCTTCTTCTCCCTGACCTCAGGATTCACGCCGAAAGACCGATACCGCGCCGCGCTCAAAACCGGCTTCTACGTCTTCCTGATCCTGGTGACGTTCATGTTTTTCGGTCGCTTCGTCCTGAACTTTTTCGGCATCTCGCTTCCCGTCCTTCAAATTGCCGGCGGACTGATCGTGGCCAACACTGCGTGGGGAATGGTCACGGGCGGCAACCGCATCACGCCCGCGGAGAGCGACGAAGCCACCACCAAGGAAGACATCTCGCTGACGCCCATGGCGATGCCCATGCTCTCCGGACCGGGATCGATCGGCGTGGTGATGGGCCTCGCCGCCCACGTGGATAGCATGACCGCCTACCTCGGAATGGTGATCGGCATCGCGGCCCTGGCGGTAACCGTGTATCTATTCCTGCGCCTGGGAGGCCCGCTGGTAGATCGTCTTGGCCCCGGCACCGTGGGCGCAATCAGCCGAATCTTCGGCTTCCTGATTCTCGCGATCGCTGTGCAACTGGTGTGGGATGGGGTGGCGGAGTTTAAATAGGTCTGAATGTGAAAGACTTGATGCGCTGCGTGCACCTGCTCGAACGCCCCGTCGACTCGTTCCGAGAGCTATTCCAACCATGAAACCTGCCGAAGCATAGCAACATGATCAAAAGCAGGGCCTTCAGGCTCAAGCTAGGCTGAGTTTCAGCTTTCCAAGACAGACGCGTTTCTCGGCGAATCACGAAGGAAGGGCGCGACTTTAGTGGTGCCGCCTTAAGCTCGCGATGTTTGAACAGTTACCCATTCGTCAGGGTCCAAGGGAAAACAAAACCGCGATCCGCCGGGATTGCTTCCGAATAGCCGACCACTCACCGGAACTCGGAAATTAAGCTCGATTTCGCTTGTCAATGAGTGCGTTGGCACGAAGTCGTCATTCGACAATCACCCTGCTTCTTCCGTTGACAATCGATAGTCGAGTGTCTACCATCATTTCCAGGTTGAGGGTAGAACGTCTTCTATGGCGAAACAAACGCAGCAACGGGCCGGGCTCCTCCAGGGAACGCTGGACATGCTCATCTTGAGGACGCTTCTCTATGGACCTGCTCACGGTCACCAGATTGGGAAGCACATTCAGAGGACTACGAATGAATTCCTGCAGATGCAGCACGGCTCGCTTTATCCCGCGCTGCATCGCCTCGAGCGAAGAGGGTGGGTGGTCTCCAAATGGGAGACTGCGCCGGACCGTAATCGCGAATTCAAATACTACCGGTTGACTGAGAAAGGCCGGAAGCAACTGCTGGCCGAAGAATCGCACTGGAAGAAGATGGCCGAGGCTGTCGCGCGCGTCATGTGGCCCGCCGCCGAGGAGAGCTGACGTGAACTGGTGGCAGATCAAGAAGAGAGGTGCAGACTTGGAGCGGGAGCTGCGCTCCGACCTGGAATTGGAGGAAGAAGAGCAACGGGAGGGTGGCATTTCGGAAGAAGAGGCTCCCCACGCGGCCTTGCGCGCCTTTGGCAATCCCACTCTCATACGTGAGCAAACTCTTGCCGTCTGGTCGTGGAACTGGATTGAATCCCTCGTTCGTGATGTGCGCTTTAGCCTGCGCACGCTTCGTCGTAGCCCTGGCTTTACCGTCATCGCGGTTGTGGTGATGGCGCTGGGGATTGGCGCAAACGTGGCGCTGTTCACGGTGGTGCGCGGCGTTTTGCTCAAGCCGTTGCCGTTCCATGATCCCGACAGCCTCATGATGCTCTACGAGGCAGGTCTACAGGACGACGACACGCCCCGCTTCAATCCGGTCGCCGGCGGCATGTACGCCGAATGGACAGAGCAGAACCGCAGCTACAGCAGCCTCGCGCTAGCGCGAGGAATTCGGGTGGGGCTTTCTGGTTCGGGAGGACAATTACCGGAAAAGCTGAACAGTGCCTTAATTTCGTGGGACCTGCTCCGCACGTTGGGTGTGCAGCCCGCTCTAGGCCGCGATTTTGCGCAGAGCGATGACAACCCCGCGGCAAACGGCACGGTGTTGCTGAGCTGGGGCCTGTGGAAGCGTCGCTTCGGCGGCGGTGATCCTGCGATCCTGAACACGACGATTGATCTGGATGCCATGCGGTACACCGTAATCGGCGTGATGCCTGCCTGGTTCGATTTTCCAGATCCGTCCACGCAACTATGGACTCCGGTTTACCACGACATGCCCGAAGCGACGGTGACCTCGTTCAGCAATCATCTGTTTCGTGTTGTAGGGCGGCTGAAGCCGGGAGTCAGCGCGTCGCAAGGCGCCGCCGATCTGAGCATCATCTCCCGGCGCGTCCACAACGCGCACCTCGATAACCCATTCGTATTTCGAAGGGCCAGCAGCCGTCCGCTGCTGGATCACATCGTAGGCGACTTCAAGAAGCCGCTTTATGTGCTGTTGGAGGCGACCTGCTGCCTGCTGCTGATCGCCTGCCTCAATGTGGCGAATCTGCTGGTGGCGCGCGCGGAGGCACGACGCAACGAATTGGCCATCCGCACGGCACTGGGCGGAAGCTGGCTGCGCCTGATGCGCGAGCGGATGATGGAGTGCTTAATGCTTTCGGCAGCCGGCGGCGTGCTGGGACTCTTGCTGGCGTTCGCCGCCCTTGCATGGCTGACGCAAACTCGCCACGACATGAGCCGCGTGGAATCGATCCACATCGACGGCGTGGTGGCGGCGTTCACGGTCGGCGTTATCG
>Ga0307469_10000241_pt1 | contig 21236 bp, 21 predicted proteins | sample atmos_gasesAM2C__FD_203084 | JGI IMG/M metagenome (GOLD analysis project Ga0307469, IMG submission 203084) | Hardwood forest soil microbial communities from Morgan-Monroe State Forest, Indiana, United States - atmos_gasesAM2C_515 | ecosystem: Environmental > Terrestrial > Soil > Temperate...
CCGCTGGCACCGCTGGTTTGATGAACACGCGGCGCGGCCCTGGATCTTCCCTGCGACGTGGCGGGCGCGGGCACGGTCCGAAAACTGCTTCTGCACATCTTTGCCACCGAACTCTTCTTCGCCAGTCGCGTCCTCGACCTGCCAAAGGTCGACTACGAGAATCTTCCGCACCAGACCTGGGGCGAACTATTTGCGATCGGGGCAGAGGCGCACCGAAAATTCCAGCAATTCCTCGCGCAGGCGACACCCGAAGAGTGGACGACCCTGGTCTCTCTCGGTTTGCGTGATTTCAAGGCCAGCAAACGCAAGATGGTCGCGCAAGCCGTGCTGCACAGCGTGCATCATCGCGGACAACTCGCCACGTTTCTGCGGCAGCAGGGATTCAAGCAAGATTGGACGCATGACTTCATCGCGAGCCAAGCCATGCTTTGACAGAAACTACAGCTTCAGCCCCTTCAGGTAATTGCGGAATTGCTCGCCCAGTTCCCCGCGCTTCAGTGCAAGCTCAACCGTGGCTTTCAGGAAGCCAAGCTTGTCGCCGGCATCGTAGCGCCGGCCTTCGTAGACGTAGGCGTAGATGCGTTGTTCCTTAAGCAAAGCCTTCAGGCCGTCGGTCAGCTGCATTTCTCCGCTGGCCCCATGAGGCGTGTCGGCAAGGATTTCAAAAATCCGAGGAGTAAGGATGTATCGGCCGATGATGGCAAGATTGGATGGCGCATCTTCCGGCTTCGGTTTTTCGACCATATTGTTGATTTCGAATAACCGGCCTCCGAACCGATCATCAGCCGGTTTCACATCCAACACGCCGTATGCCGAGATGCCCGGTCCTTCCACCACTTGCGTTGCCACCACCGAGCATTGAGTTTCTTCGAATACCCGCATCATCTGTTTTAAGCAGGGCACTTCGGCGTCGATGACGTCGTCGGCCAACAGTACCGCGAACGCTTCCTGCCCAACCAACTCGCGCGCCATGAGCACGGCATGCCCAAGTCCGAGAGCCTCTTTCTGACGCACATACGCGATATGGATCATGTCCGATATCGAATGCACAATCTTCAGAAGGTCGGTCTTTTTGCGCTCCTCGAGCATTTTCTCGAGCTCGTAGCTGACGTCGAAATGGTCTTCGATGGATTGCTTGCCGCGGCCGGTCACGATGATGATCTGGTCGCAGCCCGCCGCCAGCGCTTCCTCCACTCCGTACTGAATGATGGGCTTGTCGACAATGGGTAGCATTTCCTTGGGCTGGGCCTTCGTGGCGGGCAGAAAGCGCGTGCCCAATCCGGCGGCGGGGAAGACGGCCTTGCGAACTGTCATCGGCATAGGATTGCTCTCTCGGCTGGCGAATCCTCAAGCATAACGAGGACCCATCTGCATCCGTTACCAGGGCACATAGCGGCGTAAGGCACTGACCACAATAGCAGGAGAGGAAGCGTTCCGCGAACTGCCCGACTACCCGGTTTGTGTCTGGGAATTCCTGTACCAAACGAAACTGCTACCGCGGAAGATGGCGGTTTTGCAAATCATGGTTCCGCGCTGGACGGGCGAGACGCCCGTCCCTCCACTGACGGGATACGCGAGTTCAGCGGGCCTTCAGAGACCCCATATCGATCACAAAGCGATAGCGGACATCGCTTTTCAGCACTCGTTCGTAGGCTTCGTTGACTTTCTGAATCGGGACGATTTCGATGTCGCTGACAATCTTGTGTTGGCCACAGAACTCGAGCATCTCCTGCGTCTCGTGAAGGCCGCCAATCGCTGAACCGGCCAGACTTCGGCGGCCCATCGCCAGGACACCCGCCTTGACTGGGTTCTCCTTCTCTGGAAGTCCGACGACAACCATCGAGCCATCGACCTTGAGAAGTTTCAGATAGTCGTTCCAATTGATGTCAGCCGAGACCGTGTTGAGGATGAGGTCGAAGTGGCGCTCGAGCTTCGTGAACGTCTCCGGGTCAGAAGTCGCGTAGTAGTGATCGGCTCCCAGGCGCTCCCCGTCCGCTTGCTTGCTAAGCGATTGGCTGAGTACGGTCACTTCCGCCCCCAGGGCATGAGCCAGTTTCACACCCATGTGCCCAAGCCCGCCCATGCCGACGATGGCGACTTTCTTCCCGGGTCCGGCATTCCAGTGCTTGAGTGGCGAGTAGAGCGTGATGCCCGCGCACAGTAGCGGCGCGCTTGCGTCCAACGCAAGTCCATCGGGGATGCGGAGGACGTAATTTTCGTCGACCACGATTTTTTCGGAGTACCCGCCGTAGGTGGGCGTCTCGTCTTTCTCGCGCCCGTTGTACGTCCACGAGGTCCGCACCGCACAGTACTGTTCCTGGCCGCGACGACATTCCGGACAAGTGCGGCACGAATCGACAAAACAGCCGACGCCTACCCGGTCGCCAACTTTGAACTTGGTGACGTTGCCGCCCACCCCTTTCACGACACCGGTGATTTCGTGGCCCGGCACCATCGGGAAAATGGCATCGCCCCACTCGTCGCGAGCCTGATGGATATCGGAATGGCAAATGCCGCAGTATTGAATATCGATGAGAACATCGTGCTCGCGAGGCTCGCGTCTCTCAAAGGAAAACGGCGCCAGCCTTGCCTTCGCAGTTAATGCGGCGTAGCCACGGATGCTTCCACCTGAAGATGTCGAACGGGCAGATTCTTCGCTACCAACAACTGCTTCCTTCACGCTCACGAGTGCCTCCAGCAAAAACGATCATTCAAACTTAGATGTCGGTTGCGGTATCGGGGCTTCAACCGTCGCGGGAATTTCACGCTACGGCGCTGGGAGTGCCTGCCAATTCTTCCAGCAGCGTCTTTAGATTGGTGAGCACTTCCTCAACCGCGGTTGCCTTTTGCAGGAATTTTAGCGTTCCGTCGGGACTGAACTGTGTGCCGCGCTGCGACGCAACGAAGCGGGCCAGCCGTTCGGGATCGACGGTGGCGGTCTGCCGGAACTTGATGCTGATCTGATCGCGTTTGCGCTCGATGGCGTTCACGCCCACGCGGACCGCAACCAGTTTCAGTTCGGCGTAGTCCAGCAAGTTGCGTACCGCCAGCGGTGGCTCTCCATAGCGGTCGATGAGTTCGGCGCGGACGTCGTGCAGTTGCGCCTCGCGCTCCACTCCGGCAACACGCTTGTACATCCTCAAACGCTGATTCTCTTCGGGAATGTAGTCGGCCGGGATGCGGATGTTGAGGCCCAGGTTGAGCTGGGTCGCGATCTCTTCTTCCGGCATTTCACCCTTCAACTCGCGGACCGCTCGATCGAGCATTTGCGTGTAGAGCTCGAAGCCCACCGCCTCGATGTGCCCGCTCTGCTCGCCTCCCAGCATGTTGCCCGCGCCACGCAGTTCCAGATCGAGCGCCGCGATTTTGAAGCCGGCGCCCAAGTCGGAAAATTCCTTAAGGGCCGCCAGCCTTCGACGGGCGATCGGCGTCAGCTCAATTTCCGAAGGCAACAAGAGGTACGCGTACGCCCGGCGATCGGAGCGTCCGACCCGGCCGCGTAACTGGTAAAGCTCTGAGAGGCCAAGCCGCTCCGCGCGGTTGATCAGGATCGTATTACATCGCGGGATGTCGAGCCCGTTCTCGATGATCGTGGTCGCGACCAGGATGTCCGCCTCGTGATGCATAAATTTCAGCATCACCTTCTCGAGTTCACTCTCCGACATCTGGCCATGACCAACCACGATGCGCGCATTGGGGACAAGCGTTTGCAGTTTCGCCGCAATCTCCCAAATGCTTTCCACGCGGTTATGCACGAAGTACACCTGCCCGCCGCGTTCCAGCTCCTGCTCCAGGGCGGACTGAATAAGCTTCTCATCCCAACTGGCGACGACGGTCTGAATCGCCATGCGATCTTTCGGGGGCGTTTCAATGACACTCATATCGCGCAGGCCGACCAGCGACATGTGCAGCGTTCGGGGAATTGGCGTGGCCGACATGGTGAGCACATCGACCTGTTTGCGCATCTGTTTGAGGCGCTCTTTGTGGCGAACTCCGAATCGCTGTTCTTCGTCGACGATCAGCAACCCGAGATCTGAAAATTTCAGGTCCTTCGACAGAATCCGGTGGGTGCCGATGAGGATGTCGATCTTACCGGCCTCTGCCTTTTGCAGAATTTCTTTCTGCTGTTTCGGCGAGCGGAACCGGCTGATCATCTCGACGGTCACGGGAAAAGCCGCGAAGCGCTGCTTGAAGGTCTCATAGTGCTGGAACGCCAGAACGGTGGTCGGCGCGAGCACCGCCACCTGCTTGTTGTCACTGATCGCCTTGAAAGCCGCGCGCATGGCGACCTCGGTCTTGCCGTATCCCACGTCGCCGCACAGCAGGCGGTCCATGGGGCGGCCCGACTCCATGTCGTTTTTGACGTCGACGATGGCTTGCGCCTGATCTTCGGTTTCCGTGAACTCGAAAGCGTCCTCGAATTCCTTCATCCACTCGGTGTCGGCGGGGAAGGCGTGGCCTTGCGCCATCTGCCGCTGTGCGTAAAGTTTCAGGAGCTCGTCGGCCATGTCCTTCATGGCCTTGCGCACGCGCGCCTTGGTCTTCGCCCAAGTCTGCGTGCCCAGGTGGCTGAGCACCGGCTTCGCGCCTTCGGCCGAGCGGTACTTCTGGATTAGGTCCAGCCGCGTCAGGGGAACGTAGAGCCGCGACGCTTCGGCGAACTCGAGCAGCATGAATTCTGCCGGGCCGTCTCCTTGATTGAGTTCCTTGAGTCCGTGGTACTGCGCGATGCCGTGTTCCACGTGCACCACATAGTCCCCGACTTGCAGGTCACGAAAATCCGACAGGAATGCCGAGACTTTCGATTTCTGGCGCTGCGGCCGTGACGCCACCAGTTCCGATTCGTCAAACAGGTCCCGTGCGCCAAAAAGGGCGAGATTGGCGTCTGAAAAAATCGCGCCGTCGGGGATGTAGGCCTTCACCAGGGTGGTGGTGAGAACATCACTGGAGAAATAAGCCGTCTCGTCCGCGTAGCTTTCGCCCCCGCGGGTACGGCTGCCCAGGCGGAATGACACGTTGTACTCGGTGAAAATGTCGGCCAGGCGCTCGACCTCTCCGGTATTGGGCGCGGCGAACACAACATTCTTACCCTCGCCGGTGAGCTTCTGTACTTCTTCGAGCATCGCGGGAACGGATCCATGGAAGCGGGGCGCGGGCTGCGAAGGGAATTGCACGGCCTCTGCCTGATCCGGCCGCGTGATTCCGAGATGCTCAAGATTGGCTCCCGGAAGCGCCGCCAGCACCCGCCACCATTCTTCCGGTGGAAAATAAAGATCTGTCGGACGAACCAGATTGCCAATCAGGCTGCGCTCGTGAGCTTCTTCGATGCGCGTCCAGCTACGGTCAAGTTCCTGCTTTAGAGTTTCAGGTTCATCAGCCAGTACCGCCGCGTTCGGAAGAAGATCGAACAGGGTTCGGCTCTCGCGTGCGACCGGCGCATAAAACTCCCACCCGGGAAATACGGTGACGCCGCCGGCTCGCACAGCCTGCTCGATCACTTCCTCGTTTCCGGTAATGCGTTTTCCCGACAGCCGGACGTGGATCGCCCCCAACAAATCCTCGCGGACGGGAGTTTCGGTCAGCGGCAACAACAGGGCCTCATCCACTGGACTCGACGAGCGCTGGGTCGCGGGATCGAACTTGCGAATCGATTCGACCTCATCGCCGAAGAACTCAATGCGCACGGGCCGATCCGCCTCGGGTGAGTAAACATCCAGAATCCCCCCGCGCAAAGCGTACTGACCGGGCATTTCCACCACGTCGGTGGCGGCGTATCCCACGGTATTCAAGTGCTCGAGCAGCGGCTCGGTGTCGAACGTCTCTCCGCGGCGGATGGTGCGTGCGAGATCGGTGTAGTACTCGGATGACGCCAGCCGGATGGTGGTGGCGGCAATGGGTGCGATCACGATCGACACTGCTCCGGTCGCGATCTTCCACAGAGCAGCCGCCCGTTCTTCCTGAATGTCCGGATGCGGGGAAAGGTTCTGGAACGGAAGCACGTCGCGGGTGGGCAGGATGACGATCGACTCCGGATCCGCCGATCCCGTCAGTTCGGCAAAGCCCTGCAACACCGGCAACAGATCCTCAGCCGCTCGGTTATCGCTAACGATGAAGATCAGCGGCCGCGACGCCGTTTTCTGAACAAGGACCAGAAGAAGTGCTTTTGCGGTTGGGGTGAGCCCGGAAACACTGATCCGCCCCGTGCCCTCCTTGATCCGGGAGGCCACACGCGTGAAAGCGGGCAGTTTTTCCACGTCCGCGAAGAGTTCGCGAACGAACGGTAGGGCCATGCAGGGTTTATTTTAGCAGCGATGAGGGGGAACGACCCGTGCGGGGGTTTGAACATCCCTGAGGGTGGGAGTTCGGGTTCAGAAAGCGACTAGAGCCGGTCGCGCAGCAGCGGCCGTGTCAGGCAGGTTGGGCCGCCAGCGCCGTTGATGCAGATTTCTGAACCTGGAAACGTGTGCACTTCGAACCGGGCGTCGCGCAGGCGCCGGTTCGTGTGCACGTTTTCCTCGATCGCAACCAGGCGGCCTTTTCCGAGCGACAACACGTTGCAAGCAAGCGTTTCCCGCTCCGAAGAGTCGATCTCGATAAACCGGTATCCACGAGCCTTTAGCAACTCGACCGTCTCGACCGCCAGCCACGGTAAATCCACCAGAGCCGTTTTTTCATCGAGCAGGCTGATCAGCGACATCAAATGCAAGCATGCAGACGGGCCCGGGCCATACGGCAAAGGTGCAGTCAGCACATCCACGCCGTGTGGCTTAAGAAATTCGCGCATTTGCCGGATTCCGTCGGGATTGGTGCGATAGCCGTGCCCGATCAGCAGCGTGCGCGGGTCGATCCACACCATGTCGCCAGCCTCGGTTGTGCCTGGCGAGCGGATTTGCCCCAGGACAGAAACTCCCAATGCTTCCCCACAATCGCACTGCCGCGCGGCTTCGGGCACGCGATTCACCTTGCCCGGGTTCATCAGGATTAAACCGTAGTCGGTGGGCAGCGAGGCGTCGTGTGCGTAGGCTGCATCCAGAGTCAGATCGGGCGAGGCGGGCAGATCGAAGATTTCCACCCTTTCCTTTTGCAAGATCTCCCGCAGCTTGCAGTGCTGTTCCATCGCGAGTGCAAAATCTGGTGGGCGTGGAAAGCCTAGTTGTGTTGACCGCGCGACTCGTACTGGATCATTCCATCCGGCTGATTCTGGCGAGCAGATCATGACCTTGCGCAGCGCTCCGACCATGGAGTGGCCGTTCCATATTTCCGTCCGTGGAATGGTCGACATATCTGAAACCCGGGTGCGGCCTTAGGAATCTAAACGGGCGTTATGACAAAAGCAATCTGGGAAAACCAAGTCCTCGCCGAGAGCGATCGTACGATCGAAGTCGAGGGAAACCAGTATTTTCCCCCTGATGCGATCAAGGCCGAATACTTTCGCCCGAGCGACCAGCACACCACGTGCCCGTGGAAAGGGCTGGCCAGCTACTACAGCCTGGAAGTGAATGGCAAAAGCAATCCGAACGCAGCCTGGTATTACCCCGAGCCCAAGTCCGCAGCCAGGCAGATCAAGGGCTACGTGGCATTCTGGAAGGGTGTGAAGGTCGAAAAGCAGGCGAGCTGACAAGCGAGCGATCCGGACCGTAGCGCCGGCGTCCTCGCCCAGCTCGCTCTTAGAGCCTTACTATCAAAACTCAACATGAACCCGCAGCGAAGGCACCAGCACCGGCCCGCGGTCGCGGTTATACCCGGGATTGTTGAAATGCTGCAGATCGAGAGCTCCGAACAGCCCTCGCCACACATGCGCGTCGTAATACGCTTCGAGTATGTTTTCGCGTCCGTAGTTCAAGGCTCCGTCGCCGAGCAGAAATCCCCGGCGCCCCGGGCTAGGTAGCGCTGATGGTCGGCCTTAATCGCGTTCGACACAAACACTGGGCCCACTTTGTCGAGCTTTCTTTTCCACGCATCTCCAGTATGGTCGCTGCCTACCTGGATCGTCTGATCCACCTCAGTGTATGCGTACGATTCATGCTGACCTTCGTTCCATCCGAATCTCCCGAACAAGCGAAGCGAATGGCTTACGCCAAAGCCGTACTTGACGGTCGTTTGCACTGGATGATTGGTGATCTCTGGCCGCGCGGTCTTGCCCGTAATGAAATTGTTCACTGCGTCGCGATACACGCCCATGTTGGCATGGTTCACGAACGAAAGTAGGCGTATTGCGGTCGCTCCCGCACGCGAGACTTTCGGCCGCAGCTCAAGTTCGTAGTTTTCGGCCCGGGCTCGCCGCAAGTTCCAGTCCAGGTCAGCACCATCGGCCACTTTTGGCATCAGCGCTTCCTCGAACCGAAAGCCCAGTTGTGGTCGTGATACTCCGCCAGCAAGCCTGCCGTGTAGCCGCGCGTGTCGGCTGCGTAGTCGTATGCGCCATTGTTATCTACCGTCCAGTTCATGAACTGGTAATGACTGTCGGTGCCGACGTCGTTGATGTCAAAAAAATCATTCACGCCCATCTTGCCGAAGCGCAACTCGATCCGCCGCACTGGCACCTCGGTGGCGAGTTACCAGGGCGTACGTTCCGCCTCGACCGTCTCGTGGCTCCAGGGAATAATCTGCCGGATCATGCCGCGGGCAATGTTGGGCATCGTGCCCAGCGTGGGGTTGCGCACGACATCCAGATCGGTAAATCCAGCGAGTCCCAGCGCGTCACTCAGTCCCCCACCGGCTGCCGCCTCAAAGTGCATGAAGATTTCGGTGGTGTGGGTGAGTGCGAAGCCTGCGAACAGCGTGGCAACGTTGGAGGTCGCATGCTCGGCCTGTGAGCGAAAATCGTTCGGTCCGCTGTACTTGGCGGGGCACGAAGGATGCCATTGCGAAATGATGTTGTCCTGCCCGGAAATCCACCAACGTGCCGTTTGCGAGTGCGGAAACATCGTGGTCACCGGGTCGTCCGTGGGCTTCTCCGTCCTCATCTCGGGAGTACCCTGAGCCGAAACGATCCGGGCAAAGCACAGCAGCACGCACCCCAGCGTTGCCCGGGATAGCCGCAGGTGCTTACGATGTGTACGTTTCGCATTCACAGTCGGGCCTTGACCATGCGAGATCACCGTCCAACCGATCACAATAGAAGAGCAGCGATGCCCGTGGCAAACCTCATCCGATCCTTTTGCGACACACTGCAGGAGTGAAGGGAGGCGACACTCGCCGTTCAGGACGAGGCCTTGAAGCCCGCGCTCGAAATGAATTTTGGACGACCAAAAAAAATGAGACAGCCCGGAGCCCCCGAGGCTGTCCCTGCAAACCCTCCCGGTTAGAAGGGCAACGATGGGACAGAAGATATGCGCCGGATGTTGCGGGAGTGTTTCGAGTCTGTGAAAATCTCGTGAAAAAGCGCGTGCCCCTTGTGTCGTCGATCACAGTGGATAGTGACCCTTTGCGCTGCGCCCTCAGCGCCGCTGCTATAGTTATCATTCTTGACACGATGCCGCGGAGGTGTGCCTATGGCCCGCAAAGTTGAACAATCGCGCAAGCTACAGAAACGCGCTGAAATGATGATTCCGGGTGGCGTGAATTCCCCGGTGCGTGCCTTTCGTGCGGTGGGCGGAGATCCTCCGTTTGTGATCCGCGGCAAGGACGCGCGCGTGTGGGATGCGGATGGCAACGAGTTCATCGACTACATCGGTTCGTGGGGGCCGCTTATCCTGGGCCATGCCGCGCCGGTGGTGCTCGAGGCTCTGGCCACGGCGATGCGCAATGGCACCAGCTTCGGTGCGTCGACTCCAGCAGAAGCCGATCTTGCCGAGTTGGTCATTTCAGCCTTTCCGCACATGCAGAAAGTGCGCTTCGTAAGCTCCGGCACCGAGGCCACCATGTCGGCCATCCGACTGGCGCGCGCCTACACCCAGCGCAAGTTCATCGTGAAGTTCGAGGGCTGCTATCACGGTCACGCTGACGCCCTGCTGGTGAAGGCGGGCTCGGGTGTTGCCACCCTGGGAATTCCCGGCTCGGCAGGCGTTCCCGAAGAGTTCACCCAGTTCACCCTGGCTTTGCCTTACAACGATACGGATGCGCTCGAAGAAGCCTTCCAGAAATTCAAACAGCAGATCGCCTGCGTCATCGTTGAACCTGTCGTGGGCAATATGGGATGCGTTCCGCCGGCCCGCGGCTATTTGGAGGCGCTGCGCGCCGTCACCTCGAACGACGGCACCTTGCTGATCTTCGACGAAGTGATGACCGGCTTCCGCCTCGCCTTCGGCGGGGCCCAGGAGCTTTACACCATCAAGCCCGACCTCACCACTATGGGCAAAATCATTGGCGGGGGACTTCCGGTGGGCGCATACGGAGGCTCCTCCGAGATCATGGATCTGGTGGCGCCACTCGGGCCGATGTACCAGGCAGGAACGCTTTCCGGCAATCCGCTGGCGATGGCCGCCGGATACGCGCAGCTGCACTACCTGAAGGAACATAAGGATCTGTACGCGAAACTCGACAAGCTGAGCGCGGAACTGGTCGCGGGCGTGGCCGCAGCCGCCAAGTCCGCGGGCGTCGCCATGACGCATAACCGCGTCGGATCAATGTTTACCTGGTTCTTCACCCCCGGGCCGGTCACCGATTGGGATTCGGCGTCGAAGTCGGACACCGAAGCCTTCGGGCGATTCTTCCGCAGTATGCTGGATAGTGGCGTTTATCTGCCGCCCTCACAGTACGAAGCCGCGTTCCTGAGCGCGGCGCACACGGAGGATGACATCCAGAAGACCATCGCAGCGGCGAAGCAGGCGTTTGCGATGGTGGCGGCGTAAGAGTTCTCTGCGATCAGGCTTAGTCGCGGGGTGACAATCCATCCGTTCAGTCTTGCTCTGTAATGAACCGAATCCCAGATCTACCCACAGAAGAACCTTGAATTCTCCCTCCAGGTTCCTTCACTGATAACTTGGTCAAGATTCTGTCACGAATTCCACGATCATTCATTGCAATCTATTGACATCCCGGAAGCGCAATAAGGCTGTCCCCGCCGCTACCATGAAACGATGGACCAAAAATCGATGTGTGCCCAGAGACGCGCATGGTAACCGCGGTCAGCTCCCCGGCAGTTGCCACTGTCAACACCAGAACTTCTTTTCTTCCCGCGCAAGCTCCGCGACTGGTTTCCGTGGACGTGCTGCGCGGACTCGTCATGGTCCTCATGGCGCTCGATCACACCCGGGACTTCCTGACTTACCAGCGCTTTGCCCCTGAAGACCTGGCACATACCAGCGGGCCGCTCTTCTTTACACGCGTCATCACTCATTACTGCGCACCCGTCTTCGCTTTCCTGGCGGGAACCGGCGCATTCCTCGCCACCCGCCGCGGCAAGTCATTGCAACAGGTCTCACGCTTCTTTTTGACGCGAGGTCTGTGGCTGGTGCTCCTCGAGTTCACGGTCGTCGACTTCGCGTGGGGATTTGTCCCGTGGGCGCATGGAGGGGTGATCTGGATTTTAGGTTGGAGCATGGTCGCGATGGCGCTGATCGTTTGGCTGCCGGTACGCTGGATCGCGGCGCTGGGATTGGGCATGATCGCCACCCATAATCTGCTCGATCGCATTAATCCAGCTTCGTTCGGAAGGTTCTCCTGGGTGTGGATTCTTCTTCACACGCCGGGCCACATTCCGGTCGGTGATTTTCAGTTTCCGGTGCGCTACGTCCTGATTCCGTGGGTCGGCGTTATGGCTGCGGGCTTTGCCTTTGGAACGGTGCTGCTCCGGCCGGACCGCCGCAAGTTGATTCTGACCATCGGCATCTCCGCGACAGTCTTGTTCTTCGTGCTCCGCGGGATCAATCTTTACGGAAATGGAATGGCCGGTCTGCCGTTCGGCTACCCGCATGCTGCGGGCCCATGGAGTGTTCAGCCGACTCTCGCGTTGACCGTGATCTCATTCTTCAACACGCTCAAGTATCCGCCGTCCCTGGACTACCTGCTGATGACGCTGGGCTCGGCACTCATCCTGCTGGGGCTGTTCGACAGGGCCAAAGCCGAGCGCGGGCTGAGTCATGTTCTGGTGGTTTTCGGGCGAGTGCCGCTGTTTTACTATGTCCTGCATATCTACCTCCTGAACATCATGGCGATCGTGCTCGCGGTGATCTTTCACCAACCTCGCTTGCACGGCAGCATAATCGCCGACTTCGCGACAAAACCGCCCGGATACGGCCATGGTCTGCCTTTTATCTACGCGATGTGGATTCTGGCCGTGGCCATTCTGTATCTGCCTTGCCTGTGGTTTATGAAGCTCCGGAGCCGCCATCGGGATTGGACCTGGCTGAGCTATCTGTGACGGTAACTGGGTTCGGGGGGATAATCGGGGCAGCATTTTGAGTGTAATTGGTTGATTTCGATTGCGCGCACCACCACGAATCGGAAGGCCACTAGCTACCACCTCACAATTCACGAGTTTGGATGTTTCTTTTTGTATATCTCCGGATAGTTTCTTTGGTAGCACTCAGGGCACATCCCGTGGGTGAAGTCAGCATGGGTACGCTCGCGTACGTATTTCTCGAGCCCGACCCAGTTGCCATCTTCAGACCTAATTTGCTTGCAGTAAACGCAAATCGGTAAGAGACCGTGCAGTGTTTTGACCTCATCCAAAGCACGCTGCAAAGCTTGGTTGGTCTGCTGAAGGGAATGCATCGCACCCTGGCGTTGTTTTTCGAGAGATCCAACCAGGAAAGCAAATGAGCAGAAGGCCAGCGCCCGGATCGCAGCAACGAGATCAAAGTCAAAATGATAAGGCCTCTGGTCGAAGAGCAAGTCGAACACAATGGTTGAGAGGAGTGCACTGGCCACCCCGGCAGTTGTTCCTTGGTACCTTGCAATCAGCATCACAGCTGCAATGAGAAACAATCCAAGGTTATGGACTGTGACCCGACGGAGAGGAAAAGTCATTAGGGTAGCGACACCGACAGCAAAGATTACGAACGCTGCAGAACGGAACCAGCGATGCACCACAACACTCACGGAGAGGATACCGTTGTCCCTAGTTGACCAAAGGCGATTCTAACCCAGATTTCTCTCCAGGCATGGCCCGTGCCAATGTCGCGAGTCGATTAGGGGAGGCAACCTCTGAATCACGGTACTCTACGTCACCCAGCGCGGGGGTTCCGACTCTTCGGCTTTGATCAAGCCAGACTCAATCAATTCCAGAAGCTTCTCAACCGTGATGCCTGCTCTTAGAAACGAAATGATGTTTTCCAAGCGGAGCCCCGCTTGGTTGCCGGCCATGATCAGCCTGCCGAGGGTGTCGAGCGGGACAGATCTTGTCATTCTCGCACGCCCTAAACGCGAAGATCATCCAATTGTGGACATCACGCTCTGCAGTTGTGTCACTATCTTTTGAGAAGAATGTCTATTTTTGTCCGTGAATCGGTTGCTAAGGCAAGGCCGCCGATCGCATGCCGGGAAGGTGGATCCCCGGGCCGGGTGGCTTCGGGAGCCCGTCTCCGCGTTTCGTTCCGATGCGAAACCGAAGTTCGATGTGATGGATGAGGCCGCAGAATCGCCCTACCTGGGCAAGAAACTGACGTGGAGTCGCCCGGGTCGAGGTGGGGCGACATTCAATGATGACGTGCAGGCACTTACAACGGAATCGCCGCAGACATCTAGACCGAATTTGCCCCGGGAAGGAACTGCGGAGCGAGACAGACTTCGTTGGATGCGAAATTCAAGCGACTGCGGATGGAGTCTCCATCGTGGTTGGCGAAATATCCCTATTACAGTCATTGACCGGGTTTCTTAGCGCCTGATTGCATCGACTAGCAATTTCTGCTCAACAGCACGACCCGGCCTACTTAAGCTTCGCTGCTCCGCTTTGGCTTGATTCAGGATGGGGATGTCGGAATTGCTGGAGCCAACACGATCAGGGATACACCGATGAGGACGAGCGCAGCCACGCCCCACAGTTCTCCGCGTGCGATAAAGTTGCGGGATGCCTGCATCGCCATAAGCGCGGCGTGGGCGAAGCTCGACCACGCGGTGAAAGCGATGAGGCTGCGATTTGCCAATGGGTCGCGAGCCGCCAGCAGCAAGAAAATTCCGAGCGTGACATAAACGCTAAGCATCATCGCCAAAGCAGGCTCCTGCCGCACAAACATCGTCAAGGGATACACCAGACAGCAAAAGATCAAGCCCACCACGACCAACACAACTTTCAGAGCATGCTCTCGACCCATTGTGCCCTCCGCTAGAAAACAGAATGTGGAAAGACATCTACGACTTACTCAGGCTGACGACACGACCAATGAATACGCGCCTAGCTGGCGACTTGAGGCTGCCGACTGCCGACCGCCCCCATCATCTCCGGCACCGTCACGAACGTGTAGCCCTTGTCCCGCCAACCCTCGATCAATAAATGCGTTGCGATCACGGTCGGCCAGCGATCCGCGCCCGGCGCGAGATGGCTGCCATCGTGCATGAGGATCACATCGCCTCCGCGCATGCGCCGGCTGCAGGTGTCCACGATTTTCGCGGCGGGCGGAGCTTTCCAGTCCCAGCTAGTCACATTCCACATCACGGGCTCCAGTCCGATCGAGCGCGCAATGCGAAACGTGTGCGGACGGCGACTGCCAAAAGGCGGCCGAAACAGTTGCGGAGATTCTCCGGTCGCATCCAGCACCGCACGTTGACATTCCTCGAGCTGAATGCGCGTTTGTACGGCTCCCGTAAGGGCCAGGGCCGGATGTGTGAACGTGTGATTTCCCAACACGTGGCCCGCCTGCAGAAGATCGCGCACAATGTCGGGGCGCCGCTCGACGTAACGTCCGATGAGAAAGAATGTAGCCCGCACCCCGTCTTTCGCCAGCACGTCCAGCAACTGCAGCGTGTGCGGATCGTTGGGACCGTCGTCGTAGGTGAGCGCGATTTGCTTGGACGTGGGCGATCCCCCGACGAAACTCGCGCCAAAGCCCTGCGCCCACGGCGTCATCGAGTGATAGGCCGCCGCGCCCGCAGCGGCGACCACACCCGCGCCCATGAGAGGTCCGATCATCGAGTTGCATTGTAAATCGAGTCGTTGGTCGTGAGTCGTTGGTCGTTGGCAAAACGGAGTTCTGCATATGTCGGACTAATATTTGTGGCAATTGCAGCGCGCCTCTGCCGCGTCGACCGGCGAGGACTCCTCGACTACGCTCAGGGGAGGCTGCCCGTCGCCACGGTCCTCATGGGGTGGCTAGCCAACGGCCAACGGCCAACGACTGCTCTCTGTTAACTCTTCCCGCAATTGTCATCCCGTCCCACTCAAGATATTCTGCAGTGCGACGAATTTCCCGCGAGCCCATGGCAAATCTTTTCGAGAGTCCCCGCTACATCGCAGTCGAAGGCCCCATCCGAGTCGGCAAGAGCACCCTGGCCCGCATTTTGGGCGAGCGCTTGAACGCGCAGCGGGTGATCGAGCCGGAGGACAATCCTTTTTTGCGCGCCTTCTATAACGGAGAGACCGGAGCCGCCTTCCAGGCGCAGTTCGCTTTTCTCGTCCGGCGGTTCGAACAGTTGCGCTCGCTCGACACCGGCGCTCGCTCGAATCGCACTGTGGTCGCCGACTTCATTTTTGAAAAAGACAAACTCTTTGCCTGCCTCAATCTGAACGATCAGGAACTTGAAACCTACAACCGTTACTACAATTTTTTTCGCGAGCAACTTCCCACTCCCGATCTCGTGATCTACCTGCAGGCCACGCCCGAAGTTTTGAAAAAGCGGCTCAGGAAGAAGAATGCACCCGGCGAAAAGGCCATCAACGAGGATTACCTCGAGGAAGTGATCAAGGCCTACGAGCATTTCTTTTTTCACTACACCTCGTCTGACCTGCTGATCGTCAACACCAACGAAATCGACTTTGTCGACCACAACGAAGATTTGAAAGAACTGCTGCGCAAAGTCACCGAGCCCATCAAGGGTACGCAGTACTTCCTGCCGCTGGGCAACCAGGAAGCGGCCAGCGCGTAGCACAGCCGCCAGTCATCAGTCGTCAGTCTTCAGCCCTTTGTTACGGCTTTATTAGTTTCGGCTTTATGGGGATCGTGCATGGAACCATCCCAGAAGCGACCGTTGCGCTGTCATGTAATCGACAGATAACGAAGGAGATGCTTTGAGTTGCTTAGTCTTGACCGAGGGCCAACGACTGACGACCGACGACCCCCCTAGCCACATCCGCAGTTTCGAACTAAACTAATCATGATTTCGAGATGTACAGGCTCTATCCGGCCGAGCCGGAGGGGCACTGGAGGACATCGTGAGTCTCACGCCCATTGGCGAACCTCGCCAGAAGATCACCGTAGCCACCCTTCACGAAAAGAAACTTCAGCACCAGCTCATCACTTGCCTGACCGCGTATGACTACGCGAGCGCCCGCCTGGTGGATGAGGCCGCTATCGACATCGTGCTGGTCGGCGACTCGCTGGCCATGACCATGCTGGGTTACGAGAACACGCTCTCGGTCACGATCGACGAGATGCTGCATCACGCCAAAGCCGTTCGCCGCGGCGTGAAGCACGCGTTCCTGATCGCCGACATGCCTTACGGCTCGTATCATGTGAGTCCGGACGAGGCTGTGCGCAACGCCGCGCGTTACGTGAAGGAAGCGGGCGCCGAGGCCGTGAAAATCGAAGGCGGAGAAAAACGCGCCGACCTGATTCGCCGCATCATCGATGCGGAGATTCCTGTCGCTGGACACATTGGCCTCACGCCGCAGTCGGTGAACGTGATGGGCGGATATCGAGTGCAGGGCAAAGACCTGACCGCAATCGAACATCTGATGCGGGACGCCATAGCGCTCGACCGCGCGGGCGTAGCCTGCATTTATCTGGAAGGCATTCCACGCGAAGTGGCTGCGATGATCACCGCGGAAGTCGAGGCACCCACCATCGGCATCGGCGCCGGCCCCGATTGCGACGGCCAGGTACTCGTGTTTCACGACATCCTGAACCTCACGTTCCAGCAGCCCGCGAAATTCGTGCGCCGCTACGGAGATGCCGCCGCCGAAATCACGCATGCGGTGCAGGCCTTCCGCGCCGACGTGTTGTCGCGCCAGTACCCGTCCGATGCAGAGTCGTATCACCTGCCGAAGGAAACGAAAGCCGCGTTGGACACGGTTCTGGAACGCAAACGCGCCATGCGCCGGTAAAGTCGATGGAGCGACGGGCGTCCCCGCCCGTCGCCACTCAGTTTCCCATGCAAATCGCCACCACGATTGAATCCACCCGCGCCGCCTCGCGCGCAGCCCGTAGCGCGGGCAAGCGCATTGGTCTTGTTCCCACGATGGGCGCGCTCCACGAAGGCCACCTCTCGCTCGTCCGCGTTGCCAAGGCGAAAAGCGATTTTGTGGTGGTCTCCCTGTTCGTCAATCCCCTTCAATTCGGACCCACGGAAGATCTGGCTAAATATCCGCGCACCTTTGAGCGCGATCGCGAGATGCTCGAACGCGAAGGCACCCACCTGCTGTTCGCCCCCACGGCCGCCGAGATGTATCCCACGCGCGACGCAACCTACGTCAACGTAGAGGGTCTGAGCGAACGCCTTGACGGCCAGTCGCGTCCCGGGCACTTCCGCGGGGTGACGACCGTGGTCTCGAAACTGTTTCACATCGTCGAACCGGACATCGCCATCTTCGGCCAGAAAGACGCTGCCCAGGTTGCCATCATCCGGCGCATGGTGCGCGACCTGAATTTCCCAGTCGAAATCGTGGTCGCTCCCATCGTCCGCGAACCCGACGGCCTGGCCATGAGTTCCCGCAATGCCTATCTCGATCCGCACCAGCGCCAGCAGGCTCTGGTGCTGTCTCGCTCTCTCCAGCGCGTGCAGGAATTATTCCGGAAGGGCGAGCGCTCTACGGAGAAACTTGTCGCTGCCGGGCGAGAAGTGTTTGCCGAACAGGCCGGAGTTCGACCGGATTACCTCTCCATTGTCGATCCCGAATCTCTCGAGACGCTCACCGAAATTACTAGCGATGCGCTAGTCGCAGTCGCCGCTTACGTCGGGACGACTCGCCTCATCGACAACCTGGCGCTCAATGGAGACAAGAGCAAAAACTGACCGCAACAGGGCGCGAAGACACACGCAAAGGACGCGAAGAAAGCTTCGAGAATTGCGAAAAAGGCGTGATCTTTGGAGATTAGTTGAAGTAGCGAGAGGTTTTCTTTGCGACCTTCGCGACCCCTTAGCGCCCTTTGCGGTCAAAAGCTTTCCACTGAATCGCGCGGCTAAGCTCTCCTGCCCGACACAAACCGGTTCCCCGGAACGATGTACCGGAGAGGCCGCTCCGCCGCTTTGGTGATGCCGATGCGCACCGTGATCTTTACCGACGGCCGCCGCGACCCGTCATCGGCAATCCACAAGTCAGATTTCGCCGATGTCAGATCTTTCCCGTTGTCGCGCACGCGGGTGATCCCGAACGCCTCAGCCAGCCGCCCCGGGCCGGATGTCAGCCCACGCAAATCCGCGAAATCGGCTGGGGTCGCACCCCGCCCCCGCGCCATTTCCTTGATTCCGGCGACAGGCTCAGCAGCGCGAAACAGAACCCCGCCCGCTTCGCCATCCGGCAAGCACGACACATTGAAGAGGAAATGATTTCCGTAAATGAAGTACACGTACGCAAATCCCGGCGGCCCCCAAAGGACCGCGTTCCGCGCCGTGCGCCCGGCATAGGAGTGCGCCGCCGGGTCGTTGCCGAGATAAGCCTCGACCTCGACGATGCGCGCCGCCAGCACCCTCCTTCCGACCCGCCGCAGCAACAACTTCCCCAGCAGGTCGCGCCCAACCCGGCGCGGATCTCGATCGTAAAACGAGCGCGGAAGCGGAGGCAGGCCGCGCAGTACCTCCGAGCTCACGGGCAAGGGTTTTGCCGAGGACTGCTCAGGACCCAAACGCATTGCTTCGCCTTCTCCATCGTGTTGTCGACTCAGGATCGATCGACTCCCTGCGCCAACGCCGCGCTGTAAAATGGAAACAACCCGTTCGCGCCGCTTTCATCCATTCCATTCTTGAAGGAGTCACCATGCTTGGGGCAACTTTGAAGACTACAGCATTTGCGGCACTCTTCTCTGTGTGCGCAATCGCGCAGACTATTCCGGCCGGGACCCATATCACGGTGCGCACCGCCCAGGAACTCAGTTCAGGCACGGCAAAGGTGGGCGACCACTTCGATGCCACGCTGACCAAGGCTCTGGTGGTGAACGGAAAGACGCTCGCCAAGGCCGGTGCACCCGCCCGCGGTAAAGTCACGGCTGCCAAATCCAGCGGCCGCCTGCATGCTCCCGGACAGCTTTCCGTCCGCCTCACCTCCGTACAGGTGAACGGCAAAACGATCCCGGTTTCCACCGGCAGCTATCACATCGAGGGGAAGAGCCATACCAAGAGCAACGCTACCAAGATCGGCGGCGGTGCCGCGGTCGGCGCGCTGATCGGCGGCCTTGCGGGTGGCGGGAAAGGCGCGGCCATCGGAGCAGGCGCGGGCGGAGCAGCAGGCACCGGAGTAGCAGCCGCTACCGGCAAGGAAGAAGCCATCATCCCAGCAGAGAAGACCTTGAGCTTCAGCACCACCGCAGCCGCAACCGTAAAGTAATCGCAAGCCGGCGCTCCCCTGAAAAGTAGCGGCCGGCATCTGCCAGGCAGTCGCGAGGGCGTCCCCGCCCTCGCCTTCCTTCTCAACTGCCCGCGCTAAGCCGCCTGCTTCAAAAGCGCCAGCACTTCTGCCGAATGACCCTCCGGCTTCACTTTGTGAAAAACATGCTTGATCTTCCCATCCGGCCCGATGATGAACGTCGTCCGTGCCACGCCCATCACCTTCTTTCCATACATGTTCTTCTCCTGAATCACGCCAAAGGCATTGCACAGCTTCTTGTCGGCATCGGCCAGCAGCGTGAACGGCAGGTGAAACTTCTCCTGGAATTTCTTCTGCGCTTTGGGCGTATCCGGAGACGCACCCAGCAGCACGGCTCCCGTTTTCTGCATCTGTTTGTAGGTATCCCGGAACTCACAAGCCTCTTTCGTGCACCCGGGAGTATCCGCCCGCGGGTAGAAATACAGGACCACGGTCTTACCCTTAAAATCCTTCAAGGAAACCTCTTGGCCGTTCTCGTCCTCTAATTTGATGTCTGGGGCTTTATCATTGACGTCAAGCATGGTTGGTTCTCCAATCCGCACATCGTTATACCGCAGGGCCTGCGTGGCCGTCATCTGTGCCCTGCTTGCTTTGAGTGTGACGCAAATCGTTTGGGCCCAGGCTGCCCGGAAATCAAAAGATACCAAGGGACCGCGCGCGCTGGGTCTGCTCGAGATTTCTGCCGACGGAGGCGCCCGCCTCGTGCCCATCGCCATCATGGTCGATGGCAAGTTCTACGACGCGGGCGCGTACAAGGCCTCGCCCGTACCCCTCGCGCTTTGGAATGAGACCGTCTATGAGGGGCAAAAGACTGGCGTCCCGCAAGGCCTGTTCACCGTGAGCGAAGCCATGCGCACCGGTTCCAGCAACTGGTTTGGTGAAGGGAAATGGCGGCCGGCGGGCTCTGAACCGAAGAAGCGTCCTACTGCGACCAAGCCCAAGATGGACGAAGACGAGGGCCCGCCCAAGTTGCGGCGCTCCGATTCGGCGAAGTCCGACTCACCTCCCAAGACCACGACACCCGCGCCCACACCTTCCTCGGACGACAAGAAGCCAGCCACCAGCACATCGCCGGCGCCCGCCAACACTCCCACACCGACCAGTTCTCCCGCGCCTGACGCTTCCAGCGCCGACAACAGGCCGGACACGACCGCGCCTACGGACGCCAACGACGATGATCCCAACCGGCCTATCCTCAAGCGCGGCAAGTCGCAGACCGAAAGCGCAGCGCACCCCGAAGTAGGTGCGTCGACGGGCGTTCCGCGACGTCCCGTGACCGCGGGCAAAACAGCGGCGGCGAAAACGGCCACGCAATCGATTCCCGCCATTTCGGATGCAGGCGGCCCCGACCCGCGTCCCTATTCCTACGACATCAAGCCCGACGAAGAGCAGAAATACCGCAAAGGCATGCTGGCGCTCGCCTCCGACGCTCTGCTCGCTCGCATAAAGGGAATAACTCCCGCGACCCCAGGCGCCAAGCCCGCCGGCCGTACGCCAGTGGCGCGCCGTCCCGTGAAATCTCCGCACCCGATCTTCGAAGATGTTCAGTTCCGCGCCTTCGATCTGTGGAACACAAACGAGCCTGTCTTTATCTTGAGCACGACCGCCCACATGCCGCCGG
>Ga0307469_10000242_pt1 | contig 21210 bp, 18 predicted proteins | sample atmos_gasesAM2C__FD_203084 | JGI IMG/M metagenome (GOLD analysis project Ga0307469, IMG submission 203084) | Hardwood forest soil microbial communities from Morgan-Monroe State Forest, Indiana, United States - atmos_gasesAM2C_515 | ecosystem: Environmental > Terrestrial > Soil > Temperate...
CGGCCTGCTGTGCCGCATCGCGCGGATGATCTTGCGTTGTGAAAAGGCCTTGTTTCCCTGAATGGTGATCGTCCCCACCTTCACCTTCGGCCCTTCATTAATGTTAAAGACCAACTTCACTGCGTTTGTTGCCGCGATGCGTTCGTACGTTGGCTTCACAGTAGCGAATTGGCGGCCGTGCTCGGCAAGCAGCTCCTTCAGCACCACCTCTGCCCGCTTGATTTTTGTGGGATCGAATTGACTCTCCACCGAAAGCCCTACCTTGCGTTCCTTGAAGCGATCGAGGATGTCGGATTCACTGACGGACTTGTTTCCCTTGTATTCAATGCGTCGGATGATCGGCCGCTCCTGCACGTAAAAGACCAGTATCTTTCCATACGGGTTTTTGGGGTCGTCCTCCACCTCCAAGCGAACATCTTCGAAAAATTGGGTGTTCCACAACGCCTGAAAGTCTCGGCGCCCTCCCTCCACGGTGAATGGATCTCCCACGCGTGAAAAAATCCGCGCCCGCAAGGTGTCTGACTGGATGCGCCGATTACCCGAAAATTGAATGCTGGTGATCACGTACGGTGAGCCGCCCGGCTGCTGCCTCTGTTGACCGCAAAGGGGATGTTCCAAGGTAAGTGAAATAAGGTACACAACGGCGAGGATTCTACATCGGCGCAGAAAAATTTTCCTGCTGGCGGCCAAGGTTCTGGTCAAGGCCGCAGTCCCCCGCCCAAGATTTTTTGCTCCCCCGCCGGACCGCTCCCGCCCGGCTTGCGCGTGTAGGATTCCTAGTGGGCCACCGGGGTTGCTTCAACCACGGGACGGAACGAGAGACCGTCGCCGGATAGAAAAACTTCCAGCGTGGCCGGCCGCTGCAGTCCGCCCTGGATCAGAGCTTCCGACAGTGGGTCTTCGACATACTTCTGTAACGCGCGCCGGAGCGGCCGCGCGCCATAATTTCGATCGCTGCAGGTCTTCTCAAGAATCCACTGGCGCGCCTCCGGTGTCATCGCAATCTGCACCTGGCGATGTACCAGCGTTTCGTTAATCTGGCCCACCAGCAAGTCGATGATCCGCAGCAGGTCGTCGTCCGTGAGTGAATTGAAGAGAATCACTTCGTCGAGCCTGTTCAAGAATTCAGGATTGAAGACTCGTCTCACTTCGCCCATCACCATATCATCTTGGCTCTTCGCAACGGCTACTTCATCTGCAGACTGGAAGCCCAGACCGGATTGCTTCTGCAACTGGCGCGCGCCGAGGTTGGAGGTGAGAATAATGATGGTGTTGCGGAAATCCACGGTGTTGCCAAGCCCGTCAGTCAATTGCCCGTCTTCAAAAACCTGCAACAAAATATTGTAAACGTCCGGATGCGCCTTCTCGATTTCGTCCAGCAGGATCACGGAATACGGAGTGCGGCGAACGCGCTCGGTCAATTGGCCGCCCTCTTCGTAGCCCACGTATCCCGGAGGCGCGCCGATCAGCTTGGATACGGAATGCTTCTCCATGTATTCGGACATATCGAATCGGATCAGAGATTTCTCGCTCCCGAACAGAAATTCCGCCAGACGCCGCGCGACTTCCGTCTTGCCAACGCCCGTTGGCCCGAGGAATAGAAAGCATCCCACGGGACGGCCCGGCGCCTTCAGGCCGGCGCGGCTGCGGCGAATTGCGCGTGCCAGGGCCGTGATGGCTTTGTCCTGACTGATAACGCGGCGGTGCAGTTCTTCCTCGATGCGCAGCAGTTTTTGCTGTTCGTCTTCCTTGATCGCAGAAACTTGTATGCCTGTCCAGCGAGCCACCACTTCTTCGATATCTTCGCGCGTGACCACACCGGTCGAAGAGTCGTCAATCTTCAGCTTCTCCCGCAGCAGTCGCAGATGCTCTTTCTCTTTGCGCTCTTCCTCGGAGTAGAAACGAGCTTTCTCGAACTCATGATTGGCGATCGCGGTTTCCATCCGGTGCGTGATGAACTTCACGCGCTTCTGCACTTCTGAAACTTCATCCGGCAGCATTGCCTGGCGCAGTTTCACGCGCGAACCGGCTTCGTCCAGCAGGTCAATCGCCTTGTCCGGCAGGAAGCGGTCCGGAATGTACCGGTTCGAGAGATATACGGCGTACTGGATGGCTTCGTCGGTGTAGCTGACAGCATGAAACTTCTCGTAGCGGTCGCGCACCCCCTGCAGCACGCGAATGGCTTCGTCCTCGTTCGGCGCCGAAACCTTCACAGACTGGAAGCGTCTCTCGAGTGAGCGGTCCTTTTCGACCGACTTGCGATATTCGCCGGGCGTTGTCGCGCCAATGCACTGGATTTCGCCGCGGCTCAGCGCCGGCTTCAGGATATTGGCGGCGTCGAGCGAGCCTTCGGCCGAGCCTGCGCCGACCAGCGTGTGCAGTTCATCGATGAAGACGATCGCGTTCTGGCTCTCCATCAATTCCTTCATGATGGTCTTCAGCCGCTCTTCAAACTGCCCGCGGTATTTTGTGCCGGCTACGATCAGCGAAAGATCGAGTGACAGAATGCGCTTGTCGGCAAGGAATGGCGGAACATCGCCGTCCGCGATTCTCTGGGCCAGGCCCTCGACGATCGCCGTCTTGCCCACACCAGGTTCGCCAATCAGGACTGGGTTGTTCTTCGTGCGGCGGCAGAGAATCTGGATGGCGCGTTCGAGTTCGCGGTCCCGGCCCACCAGCGGGTCGAGTTGCCCTTCCATCGCCGCCTGCGTCAAATCGCGGCTGAATTCTGCTAACAGGGATGCTTCTTTAGGCCGATTCACAGGCACCTTCTCTCCCGCACTGCGCTGGAGTTCCTCGCGCACGGTGGAAAGCCGCAATCCGCGTTCTATTAAAATTTCCGCGCCGAAGGATTTCTCCTCGCGCAGCACTCCCAAGAGTAAATGCTCCGTACCTACATGTTTGTGGCCCAGCCGCTCGGCTTCTTCCGCTGCAAAATTCAGGATGCGTTTGCACTCCTGGCTTAGCGGAACTTCCACCGACGTGGAAATGCGCTCGCGGACAGTGATGCGCGATTCGATTTCTTTGCGGATGGATTCAATCGAGCCGTGCGAACGTAGAAAGCGGTTCGCGAGCGCCTTGTCCTCACGCAACAGGCCGAGCAGGAGATGTTCCGTCTCGATGTACGGGCTGCCGTACTGGCTCGCCTCGTACCGTGCGAAAAAGATCACGCGCCGAGCTTTTTCTGTATAGCGTTCAAACACGTTTCACCCGCGCTCTCCCTGAGTCTTTGTTGCTGCGCCTGCATGTCGCGCCATCGTAGCCGCGGAACCTGCAAGCACCTCACCACTCGGGTTCAGTTTGCCGTGCTCGAGAGCCAAAACACGGTCCGTTCGCCGGGCCAACGATAGGTTATGGGTTGCGAGAATAGAGGTCAGGTGGTGAGACCTGTGAAGGCGCTGCATGAGTTCAAAAACGTTCTCAGCGCTCCGTTCGTCCAGATCCCCAGTCGGTTCGTCTGCGAGCAGCAACGCCGGACGATTTACCAGCGCTCGCGCGATCGCCACGCGCTGCTGTTCGCCCCCGGAAAGTTCCCCTGCGCGCTGCGCGGCACGATCTGCTAGTCCCACTTCCCCCAGCCAATCTTCCGCCGCCCGAAGCGCCTGACCCAACCCTTCGCCCCGAACCAGCATGGGCATCGCCACATTTTCCACCGCGGTGAAATCCGGCAACAGATGATGCCGTTGCCACACAAAACCCACGGCTCGATTGCGATACTCCGCCAGCTCCGCCTCAGAAAGTGAGTGGAGCGAATTCCCGCCGAAGTATACTGTACCGCTTGTTGGAGTGTCCAGCGCGGCCACCAGATGCAGCAGGGTGCTTTTTCCCGCGCCCGATGGGCCGACGATGGCGATCATTTCGCCCCGTTCTATTGATAAATCAATTCCGTCGAGTGGTGTAATTCCCTGCGAACCGGAGCGAAAGGTCTTACGGAGATTCTCAACGAGCAGTATATGGCCAGCGTTTATGGCGGCCCCGAAATGCGAGTCGTCAACTGCCAATGCGCCCAAGCTCGCCTGAGTGTGCATCGCCTACCACCTCTATGTCACGTTAGATGCCGAACGGGCCGTTCCGTATGTCCCTATTTTTCACTCATCTAGCCTTTCGCGATCCGAGCCGATTCTAAATACTTTCACTTTTTTGCCGTACTGCTACCTCTAGCTGCCGGCCGTGCTCCTTTCCGCCACGTAGCTTCTAGGCTATAACGTCGCCCTCGAAATGATTCTAACATGCCTTGCGCCGTGGTTTCGAAACGAGCCCCGACAGCGATGGATTTAGGTAACATTCCTCTATTCAAACCGGAAAATCTCCACGGGGAGGATGCGGGCGGCAGAGCGTGCGGGCAGCACCGTCGCCGCGATGCTGATGGCAAGCGCAGCAGCGGCGATCCAGACGGCATCAAGTGCATTCGCCCTGAACGGCACGTAGGGAATCGCGTACACTTCCGGATTGAGCGGAATCAATCGCCACTTGTCCGCTATCCAAGCAGAAGCATAGCCCAGCACAAGGCCGGCCGCAGTCCCCGCGATACTCACCGCCAGCCCCTGCAGGATGAAAATCTTGCGAATCTGGTGGCGCCGCGCCCCCATGGCCACCAGCACGGCAATGTCGCGCGCACGGTCGGTGACGGTCATCGTGAGCACCACAAGAATGTTCAGGCCCGCCACGAAAGTGATTAGCCCGATAAAAAGGGCGGTGACCAGCTTCTCCAAGCTTAGCGCCCGGAAAAGCGCGCGGTTCTCATCCATCCATGTCGAAGTTGTGAAGCCGTTTCCGGCGCGGTGCAAAAGCTGTTCGGCGATAGGGCGTGCTTCGTCCAGATTGTTTACGCGGACCTCCAGCAAGCTGACAACGTCGCCGATACCGGCAAGCCCTTGCGCGGAGCCAAGCGTCACGAACCCCCAATTCGCGTCGTAATCGTAAAACCCGGAATCAAAAATGCCTACCACGCGAAACCGTCGTGACCGAGGCAGCATTCCGAACGGCGTCAGATTTCCCTGGGGGCTTGTGAGCGTAACGTAATCTCCTGCGGAGACTTTCAGCTCTTCGGCGAGGATGCGCCCCACAAGCAGTGCTGGGATGCCGTCCGCATCGGCGGCGAAATCGCCCGAACCCGAAACCATGTGCCGCAGCGCTTCACTCGCGCTGCGCTCGAGTTCGGGATCTACTCCTTTCAGAACCAGTCCGCGCGCGCGACCTCCCACAGAAAGGAGCACCGTGTCGTAAATCGCAGGCTCGATCGAACGCACCCCACGTGTGTCACTCAGGCGCACCATCAGGCTGCGGTAGTCGTGAATCCCCTGCGGCCCGATGGGCTTCAGATTCACGTGAGCTGTGACGGTCAACAGCCGGTCGCGAATGGCCTGGCGAAACCCCGTGTTCATCGCGAGCGCCACCACCAGAGTAGTCACGCCCGCCGCCACACCAATCACCGCCAGCAAGGTGACCAGTCGCAGCACCGCTGGACGGTTCGGCGATCGCAGATACCGCTGCGCAACCAGCCATTCAAATTTCATTTTGGTTTCTTGTCGGATGGCGCACCCGGGCCTTCTTCAGGCTCGGCCGCTTCGGTGCGTAGCAGCGGAAACAGGACCACCTCACGGATGGAGTGCGAATCGGTGAGCAGCATCACCAGCCGATCAACTCCTATTCCTTCTCCCGCCGTCGGAGGTAAGCCATGGCTGAGTGCGCGGATGTAGTCCGAATCCACTTCTTTTGGCGCTTCCAGCCCCCCTTTTTCCACCTGCGCGCGGAACCGGCTCTCTTGATCAAATGGATCGTTTAACTCGGAGAAGCCGTTGGCAAGCTCCATCCCGGCGATGAAAAGCTCGAAGCGTTCGGCAATCGAGGGATCATCCGCGCGCGGCTTCGAGAGCGGCGAGATCGCCGTAGGAAAATCATAGATAAAGGTCGGCTGGATCAAATTCGGCTCGGCAATATTTTCAAAAAGTTCGCCCGTCAGCTCGCCATCAGATCGTTTCTCCGTGCCGGCGATTGGATCCGCGCCGCGCGAACGCGCATAAGAATCGAAGCGGTCTGCAATCGCGCGCGGCCCCCCCGGCGCGGCCAGTTCAGCCGCCGTAGGCGGCGCGCCGGCCGCCGCCGGCCAATACTTCACAATGGCCTCACGCATCGAGAGACGCTCGAATCTCGCAAAGTCGATTTCCAGTTCGCCGTATTTGATCTTGGTGGCGCCACGAATCTTCTGTACCAGGCCGCGGAATAATTCCTCGGTCATGTCCATCAGCTCGAGGTAGTCGCTGTACGCCTGGTAGAACTCGAGCATGGTGAACTCGGGCATGTGGATCGCGTCGATTCCCTCATTGCGAAAGTTGCGGTTGATTTCGTACACGCGGTCCAGGCCGCCCACCACCAGCCGCTTCAAATAAAGTTCAGGCGCGATCCGCAAATACAAGTCCATGTCAAACGTATTGTGGTGCGTCACAAACGGCCGCGCCGTGGCCCCACCTAGGATGGGATGCATCATCGGCGTTTCGACTTCAATGTACCCGAGCGCATCAAAAAACTGCCGCAGCTCCCGGATAATCTGCGACCGACGCAAAAAAATCTCGCGGGTGCGTTCATTTACGATCAGGTCGAGGTACCGGCGGCGGTACCGTTGGTCCACGTCTGCGAGTCCGTGCCATTTTTCCGGCAGCGGCAGCAGCGCTTTGCTCAGCAGTTCCAGCCGTTCCACCCACACGGTCAGCTCGTTTGTTTTTGTACGGAACAGATGGCCCGCAACCCCGACGATGTCGCCTAGGTCCAGCAACTGGAAAAGTTTGAATCCCTGCTCGCCAACCGCATCCAAACGCACATAAATCTGCAGTCGAGCGCCGTCGCTGGCGATGTGCGCGAAACCAGCTTTGCCGTGGGGTCGCAGTGCGACGACGCGCCCCGCCACGCGCACTTCCACGCGCTCCGCATTGAGTTGCTCCGCCGTCCGGTCGCCAAACTCCGTAGCAATCCTCCGGGCCGTATGCGTCCAGGAAAACTTGTGGGGGTAAGCGGAGTTCCCAAGAGCCTCGATTTCACTCAGCTTTTTGCGGCGCTGGAGAAACTGGTCGAGCGGTTCAAATTCCAACGGGGCAATCCTTTCGAAGCTTTGGCCGTTTGAGTGAGCCGGGCCTTCGCGGTGAGTCGCGCGGAAGTATAGCGGGCGCCTTCCGCAAGCGTCAAGAAAACGCCATCCGCCGAAACCGGTGGTATAATCCCGCTTCCTTTCGGAGGTCGCTTGTTCCACAAGCGCAAGCGCGGACCCGACTCCGTGCGACGTGACGTTCCTGAGGATTGGCTGGCTGCGCTGCCCAGGGATAAGAGCCAGATCTTCGACGCGGTCGTGCGCCAATGGGAATGTTCCTACGCGATGATGAGCGTCGCGCTCGATGACGCTCTGACTTTGCGCCTTCGGGGTGAACTCGTCTGCGCCCGCCAGCAGGTTCAGATTACCGCCAATCTGGTGGCCCGCTTTGCCGGCTCGCTGATCGCGGCCTGCGCTTCTATCACAGAAGCTGGAAGACATGTAAGTGATCTACCAGTCGTCGAGCCCCTCAAGACGCAGTTTTTTCGCGGCGACACCGCGCAGAGCGCTGCCTCGTGGAATGGACTCCTGCACCACGTCCTGTTTGGCGACCGCTCACGCTTCTTCCACAAACTGCGCATCCTCTCCAGTACTGTCGAGCAATTGGACCGCGAGTTCGATCGCGCCGCCACCGACCTCGCCGAGGGTGTTTCTGAGCAGCCCGGCGTGTGCTGGGCGGCCCTCGATTCCGTTCACTACGATCTGAATACCTGCCTTCGCGAAGCCGAAGTGGTATTGAAAGCCTTTCTCCGCGCTCTCCCCACTGAACAGTCGGTGGCCTTCTCAGCCATGCTGAGTGTACCCCCACCCGCCAAGCGGGTGCCGGGGCGTCAGCGGCTCACTCGCGTCTCTGCCTAGCTCGGCCATTCGCACTGGCAGACTCGTTCGCGTGCCCAGGCCACCAGCGGGTAGCTCGCCGCTGTCCATTGCGATTCGTGGACTTGACCACACAGCTCTATTCCTCCGTATCGCGCTTCTAAGGCACTCTCCTTACTGGACGTGCAGGCGGATTCCGACGAAAATAGGTGGTCCCCGGCGGGCAACCTCCGCATCCAAACCGGATGCCTTCGCGCCCACAAGACTCCTTAGTCCCGCCTGTTGGCGGCTGGGATGTCGGGGAAGAACTGCAAGTACAACTTCTGAAGCGGCCGACGCATCGCATTGAAGGATGCGTCCCGACGGGTAGCGTGGCCCGAACGAGACGAACTGAACCTGGGGAGATGCCGGAGGCGGATGCCATCCGGCTCGCCCAGCAGGGTGATGCGGCGGCTTTCGAGCGGCTGTATCAATTGCACAATCGCAGGGTCTATTCCCTATGTTTGCGGATGGTGGGAAACACGGCCGAAGCAGAGGATTTGACGCAGGAAGCATTCCTCCAGCTCTTCCGCAAGATCTCCACTTTCCGCGGCGAGTCCGCCTTTTCGACCTGGTTGCACCGCTTGTCGGTGAATGTCGTGCTGATGCGGCTGCGCAAGAAGTCAGCGGCGGAAACTTCGCTCGAAGAAGTCACCGAGCCGGATGAAGAATCCGGTGGACCCCGGCGTGATTTTGGTGCGCCGGATTTGAGGCTCAGCGGTTCGATTGACCGACTCAACCTGCAGCGTGCGGTTGAGCAATTGCCGCCCGGTTACAAATCGGTTTTTGTGCTGCACGACGTGCAGGGTTACGAACACAACGAGATCGCTGAAATTATGGGCTGTTCGATCGGCAATTCAAAGTCGCAACTCCACAAGGCGCGCATGCGCCTACGCGAGTTGCTCCATGAAGCGCTGCGCGACAAAGCCCGCGAAGAACGCAAGGCCGCCGGAGGTAACCTCGGCGCCGAGGACTAAGAGTATGGCAACGATAGGTTGTAAGGATTTTCCTGATTATCTCGAACCATGGATGGAGGGCGACCGTCATCCCGACGCTTTGGCGCACGTGCGCGATTGCCCGCGCTGCCGAAGCCTGGTCGAAGATTTGAAGTTGATCCAGGCCACGGCTCAGGAATGGGGCCGCACCGAAAGCGAACCTCCGGCACACCTTTGGAATTCATTGCGCGCTCAGTTGGTGCAAGAGGGCTTGATCCATCAGCAGAGCATACGCCGAGGCTGGCTCACCGGTTGGCTCCCATCGCTGCCGAGGCCGGCGCTCGCGGGTGCCTACCTGGCAGCCGTGATCGCGGTTGCCTTTGGTCTTAGCGGGCCAGTGAACCAGCGGATTAACAGGGCGCGCTGGCTCGAGGGGACGCAGAATTCGACTACGCCCCTTCGCGCCCAGTTCGCATCCGCGGAAATGAATGCAACCCCGCCCTCGCTTCCAGACTCCAATCCCACCGTGACCGCTTCCCTCCACAATAATTTGGCGATTGTTGACAACTACATCGTTCTGTGTGAAAAAAGCGTCAACGAAGAACCCGAAAATGAATTGGCGCGCGATTATCTCTTTGAGGCCTATCAACAGAAAGCGGATTTGCTTGCCCAGTTGAGCGAACGCGGAGGCGACGGCCGATGAGCACGACTCACTTTGTTTCCGGAACTTGGAACTGGAACGGGAAGGCGGCAGGAGTCCTCGCCACAGGGCTTCTTCTCTTCGGCGCGACCACATCTGCGCACCGCATTGAAAAGCACTTCACCGTCGAACCGCGCGCCGTCATCACGATTCACAATCCAAACGGCAAGATTGTCGTGAAGGCCTGGACCAAGCATGAAGTGATGGTCATTGCCAATCACGCGAGCGACAAAGTCGAAGTCGCCGCGGAGCAAACCGGCAACCGCGTGGACCTGCGAACGCAACAGCTTGCCGACACTGTGGCGCCTGATGATTTGCGCGCCGACTACGAAGTGAGCGTTCCGGAAGACGCAGAGCTTCAGATTCATGATGATTCCGGAGAAGTCAGCGTCGCCAATGTGCTTGGCGACATGAACGTGGAAACCGTCGCAGCCGGCGTTGACCTGGAAGACGCAGCCGGGTACCTCACTGTCAAGACCGTCGGCGGTTCGTTCCAGTGCATTCGCTGCGCCGGGCGCCTGGAAGTCTCCTCCATCAGCGGAAGTTTCCGCCTCCTCGATCTCCGCAGCTATCATGTGCGCGCGCAAACCTCCACGGGCAACATTCTCTTCGACGGCGAATTTCTTCCGAACGGGATTTACCGCCTCAAGAATTATAGCGGCGTGATTGAAGTCCGCTTTTCTGCCGGCGACTCGTTTGACTTGAGCGCCACCTCGCTTAAGGGCCCCGTGAACAACGAGGCGAAACTCACGCCGCCTGCTCACCCGCAGCGCTTGTCCTCAAAATTCGGTTACGCGCTGGGCACCTTCAACGCCGGCCGCGCCAAAGTCGAACTCACCTCCTTCGATGGTACAATCAACGTCCGTAAGCGTAATTGATTGCGCCATTCCACAACGGAAAACGCTCCGATCTCGATGCAGTCCCAGGGCGCTCGCTCAAAATCTATGAAGAATGACCTGCGCCCTCGCAGGCTCGTCTGCCTCGTCGGATTCATGGGCACCGGCAAGTCCACCGTTGCGCGCCTGCTGGCTCGCCAGGTCGGCTGGCACTACGTCGACCTCGACAAGCTGATCACTGAAACCAGCGGGCTCTCCATTCCAGAAATCTTCGACCGCCTGGGTGAGCCGGGATTCCGAAAAATGGAGCGCGAACATCTCGTCCGGATCGTGGCTGAGTCTGTCGAGCTCAACAAGCCGCGCATCTTTTCCCTCGGCGGCGGCACAACAGCCCAACCCGAAAATGTCGCACTGCTGCGAGAGCGCGGCGCTGTGCTTGTCTGGCTCCATTGTCCTGTTGACGAATTGCTCCCGCGCTGCGCGCGAATCAAAAACCGTCCGCTCTTCCGCGACGAAGCTAGTTTCCGCCGTCTCTATCAGGAGCGGCTTCCCTCTTATGAACTCGCAGATTACCGTGTCGAGAGCAATATGGAGCCTTTGAGGGTCGTCGAACAGATTCTCGCGCTCGGTATTTTCCCGAAGGTGACCGCATGAACATGTACATAAAACCCTGGCGCGCCCTGCTCGCCGGACTGGCTGCCACTCTTGCCTCCCTGACTCTCCTCGCCGCCGCGCTTACTTCGCCTGTTCTCCTCGCCGTGGCTCCTACGTCAGGGCACGACTTCACTCGTGCCCTGGACCGCGCCCTTTTCTTGCGGCTCCAGCCGCTGAGGGCCGCCGCAGCTGCCATCTTCACTCCAGAGAAGGGGAAATTCCGCATCCTCGTAAGTGGCCAGCAAGCTGGAAAAGAAGAATTTGAAATCGGCCCCAACGGAGACAATTGGATCGCCCGTGGAACTACAGAAATTCAGATCCCACAGGGAGTGGCGCACGTCAACGGCACGCTCGAGCTCCGACCCGACGGCACACCGCTGCACTACGAATGGTCAACAACAGGCGCAAAGAAAGCCGGCGCAACGATCGTATTCAACGGCGCCACCGCAAGCGTCGAGCTGCGCCTCGAGGGCGTGCGGCCGTTCACGCAGCAGTTCACTTTCAATTCTCCGCGAGTCGCCATCCTCGACAATAATCTGTATTACCAGTACGCCGTGCTCGCCCGCCTCTACGACTGGAACCAGAAAGGCGCGCAAACATTTTCGGTTCTGGTCCCGCAGGAGATGACGCCCGGCACCATCACCGTCGAATCGCTGGGAAAGCAAGACGTAGGCGGCGCCAAGCTCGAAGAACTGCGCGTGAAAACCGAAGACCTCGAAATAGATCTCTTCCTCGACGGCCATCGCCTCGTCCGCCTCGTCTCCCCCAGCGCCAACGCCGAAGTCCTCCGCGAATAACCAATCCTCTGCGGATGGACAGCAAGCATGCAACGACCTACGATCGCATGGATAATTGGAGAGGCACCTATGACAAATGATTCGCACCAAAGAGCCGCCGAGTTTCACGACCTTGCGGCCCACGCGCACCGGGCCGCCGCCGCGCGCCACGGCAAAGAAGACCACCTAACCGGGCACGAACTCGCCCGACAGGCGATGGAACATTCCGCCAAAGCCCATCAGGCCACTGAAGAAGCCCTTCGAGAATCCGCGAAGCTCGCCCAGCAGAAGAAATAAAAGCGGGCGGTAGTTCGCGTGAGCCTCGCAGGGGGTTTGCCTCAGAATTTCTCCGCGCCCTCTGCGTCGCCACGTACCTCGATAATTGTTTCGTACGTCCCCCCCCCAATATTTTACTTTCTGTAAAAGGTAAAACCTTCGGCGGACGTCTGCACATTTCCTGAAAGTACCGCTTTTTTCTCCTCGTGCTTCCGAGCGCAGCCGAGGGGTCTGTGGATCCAACTGCTTTCTTGCGCCGCGAAAAAAAGAAGGCCCGGGGCGTGATACCCGGGCCTTTGCGTGTTAGGACGCACGGGGTGGGAATCAATATTTCATGATTGCGCGCGAATGGGCCGGTGCATCGATTCTGGCGGGCGCGGCAGCTCAATCGCCACCGGCACGCTCATCTCCGAGCCTTTGCGCAGAATTCCGAGAGTGACGGATTTCTCAGCGCCCTTCTCGCGCAATTCCGCGCGCAAATCGCCTAGTGAGTGTACCGGCTTCCCGTCCACTTTCGTGATCACGTCGCCAGCTTTCAGCCCCGCCTTTTCAGCAGGCGTGCCCGCGCGAACTTCGCGCACCAGCACCCCACCGTCTTCAGGCGCGCCAAAATAAGCGCCGAGCTGCGGAGTCAAATCCTCAGCATTGATTCCAAGAACCGGCGTACGCCAGTCCATAACTCCGTGCGAATGCCCATCCGGCATCACCGGCACACCGGGTGTGGAGAAATCAGGCATCGGCGGGAAATTCATGCTGCCGAAATCGCGCATCTTGCCTTTCATCTTCTTTTCGAAATAGGCGCTGCGGTCGCCCAGTTCGACAGAAATATTCTGGTTCGTGCCCTCGCGCGATACCATCAGTGCCACGGTACGCCCCGGCGGCGTTTCGCGCACCAGTCGGCGGAACTGGACGGTCCCCTCGACCGTCTGGCCGTCGTACTGCGTGATGACGTCCTTTTCCTTCAGTCCTGCTTTCGCGGCCGGGCTCTCGGGCTCCACGTCCATCACCAACACGCCGCGCGTGGAAGAAAGTTTCAGGTCGCGCGCCTGCTCCGGCGTTACCTCGCCGATTTCTATTCCCAGCCAGCCGCCGCCGTCTTCGCCTGAACCCATGAATATTCCTGGCGTCAGCGCAAAAATTTCATCAGCCTTGCCCTGCACTTCTTGCGACACCTCGGCCGCCAATTCCTCGGCGCGAGCGCCCAATTCTTCTGCGCGCGCGTTCAGTTCCTGTTTCTTCCCATCGAGTTGGTCCGAGAAATCCTGCAATTTGTTGAGCCCGGGCGAACTCATCTCGACCTCCTGCGCGGCGCGCGCCAATCGCTCACTCAGATCTGCAAGTTGCGCCTGCAATTCCTGCCCGAATGTACGAGCATCATCCTGGAATTGTTCCATGGAATGATTCAGATCAGCCCGATGTCGCACAGGTGCCGCAGGGGATGCAGGCGGCGCAGGTGTCGAAGGACTCTGGCCACGCAGGGATCCAGGAGTGATCCCGAGGATGACAAGCAGCACGCCTAAACAAGCGAAGTCCAAATGCCCAAAGCGTTTCATGGGTTTCGCCCTCCCTTTCGAGAATTACGCCCCGTCAGACGCCAGGCCGCTGCAGCATCAGGCGAATGCCGCCATTAATCGTACGTACGGAAATCTCGCCACCGCCTGCACCCAGCTTCGCGCGAAACGCGCGCGCCGCCGGGATGCTGGCCGTCGAGGTCATCGGCAAATCGGAATGGAACTCACCATTCATGCTGAGGACTTTCAGGTTCGCGCGTGCGTCCGACGGAAGCCCCAGCACCACGGAGCCGTTCACCGTCTCGATGTTCATCGGCCCGCCCTCGAGCAGGTGCCGCAATTCGAGATGCAAGTCGCCATTCGTCGTCTTGGCGCTGAAGCGGCCTGAGCTGTCGAGCACTTCCACGTTGCCATTCACCGATTTCAGCGCCCCACCGCCTTCCACTCCCCGCACAAGGACGCTGCCGTTGACGGTCCCAATGCTTCCTAGCAGCACGCGGTACGGCACGTGAACGTGATACTCCACAGCCACTTCTCCGCCCTCGCCTTTCGGGTAGCGCGTATGTACAGAAACTTGCCCGGGCTGGCTCTCGACTTCAATCTTCACGCGCTCAAGATCCTGAGGGTCGCTGCGCGCTGTCTTCACCGCGTACACTTCCACTTCATCGCGCGCCCAGCCGTCCACCTGGACAGACCCGTTCACATTATCGAGCAGGAAACTTCCGCCGGCGGACAACGGATAGACGTGCTGAAAGGTTTGATTGCCTGCAAAGCCGGAGGACGTCAGGAGCAAAATGCCGGCAAGCAGCAGAAGTGTGCGTCCCGTAGCCTGACGCGGTCCTAACCAATGGGCCCAGAGCCGTGTTTCCTGATTCTTCATACGCATGTTACGCCCCCTCGAGTCGAAGCACTTACTTACTCGATTGTTCGGCCCATTCCGTATCCGTGCTGGGCCGGAATTCGCCTCGCTTGCCCGCGCGTCCTTGCTTACACAAAGATCGCGGCGGCGTCAGGGCCGGTCGTCACTCCCGGGCAGCGATCGCTCCATCATGCGCAATTGCGTTGCCAGCTTCTGCTGGATCTGCTCCATGTGCTGCTTATAAATCTCAACCTGCTTGCTCGAATCGCTCAGGATCAGCCGTATGTTTCCCGCCACCGTGCGCAGGTGGAGAACTTCACCGCCGCCATTCAGAGCTCCCTCGGCGCGGATCCTGCGCGAGCCGTTGGACGCCTCGTCGTAGCTCACCTTCAAAGGAAACGCCGGATCGGCTATCACGTGATGCTCATTTCCTTGCTGGATTTGAGCATCGATGGTCACCGAAAGTTGCCTGGGCAAATACACAACTATGTCCCCGTCTCCCGATTGCAGGTCGCAGGCTCCTGGCCGCTTAGGTGACGATACAAACCAGGCCGTAATTCCGCCTGCGCCCGTCGAGGCTTTCACCAATCCATCCACCTGGGTCAGATAAATGCTGCCGCTGCCCGTCTCCAGATTCGTCGGGCCGGAGATGCGCACCACTCGAATCCCGCCGCCGCCCGTTTTTGCGCGCACCAACCCTGAGGCTTCGCCCACTTCGATCTGTCCTCCCACTGTTTCCGCAACCAGCTCACTCCCAGACTGTTCGAGCGTGATATTGCCGCCGCCCGTGTCCAGCCGCGCCACACCTTTCACCGAGGCCACACGAATGTGCCCGCCGTTCGTGTGAAGCGAAGCGCTGCCGCCGACCGAGCCGGTGGTGATATGTCCGCCTCCAGTATTCGCGGAGAGTTCGCCACCTACGTTCTTCACCGTGATGTGGCCGCCGTCCGTAACCAGCCGCGCTGCTCCGCCCACATTTCCCGCCGTGATATTGCCGCCCGAAGTGGAGAGAACTAGCCGGCCATTGACGTCTTCGGTCTCGATGTTTCCGCCGCCGGTCCACACATCCAGCCCATAATTCTTCGGAACGTTAATCTCAACCGTCACCCACAGCCGCCCGCGCAGTTGCCGCCCGAATGTTTGCCCGCGAAAATAAACGCCCTCGGAAGCCTCGCGCGCGTTCACGGAATAGCTCTTCAGAAGCTCGCTTGCATTTTTCTGCGAAGCGTCGGCTTCCAAATGGACGTGATAATCCAACTTGCCGGAATTCTGGGTGCGAACCACGACATTGCCGAGATCCGTAACAACGCGGAGCCGCTGGCCATCGCGTGTAGTAACTGTCCCATAAATCTCCAGCGTGACGCGCGGACTCGAACTCGCAGTCTTCTTCTCGCTAGTGGCCGCTACATTCGAGGGGAACAGCAAACAACCGACAAACAAAGCAGCGAGAAAACCGGGGAGTCGAAACTGGAAAACCAGGGGCAACCTGCTCGTCCGCATGTCTAGAATTTCTCGCGCGGACCCAAGTCCCGAATGGCCGCCGCGCTCTGGATACGAATGTAAGTGCTGGGATCTTTCCGCATGCGCTCATGCAGCACGGCGAGCATGTGGTCGTCGGGAACCACTTGTCCCTTCGCAGCCATACCGCGCAACGCGTTGATGGCTTCCACGCGCACGCCGGGATTCTTGTCGTCCACCAGCGCGTCGAGAAGCGTCTGGCGGATCAAGTCCTGCGGCTCTGCGCCATTCAACGCTTCAAGCGCTTTCAGGCGCACGGCCGCATTGCTGTCCGTGTGCACCGCATGGCAAAGCGCCGACCGCACGTCTGAATCGTTGTTCCGCGCTCGCAGCAAATCCACAGCGTCCAACCGGACATCTGGATCAAAGCGATCGTTGTTGCGCAGCACGTTGATCAACAGGCTCTTCACGTCCTCATTATTCACCGTGCCCTGCACCTTGAACGGCTGCCGCGACCTCACCTGCAGCTCCACTTGAGGCGGCTGGTTGTCCCTAGCAGGCATCACGTTGATGCCGGCCACTTGCGCAGTACGAATGTCAATCGGGGAACGCGAGGTATCGGCAGGTGCGGCGTCCGGTGCGCTCTCGCGCGTTGAAATATTCGAATTCCCTGCGACGACAGGCTGGTGGAGCAGCCGCGGCGCAAGCATCCCCACGGAAAAACCCAGCAACAAAAGCAGCGCAGCGCCCCACGCCGGGCGCGGCGCAATCCACCCTCCCGGAAGGATGCGCGCAATCAGGCCCCGCAATGTACCGCGCTCTTCTTCCCGGTCGAGCGCATCCTCAAGCCCGGCGCGGCAGCTCGAAAGCAGCGCCGCATCCGGCTCAATCCGACGCTCAGCAATAAGCGCAAGCAGTTCTCTTTCGCGGTCGAGAGTTTCTTTGCAAGGGACGCAGTGTGCGAGGTGCTCGGCCACCTCCGCTTGCTCTGCCGGATTTAATTCATCAGCCGCAAGCAGCGCCAGCATCGGCTCAAATTCAGCGCACGGCTCGCACGGATTTTCTCGATTCATCTCCTGCTGCATTTTCCCCCGTCCTCGAATTACCGCATGCCGTCCAAGCACGACCGCAGTTTGCGCGTTGCCCGGAACAGCGAATTCTTCACCGTCTCTTCCGACGTGCCCAGCAAATCCCCAATCGCTCGCAGTTTCAATCCCTGATAGTGCTTCATCTCAAAGACCATGCGCTCGCGCGGTGACAATCGTTTCAGCGCTGCCGAAATGTGCTGACCCAGTTCCTGCCCAAGCAACCGTTTCTCCGGATTTGCCGATGCTCTGTGTTCCGGCTGTCGGTCGAAGAAATCACGCGTGCCGCCATCCGCCTCTTCCGGAACAGGCGCTTGATCCTCGCGGCGGCTCGTCCGCCTGCGCAGATGATCCAGCGCCACGTTGGTGACGATTCGGTACAGCCAGGTATAAAAACTGCACTCGAAGCGGAAGCGGGGCAAGTTCCGGTAAACCCGAAGGAATCCTTCCTGATAAATGTCGCGCGCGTCCTCGGACCGATGAACCAGATTCAGCGCCAGCCTGAGAACTTCCCGGTCGTATCGGCGTACAAGCTCCTCAAAGGCCAGCCGGTCTCCAGCCTGCGCACTCCGCACCAGCGCGTGCTCCTCCGCAAGCTTCGCCGCGGCTGCCTGGCGCGCATCCCCCTCGAGTGCGACGCTGATCCCTATCATCGGAGTCGCCGGCTTGGGTTCGCCGCCATCGGGCCCACTCGCTTCTGCCTGGCGAAGTCCCCTAACCCCGGCGTCTGGCCTCTCTGCAGGTTGCGGGTAGATAGACGGGTGTTGTGCCCGTAGGTGAGCACCTGCGAACGCTACTTTCCCACTATCGGACAATTGCCCCAAGGGATGTACCCTCGCTCAATTGCGCTGACTTGCGCCTGAGTTGTAAGTGGCACTCTTATCAGTACTCTAGAGTCACCCGAATCGCCATCACAACTGCAGACATTTCTAGCGGGATGCTAATGCAAGACATGAGCCAATTAGTTTTAACTCATTGTTACAACAACCGAGCGGGCCCGGCGACAGCCTGTGCCGGGCGCAAACGCCTTTCCGCTAGATGCAGCAGTGGTATAAAAGGCAAGATGGCGGGCGCAGTCCCGTCGTTTTTCGCGTAGCACCATCGCATGGCCGTCGACTTATCCAACTCGGTGAAATATCTGCGCGGAGTCGGCCCGCATCGCGCTGCGATTCTCGAGGAGCGCGGCATCTCCACCGTTGCCGATCTACTCAGTTACCTCCCTTTCCGATACGAAGACCGCATCCGTTTCACTCCCATCGCCGAAATCATTCCTGGGCAGGTCCACACAATCATGGCGACTCCCGCAAACACAGGTGGCACAGTTCGTTTCACTCGCGGTCGCGGCTCGGTGTTCCACGTCCAGGTGCGCGACGATACCGGCGCGTTACACGCACGATTTTTCCACGGCGCGTATCTCGAGGGACGACTGAAACAGGGTCAACGCCTGGTGCTGCACGGCAAAGTGGATGTGGACCCGTACCGCCCTGGTCGCATGGAGATGGTGAATCCCCAAATCGAATTGCTGGGCATCGGCGACGCCACGGCCACTGATTCCACCGAGGTCGGCCGCATCGTGCCGATTTACGAAGCCATCGGCGCGATCAGCTCGCGAATGCTGCGACGCATCATCTACGGCACGCTGCTGAATTTCGAGGGCGACCTCCCCGACGTGTTGCCCGCTGCGATTCGCGAACGCTACCGGTTTCCGTCGCGGCGCGACGCGCTGCTCTACGCGCACTTCCCGCCCAAAAATGAAAGCCTCGAGCTACTGAACAGTTTTCGCAGCCCGGCGCAAATTCGCCTCATCTTCGAAGATTTTTTTTACTACCAGCTTGCCCTCGCCATGCGCCGTCTGCGCGAACATCGCGAACAAGGAATTGCGATGCGCGTCCGCGAGGAGAAAGTCCGCGAGGCGCTGAAGCGCATCCTACCTTTCAAGCCAACTTCTGCTCAGAAAAAAGTGCTCGCCGAAATCGCCGCAGACCTCGAGCGCCCTTACCCCATGCACCGCCTGCTCGAAGGCGACGTCGGCAGTGGAAAGACGATCGTTGCATTCGAGGCGGCCGCGATTGCCATCGAAAATGGCTACCAGGTGGCGCTGATGGCCCCCACGGAAATTCTCGCGGCGCAGCACTACCTTTCCGCACGACGAATCTTTCAACCGGCCGGTTATGGCGTCGAACTCCTCGTCAGTGACAGAAAACGGTCGAGAAAAAACGAAGCCCTCGCCCGCGTCGAAAACGGTGAAGCGCAATTTGTCGTCGGCACGCACACGCTCATTGAGCATCCGGTGAAATTCAAGCGGCTGGGATTTGTGATCGTAGATGAGCAACACCGTTTCGGCGTCCTGCAACGCAAGCGCCTGATCGAAAAGGGCGCGTCTCCACATGTGCTGGTCATGACCGCGACGCCCATTCCCCGCACGCTTGCTCTTACCCTTTATGGCGATCTCGACCTCTCAGTAATTGACGAAATGCCCCCGGGCCGCTCGCCGATCGAGACGCGCTGGAGCGACCAGTCGCAACTTTCCGGAGTGTGGGAATTCGTGCGCCGAGAAATTGCGCGGGGGCGTCAGGCCTATGTGGTTTACCCCGTCATCGAGGAATCAAAGCAGGAATTGAAAGCCGCGGCAGCGGAATACGAGCGCCTGGCGAAGCAGGTGTTCCCGCAATTGCGCGTGGGTCTGCTCCACGGGCGCCTGAAAAACGACGAGAAGGATGCAGTAATGGAAAGTTTCCGCCACGGCGAACTGCAAATTCTGGTGGCCACCACCGTGATCGAGGTCGGTGTGGATGTCCCGAACGCAACGGTTATGGTCGTCGAGCATGCCGACCGCTTCGGACTCGCGCAACTTCATCAGCTCCGCGGGCGCATCGGCCGCGGCGTCGAAAAATCCCAGTGCATCTTAGTAGCGCCACGATCCATCACCGGAGACGCGCGCGAGCGAATTGAAACTATGGTTGCCACGTCGAACGGTTTCGAAATTGCCGAGCGCGATTTGAAGCTCCGCGGCCCCGGCGAATTTTTTGGCACACGCCAGCACGGCGATGCGGCCTTTTCCGTCGCACAACCTTTACGCGACCACGAACTGCTCGAGCTTGCCCGCCGTGAAGCTTTCGCACTCGCGGAAGACCCAAGTCGCGCCAGCGAAGTTGTCGCGCGCCTGGAATCGCTCAGCCCGGCTTGGCAAAAGCGTTACCATCTGGCATCGGTGGGATAGGCCATGCGTGTGATTGCGGGCAAATATCGCAGCCGGCGATTGAAGGGCCCTGGAAATATGCGCCTGCGGCCGACCAGCGATCGCCTGCGTGAGACGCTTTTCAATATCCTCGGCCCTTCGGTCGAAGATTCCCTGTTCGTGGATCTCTACGCCGGCACCGGCGCCATTGGCATCGAAGCCATCAGCCGCGGCGCGCGAGAAACTATCTTCATCGAATCGCACGCCGCCGGAGCGCGTCTGGTGCGCCAAAACCTCGAAGCGCTTGGAATTCGCAGTGGTGTGGACGTGATGGAAGCGGACGTGGTGAAGGGCCTGAAGAATCTCGCCGCGCGGCATCTGGTGGCGGATTTTATTTTTCTAGATCCGCCATATGAAGGCGAGGAGCACTTGCGCGTCCTCGAATTTCTCGACGAATCACACCTCGTCGCGCCTTACGGTCTGGTCATCGTCGAGCATCACCGCAGCATGGAATTGCCGGAACGCTTCGACCGTCTTGAATTCACACGCCTGTTGGAACAGGGCGATGCGGCTTTAAGTTTTTATCGCTTGGCAGCCGCAGCCTAGCCTGGCAGCATCTTAGTTCGCGAGTATACATATACAAATGGCTTCACCGATACAGCGCCTTCAGCAACCAGACTTGTCACCGCTTACCCGGACTCTGGCCGGGCTCAGCGCGCCTTCGCGTTTGTCGAACCCTGATTTTGCGGTCCATTGGCCATCACCCTCGCAGGAATTTCGCACCAGCCTCCGCGCCTGCTTCACAGGACCTCGTGCCCCCAACGATAGCGAATCAGCTCCAAATCCCCTGCTGCGTGTCCATTGGGTGCGGGGAAAAGTATCCGGGCGTGCGTTCGTGGCTTCTTCTTTATGGCATGTCGCCGCGCTTTTGCTTCTGCTTCTTCCGATCTGGGGTTTTATTCCGCACACGCAATCGAACCTCGCGTCGATACACATTGAATTGACC
>Ga0307469_10000243_pt1 | contig 21146 bp, 19 predicted proteins | sample atmos_gasesAM2C__FD_203084 | JGI IMG/M metagenome (GOLD analysis project Ga0307469, IMG submission 203084) | Hardwood forest soil microbial communities from Morgan-Monroe State Forest, Indiana, United States - atmos_gasesAM2C_515 | ecosystem: Environmental > Terrestrial > Soil > Temperate...
GGAATTCAGGAATCGGCTCCCCTTGAGCGTCGCGAGCGCCACTCGGTTTCCGGTTCTGTCGGGCCAGGTGTAGGCCTGACGATCATCGGCGAGAAACGAGAGCGGGATGGTCTGCGTCCCCTCGAGCGTGTTGTCGGCGGCGGTGAGGGCCAGGTCGAGGTCGGTCTTCGCATCCTGCCAGCCGACCTTGCCGAAGAACTGCCTAACCTCGCTCGGATTGTGATCCGCCCAGCCGTCGTCCCTGAAGTAGTTGCCGGTCACGAACGCATCGAGCGGGCCGCGCGAACCGCCCCATTCGAGCTCGACCGCGCGCCGCCCGAAAGATCCGCCCGAGGCCTCGAGCGCGCCGCCGGGGTACTCGCTGCCGCTCTTGGTGTAGAGCGCGAGCGCGCCGCCGAGCGTGTTGAGGCCAAAGGCGGGATTCGAGCCGGGGATGAGCTGGATGCTCGAGATCGCCGACTGCGGGATGAGGTCCCAGTTCACCACATCGCCGAAGGGCTCATTGACCCGAACGCCGTCCTGGAACACCGACAGGCCCTCGGGCGTGCCGAGGAGCGGGGAAGCGGTGAAGCCGCGGAAGGCGATGTCCGGCTGGAACGGATTGCCCTGCGCGGCGTTGGCACTCACGCTGCCCGCGTTTTGTGTCAGGGAATCAGTCGCCGCGGCGTGATGCTGCCGCGCGAGATCCGCGCTCGTGTAGATCTGCACGTTGGCGGGCACGTCCTCGAGCGGCGTGCCGAGGCCCGGCAGCGGCGTCGTGCCCACGACCGTCACGGTGGGCAGCTCGAGCGCTTCCGCAGGATTTTGCGACGGCGGTGCCTGATCGGCGCCGCCGGCCGCACTGCCCCATGCCAGGAGCATCGCGCCAGCGGCGCATGGGCCGCGCTCAATTGCGCGGATCAACCGCCGATGAAGATCGTCGCCGGGTGCTCGAGGCACTCTTTCAGCGCCTGGATCATCGCCGCCGCGTCGTAGCCGTCGACGAAGCGATGGTCGAAGGACGAGGACAGGTTCATGGTGCGCCGGATCGCGATCGCTCCCTCGAACACCGCCGGGCGCTCGACGGCGCGGTTTACTCCGATGATCGCCACCTCCGGCGCGTTGATGATCGGCGTGCTGGCGATGCCGCCGAGCTTGCCGAGGCTGGTGATGGTGATGGTCGAGCCGCTGAGCTCCTCACGCGTCGCCTTGTTGGTGCGCGCGGCCTCGCTCACGCGGCGCATCTGCGCCGCGAGATCCCAGAGCGAGCGGTTCTGAGCATCGTGCACCACCGGCACCTTGAGACCGTCGGGGGTCTGGGTCGCGACGCCGAGGTGCACCGCCGCGTGGCGCACGATCACCCCGCGCTCGGCGTCATAGTGCGCATTGCACTGCGGGAAGTCCTTCAGCACGCGCACCAGCGCGAGCGCCAGGAACGGCAGGTAGGTGAGGCCCGGTGCGCCGCGCTCGAGCTTGCTGTTGAGATGCCGCCGCAGCCCCTCGAGCTCCGTGATGTCGAGCTCCTCGACGTAGGCGAAGTGCGGAATGTTGCGCTTCGCCTCGGTCATGCGCTGCGCGATGAGGCGCCGCAGCCCGATCACCTTGATCTCCTCGGTGGCGCCCACCGCGCGCGGCGGCGCCTTGGCAGCGGGAACCGCCCGCGGCGCGGGCCGCAGCGGCACGGGCTGACCCTGCGCGCTGCGCGCCACGAAGGCATCGAGATCCTTCGAGACGATGCGGCCGCTCGGACCCGAACCCGCGACCTGCTTCAGGTCGATACCCGCCTCGTGGGCGCGGCGGCGGATTGCGGGAGACGTGGCGACGCGACCGCGCGCCGCGGCCACCGCTACGTGCGCCTGCAGCGCCGCGCTCGCGCCGTGCCCGTTGCCGCGCGCCGACGCGGGGGCCTCCGCCGTGGCCGGCATGCTCTGCGCCGCCGCGCCCGCCTGGACCGCGTGCGCCTCGGTCTCGAACACGATCAGCTCCGCTCCCACCGGCACCCTGTCGCCGGGCTCGCCCCTCGTCGACACGACCCGCCCGCTCACCGGCGCCGGCACTTCCACCGCCGCCTTCTCGGTCATCACTTCGACGACCACGTCGTCCTCGGCCACCGTGTCGCCCGGCTTGACGCGCCAGCCGACGATCTCGGCCTCGACCGTGCCCTCGCCGAGGTCCGGCAGCTTGAAGACGTACCTGCTCATGCAGCCTCCGTCACCTGTTTCAGCGCCGCGGCGATCCGCGCCTGTCCGGGGAAGTAGTCCCACTCGAAGGCATGCGGATAGGGAGTGTCCCAGCCGGCCACCCGCAGCACCGGCGCCTCGAGATTCCAGAAGCAGTGCTCCTGGACCGTGGCGACCAGCTCCGCTCCGTAGCCGCTGAAGCGCGTCGCCTCGTGCACGACGACGCAGCGGCCGGTCTTGCACACCGAAGTGCACAGCGTGTCGACGTCGAGCGGCGCCATGGTGCGCACGTCGACGATTTCGGCGTCGATGCCGGTCGCGCGCACCGCCGCCTCGGCGACGTGCACCATCGTTCCGTAGGTCAGGACGCTCACATGCTTCCCCGGGCGCACCACCTCGGCGCGCCCGAGCGGCACGGTGTAATGGCCCTCCGGGACCTCGCCGCGCGGATGTGCGCTCCAGGGCACCGCGGGCTTGTGCGGGTCGCCGTCGAAGGGTCCGTTGTAGAGCCGCTTCGGCTCGAAGAACACCACCGGATCCTCGCCCTCGATCGAGGCGATGAGGAGCCCCTTGGCGTCGTAGGGGTTCGAAGGCATCACGACCTTCACGCCGCAGACGTGCGTGAACACCGCCTCCGGGCTCTGCGAGTGGGTCTGGCCGCCACGGATGCCGCCGCCGCAGGGCGTGCGGATGGTCACCGGCGCGGCGAAGTCGCCGGCCGAGCGGTAGCGCAGCCGCGCGAGCTCGCTCACCACCTGGTCGTAGCCGGGGTAGATGTAATCGGCGAACTGGATCTCGGCCACGGGCTTCAGGCCGTTCACCCCCATGCCGATCGCGGTGGCGATGATCCCGCCTTCGGCGATCGGCGTATCGAGCACCCGATGCTCGCCGTGCTTGCGCTGCAGCCCGTCGGTGGCGCGGAACACGCCGCCGAAATAACCAACGTCCTCGCCCAGGATGACGACGCGCGGATCGCGCTCGAGCATCACGTCCATGGCGGAGTTGAGCGCCTGGACCATGTTCATGCGGGCCATCGGCTCACCTCTTGCCGGCGGCGGACGGCGCCGGCTCGGTGCTGCGCGTCTCGCCCTGCGCCTCGCGCAGCTCACGCAACTCCTGCTGCTGCGCCTTGAGGTTGGGCGGCATCTCCCTGAAGACGTCCTCGAACATCGTCAGCGGATCGAGCGTTGGCCCGCTGGTGAGCGTGCCGTGGCTCTCCGCCTCCTTCCAGGAGGCGCTGACGTGGGCCTCGAGCTCCTTCTCGAGCCGCGTGTGCCGCTCTTCGGACCACTCGCCGAGCGCGATCAGGTGTTGCTTCAGGCGCGTGATCGGGTCGCCGAGCGGCCAGGCGCGCCACTCCTCCTTGGGACGGTATTTCGAGGGATCGTCGCTGGTCGAGTGCGCCCCGGCCCGGTAGGTCACGAGCTCGATGAGCGTCGGGCCGCCACTGTGGCGGGCACGCTGCGCAGCCCACTGGGTCACCGCGTACACGGCGAGAAAGTCGTTGCCGTCGACGCGGATGCCCGGGATGCCGTAGCCGGGACCGCGCTGTGCAAAGGTCTGGTGCTCACCGCCGGCGAAGCCCTGGAAGGTGGAGATGGCCCACTGATTGTTGACCAGGTTGAGAATCACCGGCGCCTGGTACACGGCCGCGAAAGTCATCGCGTAGTGAAAGTCGGCCTCGGCGCTCGAGCCTTCACCGAGCCAGCTCGCCGCGATCCGGTCCTCGCCCTTGATGGCCGCGGCCATCGCCCAACCGACCGCCTGCGGGAACTGTGTGGCGAGATTGCCGGAGATCGTGAAGATATTGCCGCTGCCCCAATGATACATAATGGGCATCTGGCGGCCCTTGCACATGTCGTGCGTGTTGGAAAGACACTGACACATGAGGTCCACGAGATTGCGGCCGCGCACCACCTGCAGTCCCTGCTGGCGGTACGACGGGAACAGCATGTCCGTGGGCTGCAGCGCCATGCCGGCGGCCACCGCCACGGCCTCCTCGCCCGTGGACTTGATATAGAAGGAGATGCGGCCCTGACGCTGGATCTTCTGCATGCGGTCGTCGAACAGGCGCGTCAGCAGCATGTGGCGCAGGCCCACCTGCAGCTCCTCGGGCTCGAGGTGCGGGTTCCACGGTCCGACCGCGCGATGATCCTCGCCGAGCACGCGCACCATCTCGAGCGAGAGATTCTCCATGTCGCGCGCCGAGGCGGTGACATCCGGGCGGATCACCGTACCGGCCGGCGAGATCCTGACGTAGCTGAAGTCGGGGTCCTGCCCGGGACGTGCCGGCGGGTGAGGAACGTGCAGGCGCGAGCGTGGGGTCATGAAGGGCGCAGGAGCCTCAGGTTGCAGTTGCAGACATCGCTTCGGCAGGATTGTAATCGCCTGACACCGGTAACACTACGCATGAAGCCGAGAGCCACATTCCGGGGTGTCGTCCTGCGTCACACGGCGCCGCGACCCGTTCCGCAGCCGGCAGCGGCCGGCGCGCCGCGCGTGCGCGTCTCCCGCGAGGTAGCCGGACGCGGCGGCAAGAGCGTCTCGGTGATCCGCGGACTGCCGCTCGGGCAAGCGGCGCTCGAGGAGCTCGCCGCGCGCTTGAAGCGCCTGTGCGGCGCCGGCGGCGCGGTCAGGGACGGCGCGATCGAGATCCAGGGCGAGCACCGCGACCGGCTGGTTGCGGAGCTCATGAAACTCGGCTACGAGGCGAAACGCGCCGGTGGCTGAGGAGCGCGGGGCGGCGTAGGAATCCACTTGCGAAACCCGGCCGGCACTTGCGGTACAGTAGTCGCCTGCTCCGGAGCGGGGGTGTGACGTGAACGACGTGAACGGGAATATGGACGTGACACCGGCGACGCGAGGCGGGCGCGCCCTGCTCTTTGCGCGCAACTTCTTCCGCCACCCACTCATGCTCGGCTCGATCGTGCCGAGCTCGCGCTTCCTCATCCGCGAGCTCCTGAGTCCCGTCGACTGGAGCCGCGCGCGCGTGATCGTCGAGTACGGGCCCGGAGTCGGCGTCATCACCGCGGAGGTGCTGCGCCGCATGCGCCCCGATGCGCTGCTGATCGCGATCGAGATGAATCCGGACTTCGTGAGCTATCTGCGCGGCGCGTTGACCGACACGCGGCTGCGCGTAGTCGAGGGATCGGCGGAGTGGGTCGACGAGATCCTCAGCCGCTTCGGCCGCCATCAGGCCGACTACATCATCTCCGGCATCCCCTTCAGCACCATCCCCGCGCAGCGGCGCGAGCGGATCCTGCGCACGACCCGCGCCGTGCTGGCGCCGGGCGGCGCGTTCCTCGTCTATCAGTTCTCGACGCGCGTGCTCGAGGACCTGAAGCGCATCTTCGGTTACGTCGGGCGCAAGTTCGAGCCGCTCAACGTGCTGCCGGCGCACCTGTTCTTCTGCCAGCCCGCGGCCGCCTGACCCGCGGAACTAACGCGCGCGCAGCGAACGCAGCAGCTCCTCGCCGAAGTAGCCCGCCGGGATCGTCCCCTCCTTCATGAGCTCGAGGTGGAAACGCTGCGGCGAGTAGCGCGCACCGAGCTCGAGCTGTGCGCGGCGCCGCAGCGCCAGGATCTGCTCCTTGCCGCTGCGATAGGTGATCGCCTGCGTCGGCCAGCGCGCGTAGCGCGTGATGGCGGCGCGCGCCGCGTTGCAGCTCGCCTGCTTGACGTCCACCTTGAGGCTGGGCGCGTCCTGACACGAGCCCGGCAGGAAATCGACCACCTGGGAGTAGAGCGTCACCGCCTCGTCGAAACGCATGCGCCCGGTATGGATCCCGGTGTCGATGCGCACGCGCAGGTCGCGCAGCAGTTTGCCGCGCAGCTCATAGAGCCGCTCCTCGGGAGTGTAGAACCCATGCGGCGCACCACGTGCGGCCTCCGCCAGCAGCGCTTCCGAATACAGCGCCCAGCCCTCGGTGGCCATCGAGTCCTGCCACATCGACGAGGAGTCCTCGACCGCGCCGTGCAACAGCCAGCGCACCGGCGAGATCTCCTCGCGGTACTGCGTCATCACCTTGAAATGCCAGTCATGTCCGGGGAAGCCCTCGTGCGCGGCGAGGTCGGGCATCGAGGCGTAGTCATGCTGACTGCGAAGCGCCGCGGCGTTGTCGCCGGTGGGCGTGATGTAGAAGCGGCCCACGCCGGTCTGCTTGAACGGCGGCGCCGGATAGTAGGCGCCGCCCGCAATCGAGGCGCGCAGCGGCGGCGGCGTCGCGAGCACCTCGAGGCGGTAGTCGGCGGGAACGTCGAAGAGCCCCGTCGCGCGCGCGTAGTCGATGATGCGCGCGCCAGCGCGGCGATAGCCCTCGAGCATCTCGGCATCGCTCTGCGGCGCGTTGCGGCTCAACTCACCGAACACCGCGCGCACGGTCGCCGGCCCGTCGGCCGCGGGCGACAACTGGTGACTTGCGGCGACCTGGCGCGCGAGCGCCACCATCTCGGCACGCGTGGCCTCCACCGCCGGCCACGATTGGGCGTAGAGCTCCGCCGCGCTGCTCACGAGGCGCAGGTTGTTGTGCAGCGCCCAGTCGTACTCGGCCTCGCCGAGGGCGAAGCGGTCGGCGCGGAACTCGGCCTTGAGCGAGAGCTCCCCGCCGGCCGCCTCCTGGAAAAACACTCCGGCGATCATCGCGCCGAGATGCCGGTAGGCGGCCGCGGCCGCCTCGCCCGCTGCGGCGAGATCGTGCAGCAGCGCCGCCCGCTGTCCCGATGCCATGGCGCCGCCCGCGAGTTGCGGCAGAGTGCCGGCGAAGTAGTCGGCATCCGCCGCGGCGCTCTTCATTCCGAAGTCGACCAGCAGGCGGCCGTCGGGTGCGTTGCGAGCGGCGACGCCCGCGGCGAGCTGCCGCTCCGCGGTCGCGAGGTAGTCCGGCACCGCCCGCACGCGTGCGATGAGTCCCTGCCACTCCGAATCGGTCCCGTAAGTCGCGCCACCCGTCGGAGTCATACCCTGGATCTGCCAGTCGACGCCGCGCACCGGCTCGTCCACGTAGGAATCGAGCGACTTCTGCTGGTGGCGGCGCATCGTGTGCAGGTGCTCGAGGAAGGCGATGCCGGCGAGCGCCACCGACCGGTCGATGCGCCGCCGCGGCGAGAGGCCCGCGGGCGAGAGGTGCGCGAAACGCGCGCGAAACTCCGCGAGCTGCGCGTCCTCCGCGCGCAGCGCCGCGGGCGAGTAGTCGCGCAGCCGGCCATCGACGCCGGCGAGCTGCGGGTCGAGCGCCGCTGCCCCGAGATACGTCGCGACCACCGGGAAGCGTGAGAGGAAATAGACCACGTAGTCGTGCTCGACCTGCGCGAAGTGCGCGTCCTCCCACGGACGCCTCTGCAGGGGCTGCGCGACCGGCGCCCGTGGCCGGCTCACCGGCGGGACCGCCGGCGGCACGACCTGCGCGGCAGACGCGGCGGCCGGGGGGGCAGCCTGTGCGGGGACGCGGCCGCTTGCAGCGCCCAGAGCGAGGAGCGCTGCGACCGCGGCTACGGGAGGGATACGATCCACGAACCTCCTGGCACTGCGTAAGGGCCGGCGTGGTTGAGCCGGCGGCGAAGCTTAACGCCCCGGAAGAGCCGATGCGCGCGGGCCGTTGACAGCCTCGTCGCCGGGCGAGGATGCTCATTGCATGAGCACGCTGTGGTTGGGGACTCGTAAGGGATTGTTCGCGCTGCGCGCGGATGCGCGGCGGCGCACCTGGAAGCTCGCAGGCCCGCAGTTTCTCGGACACATCATCCATCACGTCGTACAGGACCCGCGCGCACCGCGCACGGTGTTGATGGCGGCCAAGACCGGGCACCTGGGTCCGACGGTATTCCGCTCGGGCGACCGGGGGCGCACCTGGCGCGAGGCCGCGCAACCACCGGCATTCCCCAGGGCCGCCGACGGCGAGTCGGGACGCGCCGTCGAGCGCGTCTTCTGGCTGACACCCGGCCACGCGAGCGAAGCCGGCGTCTGGTACGCGGGCAGCACACCGGCGGGACTCTTCCGCTCAGCCGACGGCGGCGAGCGCTGGGAGCCGGTCGCCGGTTTCAACGATCATCCGATGAGACCGAAATGGGTGCTGAACGGCACGCCCGACGGGGAGTTCGCGCATTCGATCCTGGTGGACCCGCGCGACCCGAAGCATCTCTACATCGGTATCTCGGTCGGCGGGGTGTTCGAATCGACCGACGGCGGTACGAACTGGGCGCCGCTCAACGAGGGGGTCGCGGCGGACTTTCTCCCCGACCCCAACGCGCCGTTCGGCCACGATCCGCATTGTATCGCGCAGCACCCGGCGAATCCCGATCGCCTGTACCAGCAGAATCACTGCGGCATCTACCGGATCGATCGTCCGGGGCGGCGCTGGGAGCGCATCGGCGCCGCCATGCCGAAGAAGGTCGGCGACATCGGCTTCCCGATCGTGCTGCATCACACCGATCCCGACACGGCCTGGGTATTGCCCATGGACGGCCAGACGGTCTGGCCGCGCACCTCGATCGACGGCCGGCCCGCCGTGTACCGCACCCGCGACGCCGGCCGCAGCTGGCAGCGGCTCGATCGCGGGCTGCCGCGCGCACGCGCCTGGTTCACGGTGCTGCGCCAGGCCATGTGCGCCGACCGCGAGGCGCGCACCGGGCTGTACTTCGGCACCACCGGGGGCGATGTGTGGGCGAGCACGAACGCGGGCGATAGCTGGCGCTGCCTCGCCCGCCACCTGCCGGAGATCTACTCCGTCACGCTCGCGAGCTGAGGCGCGGATGAGCTGTACCGTGCGCATCGCGAGTCCCCTGCACTCCTACACCGCGGGCGCATCCCGCATCGACGGACGCGGCGCAACGCTCGGGGAGGTGCTCGGCGATCTCGAGCAGCGCTTTCCCGGGATCCGCTTCCGCATGATCGACGAGCAGGACCGCATCCGCCCGCACATGCGGCTCTTCATCAACACCGAGGAGGCGCGCGATCTGGCGGCGCCGGTGCGCGGCGGGGACACCGTGCACGTGATCTGCGCGCTCTCGGGAGGATGAGTCCGATGACGCTCTCTACGGCCGAACGCGCCCGCTATCAGCGCCACCTCTCGCTGAAGGAGATCGGCGCCGACGGCCAGGAGAAGCTCAAGGCGGCGCGAGTGCTGATCGTGGGCGCGGGGGGCCTGGGCTCGCCCGCCGCGCTTTACCTCGCGGCCGCCGGCTGCGGCACGCTCGGACTCGTCGACTTCGACCGTGTCGACGTTTCCAACCTCCAGCGCCAGGTGCTGTTCGACACCGCCGCGCTCGAGCAGCCGAAGGCCGAGGCCGGCCGCGCGCGCCTCGCGGCGCTCAACCTCGAAATCCGTGTGATCGCCCACGCGCTCGAGCTCAAAGCGGCCAACGTGCGCTCGCTCCTCGAAGGCTACGACCTGGTGGTCGACGGGAGCGACCGGCTCTCGACCCGTTATCTGGTGAACGATGCGTGCGTGCTGCTCGGGCGCCCGCTGATCTCGGCGGCGATCCATCGCTTCGAGGGACAGGTCATGACGTACGTGCCCGGGCATGGGCCGTGCTACCGATGCCTGTTTCCTGAAGCCGCCGACGGCGTGGTCGCCAACTGCGCCGAGGCCGGCGTCCTCGGCGTGCTGCCGGGCGTACTCGGAACGCTGCAGGCCACCGAAGCCATCAAGCTCATCACCGGCGTTGGCACGCCGCTCCTCGGCCGGCTCCTCACCTACGATGCGCTCGAGCTGCGCTTCCAGGAGTTCCGCGTCGAGCGCCGCAGCGATTGCGCGGTCTGCGGCGATGCCCCGACGATCACCGAGCCACGCGATCCGCCGAGGCAGAGTGCCCAGGCGCCGCAGGACGGCGTGCGCCGCCTCACGCCGCGCGCGCTCGAGACACTGCTCGGCGCGGCGCAGCCGGCACCGCCGCTCATCGACGTGCGCGAGCCGTGGGAGTTCGACACCAGCCATCTCGAGGGCGCGCTCAATATTCCGCTCGGTGAGTTGCCGGCGCGCCTCGCCGAGATCCCGCGCGGCGGCGCCCCGGTATTCATCTGCCGCAGCGGCGGACGCAGCATGCGCGCCTGCCAGCTGGCGCTCCGGGCGGGGATCGCGGCGCCGGCGAATCTCGAGGGCGGGATGCTCGGCTGGGCCGCCGAAGTCGATCCGACGATTCCGGTGGCGTAAGCCGCCTTCTTTACGACGATCCCGGCGTGCGCGACTTGGCGAAGCACGGCGCGCGCGGCGGCTCGGGCGCGAGCACGATGCGTTCCTTCAGCACCGCGAGCGCCGCCTGCGGCGAGTCGACGAAGGAAAACAGCGCAAGATCCTCTTTCGCGACGGTGCCGTGGCGCACCAGCGCCTCGAAGTTGATGACTTCCTTCCAGTAGGCGGAGCCGTAGAGCAGCACCGGGATCGCGCGGTCGAGCTTGCGCGTCTGTGCCAGCGTCAGGATCTCGAACAGCTCATCGAAAGTGCCGAAGCCGCCGGGGAAGGTTACCAGCGCGTGCGCCAGGTGCGCGAACCAGAGCTTGCGCATGAAGAAGTAGTGGAACTCGAAGGAGAGCTCCGGCGTGATGAAGGGATTCGGACGCTGCTCCTGCGGCAGACCGATGTTGAGTCCGACGCTGCGCCCGCCCGCGAGCGCGGCGCCGCGATTGGCGGCCTCCATGATCCCGGGGCCCCCTCCCGAGCACACAATGAGGCGCTCGCCGCCCGCGAGGCCGCGGCCCCATTCGGTCACGAGCCGGGCCAGCTCGGTCGCCTCGTCGACGTAGCGGCCGAGCACGCCGCCGCTGCGGGCGCGCGCCGAGCCGAAGAACACCACGGTGGCGGTGACGCCTTCCTCACCGAAGGTGCGCAGCGGAGAGAGATACTCGGACACAATGCGGATCGGGCGCCCTTCGTCCGAGTCGATGAATTTCGGGTCGTGGTACGCCAGCTTGGGGCCGTGCGCCATGGGGTCGCTCTCAGGAAGCGGCGAGTGCCGCGAGGAGAGCTAGTTTGGCAATTCCGCGCGTGCGCGTCACCCGTGGGCCCATTTGCTCACGTAAGGATCACCCGTACACGACTACGATCCTGACTGCGCTACGCTACGGCCGTCGTGTTGCGTCCTCAGGGCAGAAGCATTGCGCGGCTGTTCCTCGCGCTGACCGCCGCGGCGTGGGCCGCGGCGGCCGGGACCGGCCCGCCGGGAGACGGGGCGCCGGCGCTCCCCGCCGCAGGCACGGCCGCTCTTCCGCCGCTCGACGGCACGACCTCGCTCCTCGTCGTCGCGCCGCATCCGGACGATGAGACGCTGTGTTGTGCGGGAGTCATCCAGCGGGTGGCCCGCGCCGGCGGCCGCGTGAGCGTCGTGTGGATCACGAGCGGGGACGCCTCGTTCCTCGATCTGCTGCTCATCGAGAAGGGCCTGACCGGGAGCGCCTCGAAGCAGCGCGCCCTCGCCGGGCGGCGCATGCGCGAAGCGCGCGCCGCGGCCTCGCTCCTCGGAGTGCCGGATGACCGGCAGCTGTTCCTCGGTTATCCGGACCGCGGGGTGCTCGAGCTCCTCACCGGCCACCACGACACGGTCTACGCCTCGCGCTACACGGCATCTTCCGCGGTGCCGTATGCGGATGCACTCTTTCCCGGCCACGCCTACACCGGCGCGAGCCTCGAGCGCGACCTCGCCGCCGTGCTCGAGCGCATCCGGCCGACGCTGGTGCTCGCGCCGAGCCCGCACGATTCGCATCCCGATCACCGCGGGGTGGCGCTCCTCACGCTGCGCGCCATGGCGGGCCGCGGCGAGCTCACCAGCGTGCGCTGCTGGATCGTGCACGGGGGCGAAGGCTGGCCGAGCCCGCGCGAGCTGTCACCCGGTCTGCCGCTGACGCGCGCGCCGCTCCTCGGCGCTGTGCCGCTCGCTTCCTTCGATCTCACGCCCGCGGAGGAGGACTCGAAGCTCGCCGCGGTGCGCGCCTACCCGACGCAGCTCACGACGCTCGCGCCGTTCCTGTTGGCCTTCGTGCGCACCAGCGAGTCGTTCTCCGCCGCGCCGTGAGCGCGCGCGGCATGCCTCAGGGCGGACGCCGCCAGCCCTCGAGCCAGCGATCGAGCGCGCCCGCGATCCGCTCGCGCAGGCGGTCGAGCCAGGCGCGTCGCGGCCAGAGGCGGCGGCTGAGCGCGCTCGAGACGGCGAGGTCGGCGCTGAAGAGCGCGGCCGCGGCGTCCGCCACGCGGGCATCGGACACCTCCTGGTTCGCCTCCAGGTTCCACTTGAAGCTCCAGCGATCGAGGTTGCTCGAGCCGATCGACACCCAGTCGTCACACACGATCATCTTGGCGTGCAGCACCCGCGGCAGATACTCGAAGATGCGCACGCCGTTGCGCAGCATCTTCCCGTAGAAGCGCCGTGCGGCCTGACGTACCCAGGGATGGTCGGTGCGCGCGCTCGGCATGAGGAGCCGCACATCCACGCCGCGGCGCGCGGCCCGCCGCAGCGCCTTGCGAAAGCGGCGCGACGGGACGAAGTAGGCGCTCACGACCCAGGCGCGCGTGCGCGCCGCGTCGATGCGGCGCACGACGCCGCTCGCGAGCACCGAGTGCTGCCGGGCCTCGCTGAGGGAGAGCCGGCCGAGCGCGCCTGCGGGGATCGGCGCGATCGGCGGCTCCGGCAGCGCGAGCTCGGGGCCGAGGCGGCGCCAGGTGCCCGCAAAGGCGCGCTGCCAGTCGGCGACCACCGGTCCGCGGATCTCGACCATGAGCTCGCGCCACGCATCGGGCGCGGCGAACTCATCGGTGAGCCCGGCACCGCCGACGAACGCCACCTGGCCGTCGACCGCGAGGAGCTTGCGGTGATCGCGGCGGAAGTTGCGCAGCCGGTTACGCCAGCGCAGCGGGTTGAAGAAGCGCAGCTCCACCCCCGCCTCCTCGAGCCACCAGCGGTCGCCGCTGGAGAGCCCGAGCGCGCCGAAGCCGTCGAATACCACGCAGCAGCGCACGCCCCGCGCGCGCGCCCCGGTGAGCGCCTCGATGAACCGCCCGGCCACGCGCCCGGAGGTCACCAGGTACATCTCGAGCAGGACGTGAATCTGGGCGGCCTCGATGGCGGCGAGCATCCGGGGGAAAAACACCGCGCCGCCGTCCAGCAGGCGAAAGTCGTTTCCGGTCCGCCACGGCCAGCCGGTGGTGGTCGATTCCGCGGTCACTGGGCCTGCCGCGCCGAGCTCGCGCGGTGCTCGAGCGTGACGACCGCGCCGGCGAACAGATGCAGCATCACGAACCAGGCGATGCCGCGGGTCAGGAGCACATCGAGCGTTTGATAGATCGCGCCGTCGGAGTGGGAGTAGTAACGCAGCGCTTCGACCCCGCCGATGAGCAGCGCGGCGCCGGCGATGAGGAGCAGCGCGGGTCCGGCGTGCGCGCGACGGCTGTCGTGCCCGGCGAGCGCGCCCGGCGGGACCTGCAGCCGCCGATACCACCAGGCGAGGATCAGGAGCCCGAGGGCGGAGCTCAGGTACTGCAGGAGGTGGAACATCTCGCCCGTGTACCAGCCGATCGTAACGGTGTCACTGAGAGCGGCAAAATGCCGTACCGCCCAGCCCTCGGAGTGAGTGAACGAGTCCCACAGCAGGTGCGACCACACGCCGACCAGGATGGCGAGCGGCGCGAGCAGCCATGCGCTGGCCCGGCGCCTGAAAGGCTCGAGCGACTGCAGCGCCAGCCAGCGGGCGCGCGCCGGCAGCAGTACCGTAAGGGGCTCACGCAGCAGCACTACCGCCATCAGCACGGCGAGTCCGAGCGCCAGATCGACGGTGCACGAGGCGATGAGGCTGTGAGTATCGAGCCTCAGGCGCAGCACGTGGCCGCCCGGGCCGAGCGGCAAATAGTACGGCACGTCCGGGGTCACCGCCCCGATCATGAGCGGCACCGTGCGCAGCAACCTCACCCTGCGCAGCGGCAGAATTGCAGCCGGGTGAGCCAGGGTGAAGGGCATCGCTGCGCCGCCTAAGGGGGTGCGGGCCGTGCCGTGACCCGGATGCGAAAATCCCGGCCCACCCAGGCATCGCTCGCGGCGTGGCGGAAGGTCACGTCGATACCCTGCCCGGCCGCGAGATGCGCGGTATCGATCTCGAGCAGGTGCAGGCCGAGTGCGTGCGGAGTGGTCTCTCGCTCGCGCACGTCGCGCCAGCCGTCGAGTCCGAAGCGGAACGTGCCGGGCTCGCGCAAGGCGAGCGTGAGCGCACAGCCTTCGGGCAGCTCGCTCGCCGGCGCGTGCTCGCACCAGATCACGCGCTCGAGCGCCGGCCGCTTGCCGCGGTAGCGCTGCCACACGAGCTCCGGCCGGTCGAACGGGCGCTTGAGCCCGCGGGAAATGATCAGCTTGATGTACTCCGCGTGGGTCCAGGCGAGCGGCATCGCTCCTCCGGTGGGCCGTCCGGGCAGGAGCCCGCGCGCCGGGATCGGCGCGGCATCCCAGACCTGCTCGGGCATCATGCCGCCCGAGGAAGCCATGCGCACCATGGCCGTGATGAGCGGCAGCGGATCTCGTCCGGCTGCGATCTCGTAGTGGCCGCGCTCGCCGGTGAGGAGCGGCCAGGCGCGCCCCCGCCCGGTGCCGTCGTAGGCGCTGCCGTCCTCGTGCTCACCGTAGCCATCGCCGCTGTAGCGGTGCCATGAGGGGCCCGAGGGGGTGTCGACCTTCAGCAGCGCGTCGACCAGGCGGACCGTCGCGAGGATCAGCGGATCGTCGGCGCGCCGCAGGCCAAAGCGCACCAGCTGCAGGAAATCGACCCCGACCTGCTCGGACACCAGGAGCTCCGGGTCCTGGGCGCGGTTCTTGATCGCGAGGACCAGGTCCTTCGGGCAGCAGCGGTCGGTGAGCGCCTCGGGGGGGGCGACGCGCACGTAATAGCCCGCGATCCCGTGGCTGCGTGCGAGCGGCGTATCGGCCACCGCCGTCCAGTCCTCGAGGCGCGCGTTCCAGTAGTCGGCGAAGGCGAGCGCGAGAGCGCGCGCTTCGGGTGGCAGATGCGGGGCACCGGTGACGAGGGCCGCGATGCAGACCGCGAGAGTGAAGGTGTTGAGTCCCGCATCCTCCTCCCAGCGATCCTGGTCGCTCACCGGTCCCGTGCGCACCACGAACGAGAGCGCACGCCGCACCATGTCGGCGACCTCGACACCCGCGAGCGCCTCGCGCTCAACGAGCGCCGCCGCGAGCAGCACGGGAAACGCGGCCTCGTCGAGCTGGATCCCGGACCAGTAGCCCTTGCCGCCGAGCCACTGGTTCTGATTCCAGTGTCCGTCGGCATTCTGCGTGGCGAGCAGGTAGCGCAGCGTGTTGTGCGCCTCGGTGTTGGCGCCGACCGCGAGCAGCGCGCCCGCGCATTCGACCAGGTCGCGCGGCCACACCAGGTGGTAGCCCTCGCGCTCCTCGTGCGTGTTGCCCCACGGGACGCTGAGCGAGGCCACCATGGCGCCGGGATAGGTCTTGTCGCGGTGGGAGCGCAGCACCATGGTGGAGGTGCGGAATTGGGTGAGGATCTCCGCCGGCAGATCGGCGGGCAGCCGGTCGACCGGCGTGCCGGCCGCGTGCCAGCGCGCCCACGCCTCCCGCTGGCGTGTCCAGCTCGCCCCGAAGGGCTCGGCAAGCGCGGTGAGCGCCAGGGTGGCCGCAGAGTCGGCGCTGCTGCCGAAGCCGAGCGCCAGCACCGCCTGACGCGGCAGCTCACCCACCAGCGCCACGTTGCCCGGGCCCGCCTCGTCGAACTCCCAGGTCATCGCACCCTGACGGAAGAAATCCTGCCAGCCGTCGTTCTCGCCCACGTAGCCGGCGCTGCCGCGCGAGAACGCCTCCGCCTGGCCCGCCGTCGCCGCGGCGAGCGCCAGGGCGAACGGGCCCTGCTCGGCCCACAGGACCTTGCGGCCACGGTAGCTCACCACGGCGGCGCGGTTGCCGTGGCCCGTGCCGCCGACGTGCGGCGCGAGCAGCGCGTAGGGCCGCAACGCGGGATCGCCGGCGAGCTCGACCTCGATGAGCAGCACGTCGCGGTCCTCGCAGGGCGTGACGCGCAGCGTGAGATCGAAGCGCGCGTGGTGGTGCACGATCCTCACGGCCGGCACTCCCCCGTCCGCGAGCGTGAGGTCGTGCCTCCACATGCGCTTGACCTCGACCCAGAAGCCCGCGCCGTCGCCGACGATGAAGCCGAGATCCCGGATCTGCGGAATATCGACGCGCGGATAGTAGACCTCGTTGAGAATGCCGCCGCCGATCGTGAACCACAGGCGCGCCGGCCCGAGCGGGCAGCCGACCATCTCCTTGTCGCTGCTCGACCAGGTGGGAGAGAGCCCGGGGCCTCCCGGTGCGGCGCTCATGCCTGCACCGCCCTGCGAGGCGCGCGCGGCCGCGGGGCCGCGCCGCGTTGCTGCCAGATGCGCACGCCGCCAATGAAGGCGTTGCGGTTCTCGCCCCGCCGCACGCCGGGGGGGAGCTTCTTCAGGCGTGCGGCGTTGCCGCCGCCGAGCACGACGTAGTCGGCCTCGAGCGCCGCCTCGAGGTGCGCGACCACATCGAGGACCGCCCGGCGCCACTTGCGGGTGCCGAGCCGGCGGCGGCCGTGCTCGCCGAGGAAGTCCTCGAACGTATGCCCCTTGCGGTAGGGCATATGGCCGATCTCAGTGGGCTCGACCACGCCGTCGATGATCAGCGTCGCGCCGAGCCCGGTACCCAGCCCGAGGAAGAGCATGCGCCCACCCCGATAGCTGCCGATCGCCTGCATCGCCGCATCGTTCACGACGCGCACCGGCTTGCCGAACGCTGCCGCGAAATCGAAGCCCATCCAGCCCTCGCCGAGGTTGTGCGGCTCGGCTGCGATACGTCCGTGAAACACCAGCCCCGGGTAGCCGATCGACACGGCGTCGTAGGCGGCCCCGTCAGCCCGCTTCAGGACCTTAGCCGTCATGCGCCCGGGCCCGAGCTCAGGTCCCGAAGGGAACTTGAGGATCCGGCCGCGCCCATCGACGCGGAACTTGACGTGGCTGCCACCGACGTCGATGACGAGGATGCGGCGGGGCACACGCCGCCCCGGGGCGGTCCGGTTCCCTGGCATCGGCGGATTTTGCGGTGCCGTGGACGCGCGTGTAAACCATCGGCCGCCGGCGCGCATCTATACGGCGAGCGGTGCCCGGTCACCGCGCAAAATGGAAGGGATCACAATGGCTCGGCTACACCTCAGCGCCGCCGCGCTGACCGTGCTCGTACTGTGCGTCGCCGGAACCGCCCGTGCCGGAGACGCGGACCGCATCTCCAGCGTCATGGGCTCGATCACCGTGAACGCGGGCGAGCATCGCGGCGATCTCGCGACCGTCAACGGCTCGATCCGCATCGGTGAGGGCGCCGTCGTCGGCGAGGCGCGCACGGTCAACGGCAGCGTCACGCTCGAAGCGCGCGCGACCGCCGCCGAGGTCAAAACCGTCAACGGCTCCGTGCACCTCAACGACGGCGCGCAGGTCAGCGGGCTCGTGCATACGGTCAATGGATCGCTGTCGCTCGCCAAGGGCGCCAACGTCACCCGCGGACTGGCCAACGTCAACGGTAGCATCCGCATCGACGCCGCCCATGTCGGCGGCGACGTGGAAACCGTCAACGGCTCCGTGCACCTCAACGACGGCGCGCAGGTCAGCGGGCTCGTGCATACGGTCAATGGATCGCTGTCGCTCGCCAAGGGCGCCAACGTCACCCGCGGACTGGCCAACGTCAACGGTGGCATCCGCATCGACGCCGCCCATGTCGGCGGCGACGTGGAAACCGTCAACGGCGGCATCGAGATCGGCCCCGACGCGCACGTCGATGGCGGCGTGATCATCCGCAAGGACCACTCGGACCATTCGGACGACGCCCGGAACCCGCCGCGTGTCGTCATCGGTCCGGGCTCGGTCGTGAAAGGCACCCTCAGGTTCGAGCGGCCGGTAGAGCTCTACGTGAGCGACCGGGCGACGATTGGGGCGGTGGAGGGGGCAACCCCGATCAAGTTCTCGGGCGATCATCCGCCCGGATAAACCTGCAAAAACCGTGCTTTTTGCCGGCGGTTTTCGCAGCGATGTCCGCAAAAATCGCTTCCTGCGAATTTTGGCCGATAAAAAAAGAGCGGCGGGAGGTCAAGTCCCGCCGCTCGACGAGCGTCCTTACTCAGTCAATCAATGAGTCTGGGCTGAAGCGCCCGCGGACGCGTTTCCTGACATGCTGGCCTCGGCGCCGTTCGACCCGGCCTGGGCACTACCGTCGAAGGAACCGCCGGCCCCGGCACGGGCGCTCGGACCCTGCGGCTGCGGCGGCGTGTTGTGGGTCGTCGAAGGCTTGGTGCTGCCCGAGGGCTTGTTGCCGCGCGAGGGCTTATCCGCGCCCGACGGCTTGTCGCTCCCCGAGGGCTTAGTGCTGCCCGACGGCTTGCCGGTCGACGAGGGCTGGCCACTCGTGGCGCCAATTCCCGTCGCGCCGAAGCCCGACCCGCCCACGTTCGTCGCGCCATTCATCGCGCCGGCAGATCCAGCAGCCCCAGCGGCGGCATGGCCCTCGCCTGCCGTCATGCCGGCGACCGCCGATCCCTCGTTCACGGTCGTGCCTGCGACGGTGCGCCCGTCGGCCGCCCCAGCAGCCGCGACGCTGCGTCCCTTGTCCGCCGCCGCGCTGGCGGCACCGCGGCCATCGGCCGCGACACGCGAGCCGGCACGCGCACTCTCCTCTGAGCCCGCCTTCACGGCACCCGCAGCAGAAGCGCGGGCCTTGTCGCTCTCGCGGGTCACGCCGCGGGTACGGGCGGCCGCATGCGCACGCTCGAATTCGCTCGCCTGGGCACCCCCGAAAGGGCTGCCGAAGCCGCCAGCGGCGCCTCCGCGCAAGCCGCCGCCCAGCAGCTGCGCGTGGGCCGGAAGGGCCGCCGCAGACAGCAACAGAACCGCGGCGCTCGCGAAAAGATGATGGGTCCTCATGGTCGTCTCCTCTCGAGGCCGCGGCCAATCCGCGACCTTTCAGCGAGTACTACGACCGGGAGCGACGGATTCTTCCCGCCGCGATGCCACGAGCGACTTTTTACTTAATCCAGCCGGCGCGCCAGGGCCGGCGCCGGCGCAAGCTCCGCGCCCACGAGCCCGTAGCCATAGGACGGGTCGAGACCGGGGGCGCCCAGATGCAGCGCCCGCCGCTCGAGGTCGGTAAGGGCCGCTTGCGCCGAACCCCTGTCGGGCGAATGCAGCGTCTGCGCCAGGAGGCCCGCGACGATCGGCGCCGCGAACGACGTCCCGCGCACCAGCGCGTAGCCTCGTGGGGTGCGCGCGGCCGCCATGTCGGCGCCGGGAGCGGCGAATTTCACCTGCGGACCGCGCTCCGCCTCGGGCAATACGCGATGGCGGGCGTCAACGGCGGTGACGCCCACGACCCCCGGCCAGGCGGCCGGGTACAGAGGGGGCGCGGCGGGCCCGTCGTTGCCGACGGCGGCGACGATGAGATAGCCGTGCGAGACCGCGCCCGCGACGACGCTCTCGAGCATTCGGTTGGGAGGACCGACGAGGCTCACGTTGATCACCGGCACCTGCTCGTGCATGAGCCAGGCAAGTGCCTCGGCGACGTCGTCCACCTCGCCGCCGGTGGGACGCCCGCAGAAAACGTCGGCGGCATAGAGCTCCGCGCCGGGCGCCGCGCCCTGAAAGTGCCCCGCGTGTCCTGCGAGGAGCGAGGCGACGGCGGTGCCGTGCAGGGCGGGAAGCGCCGCGCCCGCACAGCCGTGCAGATGCACCTTCACCGCATCGAGCGCCGCATGGTGCCCATCGACTCCGTCGTCGATCAGCCCCACCCGGGCAGCGACGGAAGCGGACGCGATGGACTCCACCCGCGCCGCAGCCGGCGCCTGCGACCGCGCCTGCCGCTCCATGGCGCCGGACACAGAGCCACTCGGGAGATAGACGTGATTGAAGTCGTAGCTGCCGGCGGGATCGATACCCTGGAGGCGCGTCAACGAGCGCGCCGTGTCATCGGGGGCGTGCAGCACGACGATGCGCGCGCCGAGCTCATCGAGCGTGCGCTCGCGCACGACGCTGTAGCCGGCGGCGAGCGCCAGCTGCAGTGACGCGGGCTGGGGCGAGAAGGCGAGCAGCTCCCCGCGCACGATGGGCGCCCCGTTCGGATCCGCCTCGAGCACGTCGCGATGCCGCCGCAGCAACTCGCGGATGCGCTGCTGGCGCAGCGCGCGCAGGCCCGTGGAATCGAGCTGACCGAGCGCGGCCGCTGCCTCACCGGTGAGCGGCGGCAGTCCCACCGCGGGCAGCGCCGGCACGCCCACTTGCGGCAGGTTGGGAAGCCGCACGGCGGGCAGGCCCACCTGCGCCGCGGCCCGCACGGCGACACACAACAGCAGCCCGGCGAGTACTAGGTTACGCACAGCGGCACCTTAATTGAATGTGGGCGCGCGGGGAACAAATGGAAGAAAATCGCATCCATGAACGTATTGCCGGCATAGAGTGCGCGCGATGCTGGACGAGCTGCGCACGGAGTTGGTCGAGCTGCTGCCGCGGCTGCGCCGGTTCGCACGCGCACTCGCGCGCGATGCTCACGATGCCGACGACCTGGTGCAGACCGCCATCGAGCGTGCGCTGGCGCACGCCGGACAGCTGCGCGCGGATGCGCCGCTCGCCGGCTGGATGTTCGGCATCCTGCGCCACGCGTGGATCGACGAGCAGCGCTCGCGTGGCCGGCGTGGACGGCTGTTCACCTCGGCCGAGCCGGCCGCGGAGGTTGCCGACGCGACGCAAGGGACGCCGGTCGAGGCCATCGCGGTGCAGGACGCCGTGGCGCGCTTGCCCGAGGAGCAGCGCCTGGCGGTGGCGCTGGTGCTGGTGGAGGGACTCTCTTACAAGGAGGCGGCGCATATCATGGAGGTGCCGATCGGGACGTTGACGAGCCGCCTGGCGCGCGCCCGCGATGCGCTGCAGGCCATGCTCGGTGACGGCGGCGGAGCATAAGCGGATGACTTTCAGCGAAGAGACACTCAGTGCATAC
>Ga0307469_10000244_pt1 | contig 21144 bp, 21 predicted proteins | sample atmos_gasesAM2C__FD_203084 | JGI IMG/M metagenome (GOLD analysis project Ga0307469, IMG submission 203084) | Hardwood forest soil microbial communities from Morgan-Monroe State Forest, Indiana, United States - atmos_gasesAM2C_515 | ecosystem: Environmental > Terrestrial > Soil > Temperate...
CGGTATCCCTCGACTCGCTCGACCTCCGGCATCTGTCGCTCGAATCGTTCCGCTCCCAGACGTCGATGGTTCCGCAGGAAGCGTTCCTCTTCCGTGGAACGATCCGCGACAACATCCGCTTCGGCAAGCCCGAAGCCACCGATGCTCAGGTCGAGGACGTCTGCCGCCTGCTCGGGATCGACGACGCGGTCCGGCGCCTGCCTCAGGGTTACGACACCGAGGTCCGCGAGCGCGGAGCCGCCTTGTCGGGCGGCGAGCGTCAGCTCATCGCGCTCGCGCGCGCCGTCCTCGTTAACCCGAGGCTCATGATCTTGGACGAAGCGACGTCGGCCCTCGATGCCTCGACCGAAGCCCACGTCGAACAGGCGCTCCGCCTGGCGGCCCACGGCCGGACGACCATCGTCATCGCCCATCGGCTGTCGACGGCGGCGCGAGCGAACCGCGTCGCCGTGTGCGACCACGGACGCATCATCGAGCTCGGCACCCACGACGAGCTCCTGAACCGCCCTGACGGCCTGTACGCCAAGCTCTACGCCCACTGGCTCGCGAACTAGCTGTCAGTCGAGCGGCTCTCGACCGATACTTGAGGGGACATGTTCGGCCTCATCGTCAAGCTGTGGGCGTTCATCTTCGCGCTCGCGCTGATCATCCTCGTCGTTCTGAATCTCACCGGCGTGTTCAAGCCGGGGACCATCTCGCTCAGCAAACCGAACGACGCGCCCTGTCAGCGCATCGCGGCGAGCGACCCGCTCCACCCGCACATCGTCGAGGTGCGATGGCTCTGGAACCCGAAGGCGTACGGGTGGGGCTGCTACTTCGAGTACAACATCAGCGACTCGAAGACCGTCGCGCCGATGCCGAAGTAGCGCGCCGAGCGCCCGTTTCGGCAACCTAAGAACCACACGTGGACAACCAGGTACTGAAGGACGCCTTCGCACGCACGCGTATCGTCGGCGCGGCCGTTTCCGACTATCCCGTGACGCCGAACCTGAGCGAACTCGATCATCACGTCCTCGGGATCCGCAACGCGCTCGATGACTGCGGCCTGTCGCTTCGCGATGTCGACGGTCTGATCATCGCGTCCGGCGGCTTCGGCGGGCTGAACCCGATGGGGCTCGCCGAGTACCTCGGGATCCGTCCGACCTTCGTCGACGGCTTGTCCGTCGGTGGATCGTCGTTCGTGTATCACGCAGCGCGCGCAGCGCTCGCCGTCGGGACGGGGCTCTGCGAAGTCGCTGTCGTTGCGATGGGGCAGACCGGCAAGTCGGGCTCGCGCTCACCGCGTGGCATGCGCGGCGGCGGACCGCCCGTGATGCCGCAGGGCTTCGGCTCGTTCTTCTGGGATTCGCTCGCCGGACTCCCGTTGATCGGCGCGTATGCGATGGCGGCGCGCCGACACATGCACACCTACGGAACGACGTCGGAGGATCTAGCGGAGATCGCCGTCGCTGCGCGCTTCCACGCGAGTATGAACCCGAAAGCGCAGTACCAGGACCCGATCACGATCGATGACGTCCTCAACTCGCGGTGGGTCGCGGAGCCGCTGCACCTCCTCGACTGCTGCGTCGTCTCCGACGGAGGCGGTGCGTACGTCGTCACGACGAAGGAACGCGCACGCGACCTCCGCAAGCCATCCGTGCAGATGCTCGGATACGGCGAACGCGTCGGACACGCCGGAATCGGACAGATGCCGGACTTCACGCAGACGGCCGCCGCCGACACCGGGAAGGCGGCGTTCGGCATGGCGGGACTGAAGCCCGGCGACATCGAGTGTGCCGAGCTGTACGACTCGTTCACGATCACAGTGATGCTGTTGCTCGAGGACCTCGGGTTCTGCGGGAAGGGCGAAGGCGGACCGTTCGTCCGCGAGCATCTCCGCGTCGGCGGACCGCTCCCGATCAACACCGACGGCGGGGGCCTGTCCGCCGTCCACCCCGGCATGCGCGGGATGTTCCTCATGACCGAAGCCGTCCGTCAGGTTCGCGGCGAGGGTGCACCGCTCGCCGTCGCGAAACAAGGCGGCGTCGACACGTGCCTCGTCCACGGCGTGGGTGGGCAGCTCTCGAGCCACGCGACGCTGGTCGTCGGGAAGGACACATGACCGAGCAGCAAGCCCCGAAGAAGTTCTTCATGGCCGCACCCGAAGGGTCCGATGAGTTCTTCGACGCGGCGAGGGATGGGCGTCTGCTGATCCAACGGTGCGCGGACTGCAACGACTACCAGTTCTATCCGCGCCAGGTCTGCGTGCATTGCGGTTCCGCGAACGTGTCGTGGGCGGAAGCCTCCGGACGAGGCACCGTGCACACCTTCACGGTGATCCACCAGCAGGGCATGCCCGGCTGGCGCGACGAGGTCCCGTACGTCGCCGCCGTGATCGACCTCGAGGAGGGCCCGCGCATGACGAGCACCATCGTGGAGTGTGCGCCGGCGGACGTCAGCATCGGGATGGGAGTCGAGGTCACCTTCGTCGACGAAGGCTCCTGCGTCCTGCCACGCTTCAAGCGTGTCTGATTGGGACGCCGCCACCTACGACAGAGTCTCGGACCCCCAAGCACGGTGGGCCCGCGCGGTGATCGAACGCATCGACGGATCGCCGGCGCGCATCCTCGATGCCGGATGCGGGTCCGGACGAGTCACCGAGATCCTGCTCGAGCGATTCCCGGAGACGCACGTGATCGCCGTGGACGCGTCCGCGGCGATGGTGGATCAGGCTCGCGCACGTCTGCACGGACGCGCCGAGGTGCTGCAGCGTGACCTCACCGAGTCGCTCGGCGTCGATCGCGTCGATGCCGTGTTCTCGAACGCCGTCTTCCACTGGATCGACGACCACCCGAAACTCTTCGCGAACCTCGCGTCGGTGCTCCGTCCGGGCGGGCAGTTCGTCGCGCAGTGGGGCGGGTTCGGAAACATCGAGAACATGCTCGAGGTGACGCGCGAATTCGGCCCCCAGCCCTACGAGCGCAACTTCGCGACGGCCGAGGAGACGGCATCACGCCTGGACGCCGCGGGCTTCACGGACATCCGGACGTGGCTCGAGCCGGCGCCGACGCATTTCGACTCACGGGACGACTTCGCGTCGTACCTGCGCACCGTTTGTCTGCGCTGCCATCTCGACCTGCTGGACGAAGACGAGCAGGACGCGTACGTCGACCGCGTCGTCGACGCGATGCCCGACCACCGCATCGACTACGTCCGGCTGAACGCTACGGCGCGACGATCCTCCATCTGAAGTCTTTGTGCGTCTGGTTACCGGCAGCGTCGGTCACGATGAGATGGAAGACGTGCTTCCCCTGCCTCAACTTGGTGTATGTAACGGTTAGGGACGAACAGTCGGCCGCGGGCTGCGCGTCACGCCCACATGAGTAGGTCACAGCCGTCGCGTCGGTCGACGTGAAGTCGAACACGGCTTTGCGCGACGTCGTCCTCGCTTTCGGGTGTCTCGTCAGTTGGACGACGGGAGCCGTGGTGTCGACCGTGAACGTGGCTGGACTGCTGTAACCGATGTTGTTCGAGGCGTCCTGCTCGGAAGCTTGAGCGGTGTACGTCCCTTGGGCGAGCGCGGTCGACGGAGCGACGCTGTAGACACCTCCGCCCTGCGGCGTCACGGGCAGCACCTGCACCGGCGTCCCGCCGGCCGACGTCCCCGAGTAGACGGCGACGTTGACCGTGCTCTGATCGTCTCCGGCCGCCGTGCCGGCGACACCGGAGAAGGTCGGGGTCGTGTCGCTCGTCGTGCTGCCGTCGGTCGGTGCCGTGAGCGTGATCGTCGGCGGGGTCGTGTCGTTCGTCGTGTAGGTCAGCGACACGGATCCGGGGACGAACCCCGAGATCGTCGAGATCGTCGGCGTGCCCGGTGCGAAGCTCGACCCGCCCCCGCCGCCGCCGCCACCGAGCGTTGTGGTCGACGTGCTCCCGCCGCCGCCGCCGCCGTAGCGGCCGCCACCACCGCCGCCTCCCCCGTTCGAACCGTCCGCACCGTTCCCGCCCGAACCTTGTGCACCGGCCGAACCTGTGCTGGCACCGCCGCCGCCGATGCCACCGGTCGAGGTTCCGCCGCCGCCCCCGCCGCTGCCGGAGCCGGTGGTGCCTCCTACCGTTCCGTCGGTGCCGGTCGCTCCGCCGCCGCCGCCGTTCCCGCTGCCTTTGCCTCCGCCGCCGCCCCCACCGCCCGCGACCGCGAGCCGCTGGTCGAGCGCGAAGGGTGAGGTCCGGATGTCGGTCGCGCCTCCGCCGCCGCCACCATCGTTCGTCCCGCTTCCGCCGTCCGCGCCGCCGTTGAATCCGCCGGCGCCGCCATCGGTTCCGAGGTCCCCAGACCCGCCGACGTTGATCTGCAGCGTTTCTCCGGGCGTGACCGTGATCGTTCCCACGACTTCCGCCGCCAAGCCACCGTTGCCACCGCTCGTAGCGCCCTTGGCGCCCGTTCCACCGATGATGTCGATGCCGATCGACGAGACGTCCCCCGGAACGAGGAACGTCTGCGATCCACCCGTGTAGCTGAACGTCTTCGTCGACGCGAGCGCCGGATGCGACGCGAAGACGAGAACGGCAGCGATCAGCGAAAAGGCCGAGAAGAGACTCGCGCGCCGCATGGAACCCCCCATCACTCGTGTGCGGATGCCTCGCGCTTCGACCGTACAGGAGCAAAGACTTGTGGTCGACCCCTACGATTGGTCGATGACATCCGATCCGCGACGACGCCTTCCGCAGATCGACCGTCTCGTCGAAGGCGTCGATCATCTCGGTCTTCCACGTCCCGTCGTCGTCGACGCCGTCCGAACCGTCGTCGACGCACAACGGAGGCGTGCACGCCGGACGAAACAGATCCCGGCGGAAGATGAGATCGCCGCGATGGTTGCCGACGAGCTCACGCGTCGCGCGTCGGATCGACTCCGTCCGGTGATCAACGCCACCGGCGTCATCTTGCACACGAACCTCGGACGGGCTCCTTTATCGCAAACGGCGATCGACGCCGTCGCCACCGTCGCGCGCGGCTACTCGAACCTCGAGTTCGACCTCGAGCGCGGACGTCGCGGCGACCGTTTCGTCCACGTCGAACCGATGCTGGCCGTCCTCACGGGGGCCGAAGCAGCGCTCGTCGTGAACAACAACGCAGCCGCGGTGCTGCTGGTGTGCGCGGCGCTCGCCGGCGGGCGCGAGGTCGTGATCTCGCGCGGCGAGCTCATCGAGATCGGGGGCGAGTTCCGCATCCCCGACGTGATCGCGCAGTCGGGCGCGATCCTCCGCGAGGTCGGCACCACCAACCGGACGCACGTCCGCGACTACGAACGCGCGATCTCCGCGGAGACCGCCTTCATCTTGAAGGTGCACCCGTCGAACTACCGCGTCGTCGGCTTCACGACCTCGCCGGAGACGTCGTCGCTGGCGAACCTCGGCGTCCCGCTGGTCTACGACGTCGGCTCGGGCCTGCTCGATCGGCCCGTCGCTGACGAACCGACGGTCGTCGGCGCCCTCGCAGACGGAGCGTCCCTCGTGTGCTTCTCCGGCGACAAACTCTTCGGCGGCCCGCAGGCGGGGATCGTCGCCGGGAGCGCGGAGCTCGTGTCACAGCTCCGGACGAATCCACTCCTGCGTGCGCTCCGTCCGGACAAGATGCAGCTCGCCGCGCTCGGCGCGACGGTCGAGTCATACCTGCGCGATCGCGGGGACGTCCCCGTGCTGCGCATGCTCGATGCAACCGCGGACGAGGTCGCGAAGCGCGCGCGCAAGGTGATCCGCGGCGTCGAGGGGGCCGAACTCATCGCCGGCGAATCGATGACCGGCGGCGGGTCCGTCCCGGGTGAAGGCATCCCGACGACGCTCATCGCGCTCCGCGACACGACGCTCGCACGACGGTTGCGTGCACATGAGATGCCGATCATCGTCCGGACGGAGCGCGACCGCGTCTTGATCGATCTCCGAACAGTCGACCCCGCGGACGACAAGGTCGTCGCGGCCGCCTTGCTCAGCCGATAAGCGCCGCGACCCTCGTCTTCAGCTCATCGGCGCCGACGGCACCCGTCCAGCGGTCCTTGATGACGCCGTCGGTCCCGATGAAGTAGAGGAACGGCTCCGTCCCGAGCTTCCACTGCGCATACGTCGGGCTCGTGAGGTTCGCGTCGACGCCGGCGCCCGACGTCTCGGACGACAAGCCCTTCTGTCCGGAGTCCGCGTTCTTGAAGATCTCGACGTGGATGAAGGACACCTGGCTCCCGTACTGCTTGCTGACGCTCTCGACGATGTCCGTCGTCGGGCCGCACGTTCGCGAGAAACAGAACTCCGGCGTCGCGAAGAGCACGACGGTCGGCTTCCCGGCTTGGAGGGCGTCCGCGATCGAGATCTGGTGCATCGAGCACTGCGGCGTCCGGGTGCAGATCGGGTCGACGCCCTCGTGGTTGGCGACCGTCGGGCTCTGCGACGCGATCGCGTGATCGCCGACCTTCGGCTCCGGCACCTTGTCGACGAACTGGAACGCGGCTTGCGCCGTCTTGCCACCGGTCGAGGCTTCGACGACCCACGTGCCGACGGCGAAGTCGTGACGGACGACGTAGATGTCGTAGACCTGCGTCCCGGCCGTCTGGCTGCCGCCGGATCCGCGCTGGACGTTCTCCCGCGACACCGGGACGGTGGTCAGCTTGCCGCCGATCGGTGAGATGCGGGCGGTGACGTCCGTCGGCGCGATGGGGTTCTGTCCACGGAAGATCGCGAACGCGACACGGGTGTCGCCGACCGCGAACTGCGGTTCGGACGTGATCTGGACGGACAACGCGTCGGACGCCGCCGACGGCGACGCCTTCGGCGTCTTCTTCGCGCACGCCCACGCGACGGCGCCGAGGCTGAGCGCACCGGCGGCGCGCAGGAACGAACGTCGGTCGATCTGGTCCATGTCGGGAGGCCTACTCTACCGAGGTGCCACGCCGCAGCGGGGCGGAGACGCCATGAGAGTGATCGCGACCGCCGGACACGTCGACCACGGGAAGTCGACGCTGGTCACGGCGCTGACGGGGATCGATCCGGACCGGTTCGAAGAGGAGAAGCGGCGGGGCCTCACGATCGACCTCGGTTTCGCGTGGCTGACGCTTCCGTCCGGACTCGAGATCGGCATCGTCGACGTGCCCGGGCACGAGCGCTTCATCCGAAACATGCTCGCCGGCGTCGGCGCGGTCGACGCCGTGCTGTTCGTCGTCGCTGCCGACGAAGGCTGGATGCCGCAATCGGCCGAACACCTCCAGATCCTCGACTTCCTCGGCGTCGAGCGCGGCGTCGTCGCGCTGACCAAAACCGACACGGCCGGCGAACTGGCGGACGAAGCCGAACTCGACGTTCGGGAGCACCTCACCGGAACGCCATTCGAAGACACGCCGATCGTGCGCGTGTCGGCGAAGACCGGCGACGGCCTCGACGACCTCGTCAACGCGCTCGATGCGGTGCTCGGAGACGCTCCTGCGCCCGAGGAAGATCAGCGCGTCCGGCTCTGGATCGACCGTTCCTTCTCGATCAAGGGTGCGGGCACTGTCGTCACGGGCACGCTCGAAGGTGGGCCGCTGCGCATCGGTCAGGAAGTCCGCATCGTCCCAGACGGGCGGAGCGCACGCATCCGCTCCATGCAGACCCACGGCCAACAGGCGGAGGTTGCGACGGGTCCGCGCCGCTTGGCCGTCAATCTCGTTGGACTCGACCGGCGACTCGTCCATCGCGGCGATGCGCTGGTCGCCGATGAGTGGGTCGTGTCCGACCGCTTCGCCGCGAGGTTGCGTCCGTCCGGCGACGACTTCAAAGAGCGTGGCGCATACGAACTGTTCGTCGGATCGGCGCAAGCGTCGTGCCGTCTCCGATCCTTGAGCGACGAACGCGACCCGCTCGTGGAGATCTTCACCTCGCGGCAACTACCGATCATCCCCAGCGACCGCTTCGTCATCCGAGATGTCGGCCGCTGGGCGACGGTCGCCGGCGGAGTCGTGATCGACGCGCAACCGTCCAAACTCCGTCGCGATGACGAAGCCGTGTTGACTGATCTCCGCACACGGGAGACGTTGCGCGGCGGGGATCTTGCGGCATGGATCGTCCGGAAGCGCGGGGTGGTGACATGGGACGAGCTGCGCGCAGCGTCGGGGCTCGGCGACGCGACGATCGGCGACGGCGTCTCCGAGGCGTCGGGATTTTCGCAGGACGGATACATCTTCGCTCGCGAAACGGAGCGGTCGCTGTACGTGACGATCGTGGATGCGCTTCGGGAGTTCCATGCGCAGCATCCGCTTGAGGGCGGCATGCCGTTCACGGCAGTGCAGGAGCTCGCCGGCATACCGTCAGGTGCTTTCGACGTGTGGATCGCGGACATGCAGGAGGACCACGTCCTGATCGTCGATGGCAGCCTCTTGCGGCTACCTGAGCACAGCGGGACGGAGCTGTCCGCCGACGACAGGCTCGTCGCGGACCGCGCGCTCGACACGTTGCGTGATGCGGCGACGTCTCCGCCGGAGTTACGCGACGTCGGTCTCAGCGCCGAGCTCGCGCGGGCGCTCGAGCGCAACGGCAAGCTCGTCTTCCTGACGCCGACGACGGCCTACCCAGCCGACGTGTGGCACGACATCGAACGGCGCGTCGTCGGCTTCATCGTCGACAACGGGTCGGCGACCGTGGCGCAGATCCGCGATGCCGTCGGGACGACCCGGAAGTATGCGGTGCCGTTGCTCGAGAAGCTCGACGCGACAGGAGTCACCCGCCGGAAGGGCGATGTCCGCGAACTCGGCCCGCGCGGCCGCGAACTCGCTGAGCGTTGATGCAGCCAAGATCGAGCACACGAGCCGCGGGACGGGTGCCGATGACACGTCGTGTGAGTCATGACTGTCGTCATACGACGAAGATCGATCACACGACCCGAGCGATGCACCGGATGACGCGCCGCGTGGTTGATATCGGCGCCGGACGGATCTAGACGAGTTCGATCGGGCGGTCTGCTTCCACTTCGCCGATGACCCAGGCGGATACACCGAGGTCTCCAAGAACCTCGACCGCTCGCGCGCCCGACGGTGTGATCGCGATCATCCCCACGCCGAGGTTGAACGTCGTGCGCATCTCCTCCTCGGTGATCCCGCGCGACGCGAGCCACTCGAAGATCCCGGGGCGCTCCCAGGACGAGACGTCGATCATGGCGCCGGTTCCGTCCGGCAACGCGCGTGCGAGATTGTCCGCGATACCGCCGCCGGTGATGTGCGCCGCCGCGTGCACCTCGACCTCGTCGGCGAGCGAGAGGAGCTTCCTCGCATAGATCGCCGTCTCGGCAAGCAGGCCCGGCGGCGGATCGTCGTCACGGAGCACGCGGCGCACCAACGAGAATCCGTTCGAATGCACGCCGTTCGACGCGAGCCCGACGATGTCGTCGCCGACGGAAACACGGAACGGCCCCCATGCGTTGTCGAGATCAACGACGCCGACGCACGTACCCATGACCTCGTACGCACCCGGCGAAAGCAACCCGGGGAGCTGCGCCGTCTCACCACCGACGAGCTCGCAGCCGGCTTCGACGCAAGCGTCCGCAACGCCGCCGACGATGGCGACGGCTTCGTCCGGGTCGAGACGTTCGGTTGCGATGCAATCGACGAACAGGAGCGGCTCGGCCCCGCAGCACACGACGTCGTCGACGTTCATCGCGACGCAGTCCCAGCCCGCCGTGCGGTGCAGCCCGGCCCGGCGCAGCAAGTCGATCTTCGTTCCCGTCGTGTCGGTCGAGAGCGCGAGGGCCGGTCGCGAGAAGCCGCGCGCGATCAGATCCTCGAGCGGGAACAGTCCGGCGAACCCGCCGAGCGAAACGACGTGGGACGCGACCCGGGTGCGCGCGGCCTCCGCGGCATAACGAGGGATCAGCGCATCGGCGGCGTCCTGGTCGACGCCGGCGTCTCGATAGGACGTCAAGACGGTATTTCGATGCCCGGGAGCTGCTCTTCCTCCGGCAACGTCACCGAACCGTTGCTGTGCCCGTTGCCGTTCGAGATGGCGGTCACGGGAAGCTCGAGGACGTTCTTCGTCCGGGCGGTTTCGTCCGGGATGGGGATCGGGTAGCCGCCGGAGAAGCACGCGTGACAGAACTTCTCGGTCGGCACGCCCGTCGACGTGAGCATCCCGTCGACCGAGAGGTAGCCGAGTGAGTCGGCGCCGATGAACCCTCGGATCTCCTCGACGTCGCGGTGCGCACCGATGAGCTCGTCGCGGTTCGCGGTGTCGATGCCGTAGAAGCACGGCCACTTGATCGGCGGCGAGCTGATGCGCATGTGCACTTCGCGCGCGCCCGCGCGGCGGAGCATCTCGACGATCTCGCGCGTGGTCGTCCCGCGCACGATCGAGTCGTCGACGACAACGAGACGCTTGCCTTCGATCACTTCGGTGAGCGGGTTGAGCTTCATCCGAACGCCCTTCTCGCGGAGCGCCTGCGTGGGCTGGATGAAGGTCCGGTAGACGTAGCGGTTCTTGACGAAACCTTCCGCATAGGGGATCCCCGACCGGTCGGCGTAGCCCTGCGCGGCGGCCGTCGCCGTCTCGGGGACGGGGATCACGAGGTCGGCCTCGATCGGTGATTCGTCCGCCAACTGCTTGCCCATCGCGCGACGGACCTCGTACACGCTTCGCCCGAACAGCGACGAGTCGGGACGCGCGAAGTACACGAACTCGAAGACGCAGAGACGCGGCGTCGGCTCGGCGAGCTGCACGCTCCGGAGGCCATCCTCGTCGCAGACGACGAGCTCACCGGGTTCGGCGTCGCGGATGTAATCGGCTCCCACGATGTCGAGGGCGCACGTCTCGGACGCGAACACCCAGCCGCCGGACGGGAGCCGTCCGATGACGAGCGGACGAACCCCGTGCGGATCGCGCGTGGCGATCACGCGGCGCTCGTCCATCGCGACGATTGTGTAGGCGCCCTTCAGTTTCGGCGCGACGAGCTTGAACGCCTCGACGAGGTCGGACGTGTCCTGTTTCGCGAGCAGCGCGCACACGAGGTGGGAGTCGCTCGACGACGCGAGGTCGATGCCCTCGTCGGCGAGCTCGTTCGCGAGGTCGAGCGGATTGACGAGGTTCCCGTTGTGACCGAGCGCGATGCCGCCGCCGTCCGCCCGCACCTCGAACGCCGGCTGCGCGTTCTCGACCTTGCCGGACGAACCCGTCGTCGAGTAGCGGACGTGGCCGATCGCGAGGTGGCCGGTGAGACCGTCGAGCACCTTCTCGTCGAAGACCTGCGTGACGAGGCCGAGCTTCGAGTAGACGAGGAGATCCTCACCGTCACCGACGGCGATCCCCGCCGTCTCCTGGCCGCGGTGCTGCAAGGCGTAGAGGCCGAAGTACGTGAGGCGGGCGACGTCTTCGCCCGGAGCGTATACGCCGAAGACCCCGCACTCTTCGCGGGGACGATCGAACGGGTTGTCCATACCGGGCAACATCCGATCCCTGACTCTTCGCGCCTTCGCTAGGCTCCGGCGTGCCGCCGACACCAGCAGTCTAGCGGCCCTCGTCGAGGATTTCGGGCCTCACGGTTTCAGCTGGTCAGGGCTCACGATGGGGCCCGGGAGAGCGACGTCGGAGGGCTGGACGACCCGCGTGATCGAGACCACCTCGAGGACGTAGTCCTGGGCCGCGCCACCTGCCTCCTCGACCGCGAGGTTCGTCCGGCGGCCGCGGAGCAGGATCCCGTCGTCCGAGTAGCAGAGCTCGTACCGGTAGCGCTCCGCTGGGATCGTGGGCTGCGCGGTCGAGCTCGGCAACGGTGACGCCTCGACCGGGCTCCCTTCGAAGCAGGTTCCCTTCTCGCCGCGGATACGCACCGGACGCGTCGCCCTCCGCACGGACGAGAACCCGCCGTCCCGGCGCGGCAACTGGAAGAACCCGTCGATCGGCGCGTAGCCGAACGTCGTTGTGTCGAGGTCGTCCGTCGTGCACCTGGTCGCGCCGCCGTACAGCGCGCACGCGTAATGACCGCTCGCGTTCGTCACGAACCAGCTCGACACGGTGATCAGGTTCCCCGTCGCCGGCTTCGTCGTCGTGTCGAGGCGGCGCAACACGGACGGTGGCTCATTCGCGATCTCGGCACGCGCGCTGACGCCGCCCGCGAGCTGTCCGGTGACGTTGAAGTTGTAGATCGCCTCGTACGTGAGCTTGTCGGCGCGCGTTGCGAACGCCACGAGATTGCCCGACACGCCAGACGACCCCTTGAGGAAGCACGAGCTCAAGAAAACGAGAACGAAGGCGATGCCAAGGACGCGCTTCAACGTTCCATCAAGGAAGGGATGGCTTCGCGATACACACGAGCCAGGTCGTCGACAGGGATGTCGAAGACGCCGCGCACGTTGAGGGACGAACCGCGCAGGCGTCCGATGACGACGCCGGGCACGCGCTGCGCTTCGTCCGGACGGCACGTGACGATCGCGCGTGCGGTCGACTCACCGAACAGGCCCCAGAGCGGATCCGCACCCGGCGGCAGCTCTACCTCGGCCCCCAGTCCGCTCGCGATGCACATCTCGGCAAGCGCAACGGCGAGGCCACCGTCCGACAGATCGTGCGCGAAGCCGCCGACGCCGCTCGCGAGGAACGCGACGACCTCAACCTCGCGCTCGAGGTCGAGGGACGGAGCCCGTCCGGCCACGGTGTCGTGGATGACGGCGAGCGCCTCGCTCCCGCCGAGCTCGGGCCGCGTCTCGCCGAGAAGCACGATGACATCGCCGTCGCGCGCGACGACCGGACGATGCGCGTACGCATCGTTGATCACGCCGAGCATCCCGACGATCGCCGTCGGATGGATCGCGCCCGTGGGCGACTCGTTGTAGAACGACACATTGCCGCCGGTGACGGGGATACCGAACGCGACGCACGCGTCGCGGATGCCGCGGATGCATGCGGCGAAGTCGGCCATCACCTCGGGCTTCTCCGGCGAGCCGAAGTTGAGACAGTCGGTGATCGCGAGCGGGCGCGCACCCAGGCACGCGACGTTCCGCGCCGACTCGCACACGGCGAGCGCGCCGCCGACGTAAGGATCGAGGGAACCGATGCGTCCGGGGCCGTCGGTCGCGAGTGCGATGCCCGGCTGTCCGGGCTCACCGCGGCGCGATTCCGGCACACGCAGGACGGCCGCGTCCGCACCGGGAACGACGAGCGTGTTGAGACGAACCATGTGGTCGTACTGCCGCCACACCCATTCCTTGGAAGCGATCGACGGCGACGCGAGCAGCCGCATGAGGATCTCCTCGGGCGACGGCCAGCGAAGATCGACCGGATCGAGGGCGTAGAGCTTCGTCCGGTCGGCGGGGATCATCGGCCGTTCGTAGAGCGGTCCGTCGGCAAGGGCCTGCGCGGGAACGTCGCTGACCTCATCGCCGTGCGCGGTGAGGACGAGGCGTCCGCCCGCCGTGTAGCGCGCGACCACGCGAGCGTCGAGACCCCACTTCGCACATGTCTCGATCACCCGGTCGATGCGGTCGGGGGCGACGCACGCGAGCATGCGCTCTTGCGACTCGGACATGCAGATCTCCCACGGCTCCATGTCCGCTTCGCGGAGCGCAACAGCGTCGAGATCGCCGTCGACGCCGACACCGCCGGACGCCGCCGTCTCCGACAGCGCGCACGTGATGCCGGCGGCGCCGAGGTCCTGCATGCCGGTGAGAAGCCCGGCACGCTTCAGTTCGAGACAGGCCTCGATCAGGAGCTTCTCGGTGAACGGGTCACCGACCTGCACCGACGGACGTTTGTTCTCCGCCCCTTCTTCGAACTCCTGCGACGCGAGGATGGACGCACCACCGATGCCGTCTCGTCCGGTCTTCGATCCGACGAGCACCGCGAGATCGCCCGGTCCCCGCGGGCGGCCATGCAACACCTCGGGATCCTCGAACACGCCTACGCACATCGCGTTCACGAGTGGATTGCCGGAGTACGCGGCGTCGAAGACCGCTTCCCCGCCGACGGTCGGGAGCCCGAGCGAATTACCGTACGACGCGATCCCGCGGACGACGCCATCGAATAGGAAGCGGTTGCGGTCGTCGGTCAGGGGGCCGAAGCGGAGCGGATCGAGCACCGCGATGGGACGTGCGCCGAGCGACAGGATGTCCCGGACGATGCCCCCCACACCCGTCGCCGCACCCTGGAACGGCTCGACCGCGGACGGATGGTTGTGCGACTCCATCTTGAACGCAACCATCACGCCCGGCGCGACCTCGATCACGCCGGCGCCTTCGCCGGGGCCGAGGACGACCCACGGCGCCTCGGTCGGAAGGCCTTTGAGGTGCGTCCGGGACGACTTGTACGAGCAGTGCTCGGACCACATCACGGAGAACATCGCGAGCTCGGTATGGGACGGCTCCCGTCCGAGCGTCGTCGTGATGCGCGCGAACTCGTCGGACGTCAGCCCGAGGGCCGCATATAGCGGAACGGTGTCGGTCATGCGCGCGCGGAGAGCACGCGGCACGATTCGACGAGCGAGGACAAGATGACCCGTCCGTCGGACGAACCGAGCAGGTCTTCGCTCGCGCGCTCAGGGTGCGGCATCAGTCCGACGACGTTGCCGGCCTCGTTGCTCACGCCGGCGATGCTGTGCAGCGCGCCGTTCGGGTTGTCGACGTAGCGGAAGACGACACGAGGCTCGCCGTTTACGCGGTAATTGCCCTCGTAATGGTTGATCGGGATGCGGAGCCGCTGCCCCGGCGCGCACGCACGCGTCGCGATCGTGTCGGTGTCCTCGACGGTGATCTCGGTCCACACGCAGAGGAAACGAAGTCCCGAGTTCTTGATCAGCGCGCCCGGAACGAGGTGCGCCTCGGCGAGGATCTGGAAGCCGTTGCAGATACCGAGGACGGGCTTGGCCGTGTCGGCGAGCGCACGGACGGCATCCATCACCGGCGAGAAGCGCGCGATCGCTCCCGTTCGGAGGTAATCGCCGTGCGCGAACCCGCCGGGCAGGACGACCGCGTCGGCGCCGCCCAGGTCGTCGTCGCCGTGCCACGCGTAGTCGGCATCAGCTCCTTCGGCCCGCAACGCGTGCACGACGTCCTGCTCGCAGTTGGACCCCGGAAAGACGACGACGGCGATCTTAGGTTTCGACAAGTTCCACCCGGTAGCTCTCGATCACGGTGTTCGCGAGGAACCGCTCGCACATCTGCTCGACCTGTTGATGCATCGCGTCGATCGACGAACCTTCGACCTCGAACTCGAGGTGCTTGCCGACGCGCACGCCGCTCACGTTCTCCCACCCGAGCGCGGGGAGGGACCGTTCGACGACCTGCCCCTGCACGTCGGAGATGCCGGGTTTGAGCATGACGTCGATCTTGGCGACCGCTCTCAGGACGAAGCTTCCTTCATGTAGGCCTCGAAGCCCGTGCCGGTGACGTGCTCGTATGCCTCGCGGTAACGCGCCGTGGTACCGGCGATGACGTCGTGCGGGAGATCCGGCCCGGGCTCCGTCTTGTCCCAGTTCACGGTCTCCGCGTAGTCGCGGACGTACTGCTTGTCGAAGGACGGCGGGTTCGACCCCGGCATCCACTCATCGGCCGGCCAGTAGCGGGACGAATCCGGCGTGAACAGCTCGTCGCACACGGTGAGCTCGCCGTCGACGAGGCCGAACTCGTACTTCGTGTCGGCAAGGATGATGCCGCGCGAGGCGGCGTAGTCGCGGGCCGAGGAGTACAGACGGATGGCCACGTCGGCGATGCGATCGACGAGCGCAGCCTCACCGACGATCTGCTTCGCCTGCTCGACCGAGATGTTCTCGTCGTGTCCGGTCGCCGCCTTCGTGGACGGCGTGAACAGCGGCTCGGGCAGCTGCTGCGCCTCGAGCAGTCCGGCCGGCAGCTTGTGCCCGCACACCTCGCCCGTGTTCTTGTAGTCCTTCCAGCCGGAGCCCGTGATGTAGCCCCGGACGACGCACTCGAGCGGGATCATCTCCGCCTTCCGGACGAGCTGGGCGCGTCCCGCGAGCTCGGGCGCCCGCATCTGTGCCGGGAAGTCGGCCAGCCGCCAGGCCACCAGGTGGTTTCCGACGATGGAAGACGTCCGGTCGAACCAGAACTGGGAGAGCCCCGCGAGCACGGCGCCCTTGTCCGGGATCGGCGTCGGGAGAACGACATCGAAGACCGAGATGCGGTCGGTCGCGACCATCAGCAGGTGGTCGCCGGCGTCGAAGATCTCGCGAACCTTGCCCGACGCGATGCGAGGGAGGTCGAGCTGGATGTCTGTGATCGCGAGGGTCACGAAAGTGAGCCTACCCGAGGCATAGGACGTCTGAGATACCGTCTGGGGACACGACAAAGGAGGCCGGATGGACGCCTACGAACGCATCGAAAAGGCCACCGCCGTCTGCGGTGAGGCCGTCGCGAACGTGAAGCCCGATCAGCTCGACGCCGCGACGCCGTGCGCGGAGTTCAACGTGAAGGAACTGCTCCGCCACATCATCGGCGGGCTCGGCATGCTGGACGAAGCCGCGAGCGGTGGGTCACCGGGGATGCCCGATGTCGACATCGTGAGCGACAACCCCGGCGCGCAGTACGCCGAGGCGCGCACGAAGCTGCTCGCGACCCTCAAGCAGCCGGGCGTCTTCGACAAGACGTGGGCCATGCCGTTCGGTCAGATGCCCGGCGCGATGATGGCCGGGATCGCGTTCATGGAGCACGTGACGCACGCGTGGGACGTGAAGAAGGCGACCGGTCAGGCCACCGAACTGCCCGCAGACCTCGTGAACGAAGTGCTCGGCGTCGTCACGCCGATGGACCAGATGCTGCGCATGCCCGGCGTGTGTGGTCCCGCGGTCGAGGTCCCCGATTCGGCGTCGCCGACGGAGAAGCTCATCGCGTTCATGGGGCGGCAGCCGTAGGAACGCTCCGCCAGGTCGGTGTGGGCTTCGTCGAGAGCGCGCCGACGCACTGGCCATTCGAAGCGATCGTGCGCGCCGATCGCGGTCGCGTGTTCGCCGCCGTCACCGCGGACCCGAAGGACTGGACGTGGTTCCCGGGCCTCAAAGGCGGTTCCTACGTCGGCGACAAGAGATCGGTCACGGTCGGCCGCTACAGCTACGACGAGACGGTGCTCGTCCACGACGCACCCAACCGCTTCGTGTATCACGTCGACGAGACGAACTCGCCCTACGCGAACGCGCTCGTCGAGGAGTGGACGTTCAAAGACCACCCGGACGGAACCCTCGTGCGTTGGACGTTCTGCGTCGATCGGAGACTCGTCCTGCGGATGCCGGGCGCGCGTCTCGTCCTCGCGCGGACCTTCAGGCGCGCGATGCGGAACCTGCAAGCACAGCTGACCTGATCTCGTTCCACCCGTTCGCCGGATACCACAGGAACGGGATGCCGAGCTCCGCGGCCGCACGTTCGTCGTTGTCGTGGTCGCCGACATAGAGCGGTTCGTCCCCCCCGAGCTCTTCGAAGGCATCGCGCAGCAGGTCCGTCTTCGTCCGAGGGTCCAAGTCGTCTGCTCGTCCGTGGAGCGCGTGAACCGCGTGCTCGAGTCGGAGCGTCTCGAGCACGAGCTGCGCGATGGGCTGTGGTTTGATCGTTGCCACGCCGATCTTGACCCCGGACGAAGCCAGTTCACGCAGGACGACGTCCGCACCGGGCATCGGCGTCACGAGGTCGATGCGTTCCGTGTGAGCCGTCTGGAAGACCGCGATCGCGTCGGCCATCGTCTCGTCCGTGAAGCCGAGCTGTTCGAGCACCCAATGCAGCGGCGGCCCGAGCGCGAAGGACAGGTCCACGTCGTGCGGGAGCTCGATATCGAACGCGGCGCACGTGAGATGGAGCGATTCGAAGATCACGGGAGCCGTGTCGGCGATCGTGCCGTCGAGATCCGAAAGGAGGGGGCCGGGCACTAGAACTCGACGGCGCCCAGGCGTTCGAACACCACGTCGAGGTTGCGCGTGAACCGCTTCTCGTCGAACACCTCGTCCAGGGAGATCGCCTCGGTCACGCGCGGGTTCTCCTTCAGGATCTCGAGGTACGGACGCTCCTCGTCCCACGCGCGCATCGCGGCCTCCTGCACGATGCGGTACGCCTCGTCCCGCGACAGGCCTGCGTCGATCAACGCCAGCAGGAGCGCTTGAGAGAAGTACAGGCCGAACGAACGATCGATGTTCGTCCGCATGCGATCCGGATACACGACGAGGCGCGCGACGATGTCCTTGATCTCGGCCAGTGCGAAGTCGGCGACGCAGGATGCGTCCGGCAGCGCAACGCGCTCGACGGACGACTGCGCGATGTCACGTTCGTGCCACGTCTGCACGCTCTCAAGACCCGCGCTCGCGTAGCCGCGCAGCAGCCGCGCGAGGCCCGAGAGTCGTTCGCTCCGCCACGGATTGCGCTTGTGCGGCATCGAGGACGAACCCTTCTGGGCCCCCGCCTCGAACGGCTCCTCCACCTCTCGCACCTCGGTGCGCGCGAGGTGGCGGATCTCGATCGCCAACCGTTCGATCGACGAACCGAGCAACGCGAGGAACGAGAGGTATTCGGCGTGCCGGTCGCGGTTCGTGATCTGGGTCGGCGCGGGTTCGAAGGCGAGGCCGAGCGCGGTCAGCGCGTGCTCCTCGACCGTCGGCGGAACCGACGCGTACGACCCGACCGGCCCCGACATCGTTCCAACCGCGACGCGTTGCTGCACCGAATGCAGTCGTGCGTTGTGGCGCGCGAACTCGAAGACGTAGCCGGCAAGCTTCGCCCCGAACGTGATGGGCTCACCGTGGATCCCGTGGGTGCGCCCCATGCAGATCGTGTCGCGGTACGTGAACGCTTGATCCTTGAGGACGCCGATCAGAGCGTGCAGCTCGTCGTCGATGATCTGCAGCGCGTCGCGCATCGCGATGCCCTGCGCCGTGTCGACGACGTCGTAGGACGTGAGCCCGTAATGGATGTACCGTCCTTCATCGCCGCAGGTCTCCTGCACCTGCGACACGAACGCCGCCGTCTCGTGCGACACCTCGGCATCGAGCTCCGCGATCCGGACGGCGTCGACCTTGGCGTCGCGCCGGCAGGCGGCCGCCGTTCCCTTCGGGACGGCCCCCTCGGCCTCCCACGCGTCGAGGGCGGCGAGCTCGACCGCGAGCCAACGCTCGTAGCGGGCCTGGTCGCTCCACAAGGCGCCCATCTCGGGCCGGGTGTATCGCTCGATCATGGCACTGCGAGCTTACGCTTGAACTCCGCGTAGCTCTTGGCGAGCGTTTCGTCCGCCGTCGCGAGGATCTGCACCGCGAGCAGGCCCGCGTTCTGCGCGCCGTTGATGGCGACGGTGGCAACAGGCACACGCGGCGGCATCTGCACGATCGACAGCAGCGAATCGAGCCCGCCTCCGACGGCGTTCGACCCCGCGATGGGAACCCCGATGACCGGACGCGACGTCTGCGCCGCGACGACGCCCGGAAGCGCCGCCGCCATCCCGGCACCGCAGATGTAGACGGCGGCACCGCGCTCGTCGGCATCCTTCACGTATCTCGACAGCGCGTCAGGCTTGCGGTGCGCGCTGATCACGTTCGTCTCGAAGTCGACGCCGAACTCGGCCAGCGCGGCCTCGGCCTTCGACATGACGTCGCGGTCCGAATCGGAACCCATCAGGATGGCGACGAAGCTCACTGAACCCCCTTCGCGATATCGGTCCGGTAGTGCATGCCGTCCATGCGTATCTTCGCTGCGGTCTCATAGGCCCTCGCGCGCGCGTCGTCGATCGTCGCTCCGAGCGCGGTGACGTCGAGCACGCGGCCCCCGCTCGACACGAGCGATCCGTCCCGCAGCGCGGTTCCCGCATGGAAGACGACGACGTCGTCGGAAGATTCGATGCCGGCGATCGGTACACCCTTCCGGTAGTCGGACGGATACCCGCCGGACGCAACCACGACGGCGACGCACGCCTCGTCCCGCCAGGTGACCTTCTGGGCGCCGAGCGAGCCTTCGGCGACGGCGAACAGCAACTCGCCGAGATCGGAGGCGAGACGCGGCATGAGGACGATGCCGTCCGGGTCGCCGAAGCGACAGTTCACCTCGATGAGGCGCGGCCCCTTGGCGGTGATCATCAGCCCGGCGTAGAAGCAACCTTTGAACGTCCGGCCCTCGGACGCGAGTCCCTCGATCAACGGGATCACGATCTCGTCGACGGCGCGCTGACGCATCTCGCCGAGCCATGGCACCGGTGAGTACGCGCCCATGCCACCGGTGTTCAGCCCCTGGTCGCCGTCGAGCGCGCGCTTGTAGTCCTGCGCCGGCTCGAGGACGACCGTCGTGCTCCCGTCGGCCAGCGTGAAGATCGACGTCTCGCGTCCTTCGAGGAACTCTTCGACGACGACGCGGCGGCCGGCGTCCCCGAACGCGCTGCCGCGCATGATGTCGTCGATCGCTTCGGCGGCGTGCGCGTGGTTGCGGCAGATGAGCACGCCCTTCCCCGCGGCGAGACCCTCGGCCTTCACGACGATGGGCGGCGCGATCGTGCGCGCGAAATCGATCGCCGCGTCCGGATCGTCGAAGCTTTCTCCTTCGGCCATCGGGACGCCGTGCCGCCGCGCGAGCTCGCGGCAGAACACCTTGCTGCCCTCGATCTCGGCCGCCGCTTTGGACGGACCGAAGACGCGAAGACCCCGTGCTGCGAAGAGATCGGTGAGCCCCGCGACGAGCGGGATCTCGGGTCCGACGACGGTGAGGTCGATCTCACGCTCGGCCGCGAGCTTCGCGAGGCCCTCGAGGTCGTCCGCCGCCACGTCGAAGGCCGGACCGAGGGACGCCATGCCAGGGTTCCCGGGGGCCGAGCAGACCTCGTGTCCGTCACGCGCGAGCTTCCACGACATCGCATGCTCGCGTCCGCCGGAACCGACGACGAGAACCTTCACAGGACGAATGTAGTCGACGCCATCGACGTGCCCGGAAAAGAGCGGGGCTCGGGCGCCGACCTCGAAAGGTCCTCGCCCGAGCCCCGGGGGTGGGGCCTATGAAGCTTTACTGGTCGACGATCGTACCTGTGCCGGTCGAGTTCGCGAGTCCGGCGTTGGTCGCGCTGTCGAGTGTGACCGTGAAGCTGTGCTTACCCTTCTTGCCGTGGTGGATCGTCACGACGATCGGCTTCGACGTGTCACCCGGACTGAACGTCAACGTACCGTTCACCGCCGAGTAGTCCTTCGGCGAAACTGCGGTGCCGTTGTGC
>Ga0307469_10000245_pt1 | contig 20980 bp, 12 predicted proteins | sample atmos_gasesAM2C__FD_203084 | JGI IMG/M metagenome (GOLD analysis project Ga0307469, IMG submission 203084) | Hardwood forest soil microbial communities from Morgan-Monroe State Forest, Indiana, United States - atmos_gasesAM2C_515 | ecosystem: Environmental > Terrestrial > Soil > Temperate...
CAACCGCGCCTATTACTTCGCAGGTGATCGAGCGCGACCGCCATGCGCAGTATCTCTCGACGCTGGGAATCTTGGCCGGATCGCTTGAGCGCGTGGCGCAGGAGATTCGGCACCTGCAACGCACCGAGGTGCGCGAAGTGGAAGAGCCGTTTGGCGGTGAACAACGCGGCAGCTCGGCGATGCCGCACAAGCGCAATCCAGTGGGAAGCGAGCAGGTTTGCGGGCTAGCGCGTGTGGCGCGCACGAACTCGCTGGCCGCAATGGAGAATATCGCACTGTGGCACGAACGTGATATTTCGCACAGCTCGGTCGAACGCATCATACTGCCCGACTCGACGATTCTTGTTGATTACATGTTGCATCGCATGACCGAAATCGTTGCGAATATGAAAGTGTTTCCCGAGCGCATGCAGCGCAACCTGGATGCGACAACAGCGCTCGTGTTTTCCGGTCAGCTCCTACAGGATCTGGTTGAGCACGGAGCGCCGCGCGAAGATGCGTACAAATGGGTGCAGGGGCACGCCATGGCGGCGTGGGAGACGGAGACAAGTTTCCGCGACCGTGTTGCGGCTGATGCGAACATCCGCGAGTTCCTCGATGAGAAGGCGCTGGCGCATACATTTGATCTCAAGCGCCAGTTGCGCGCTGTGGACGCGATTTTTAGCCGCGTTTTCGGAGCAAAATCGAGCGCGGCGCCCTAGCTTCGAATAGTCTTGAGAGGTCGGTGAGTGTGCCTTGACTTGCGTTAGAGCGCACGCTAACCTCCCGGCCCGGCGCTCCCATCCATCCTCATGATCGGCAAAACTGTCTCGCACTACACCATCCTTGAAAAGCTCGGCGGCGGAGGCATGGGCGTGGTGTACAAGGCCGAGGACACGAAACTCGGCCGCATGGTGGCGCTGAAATTCCTGCCCGAAGGATTTTCGAAAGACCCCGGAGCGCTGGAACGATTCCAGAGGGAAGCGCGCGCGGCATCAGCACTGAATCATCCGAACATTTGCACGATTTATGAGATTGATATGGCGAGCGTAGATGGGGAGCAGGCGCCCTTCATTGCCATGGAAATGCTCGAGGGACAGACGCTCAAGCATCGGATCACCGAAAAGCCCCTGAGCTTTGAGCAAGTGCTCGACCTGGGAATTCAAATTGCGGATGCGCTGGAGGCGGCGCACGCGAAGGGCATCATTCATCGCGACATCAAGCCCGCGAATATTTTCGTGACCCGGCGACTGCAGGCCAAAGTGCTTGATTTCGGCTTGGCGAAGCTGGCACCCGAGCGCGTGGGTGTAGGTGCGGGGAGTTCCGCACTGCCGACGGTGGCGGCGGAGCAGCTCTTGACAAGTCCAGGAACTGCCGTGGGAACGGTGGCGTACATGTCGCCCGAGCAAGTGCGGGGAAGCGAGCTGGATGCGCGCACTGATTTGTTCAGCTTCGGGGCCGTTCTTTACGAGATGGCCACAGGGCGGCAAGCGTTTTCTGGCACAACGTCCGGCGTAATTTCAGAGGCAATTCTAAATCGCACGCCAACGCCGCCCGCCCGAGTGAATCCGGAGCTGCCGGCAGAATTCGAACTGATCCTGTCGAAAGCGTTGGAGAAGGATCCTGAGCTACACTGCCAGACGGCGGCGGAGCTGCGCGCCGATTTGAAGCGGCTGAAGCGCGAGACGGAGTCCGGCCGCTCGGCCTCCGGCTCCGGCTTTTCCGGTCCGGTGACAGCGACTCGCGACGCGAGAGAGCCTGCGAAGCGTGGTTGGGTCCCGAAGACTCTCGCCGCAGCAGTCGTCCTCGCCGCGGGGCTGGCCGGCGGATTTTTCATCGCCAAGCGTCCGACGCAAGCTGCGCAGCCTGTCTATCACCAGCTCACCTACCGTTGGGGCACGGTATATTCTGCACGGTTTGCCCCGGATGGGCAGACGATTATCTACAGCGCGGCGTGGGATGGAAATCTGCCCGAAATCTACTCTACGCGGATCGGCAGCCCCGAGTCAGCATCGCTTGGCCACAGCGGAACTCAACTATTGGGAATTTCCTCGACGGGCGAGATGGCGGTGTCCCTTCGAAGCCGCTTTGGCGGCTTCGAGCAGGTTGGAACGCTTGCACGGATGCCACTTGCGGGAGGCGCGCCTCGCGAGCTGCTTGAGGAGGTGAATTGGGCAGACTGGCCAAGCGACGGTTCAAGTCTCGCTGTCGTTCGAAGGCACAGTGGATTCAGTCAACTGGAGTTTCCGGTTGGCAGCGTACTTTACAAGACGTCGGGATGGATCGGTAATCCGCGAGTCTCACCCAGGGGCGACCGGATCGCGTTTATTGATCATCCGGTAGTGGGGGATGACGGCGGTACGGTAGCTGTCGTCGATCTGACAGGAAACCGCAAGACGCTCTCAGCAAACTGGATAAGCGTCCAAGGACTGGCGTGGTCGCCCAGCGGTGAGGAAATCTGGTTTACAGCGACACATGAAGGATTCGGGCGACATGTGCGCGCGATCGATCTGTCCGGACACGAGAGGGTGCTGGCCCGTGCGCCGGGATCTCTGATCCTAATTGATGTGGCACGGGATGGGCGCATTCTCTTGAAGCGGGACACGGCCCGGCGGGAAATCAAAGCGTACATCGGCGGAGGATCGCAAGCACGAGAGCTATCCTGGTTTGACCTTTCTCTGCCAATTGCCCTGTCTCATGATGGCAAGACACTGTTATTTATAGAAGCCGGTGAGGCAGGCGGGGCTGCGTACGGGATTTACATTCGAGGAACGGATGGATCGCCAGCGACTCGGCTGGGTGACGGGATCGCCGCCGATCTTTCGCCGGATGCGAAGTGGGCGCTGTGTATCACTCAGTCTTCGCCAGGGCAACTCTTTCTACTGCCTACAAAGGCGGGGCAGGCAAAGGTCGTCACCAACGACGCGATTGACCGACTTGCGGCCGCTTGGCATCCGGATGGCAAACGGATTATTTTTTCGGGAAGCGAACCGGGACATGCTCTCCGGCTGTACATTCAAGACCTGGAAGGTGGAAAACCGAGGGCGATCACCCCGGAAGGGGGAGGGACAACTACTACTGACGTGATCGTATCACCCGACGGAAAATTTGTTGTGGGCACTGGCGGCGACGGCACCCCTTGGTTCTTCCCGATGGAAGAAGGGGAGCCTCGCCAGGTTCCGGGCGTTCGCCCTGAAGAACATGTTGACGGATTTGTGTTCGACGGCAAGACACTGCTGGCGCATAACCTTGCGGGATTGCCAGGGCTAATCACCCGGGTGGAGCTAGCGACCGGCAGACGCACGGTGTGGAGAGAAATCGTTCCGGCAGACGCAGCAGGGGTGAGCGCAATCGAGGGGATCCAAATAACGCCCGATCTGAAGTCGTATTTGTATTCGTATCAGCGAATTCTTTCGGATTTGTACGTGGTGGAAGGATTGAAATAAGTCATTGGACTGCGTCGAACCGGAAGAAAAATCCCTGAGCGTTTTGCTGTAGATTGGGCAAGTGGGATCGAACATTTCTTCTCTTAGCCAACCGCCAGATAAACGTAACGCAAGACGAAGAGTGTAGTCAGAATCCAGAGAAGCGGGCTGACCTCGCGGTATTTTCCGGCGGCAACTTTCACCACGGTGTAGGAAATCAAGCCAAGACTCAGGCCAGTGGCGATGCTGAATGTGAGTGGCGTCGTGAGCAGCGTGACGAACGCGGGGAAGGCGTCGGTGAAGTCGGACCATTTTACATGTGCGATGGATTGCGTCATCAGCGCGCCGACAAGGATCAGCGCCGGAGCGGTGGCGAATCCCGGGATGGCGGCGGCTACAGGCGAGAAAAATACAGCGACGAGGAAAAGCGCGGCGACGGCGACGTTGGCGAGGCCAGTGCGCGCTCCCGCTGCCACACCCGCTGCGCTTTCGATGTAGCTCGTGACCGTGGAGGTGCCGGTCAGCGAGCCGAAAACCGTTCCGACTGCGTCCGCCAGCAATGCGCGGCCCACGCGGGGGATTTTTCCATCTTTCACGAAGCCGCCCTGCTCACACACACCGACGAGCGTGCCCACGTTGTCGAAGAGATCCACGAACAGGAATGCGAAAATAATTTCCAGCAAACCGAGGTGCACGGCTCCGCGCAGATCGAGCTGCAGGAGGGTCGCCGATGGATGCGGCAGCGATATGAACGCTACGGGCCAATGGGCCATGCCGCGCAGGACCCCGAGCACGGTGGTGCCGAGAATTCCCAGCAAAATCGCGCCATTAATTTTGCGCGCCATCAGCATGAGCGTCAGCAGCAAGCCGAAACAGGCGGCTTGCACTTCGCGGTCGGAAAAGCTGCCCAGGCCGACAAATGTGGCCGGGTTTGCGACCACGAGCTTTGCGTTGCGTAGGCCCACGAAAGCGATAAACATGCCGATGCCGGCGGCCGTTGAATGCTTGAGCGAGTCGGGAATGCCGTTGACGATTTGCTCGCGGACGCGTGTGACGGTGAGCAATATGAACAGCACGCCGGAAATGAAGACCACGCCCAACGCAGTACGCCAGGGAATGTGCATGCCGATGCAAACCGAGTAGGTGAAGTAGGCGTTGAGCGACATTCCGGGCGCGAGCGCGATGGGGTAGTTGGCGTAAAGCCCCATGACGAGGGTCGCCGCTGCGGCAGAAATGCATGTGGCGAAGAGCACACCTTCGGCGGGCATACCTGCCTGGGCGAGGATCTGCGGGTTCACCACGATGATGTAGGCCATGGTCATGAACGTGGTGAGGCCGCCAAGCAATTCGCGGCGCACTGTGGTCTGATTTTCGGCGAGATGAAAGTGGCCAGCCAGCGTCATGGATTGAGTGGATGATGCATTCGGGCGCAAGCTCTCAATTTCGATTTCCGCATGTGCGATGAGGCTAACACGACCGGCATGTGATTCAAGCGATTGCTCGAGACGACGGGTCTGCGCGACAAGCAGGCCGACATCCCAGGCGCGACGGCCATGTTCTGTGCTGAAATGAATAGGCAATCCTCCCCGCAAGACTTTGCGGACAACTGGCGTAGGTTTCTACCACTCGGAGCCCGGTGGCTGAGCGCCTTGCAGGAAATACCGGGGGAGTAGGGGACAAAATCTACAACGCAGAGCATGCCAGAAGTGCCTCCCACGGAGGGGTTTAGCGGACTCGAATCCGTGGTTTTGCGCATGGCTCCGCACCCAGATTGGTCGCGGCGGATTCGGCCATCGGCGTGCCAGTTATGCGGCCAACAAGGAGGTGCCCATGCAAACTTATATTCATGCACTGACCCTGGCCCTTTTCCTCTTCGTGGCACCGGTTGTGGAGGCCAGCCAGGGCGCGAAGCAGGTGCCCGATGCTCCCGCGACGAGACCGAAAAACAACAACACCCCCAAGCTGCTGCAACAGTTCCGGTCGCTTTCTATCCACTGCCGCACTGTATGGATGCCGAACCAAGAGCTGGAGAAGGCCCTCCAGCGCCGAGGCGAACTGAAATACTGGGGGGTCAGTGTGGTCCCGAAGGGCCAACAGGCGGATCTCGCCATCGAAATCGACCGGCCGCTCATGACTTTTGAATGGACGTTTCAGATCGCGCATGGCGACACGAAGGCGAACTTGGGCTCCGGAAAAGTGACGGCGTTCGATGGCCCATCGGCCGCACCTCTCCTGGCGGGTGAAATCGTGCGATTAATCACCGAGGTGCGCCCGGTAAGAGTCGCGCCGGGGGGAACACTTGCGGCGCCCCTCGGCAGGCAATGGAAGGCGAGCTACGTCGCCGGTTCTGAGAATGTTCCGAAAGATGCTCGTGTGGATGTCAGCGTGACGCAGGAGAGAATCCTCATCGCTGTCCACGATGCGAACAGTGTATCGATCCCCACGGGCGGCGTGGTGGCGGTGGGCTTCATATCCTCGGTGAAGAATCCCGCTGAACGATGGGACAGATTCTGGAATGACTTCCTCACTGGTGATTCAGGGGCGGCCACTTTGATACTTTTCCCCGCTATCGCAGGGGGTGAGGTGCTCCTTCAGGCGGGACAAACAGTCCACCATTACATTCGGCTCGACTGGGTGGAAGACAATCTGCACCATCATGCCGTGCTCTGCACCGAAGACCGGGAACACGAGACGCTGCTGCCCGAGCTGGAGGCGGCAACTTACAAGGACTGGGATGAAAAGAAGAAGATTCTGGCAGGGCTCGACATGAATAAGCCCGAACACAAGGCGCTTGTCGCAGAGGTAGAAGAGAGCAGCCCCGAGCTCTTGAACGAAGGGCAACCCATGCCCCGCACGTTGTGTCAGAGACTGTGTAAGGAGCAACAGAATCGCTGGGAAGTCCGGTTGGATCGTCCTGCGTTTGTGGGCTGGACGGAGCTCAAGCCGGGCACCTTTCAGGTGGTTGTGCTGATGCGCGGGTCGCTACGAGGTGAAATCTATTTCCTGCCTCGAAAGGGCGTCGCGACCGAATCGGTACTGGCACAGTGGATTGTGGAAGTGGAGCAGCGGCCGGAGTTCGATGTAGATTCCGGACGGCTGGGCGCCTCCGAACAACCAGAACTGACTTTTCTGGAAGAAAACGGCGTCGCGAGGATCTCGATGATCCGTACGAAGAACTTCGTGATGAACCTCGTTCCATTGCCCAAATCAGCGCCAAATTGAAGCGGGGAGCGGAATTTTCTGGCGTCATCCCATCGAATGTTTGGCGTCAGCGTTGGGACCAGGCTCTTGTAATCGATCCACCGCGCCACGCCGAATGAGATCAGCCACAAAGTGCAAGAACGATCCCGAATGGAATGTCCCGCCACAAATCAAGGTTTTGCGTCAACAATGTAGATACATGCGCGGAACACACGCGGACTGGTGCAAGCCGAGGCAAACAACAAAAGAAAACTTCGGCGAACCTATTGAACGCGCTGGATGTAGCGGGCTTCTGAGGTGTCGACTTTGACTTTGTCGCCGGTGTTCACGAACGGCGGAACATTGATGACCAGGCCGGTTTCGAGCTTGGCGGCTTTCATCACTGCGCTGGCGGTTGCTTTCTGAATGCTCTGCTCGGTCTCGACCACGGTGAGATCAACAGTGTCGGGGAGCAGGACGCCGATGGGTTTCTCGTCGTAATACTCGATTTTTACAGGAAGATTGGGGACCAGGTAGTCCTTCGTCTCACCGACGATATCGTCCTGCAACTGGAGCTGCTCGTAATTCTCCGTGTTCATGAAGTGGTGGCCATCGCCGTCGCTGTAGAGATATTCGAACGGAACCTCGTCCACCGTCACTTTTTCGACGAATTCTTCAGCGCGGAAACGGTAGTCGAGCATCGAGCCAGTGCGGAGATTGCGCATCTTGGTCGCCATAGCGGCGCGCTTATTGCCGGGGGTGCGGTGATCCACACTGTAAACGGTGCAGAGGTCGCCGTCGTGCTTGATGATCATCCCGGCGCGCAGCAGGGTCGCCTTCAACGTGCTCATCTGTTGCTCCTGAATTCTCGATCGGATTTCCCCGCGGAGGGGTCATCAAGGGGCGGGTGATTCGCCGCCGAAGCCCCGCTCAGCCGACTTCTTGTGCTGAGCGCAAACAATAATTATAGCGGGCAGCAGCAGGATCGGTCAAACAGGGTAGTGAGACAGCAAGGGCACTAACTTCTAAGTTTCGGGTGTTTGCGTTGACGCTCCGGCGTGGGTATTAGGCCTAGGGCTGCTTGCGCGCCTCGGCCATGATTTTTTCAATCTCGTCAACGGAGCGGGGGAGGCGGAGGGTGAGGAGCTCGTTGCCATCTTTGGTGACGAGCACGTCGTCCTCAATGCGCACACCGAGGTTTTCTTCGGGGATGTAAACGCCCGGCTCGTCGGTGATCACCATGCCGGCTTGGAGCGGTCGCGTGTAATCGGTGGGATCGTGGACGTCGAGGCCCAGGCCATGGCCCAAGCCATGGATGAAATATTGGCCGAGAGAATTGCCGTGCAGATCCTTGCCGTGAGAGTTGATGTAGTTGCGTGCGATTTGGTCCAGTTCACGGGGCAGGACGCCTGCCTTGGTGGCGGCAAGCGCGGCGTTCTGCGCGCCGAGAACGATCTCGTAGATTTCGCGCTGGCGCGGCGTGAATTTGCCGTTCGCCGGAAGAGTGCGCGTGATGTCCGCAGCGTAGCCGCCGTATTCGCCGCCGACGTCGAGAACCACGATGTCGCCATCCTTGATTTCATTATTCAGCGCGTCGTAATGCAGCACAGTGGAGTAGAAGCCGGCGCCGACGATGGGAGCATAGGCCTCGCGCGAGCAGCCGCCCCATTCGTGAATTTCCTTCATGCGCGCGGCCACCTGATATTCATAGAGGCCGGGGCGCATCATCTTCATCGCTGCGAGGTGCGCGTCAATGGAGGCATCAATGGCCTTTTGGAGCAGCGCCAACTCGCCCGCAGATTTCACCACGCGCATTGCTGTCAACGCTGCCGTCACGTCCTGCACATTCGCTCCGGGCAGCGCGTCTCGAACCCAGGCGCTTGAGGTGGCGAGGTGCGGATAGCCGTTTTCGGGCCTGGAGGCCAAAGGCGTGTAAAAGTTCGGATACGATTTCGAGAGGCTCACCAGATCGCCGCGCAGATTTGCGTAGGGCTTCACCGCCTGGAAGCCAGTTTTCTCCGCGACATTGGCATCGTCCGGGCCCAGCTTCGGGCCTTCCCATTTTGCGCGGCGCGGATCGCGCGGGGGCAGGTAGAGAATTTCGCTTGGGCCTTCGAGCTTCTTACCGGTGGGAGAGTCGGGAATCAGCAGCAGGGCAGCGTCGGGCTCGTCATAGCCCGAGAGGTAATAGAAATTTTCGTCCTGGAAGAAGACTGCCACCTCGCCACCCTCCTGGCGGCTGGTGTAGCCGAAGAGCACCACAGGACCGTCCACTTGCGTGCGAAGCTTCTCGCGGCGCGCCTGATATTCCTCTTTTGGTTGTGGGAAGCGCGCCTGCGTGAGATAGGAGGCTAGCGAAAATGCCACAAACACCAGCGAGGCGCGGACGGCAAGCGAACGCATCTTCATCGAACACTCCTTAGACGTGGGAATCTGTCCTGCAGTAGCACGCAGTCGGGCGCGGTCACTAGAAACCCGGGGCGCCAGTGGAGGCGGGGCGAACCTCGCCGGTTTCAACGCCGAAGCGGAGGCGCTCGAAGTAGGTCTGTGCCAGGGACATCAGGCCGGTGTAGAGGTAGCCCCAAACGAATAGAAGCAGAAACGGGATAGTGGCGTAATTTTCATTCTGGAAAGCGTACACGACGGTGGCGGCGAAGTAGAGGCCCATGAAAACTTCGAGGAATGGCATCCATCCCGCGCTTTTGTGGTAGGTTTTCTTCACCCACTGGCCCTGCTCTTGCGCGCCGGCGCCGACGCGGTATTTCGGCGTGCGGACAAAATCCGACTTGATTCCGAAAATTGCTTCGAGGACCGCGAGCGCATTGCGCACAGAAAGCCCAATGCCCACAGCCATCACGAATGGGAGGTAGAGGAAGGTGCGCTTCCACGTTTCCGGGTACAGGGTGCGCTCGGCCGCGAGATAGAAAGATGAAATCGAGCACGTGGAGGCGAGGAAGAGCGGAAGGTCAATCAACAGCACTTGAAGCCAACCCTGATAAAAACGCACGATCATCGCGGGGAGCAAAATGATGGAGAGAAAAACCATCAGCGGGTAGCTGATGTTCGCCGTCAAGTGAAAAATTGCTTCGGCCTTCACGGCAGCGGGTACATCGGCACGCATCACGCTGGGAAGGATTTTTTTCGCCGTCTGCATGAGGCCCTTGGCCCAGCGCGCTTGCTGGGATTTGAACGCGTTCATCTCCACGGGCAATTCAGAGGGGCAATCAATCTCCGGCAAGTATATGAAATGCCAGCCGCGAAGCTGCGCGCGATAGGAGAGGTCGGTGTCTTCAGTGAGCGTGTCGTGCTGCCAGCCGCCAGCGTCTTCGATGGCAGCGCGGCGCCAGATTCCGGCAGTGCCGTTGAAATTGAAAAACAGGCCGCTGCGGAAGCGTGCGGAGTGTTCCACCACGAAGTGGCCGTCCAGAAGGATGGCTTCCACTTCGGTGAGCGGGGAATAGTGGCGATTCACGTAGCTCCAGCGTGTTTGCGCCATGGCCAGTTTTGCGTCGGCAAAGTAAGGCACGGTGCGCCGGAGGAAATCTGCCGGGGGAATGAAATCAGCGTCGAAAATGGCGATGAATTCGCCGGTCGCTGTTTTCAGCCCTTGCTGGAGCGCGCCGGCTTTGAAGCCTTCGCGATTCGCGCGATGAAGATAGCTGATGGGCACGCCGAGCGCCTGATATCGTTCCACGCAATCGCGCGCTACTTGCTGCGTCTCATCGGTGGAATCGTCGAGCACCTGGATATCAAGCAACTCGCGCGGGTAATCGAATTGCGCGACGGACTCGATCAGGCGTTCGATCACGTAGCGCTCGTTGTAGATCGGGAGCTGCACCGTGACTCTGGGCCACACGGAAATTTCTGGCGGAGGGCCGGCCACGCGATTGCGATTCTTGTAAAAGTTATAGACCAGTGCATAGCGGTGGATGCCGTAAGACGCCAGAATGGCCATCACGAAGAAATACGGGAGCATCACGGCTAGATCGAATCCGTTTGCGCGCCATAGGCCGGTGAATGTCTTATCGGTGATCTTGTCCCAATAACTGGACATGGGGCCGGGACCCGGCGCGAGGTACATTGCGATGCTGTAACGCCACATCAGAAGTCACCTGCTTCGAGTGAGAAGTCGCGTGCAAGTTCCTGCGAACTGGTTGAGCGAGCAAATCATTATACGGTGGCACGGGACGGTGTCAACGATTCACGCGGTTGAAACTAGAGGCTCGTAAGTGATCCTGGTGCCTCGACAGGGTTCAAAGCTCCAAAATGGCACGGTGGGTCAGGATTCCTGTGCCGCAGTTGCTCTGAGCAGTCTCAGGACCCGGCAGTGTATGTGCTACCATGTGCGCGTTGAACGAAAAACGTGCTCGCAGGAGATTCCTAAATGCAATCGCCTAGAATGCGCCTTCCATTTGTCTTGCTGACGGTGCTCGGACTTACGCTGGCCGCTGCACACTTTCTGGTGGTCGCGGGCCGCCAGGTGGCACATGCGTCCGACACCGGCGTGGCAACACAGCGCGGCTCCGCCGACTCGCGTCTGTCTAAGGCGTACCGGTTTGAACGTGGCGGCTGGATTTATGTGCACCTCGAAGGCGTCCCACACGACATCGGTTATCAACACGGCTTCATGCTGGCGCCTGAGATCGCGGACGCGTTCGCATCCGTCAGCCTCAACATGACGCACTCAACACAGCGCGACTGGGAATTTTTCCGGAGGGCGGCGCGTGAGATGCTCTGGCCCAAGATTGATATTGAATACCAGTCGGAGCTCGACGGAATTGTGGAGGGAATCCAGGCGCGTAAATTGAAGCTCGACCGCGACGACATCGTGGCCATGAACGCGTTTGAAGAGTTGCCCGGGTATTACGTGCCGTGGTTGAACGAGCAGACCAAAGCCGCAGAAGCCCCCAAACTGCATGCTCCAGAGCATTGCAGCGCATTCGTCGCCAACGGGAGCTGGACGAAAGATCATCAGATCGTGATGGCCCACAACAATTGGACGAATTATGCGAACGGCGAGCGCTGGCGAATTATATTCGACATTGTTCCCGATCAGGGGTACCGCATGCTGATGGATGGCTTCCCTGGCGTCATTGCGAGCGACGACGATTTCGGAGTGAATTCAAATGGTTTGATGATCACGGAGACGACGATTTCGAGTTTTCGCGGCTGGGATCCCACCGGGAAACCGGAATTTGCGCGCGCGCGCAAAGCCATGCAGTATGCCGGATCGATTGATGAATACGTGAAAATCATGCTCGACGGGAACAACGGCGGGTACGCCAACGACTGGCTGCTGGGTGACCGCAAGACGGGCGAAATCGCGCAGTTTGAGCTGGGATTGAAGAAGACGAAGCTCTATCGCACGATGGACGGATATTTTGTCGGCTCGAATTTTCCTAGCGATCCGGAAGTGATGAAGGAGGACACCACATTTGATCCTGCAAACCCCGCCTCCTCGCCGAACGCCCGGCGCGTCCGCTGGGAGCAGTTGATGAAGACGAGCAAAGGAAACATCGATGCATCGCTGGCAGAGGGGTTTATCTCTGACCATTTCGATGCGTACACAAAAAAGACGGGAGCCGATCACCGGACACTATGCGGGCACGGAGATGCTGACGCAGAGGACGATCCGATTTTTGCCACGAGGCCGTATGAGCCCATCGGCGCGGTGCAGGGAAAAGTGACAGACAGCGGCATGACCAAAGACATGAGCTTTTTCGCGCGAGTGGGACATCCTTGCGGAACAAATTTCAGCGCCGCAAAATTTATCAGCGAGCACCCGGAGTACAAATGGATGTCGCCGATTCTGCGCGACATGAATGCGGGACCCTGGACGCGATTCAAGACCGGCGAGCAAAATCCGGCAGTGCCCAACGCTCCGGGCGGGCTGACCGTGACGCCTTAATTCATCGTTAGTGAAAAGCAGAAGAGGCGAGAAAGGAGGACGCGTCTCGCCTCTTCTTCCAGCGTTAGCTCGACAATTCGACGCGGAGGTTGTTCGTCACGGCAAAAACGCCTGGGACGCTGCGGGCGGGGATGTTCGCCGCGTCCGTATCTGCCTGGGTCCTCACTACACCCTCGAGCGTGACATTCCCGCCCTTCACGATGATGTGAATTCCGGGGTTCACACCCAAAGCGTAAGGCTGCAGTGGCCCGAAGGAGTAAATAGAGCGATACTCCTTGCGGCGCACCTGATCGTCAAACGGCGACGGTGGAAGAACTTCAATTTGATTGTCCACCACCTTCACGCCTTCGATTTTTTTCACCGAAGACTCCGCCTCATTCTTGATCACCGGCCGCGTGACTTGTCCCTTGAGGGTCACCGTGTCGCCGTCAACCCGGTACTCGAGATTGTCGAACACGGAATACCAGGGGATCATAGCCAGCTTGTGCCGCACCTGCTCAGTGAGCCAGGTTTGGTGTTGCGCCGGCTCTGTAGGGGGCTGGGACTTCAAGCGCGTTGCCGCATTCAGAGTGCCTCCCGTGTTGAATACAAGAACGAGAGAAAATAGAAGTGCTGGGAAACTGCTTGCAAAACTCCGTATCAAAGTTTTCATCGTTTTCCGCCTTTCTGCTGCACCCAAGTAATTAGATGCATTCTTAATTTCGAAGGATTGTTGTTTCCGCGGGCGTGATTTCTAACGCCTCCGCGGGCGCGGCCGCTGCTATCTGGATGGAAACAAGCCGGATGCGGTCACTGGAATTCGAGTGTGGAAGATGCTAAAAGACAGAAGTTCTTGAATGGGTGTGCCTGTGCCAGAAATTTGTACTGCAAAAGGATGCAAGATTGGGGTGCCAGCGGGGCTTGCCGCCGAGCACATGTGTATTCTCCACTTCACACTTTTCATCGAGCAGGAATGCGCCGAGATGCGCCGCGAGTCGGCTCTAGGGAAAAATAGCCACGAACGCCACAATGAATTCATGCAGAAGATAGCTGCGCGGGGTGACACGCTGGTCCACACAGCCACCAGCGGCTATCCCATGTCCGATGAGCTCAAGGCGCGCATCCTGAGCACGCTTCTTACCCTGATGAACTGCCGGGAAAACATTGATCGTGCTGTCATGCGGCAGTCTGCCGCACGCCGCTTTGTCGGCTAACGCGTCTTCGGAATTATTTCCAGCTCACTAAGAGCTGATGTAGCGAGCGTAGAGCGAGCGTGCCACGGCTGGATCCTGCGTTCCCTTGATGATGGCGCGGCCGTCGGCAAACACAGTCATCTCGTAAGGCGGAACGCGAAAGCGGAGAAGAAATTCGTTGTTGCGCACCTCGGCAGCGGAGGCGCTGGCGAGCCGCCGACCGAGGTCTCTGAGGTCGAGTTTGCGGCTGCGCTCGTGAATTTGCACGGAATCGCGGCCACACATAGTGATGTGTGGCTGAGCTTCCCCTTCGAGGTATGTAAGGTCGCGCCGAGCGCAAGCGCGGCAATCCGGATTGCGGGCCACGCGGACGGATTGAAACCTGCCGCTCCAAACGTCGCACGAGACCAGGCGGGCGTGGAGCGCTTCCGTCTTTCCAGCGAGGAGTTTTGTGGCTTCCACTGCCTCGATGGATGCAATCACTCCGGCAGCGGCGTTGAGCACGCCGGCTGTATCGCAGGTGGGTTCGGCTCCCGGCGCTGCATATTTTTGTCCGGTTTCCAGGAGACAGGCAAGGCAGGCTGAGTCGCCGGGGCGGATCGTCATGGTCACGCCATAACTGCCAACCGCGGCGGCATAAATCCAGGGAACGGCGAGCGAGATGGCCGCGTCGTTCAGGAGCAACCGCGTTTCGAAATTGTCCGTACCGTCGAGAATGACGGGGAAGCCGGAAAGTAGTTCGAGGGCATTTTTCGGCGTGATGTCTGCAACGATGCCTTCGACGCGAACTCCTGGATTGATCGCGCGTAGGCGGCGCTCGGCAGCGACGGCCTTCGGGAGTGCCTCGCGGGCGTCGGCTTCTTCAAACAGAATCTGTCTCTGCAGATTCGAAGACTCGACAAAGTCGCGATCGATAATCCGGAGGCGGCCCACGCCGGCGCGCACCAGCAGATTGGCCGCCACAGTGCCAAGCGCACCGCAGCCCACCAGAACCGCGCTCGCCGCGAGGATTTTTTCCTGCCCAACCTCACCGATTCCAGAGAAAAGGATCTGGCGCGAGTATCTTTCCAATTGCTCTCGATTCATCGCTTGTTTCCAAGTCTGAACTTCATCATATCGCCTTTTCGCGTCCGGCAGGCAACGCGCCTGTGCTAACCTTTCCTCTCATCTTCTTGGCGAATGAGAATCCCGCGGAAACCAACGATCCCGCAGGCCTCCCCCGCGGCTTGGGCTGCGGCCTGGGTGACGGGAGGGCTGGCGTGCGCCCTGCTGGCTTGTCCCTCTGTTCGGGCGCAAGAAAATTCGATCGAAGCACGACGTGTCGCGGAAATCCACATCGTGGACGAAACCGGAAAACCTATTTCCGGAAAACTACCCGCGCTCCCGCTCGAGGCCGGGACGCCCTTTGATTTTGCGGCAGAGCGCGGTAGCTTGCGCGAACTCTACCTTACGGGCGATTACTCCGACATCCGCGTGACGGCTGCGCCCGAAGCGGACGGCTTGCGTGTGGAATTCATAGTGCGGCGCAATTATTTCAACAACGTGGTACGTATCGAAGGTTTGAAAGAGCCGCCCACTGAGCCAGCGGCACTGGCTGCGCTGCGCCTCAGCCTGGGCGAACCCTTTCGAGAAAGCGCTCTGCGCGAGGCAATCGTCAGGCTGCAGGACGCGCTGCGCGCTGAGGGCCTCTATCTTTCCAAAGTGAATTGGGACTTGCTGCCGCACGAGGATACGCGGCAGATGGACGTTATCATTCACATCGAACTGGGTCCACGCGCGCGCATTGGCGGATTCGCTTTCCAGAATCAGACACCCTATCCCGAAAGCGAATTGCTCCGGCGGTCAAAGGTGAAGGACAAGAGTGAATTGACGTCGGGGCGTATCAGCCGTGCTTCGCAGCGGCTGAAGAAATTCCTGGTGAACCAGGGATATCTTGGCGCGGGCGTGCTGATCACTCCCGGAATTTACGATGCGGCTTCGAATCTGGTGCCGCTGCGCTACGAAGTGACAGCCGGCCCACGCGTGCGCATCGAGGTGAGCGGAGCGAGGCTCAGCAAGGGGCGGCTGAAAAAGCTACTGCCAATCTATGCGGAAGGAGCAGTGGACGAGGATCTGCTCCAGGAAGGCCGCCGGAATATCCGCGATTACCTGCAAAGAGAGGGCTATTTCGATGCGGGTGTGCAGGTGAGCTCGCATGAAGACCCACAGAATGGCGAGCGCGTGATCAGGTTCGAAATCGCTCGTGGTGATCGTTTCCGTCTCGCCGGTGTCTCCTTCGAAGGCAACAAATATTTCCGCAGCGACCTGCTCTCCGGCCGCCTGCAATTGCAACCTGCCTCGTTTGCGTCCAGCGGGCGCTTCAGCCAAAGAATCGTGCGCGAAGATACCGACTCGATTCGCGCCCTGTATTTTTCGAACGGCTTCAGAGATATGCAGGTGACTCCGTCGGTGGACGACAATTACCGCGGGAAGAAAGGAAACCTGTTCGTCTCTTTCCACATCGTTGAGGGGCCGCAAACGCGTGTCGCCAGCTTGGAACTGGAAGGCAACCATGCGCTCAGTACGGACAAATTGCTCGCTGTTATTGGCTCCACGCCCGGCCAGCCTTATTCGGAGGCGGACGTTGCGAGCGACCGGAACAACATCTTGGCGACATACTACAACGATGGTTTCCCCGAAGCGCATTTTCAAGAATCGGTTTCACCCGCCGACACGCCGAACCGCGTCCGCCTGACCTATCACATTACCGAGGGCAGACGAATCGAAGTCTCCAAAGTGCTGCTCACCGGCTATCAGTTCACGCGGCCGGGAGTCATTGCACGCCAGGTGCAAATCGAACCGGGTGGACCACTGCGTGAAGGGGAAGTGGTGGATACTCAGCGGCGGCTTTACAACCTCGGCGTCTTCAACCGCGTGACTATCGCGCCCCAAAACCCCAATGGATCTGATCCGCTAAAGACGATCGTGGTGGAAACCCAGGAAGGGAAACGCTACACCATTGGCTACGGTGGAGGCTTCGAAGTTCAACGGCTTGCCGGCGGGACCAACAATCCCGGCGGCACGACGCTCGGCGCCAGCCCGCGCGGCATATTTGAAATTGCGCGCTCCAACATGTTTGGCCGCGCTCAGACACTCTCGTTCAAGGCCCGCGCCAGCACGCTGCAATACCGCACCGTCCTGAGCTACATTGCCGACAATTTTCTGGCCAACAGGAAGTTGAGCCTCCAACTGACGGGTTTTGCGGATAAAACGCAGGATGTGAACACGTTCACTTCCACACGCTACGAGGGCGCGCTCCAACTGATCCAAAATCTCTCCCCGGGAAGCTCACTTCTCTATCGATATTTTTACCGGCGCGTGGAAGCTTCCCAGTTACGGATTACTCCGGATGAAATTCCTCTCTTCAACCAGCCCACACTGGTTTCCGGTTTCGGCATCACCTACGCGCGCGATCGCAGGGACAATCCGGGCGATCCCAAGCGCGGCAACTTCAATACGGCAGATGCGAGCGTCGCCTTGCGGTCCGTCGGATCGAGCGCTAGTTTTTACCGCTTCTTCGCGCAGAATTCCACTTACCACACGATTGGCCGCGCGTTTATTTTTGCGCGCTCCACACGTTTTGGCGTGCAGGAGACTCTTGATGGCACTCATGAAGCCGACATTCCATTGCCGGAGCGATTCTTTGCCGGCGGCGGAACATCCATCCGCGGCTTCGGGCTGAACCAGGCTGGGCCGCGTGATCCCAAGACAGGCTTCCCCGTTGGCGGGCTGGCGGTGCTGGCCTTCAACCAGGAATTGCGTTTTCCGATGAGATTGCCATTTGTGGGAAATCGGTTGGGCGGAACTGTGTTTTACGATGCGGGCAACGTGTACACCGATGTCCGCCACATCTCATTCGCCTGGAAGCCTCCGGCGAACAATAACTTGGCCTACTTCTCGCACACGGTAGGATTCGGCGTGCGGTACCCCACGCCGGTGGGGCCGGTGCGTGTGGACTTCGGCTATCAGATTAATCCGGCGACATACCAAGCGATCGTGCCGCCGTCAACAAAGCCGCAACCTTTCCAACTGCCGCGCTTCCAATTTTTCTTCAATATCGGGCCGATTTTCTGATGCCGCGCGCCATCCTCATCTTCGTCCTTGCAACATCGCTCATTGCGGCCGGCGGGCAGTCCGCCCTCGCGCAGTCACAATCTCAATCGCAGTCGGCGCCGGCAACCCCTGGAGCGGCAGCGCAAACGATCGATGGCGTAGCCGCCCGGATCGAAGACGACATACTGACCGAAAGCGAGGTGCGAGAACTCGCCGCATTTCAGCAGCTTGTTGACGGAAATTCGAAAACGCGGGCCGAGTTGATCCGCGAGTTGGCGGACCAGTGGATCGTGCGCGGTGATGCCAATACGGCGAAATTCCCCCGACCATCAAAGGCCGATGTGGACCGCGCCTATTCGGAATTAGTGAAGCAATTCAAGTCGCCGGAAGAATTTCAGGCCCGCTGCGCGGCCGCAGAGCTGACGGAAGCAGGCGTCCGGCGGATGCTCGAGGAGCAGCTCTACCTTTCCCGCTTCATTGATTTTCGTTTTCGTCCGGCCGCGCAAATAAGTGATGAAGAAATAGAAAAATACTACCGCGAGGAGTTTGCTCCGCAGCTCAAAGCACGCGGAGAGCCCGTTCCGCCATTGGAAGATGTGAGTGACACCATCCGCGAGGTGCTGATCCAGCGCGCCATCAGTGAGCGCGCCAGGAAGTGGCTCGACGAAACCCGGGACCACTTGAAAATCGACGTGGTGACCCAGGGGGGTGGCTCGTGACCATCCGCCGGTCTCGTTTGTTGCGGCTCGCACTGGCGATCGTCCTCTTTGTCATCGTCGCGATGGTGGTTGCGTTCGAGACAGGTCTCGTCGAACGCTGGGTGCGCCACATCGTCATCAAGCAACTCGAACAAAGAACGGGCGCACGCGTGGAGCTCGGCTCATTCCATCTCCACACCTGGCGGCTTCGCGTCGAAATGGATGATTTAACTCTCCACGGCCTGGAGCCAGCCGGAACGTCGCCGCTGTTTCATGCCGCACACGTGGACCTGCAGATTCACATTATTTCTCTCTGGAGCAAGCAGTTTGCTCTGGATGATTTGCTGATCGATCGCCCGCAGTTGGCAGTGCGATTCGAGAAGGACGGGCATAGCAACCTGCCTTCGCCGAAAATTCAGGCAACGAACCGTCCCTGGCGTGAGGCGCTGTTCCATCTGCGGATTGGCCGTCTGGTGCTTCGCGACGGCAGTGCTACCATCAACGACCGCCGGATTCCTCTCGAACTCCACGGGCAGGACCTTGAATTTCTGCTGCACTACGACGCTCCGGCACCCGGTGCTGAATCCTACGTTGGCAGATTCACGTGGCAAAAAGTGGAACTTGCGGAGCGACGCGACATACCTTTCCGCTTCGACATTTCTGCGAAATTCACGCTCCATCGTGATTCCTTTGAGCTCGATGAACTTGTGTGGAAGCTTCCCCATTCGGAGCTGAATCTCCGCGCCGAGTTGCCGACATTCGCCCGTCCCGACTGGAACGTTCGCTATCGCGGACGGCTGTCGCTGGCCGACGTCCGGACGATTCTGCGGCAACCCACGACGCCGGATGGCATCGCCGAATTTTCCGGTCTGGGGAGTTACGCATCGGGCGAATGGACCGGCAGCGGCCACTATTCCGGGCGAGAGATCATCATGCCGTATCAATGGTTCCATGCGCGGGGAATCGAGACCTGGGGCGACTATGAGGTGGCGCAGCAGCGCCTGGTCGTTCCGAAATTCGGAATCCACGCACTGGCGGGAACTGTCAATGGACGCCTGGAGATGGATTTCAAGAACCTCGCTTTTCGAACCGAGACGCAACTGCGCGGCGCAAGCCTGGCCGCCGCACTTGATGCCGTGAACAACAAAAATTTCCCTGTGGACACGTTCCACTGGGACGCGCGCATGGAAGTGGACTCCGTAAATACCTGGGATGCAAACTTTAAGCACTTCCGCTCGAAAGGCGAATCGCGATGGTTTCCTCCCGAGACGCTTGCACCAGGTGTGCTGCCCGTGACAGCGCGGATTGAATACGACTACTCCGAGCGCACTCGGGGGGTGGCGCTGTATCAGAGTGAAATCACCACGCCGAAAACCCGTATTGAGATGGACGGTTTCTTGGGCGCCAGGGATTCCGCACTGAAAGTGAAGTTGCATACCGATGAACTATTGGATTGGGACGATTTCATCAACGACCTTCGCGGCAAGGAGGTCGAGCCGACCCGTGTCATTGGCACGGCCGATTGGCAAGGGCGCATTCTTGGGCCACTCGGCGGCCCCACTTTCACGGGCCACATGCACGCGACAAAGGCGCGGTACGACACGCTGTTTTGGGATGACATCGAGGGCGATCTCGACTATTCACCGGATGCTTTTCGCCTCACGAGAACCATCGTGCGCCGCGGGCAGACGTCCGCCAACGTGGAAGTCTGGCTCAAACTCGATGGCGCGTGGAGTTTCCTGCCTCAAAGCGAATGGACATTGGAAGCTCGACTGAAACATGCACCCACCGGCGACGTGCAAGAGATTTTCGGCACGAACTATCCTGCCAGCGGTTTCCTCAGCGGCACCTTCCACGGCGGCGGCACACGCGTAGCTCCGGTGATGGATGCGGATTTCATTCTGGAGGAAGTCGAAACGAAGGGGTTCCGTTTCGACCGGCTGGCTGGCCGATTGCATTTGGCGCACGACGAGTTTCGGCTATCGCACGCTGAACTGCAGAGAGGTACGGGACGCGTGGCCGGCGACCTGCTCTACCGCCCGGTCAAACAGGAAGTGGAGTTCAACCTGCACGGCGCAGGAATCCCGCTCGAAAAATTCCCTGCGCTGCAGACTTCCGTGCTTCCCGTTGCCGGGCTTCTGGAATTTAATGCGCGAGGCAGCGGGCCCGTTCGAGCGCCGAACGCCGAAGCCGATCTCCGCCTTTCGCATCTCCAGATCGGCTCTGATTTGCAGGGAGATTTCCGCGGACATCTTTTGTCAGACGGCCGGACTGCGCGCATTTCGCTCGCTTCCGAAATGACGCGCGGCACATTCGCCGGTCAGATTACCCTTGGGCTGACAGGCGATTACCCCGTCTCCGGTAGCGTCTCGATGAAAGCCTTCGATATGGATGCATTCATCGTTGCCGGGCTTCACCTGAAGCAACTCACCGGACATAGCAGCGTGGACGGGACTTTTACCATTTCCGGAGCTCTGCGCCAACCGGACACCATCGAGGTAAAAGCGGAAATTGAACAGATTTCCT